>Ga0187892_10000778_pt1 | contig 80120 bp, 62 predicted proteins | sample MA1701073metaG_FD_139345 | JGI IMG/M metagenome (GOLD analysis project Ga0187892, IMG submission 139345) | Bio-ooze microbial communities from a basaltic lava cave in the Kipuka Kanohina Cave System on the Island of Hawaii, USA - MA170107-3 metaG ... | reverse complement strand
CGGCAGCACGCCGCCGGACGGGTCCGTGACCTTGCCGAAGATCGACCCGATCGCCTGCGCGTCGGCCGTTCCGGCTGTCAACGCGAGGATCGCTGCGACAAGCAGAATCCCCCGGAACACTCGTGCCATCTTCCCTCCTCCTAGGTCTCTTAACTCGCTGCAAAACAAGACGTTAGCTCTGTCCTCCAAGGTACACTTCTGTCCCTTCAGGCCAGCTCTAAAGCACAGGGGAGTGCCATGTTACCCCCGATCCAAACGGACGGTCAAGGTTATTTGGGATGCCAAACTCCCTAGTTCTTGGGAGGAGTGCCGGGAGGCCATCCTCCGTGGACCGCAGCCCGTCGGGCGGTAACCTAGGGGGCGGCAGCCCGCGCCCGTGAAGCGTCTTTCCGCCTTTCTGACGGCCGTCTTCGCCCTGAAGCTCCTGGTCCTCCTGCAGCTCAAGGGCCATCCGCTGGTCCAGCCCGACGTCGGTCTCGACACGACGGCCTATGCCGAACTGGCCCGGAGGGTCGCGGCCGGCGACCTCGGGCTCGGTCCGGGCCTGTATTACGTTTCGCCCCTCTACATCTACTTCCTCGCCGCCGTGCTGGCGGTGACCGACTCGTTTACGGCCGCCCGGCTCGTCCAGGCGCTGCTCGGCACGGCATCCGTCGCGTTCATTTTTCTCACGGCCAGGGCCTGGTTCAGCGAGCGGGCCGGCTGGATTGCCGCCACGCTCGCCGCGCTGACCGGTCTTTTCACGTTCTACGAAGTGCTCATCCTCCAGGCCGCCCTGGATGGCGTCCTGACGTCGGCGGCCCTTTTCGTCCTGACGACGGCCCTCAAAGGACGTGACCCGGCCCGCGGGTTTCTGCTGACCGGTCTCATCATGGGACTGGCGACGCTCAACCGGCCCAACATGGCAGTGGCGGCTGCAGGCATTGCTGCGGCGCTGCTCGTCGCACGCCGTATCCGTCCGGCGGCCTTTGTCATGGCGGGGCTCTTCGCCGCGATGACGCCGGCCGCGGTGCGAAACGCCGTCGTCGCCGGCCAATGGTCATTCACCTCATCGCACGGCGGCCTGAATTTCTACATCGGCAACCACGACAACGCCTCCGGCTTCTACCGGCAGATCCCTGGGATCACACCTACCATCATCGGCCAGGCGCGCGATGCGCAGCGCGTGGCCCGGGAGGCGCTGGGGCGCCCGGTGACCGAGGCGGAAGCTTCGGACTACTTCTTCGGCCTCGCCTGGACCTGGATTCGCGAGCATCCCGGGCAGGCCGCGCTGCTTTTCCTGCGCAAGCTGGGCTACGTCTTCCACGCTCAGCACATCGCGCTGCCGTACAGCTATCCGTTCTACGCCTACGACGCCCAGACGATGCTGCGGTTCTACGCGATCGGACCCTGGGTGCTTGCGCCGCTCGGCCTGGTCGGCCTGATCGTGGCCGCACCCCGCGCACATCGTCGCGAGTATCTCATCTGGGCGATGTTCGTGCCGTCGTACGCGGCTGGCGTCGCCGCGTTTTTTGTCGCCGAACGGTACCGGCTACCCGTGCTGGTGCCGCTGGCCATGGGCGCGGGGGCCGCCGTCGATTTGGCGTGGGCGTCTCTGGCCGCCGGCCGTCCGCGCGCACTCGCCCTGCCCATTGGCGCTCTCGCGCTGGTAGCCGTGTCGGCCAACTGGCCTCACGGGTTTCAGGATGGCCGCTGGGACGAAGGCCTGCGGATGGCGGAGCGGCTCGTCATACTCGGCCGCTACGACGAAGCGCGCGCCTGGGTGGACAAGCTGCGGCCGGGCGCTCCGAGTCCCGGCGTGCCCGACTACATCGTCGGCCGGCAGTTGATGCTGGCCGGAGAAACCCACGCCGCGCTCGTGCACCTCGAGCGGGCTCGATCGCTCGATTCGCGCGAGCCGGCCGTCGCGTACGCGCTGGGGCAGGCGCTCCTCCAGGCCGGTCGGGCCGCCGAGGCCGTACCCCACCTCGAGTACGGCTTCGAGGGCGGCGCGCAGGTGCCAGTCGCGGGGCTCGACCTGGCCGCGGCGCTCGAGGCCACGGGCGACCTCCCCGGCGCCGCAGGCGTCCTGGCCCGCGTGGCCCCCGGGCCGGACGCCGACGTCGAGGTCTGGCTGCGGCTCGGACGGCTGGCGACGTCCGTCAAGGCGCCCGACGTCGCGACGCGTTTCTTCAGGCAAGCCGCCGCCCTGAGCCCGGCCCAGGCGAGCGCCCGCCAGCAACTGGGACTCAACCTTCTCCTCGTCGGGCAGGTCGAAGAAGCGCGGCGCGAGTTGGTGGAGGCGGTCCGGCTCGATCCGGCCAACGCGGATTCGCTGGCCCACCTGGCGTACTGCGAGCTGACGCTCGGGCGCCTGGACGATGCTCGGACTCACACGGAGCTCGCGCTCAGAGCGGCGCCCGACCACGCGCTGGCCCAGCAACTGAGGTCTATACTACGAATCAGAGGACCCTCCCCATGAACACGCTGCTTCCCCTGAGCTGGCGCCGCCTCACATGCGTCACCGCAGGGGCCCTCTCGCTCGCCGCCCTGCCGGTTGTTTCGGCTCGATCGCAGGCGGCCGACAAGACGATCTTTGTTGGCGTCGTCGATCCGGCCGGCAAGCCGGTCGGTGACCTGACGCTCGCGGATTTCGCCGTGCGCGAGGACAACGTCAATCGCGAGGTGGTCAGCGTCAAGCCGGCCACGGCGCCGCTGTACCTGTACATCCTGGCCGACACGACGAATCAGGCCGGCAATACCGGCATGATGGGACGCGAATCGGCGTCGGGCGGCACGGAGCTGATTCGCGACATTCGCGGGTCGCTGACCGAGTTCGCCAGGAAGATGTACGCGGCCAATTCCAACACGTTCATGGGCGTCATGGAGTTCGGTCAGGCGGCGGTGCCGGTGATGAAGTTCACGGACAAGCTGGTGGACGTCGAGAAGGGCATCGCCCGTCTGTTTCCCAAGCCGAACGCGGCGTCGGTGCTCCTCGAAGCGCTGACCGACGCGGCCAGGGCGCTCGCGAAAGTGCCAAGCCCGAGGCGCGCAGTCGTGTCCATCAACATCGAGCCGGGTGACGAACAGAGTCGCGAGGATCCCAACCGGATCATGCAGGCGCTCTGGGATTCCGGCGCCACGCTGTGGGCCGTGTCCCTGCAGAAGGGCGAGCTGCGCAACCCGGCGCGGGACATCGTGCTCAACCGGCTGACGCAGGCGACGGGCGGCCGGCGCGAGTTCCTGATCGGGCCGTCGGCGATCGAGAACATGCTCAAGACGTTCGGTGACGCGCTCTTGTCGCACTACGAGGTCACCTACAAGCGCCCCGCCTCCTCGGCCGCGGTGAAGCAAGTGGACGTCGGCATGGTGCGCCGGCCCGGCCTTCGCCTGCACGCGAGCCACTTCGCCCCGAAATGACGCCCGGCCGGGCTCGCCGGTGGCTTGGCGTCGCCGGCGTCGTCGCCCTGGCGGCTGCGGCTGCCGTCGTCTGGTCCCGGCGCGGCCCGGCGTTCGTGCTGGAAGCCGATCGGGACCGCAACGTCCTGCTCGTCACGATTGACACGCTGCGGGCCGATGCCCTGGGCTCCTATGGCGGTCAGGCGGCCACGCCCCACCTCGACAGCCTGGCCCGGCAGGGCGCGCGCTTTGCCTTCGCGCACGCGCACGCCGTGGTCACGTTGCCGTCCCACGCCACCATTCTCACGGGCCTCCTCCCCTACGAGCACGGCATCCGCGACAACAGCGGGTATCGGCTGAAGGACGGCACGGAGTCGCTGGCGACGCGCCTCAAGGCCGAGGGGTTTGCCACGGGCGCGTTTGTGGCGGGCTTTCCGCTCACGAAGCGCTACGGCCTCTCGCCGGGCTTCGACGTGTACGACGATCAGTTTCCGGAAATCGGCGGCGCCACGTCGTACTCCATGCCCGAGCGGCCCGGCGACGTCGTGGTGTCGCGCACCGTGGACTGGATCGGGGGGCTGACTGGACGGTTTTTCGCGTGGGTGCACCTCTTCGACCCACACTCGCCGTACAAGGCGCCGGCCGAGGACCTCCGCGCGCAGTACGCGGATCGCCCGTACCTCGGCGAAGTCGCGTTCGTCGATCGGGCGCTTGGCCCGCTCGTGGACCGGCTGCGGACCTTGACGCGGCCCACGCTCGTCGTCGTGACGTCGGATCACGGCGAGAGCCTGGGCGAGCACGGCGAGCTCACCCACGGCATGTTCGCCTACGAGCCCACGCTCCGGGTCCCGCTGATCGTGGCCGTTGTCAGCCCGCGGGGTGTCGCGCCGCCGCGGGGCCTGACCATCGATGCGCCGGTCCGCCACGCGGATATCGCGCCGACGGTGCTGGAGGCCGCCGGCGCGGCCGTGCCGGACGCCCTGACGGGATCGGCGCTCCAGCCGCTCATCGCCACGGTGCGGGGCGCGGACCGTCCCGCCTATTTCGAGGCCATGAGCTACAACCTCTCGCGCGGATGGGCGCCGCTTCGTGGCGTGCTGGTCGGACGCGAAAAGTACATCGACCTCCCCATTGCCGAGCGATACGACCTCCGGACGGACCCCGGAGAGACGCGGAACACGGCCGGCGACGCACCGGACCGCGTGCAGGTGCTCGCCAACGTGCTGCGCGGCTTCAACACGGCGCCGCCGAACCGCCCCGGCCGCGAGACGCCGCGGGCGGTGGCCGCCCTCCGCGCGCTCGGCTACGCGAGCGGGAGTGCGCCGGAACGGGCGACCTACACGGAGGCCGACGACCCAAAACGGCTCGTCGACGTCGATCGGGACCTGCACATCGCGATGGAGCACTTCGAGCACGGCCGGCTCGCCGAGGCCGTCGCCTTGTACACCCGCGCCATCGCCCGGCGGCCCGACACGGGCGACGCCTACGTGCAGCTCGCGTACGCGTACTACGAATCCGGGCAGCCGGAGCAGGCCATTGCGACGCTCGAGCAGGCGCTCCGGAACGGCGTGCCCGATCGCGAGGTGCCGATCCGGCTCGGCTTGTATCTGGCCGAAACGCGGGTCAATCCAGCCCGTGCCATCGCGTTGCTCGAAGCCTTGCCGGATGGCGACGCCGACACGCTGAACGCGCTCGGCGTGGCCTACGCCGAAGCCGGCCGCTACGGCGACGCGACGCGGGCGTTCACCCGGCTGCTCTCGCTCGATCCGACCAACGGCCTCGCCCTGCAGAACCTTGCATCCATTGCGCTCAGCCAGGCGCTCTCTGGAAGCGGTCGGGCGGCGCGCGCTCAGAAGCTCCAGGAGGCGGAGGCGTTCGCCCGCCGGGCCATCGCGGCCGATCCCGCGATGGCCAAAGCGCACACGACGCTTGGCGCGACGCTCTTTCACTCGGGCCGGTGGGAGGACGCTATCGACGCCTGGAAGCGCGCGGCTGCCATCGACGACACCGAGATCGACGCGTTGTACAACTTGTGGCAGGAACTCGCGCGCGCCGGCCGGCGTGACGAGGCGCTGGCCTACGGGCGGCAGTATCTGCGCGCGGCGCCGCTGTACTTTCGCGAGGAGATCGCCCGCGTCCGCAAGTACGTCGGCGGGTGATCCGACCCGCTATCTCACCCAGGCTGCCCGAAGCACGGTCGCGCCTCATGTCGCGCCCGCTCGAATCTCCTTCACCGGCGGCCCCTCAGGACGCCAGTAGTCCACCGCGTACTGCGAGACCAGGGCCGCCGCCACGCGACCGAGCATCAGCTCGAGCGCGGCTGGCGAAACGGCCGTCAGCCGCAGACCGCCGGTGACGTCGGGCAGACCGGCAAACAGCACCTCGCGCGTCGGCGCGAGCGCGTTGTCCAGGGCGTTGGCGCCGGCCTGAAACGCGGACGGATTCTCGGCGCCTCGAACCGCGACGGGCCAGAACGCGACGCCGGCCTGCTGTACGGCCGCGGCCACCTCGCGCGGATGGACCGTACTGGCTTCGGGTGAGGCGAACGTCACGGAGACGATCGCGCGCCGCAGGGCCTGCGTGGGGTACGGCACACCGGCAGGCGGCTGGGCCGTGTCCACCAGGACCGAGACGAACAGGGGCTCCGCCGACAGCCCGGCTCGCACGACGCGTCGGGGCATCCCGTCTTCCCGAACCAGAAACTCGGCTGGTTCCAGGTCCGTCAGTGGGTTGCCGGCTGCATCCAGGACCGTGACCCCTTCAAGGGCGGGATCCGCGGGTGCCGAGGTGGAGTAAGATGCCCTCACCAGGAGTAATGCCGATGACGCGCGCACGGGTCGGGTGTGCTGTGGCCGTCTCGCTCATCCTGTTCGGATCTACCCGGTCCGATCCGGTGTCCGGCCAGAATCCCGCCTCGCAGGCGCCGCAGGCGCCGATGTTCCGGGCCACGACGGCTCTCGTCGAAGTGGACGTCGTGGTTTTCGACCGGGATGGCCGGTTCGTGCCCGGCCTGGTCCCCGAAGACCTGGCCCTCTACGAGGACGGACGCCGGCAGACGATCCAGAACTTCTATCTGGTGACGCACGACCCGTCGGCGCGACTGAATCCCGAGCTCGGCACGACCGCCACCACGCCCGCCGAACGGGCGCGCCGCGTGTTCGTGATCGTGTTCGACGAAGGCCACCTGGCCTTTGATTCGCTGATGCGCGCCAAGCACGGCGCCGAGGCGTTCATTCAGGCGCAGATCGGGCCCGGCGATGTCGGCGGCGTCTTCGTCAACGGCCAGATGTACCGCGGGCGGCTGACGACGGACAAGAACGAGCTCATCGCCGCCGTCCGGTCGTCGCGGCCGGCGTTCGAGAACCGCCAGTCCCTGCTCGCGGCCTTCCGCGAGTTTCCGCGCATCCCGGGCGAGATCGACGCAGTGCGCATCGAGCAGGGCGCGCGCGAGGTGGTCGACGCCCTCGGCGAAGAGGCGTGCCGCCGCGACCCCTTCCTCTGCCAGCAGGAGGGCGGACTGGATCAGGTCGAGAACCTGCTCCAGCGGAAGGCCAAGCTGTACGTCAGGCAGGCGCGGGCGATGACCGCCCGCACCGTCCAGAACCTGCAGTATGTCGTCAGCGGTCTCAGCCGGATTCCGGGCCGAAAGACCATCGTCCTCATGTCGGAGGGGTTCTTCGTGGAAGAGTCCCGCGACACCCTGGAGGTGGTCGCCGCCCAGGCCGCGCGCGCCGGCGCCGCCATCTATTCGATTGACGGGCGCGGGCTCATCAGCAGCGGATCGAACGCCGATCCTGATGTCTCCACGGCGGCCATGTCGCGGGGCACGCTGTTCGACCCGGGTGAGGACGCGCCGATGATTCTGACGCGAGGCACGGGCGGCTTCATGGTGCGTCGGATCGACGACATCTCGCGCGCGCTGGGCCTCATCGCGCGCGATACGAGCACGTACTACGTGCTCGGGTACGCGCCCGACAACGCCACCATGGACGGCACGTTCCGCAAGATCGAGGTGAAGCCGAACGTCGACGGCCTGAGCGTGCGCGCCCGCAAAGGCTACCTGGCCGTCACCCTGCCGCCGCTCGAAGCCATCCGGGGGGGATTCAAGCACTGATATGCCCATTGGTTAATGGGGCAGTGGGGCAATGGGGCAATGCCGCAATGCGGCAATGCCGCAATGAGGGAATACGAAAACAGGGCAATACGGCAACACGGCAATGAAGCAATAGGTCGAGCCGCCGCGTACTCACCATAACCCGATAACCCATGTTCAATCACTCAATCGCCCCCGTTCGTCCGCTCGTGCTCTCGCTGCTCCTCGTGGCGGCCGTCGCGGCCCAGACGCCGCCGGCGCCGCAGATCACCTTCCGGGCCGGGACGGACTACATCGAAGTCGATGCGGTCGTCACGGACGGCAAGGGCCGGTTCGTGCGCGACCTGACGCTCGGCGACTTCGAGGTGCGCGAGAACGGCAAGCCGCAGAAGATTGACGTGTTTGCGCTCGTCGACATTCCGCTCGAGCGGGCCGATCGCCCGGCCTACCGGCCGACGCCCGTGGAGCCGGACATCATCACCAACGAGCGCGACTTCGAAGGCCGCGTGTACGTTCTGGTGCTGGATGCCAACCACGTCCGGGCCGAGGACAGCGTGCTCGTCAAGAAGGCCGCGCGGCAGTTCATTCAGCAGAACATGGGGGCCAACGACATCGCGGCCGTGGTGCTGGTGCAGACCGGCCACCGCGACGACAGCCGCGAGTTCACGTCCATCAGGAGCACGCTGCTCGCGTCGATCGATCGCTTCGTCGGCGAGAAGATCCGGTCCAAGGCGCTCTCGATTGCGGATTTCGACGCCCAGGGACGGACGCTCACGCTCGAGGCCCGCGACCCCAACGCGATCGAACGCGCGGCCAAGGCCCGCGCGACGCTCGACACGATTCGACGCGTCTCCACGTATCTGGCCGGCATCCGCGGTCGCCGCAAGGCGCTGCTCCTCTTCAGCGAGGGGCTGGACTTCAACCTCTCCGACGTGGTCGGTCCGCGCAATACGGAGGGCGCCGGCGTCGCCGGCAGCAGCGTGGCCACGAATCCGGCGCTCGACAACACCCGGATCGAGGCGATGCACGCCGCCAACATCATCGCGGAAATGCAGGCCATGTTCGAGGCGGCGTCGCGCGCCAACGTCGCGATCTACTCCATCGATCCGCGCGGGGTCGCGTCGCCGACGGATCTCCTGATGCAGGTGCCGGTCATGAACACGCTGGCGGTCGAGGCCGTCACGGCCGGCGTCCGCGACGAACTGCACCGGCAGATTGGCGCGCTCCGCACGTTTTCAGAGGTGACGGGCGGTCTCGCGCTCGTCGGCAGCAACGATTTCCAGACCGGCTTCCGCCGCATCGTCGAGGACAACAGCGCGTACTACGTGCTCGGGTACCGTCCGACCGACCTCGCGCGCGACGGCAAGTTCCACGAGATCACGGTCCGCGTGAAGCGGCCGGGCGTGCAGGTCCGGGCCCGGAAGGGCTATTACGCCCTCCGCACCGCGGCCGCGCCGCCGCCGGCCGATCCCACGATCACGCTCCTCAACAGTCCCCTGCCGGTCGGCGGGCTCGGCCTGCGCCTGACGACCGGGGCGCTCAAGGACCGGACCACGGCCACGGTGCTCGTGCCGCTGGCCGTCGAGTTCAACGGCCGCGATCTCGTGCTCGACGGCAAGAACCGCGTCAACCTGACGTACGTGGCCATCGACATGGCCGGCGCGGTCCGCGCCAGCGGGCAGAAGACGCTGGATCTGGCCATCCGGCCGGAGAGCCGGAAGGCGGTCGCCGAGCACGGGCTCCGCCTGGTGACCGAGATCCAGCTCGCGCCGGGCCACTACCAGTTGAGGCTCGCCGCGCACGATCCGGCGGCCGACCGATCCGGGTCGGTCTTCTGGGATCTCGACGTGCCCGACTTCGCGAAGGGCCCGATGGCCATGAGCGGCCTCCTGCTCACGGCGGCGAGCGCGGGCCGGACGCCGACCAGCCACGACGCCCCGAGCATCCGCGACGTGCTGCCGGGGCCGCCCACGTCACGGCGCGAGTTCGCGCTCGAGGACACGATTGCGGTGTTCGCCGAGATCTACGACCACGAAACGACGCGGCCGCACACGGTCGACCTCAGCACCACCATCCGCACCGACGACGGCACGCAGGTGTACGTGACGCGGGAGGAACGCGCCAGTCAGCCGACCGAATCGGCCCAGCACGTGTTCGCCTACCTCGCGCAGATTCCGCTGCAGGACCTCGTGCCGGGCCGGTTCGTGCTGACGGTCGAGGCGCGCTCCCGGCTGGGCGACAAAGTCACGCGCGAGCTGCAGTTCAGCATCAGGTAGGCGCCGGCACCGGCGGGGCCGGCAACGAAAAAATGGGGCGCGGTCCGAAGACCGCGCCCCTTGGCGTGTGTGAAGTCGCGCGCGCTAGAACGTGACGCGGGCGCCCAGCCGCAGGATGCGCGGGTTCATGATCTCGCGCACCTGGTTGAAGGTCGACAGACGCACGTCGTACACCTTGCCGAGCGTCGTCGCCGTGTTGAACAGGTTGAACGCATCCAGGTCGAAGTGAATGTTCGCCTGGTCCAGCCGCAGGGCCCAGCTGACGCGTGCGTCGAGCGAGTGCACGTTCGGCAGCCGGTAGGCCGCGACGTCGCTCACGAGGAGCACGGTCTTCGATCCGGAGAGCGCGTCGCTCGAGCCCGGCACCGAGCTCCGGAAGAACGGCTGCGAGTAGCCCTGCCGGAACAGGTAGTTCATGCCGACCATGATGTCGTACTTCATCTGGTAGGCCGCGGTCATGATGAACTGGTACTTCGGCAGCACCATGTAGATGGCGCTCTTGCCGCTGCCGCCCGTCTGGCGGATGACGTACCCGCCGTTCTTGTTCGGCGACGTCGGCGTCGGGGTCGGGTCGCCAAAGGCGCCCGGCCCGTCGAAGTACTCGCGGTGGTCGCTCGTCGACCAGCCCAGCCGCGCCATCCAGTTGTCCGACATGCGCTTGGTGGCCGCCACTTCGACGCCCCAGAAGCGCTGGGTGTAGCCGTCCCGCGCCTCGTGGACGCGGGCGTTCCTGGCCGGCACCGAGGCGCTGTTGACCCGGTAGAACGGCACGTTGTAGGGCCCGATCGGGGTGGTGTTGCCGATCACGCGCCCGGCCTCCGTGTAGTCGTCGCCCCGGACGCCGTCGAACTGCGTCCAGTTGAAGTCGACGTACTTGCGCCAGGTCACGTTGCCGCTCAGCCCGAAGTTCCGCATGATCTCGTGCTCGACGCCAAACAGGACTTCATGGGTCTTCGGCACCTTGTAGCTGCCAATCCGATCCGGGTTGCCGCCGAGCGGGTTGTTCGGGTCGAAGCCGAACGTCCCGTCGAAGGCCAGGAGCTCGTTGGCCTGTGTGACGCGGTCGCCGTTCAGGTCGCGCGAGTAGTAGTAGACGTAGCTGTACCCGGGGATCTGCGAAATGATGTAGCCGCGGGTGGAATCGAGCTGCGACGCGAACATCGCGTAGCTCGCCCGGGCGATCGTCTTGCGATCCTCGGTCAGGGCGTACGTCAGGCCGAGGCGCGGCGTGACCGAGTTGTAGGTCACGACCGAGCTCTTGGCGCTGGACGTGAGCGCCGGCAGGAGCGCGGACAGCGAGTTGGCCGGCACCGAGGCGGCCTCGAGGTTGGCCACCTGCCGATCCCAGCGCACGCCCGCGTTGATCGTCAGCCGATCCATCGTGATCTGGTCGCCGACGAAGCCGCTCCAGTACACGCTGTTCGCCTTGTTCGCCCAGTCGCGCACGATCACCGTGTACATGTCCGGGTACCCGATGTGAATCGTGTAGGCGCCGCCCGGCCAGCCGCTCTGCGACGTGACCGCCGACTTCCGCCAGCCGAACCCGAACTTGAACTCGTGATCGCCGCGGAAGTGGTTGCCCTCGACCTGGAGGTTCTGCTGCGGGCGCTGCGTGTTGTAGAACACGAACGACCCGCGCCAGATGCCCGTATCGTCCAGGTACGTCTGGGAGCTGCGGCCGCCAATGGGCTCGAGCTCGAACCCGCCGTCCGTGTAGGCGTAGCGCCCCGTGATGAACGTGGTGTTCGAGAGCGTGTAGTTCACCTCGCCCTTGTACAGGTTCGTCGGCCCCTTCTGGTTCCAGGTGGTCTCGGTCGGCCGGCTCGCCGACGCGCCGCGGCCGTTCTTGACCTTGTCGCCTCGGAAGTACGTGAAGCTGGCCTTCATGTTGTCGGACACGCTGGCCGTGGCCTTGGCCGACGTGTTCTTCAACGTCGTGCAGTCACGCGCCGACAGCTGGTAGGTGCGCGCCTCCGTGAACGGATAGGCCTTGGCCGAGCCCTTGCAGCCCGGATCCGTCCGCGTGGCCGTGCCGGCGGCGGCGAAGTAGCTGTAGATCTCGGTCGCCGGGTTCGTGACCCCGTACGCGCCCCACACCCACAGTTTGTCCTTGACCGCCGGACCGCCGCCCTCCGCGCCGTAGTCCCGGTAGAACTCCGTGCGGTTGTAGCTCTGGAGCGTGCCCTTGATCGCGGTCGCAACGTTGTCGGACTGGAGATCGTTGTTCTCGAAGTAGTACCGGCCCGATCCCCGCCACGCGTTGGTGCCGCTCTTCAGGACGAAGTTCAGCTGGATCCCCGGCGTCGGGTTGGATGGATCCGCGCCGCCCGTGGTGATCTGAATCTCCTGGAACATGTCGAAGTCGTAGTAGGTCGGGGATGCCCCGAGCGCCGCCATGTCCGTGATGGCGATGCCGTCGACGTTCCACGTGTTCTGATCGAACGACGAGCCCTTGGCCTGATAGATGGACTGCTGGCCGGACTCGGCGCCTCCCACGTTCACCCGGTCGACGATGACGCCGGGCACCGTCTGCAGGATTACCCATGGATCGCGCGAGCTGGGAATGTTCTGCAGTTCGTCGAGCGACACGTTGGTGGCGACCACCTGCCGCCTCGTCTCGATCACGGGCGTTTCCGCCTGGACCGTGACCGTCGCCGCCACGCCGCCGACCGTGAGGGTCACCGTCAGGGGCACGATCGACCCGGCGCCGACCGGGACGCTGTTGTTCATGTAGTCGTTGAAGCCGGAAAGCTTCGCGGACACGCCGTAACGGCCCGGGGCAAGGTTGAGGAAGCGCGCTTCCCCGCGCGCGTCCGTGACGGTCCGCGCGTTGGCTATGCCCGAGAGCTCGACGGTGACGCCCGGAAGCACCGCCCCCGTGCTGTCCTTCACCGTGACGTCGATGCGTCCGGTGAACACCTGCGCGGAAGCCGGCAGGGCAGACAACGCGAGGCACAGGGCCACGAGGGCCACTTGCACCAATCGTCTACTCATCGTTCCTCCATGTGTCTCACCGTCACCCCCAGAAAACACGCCACAAATCGCACGCGTCCCGAGGCTGGTGAGGTACCCAGAATGCACAAATCTGTCGCACCTGGGACACCCGTGTCAAGGCAGCCCGGCGGCACGGCCGGGGCCGGTCCAGGCGAGACCCGCGAAAACACTGGGGTTTTCCGGCACAAGCCGGGGCGATCGGCCGCCCGGGCCGCGCTAAACTACCCGGGAGTTCCCGGATCTGCCCGCCTTTCGACCCCCAAGGCCGGGCTACTTGATAAACAGCATCTCCCGGTAAGTCGGCAGCGGCCAGGCGGCGTGCGGGACGACCAGCTCGATCTCGTCGCCGGCCTCCCGGAGCGCGGCCATGAGCGGCACGACGGTGTTCCGCATGAACTTCGCGTGCTTCTCGGCCGTCGCGGCGTGGTGTTCGAGCGCCTTGGCGAGCTTGTCGGTCCCCGCGCGGAGCTCGTTGACCAGCCCGGCCACGCGATCCAACAGCCGCTTGGCTTCCCGCGTCGACGCGCCGGCGTCCCGCACGGCCTTGACCGAGTCGGCCACGCTCTTCTGATACTCGAGCGCGGCCGGCAGGATGTACCGGTTCGCCATCAGCACCATCAACTGCGCCTCCACGTTGACGGTCTTTACGTAGGTCTCGAGGGCCACCTCGTAGCGGGCGTGCAGCTCGCGCGAGTTCAGCACGCGATACTTCTCGAAGATCCGGACGACCGCCGGCTCGACGAGCTCCGGCAGGGCGTCCACCGTGTTCGCGTGGTTCAAGAGACCCCGCTTGGCGGCTTCCTTGCGCCAGGCCTCCGTGTAGTTGTTGCCGTTGAAAATGATGTGCTTGTTCTCTTTAATCAGCTTCGGCAGGAGGTCCCGGACGGCCGCATCGAGCGACTTCTTCGCCTTGATCGCCGTTTCGAGCTCCGTGGCGACGTAGTCGAGCGCCTCAGTGACAGCCACGTTCATCGCGATGTTCGGGAACGCGATGCTCTGGTTGGCGGACACGGCCCGGAACTCGAACTTGTTGCCCGTGAACGCGAACGGGCTGGTCCGGTTGCGGTCGCCCGCGTCCCGCGGCAGCTTCGGCAGAACCGACACCCCGGTGTCCAGGATGCCGCCCGTCTTGGTCCGCTTGGCCCCGCCCTTCTCGATCTGCTCGAAGATGTCCGTGAGCATGTCGCCGAGGAAGACCGAGATGATGGCGGGCGGCGCCTCGTTCGCCCCCAGCCGATGGTCGTTCCCGGCGCTGGCGATCGACATGCGCAGCAGGCCCTGCCACTTGTTGACGGCGCGCAGGATGGCCGCGCAGAACACCAGAAACTGGATGTTCTCGTGCGGCGTGTCCCCCGGGTTCAGCAGGTTGTTCCCGAGGTCGTCGGACATGCTCCAGTTGAGGTGCTTGCCGCTGCCGTTGACGCCGGCAAACGGCTTCTCATGCAGCAGGCACGCCAGCCCGTACTTCGACGCCACCCGCTTCAGCACCTCCATCGTCATCATCTGGTGATCGGTGGCGACGTTGGCGTTCTCGAAGATGGGCGCCAGCTCGTACTGGCTGGGCGCGACTTCGTTGTGCCGCGTCTTGACGGGCACGCCCACCTTGTAGAGCTCGGTTTCCGTCTCGTGCATGAACGCCAGCACGCGCTCGGGGATGGACCCGAAGTACTGATCCTCCAGCTCCTGGCCCTTCGGCGGCCGCGCCCCGAAGAGCGTCCGGCCCGCGTTGATGAGGTCGGGACGGGCGAAGAAGAAGTTCCGGTCGATGAGGAAATACTCCTGCTCCGGGCCGCAGGTCGTCACGACACGCTCGGCGCGCGAGCCGAAGAGCCGGAGGATGCGGACGGCCTGCCTGGACAGGGCCTCGATCGACCGCAGGAGCGGCGTCTTCTTGTCGAGCGACTCGCCGGTCCAGCTCACGAACGCCGTCGGAATGACGAGCGTCGTGCCGTTCTGCGACACGAGGAGCCAGGGCGGGCTCGTGGGATCCCACGCCGTGTAGCCACGCGCCTCGAACGTGGACCGCATGCCGCCGGACGGGAAGCTCGACGCGTCGGGCTCGCCCTTGATCAGCTCCTTGCCGCTGAACTCGGCCACCGCGCGCCCCTCGGCCGTCGGCACGATGAACGAGTCGTGCTTCTCGGCCGTGATGCCGGTCATCGGCTGGAACCAGTGCGTGTAGTGCGTCGCGCCGTGCTCGACCGCCCAGTCCTTCATGGCCGCCGCAACGATGTCCGCCGCGGACGCATCGAGCGGCTCGCCCTGCGTCATCGTCCGCCGGAGCGCCTTGTAGACATCGCGCGGCAGACGGCGGCGCTGGACTTCGTCGTTGAACGTGAGCGATCCGAACAGATCGGTGGCCTTCGGCCGGGGCGAGGCCGATCGATTGGCGGTCTTGCTCCACTCGATGATGCTGTTGGTGGCGTGCTGCAAGGCTGACGAACCCATGGCTGGCGCTTCCCTTCGAAGAAGAATACTCGACGAAAAATGTGTCCCTTGGGCCGAACGGCTGGCGGGACTTCTTATTCTCTACGGATTCCCGGCAAAGTAAAGCACCCCCCTTCATTAGTTCATCAGTTCTCCAGTTCTCCAGTTCACCAGTTCTCCGGTTCTCCGGTTACAATCCCCTCCTCCCGGAGGCTTCCATGAAGCTCTTGCGCCTCGCCTGTGCATCGGCTGTGGTGCTGGCGTCCGTCTCGGCGCCGGCCCTTTTCGCCCAGCGACCGCCGACGTCGGCCTCGCCGGAGCCATATTTGAGCCCCGCCTACCCGTTCGAGCTGGTGTCGGCCAGGCGCGCGGATCGACTGGCGTGGATCGCGTACGACAAGGGCCGCCGCAACGTCTACACCGCGGCCGCGCCCGCGTTCGCACCGGTGCGCCTCACGTCGTTCATGCAGGACGACGGCACGGATCTCGCGGGCCTGGCGATCTCGGACGACGGCACGACGGTCGTCTTCGTCCGCGGTCATGCCGTCAATCGCGACGGCTGGGTCGCCAACCCGTCGAGCCGGCCGGAAGGCGTGGAGCGCGCGATCTGGGCGGCGCGCACGACCGGCGGCCCGCCGTGGCGCGTGGTCGAAGCGTCGGCGCCCGCGCTGTCACCCGACGGCCAGTTCGTGCTCTTCGTGAAGGACGGCCAGATCCACCGGGCTCGCGTCTCGCCGGTCCGCCCGGCGACGGCCATGGATCGCGGCGAGACGCCGTTCATCAAGGCCTGGGGCACGAACAGCGCCCCGCGCTGGTCGCCCGACGGCCGGCGGATCGCCTTCGTCAGCAACCGCGTGGATCACAGCTACATCGCGATCTACGACGTCGCGAAGCGCGCGGTCTCCTACATGGCGCCGGGCGTGGACCGGGACACGAGCCCCACGTGGTCCGAGGACGGCAAGCGGATCGCGTTCATCCGCCGGCCGGGCCTGCCGTTCGGGCAGCAGGCCCAGCAGGGCGGCGGCGGGGTCGGGATTCCCAACGGACCGGCGTTCAACCCGGCGGCGGCGCAAGGCCGCGGCGGCCAGGGGCGCGGCGGGCGGCAGGGCGGCGGGGTCGGCGACGACCCGGCCGGCGGCAGGCCGGGGTCGAACATTCCGGGCCTCACGCGCGCGACGTTCCGCGGCGGCTACACCATGTCGTTCTGGGTCGGCGATCCGGCCACCGGCGAGGCGCGCGAGGTCTGGCACACGACGCCCGAGGAGCGCGTCTTCACCAACATCACGTCGATCCAGTGGGCGGGCGACCACGTCATCTTCTCCGTCGCCGTGCCCAGCGACGAGTGGGATCGCTGGTTCTCGGTCGGCCTCGCGGGCCCGATGACCGCCGCGCCGACCATGCTGACAACCACGAACGGCATCATCGAAGACGCGTCGTCGATCGCGCTCGCGGGAGACGGCCGGACGCTCTACTACACCACCAATCACGGCGACATCGACCGCCGCCACGTCTGGGCGGTATCAACCGCCGGCGGCCCGCCGCGGCAGGTCTCAACGGGATCGGCCATCGAGACCGCGCCGAGGCCCCTCGCCTCGGGGACGCTCGTCGGCGCGCTCACGGCGGACTGGAACCGGCCGCAGTCGGTCGGACTGATTTCGCTGAAGCAGAACACCCAACGGGTGATTTACCCGACGCTCCCCGCGGGCTTTCCGGCGGCCGCGCACGTCGTGCCCCAGGCCGTGACGCTCAAGGCGGCCGACGGCTTCGAGTTCTACAACCAGCTCTTCCTGCCGGCCAACATTCGTCCCGGCGAAAAGCGCCCCGCGATGATCTTCGTGCACGGCGGACCCGTGCGGCAGATGCTGCTCGGGTACCACTACCGGCACTTCTACCACATGGCGTACGCGGTCAATCAATGGCTCGCCGCGCAAGGGTACATCGTCATGTCGGTGAACTTCAGGAGCGGCGTCGGCTACGGCCGGTCGTTCCGCACGGCGCCGAACACGGGCGCGCGCGGCAACGCCGAGTACCAGGACGTGCTCGCGGCCGGCAAATACCTGCACGCCCGTTCGGACGTCGACGCGCGGCGCGTCGGCATCTGGGGCCTGTCCTACGGGGGCGTGCTCACGGCCCAGGCCCTGGCGCGCAATTCCGACCTCTTTGCCGCCGGCGTCGATCTCGCCGGCGTGCACCTCTGGGGCAGCTCGATCGATCCGTCCGAGCTGTCCTTTCAGTCCTCCGCGATTGGCGCCATCGGCACCTGGAAGTCGCCCGTCCTGCTCATCCACGGCGACGACGACCGGAACGTCGCGTTTCAGCAGACGACCGGCCTCGTGCAGCTCCTGCGCGCGCACGGGGTCGAACACGAGCTCATCGTGTTTCCGGACGACGTCCACGACTCGCTCCTGCATTCGCGGTGGGTGTACACGTTCAAGCGGATGGACGAGTTCCTGAGGAAACATTTGCTGGGGAACTGACGCGCTCGGGAACTGACGCGCTCGGGAACTGACGCGCTCGGGAACTGACGCGGGTTAATGGGGCAATGCGGCAATGGGGCAATGGGGCAATGGCTGCAGTGGGGCAATGCGGCAATGGGGCAATGGCCGCAATGGGGCAATGGGGCAATGGCTGCAGTGGGGCAAATGGGGGAATGGGGCCAATGAGGAAACGGCGGGATCCGCTGGGGATCGTCGCCACCGTCCGCGCGGCGATCGCCGCCGTCGATCCGCTGCTGCCCGCCGGAGGACGTGGCGGCACGGTCCGTGCGAAGCGAGCGCGCGCAGATGATCCTATGGGTGCGTTCGGCGTGCTGGCCTGGTGCTGGCCGCTGTTGGCGTGTACGGCGTGATGGGGCAGCTCGTCGCGGCCCGCACGCAGGACATCGGCGTCCGGATGACGCCTGGCGCGCGGCCGCGGGACATTCTCAGCGAGGTGCTGCTCGACGGCCTGAGGCAGACTGCGGCCGGCGTGGCGGTGGGCGTCGGCGTGTGGCTGATGGCGCTGTCTCAGACAATCCTCTTCAGCGTGCGGCCGTGGGATCCGGCGACGCTCCGGCTGGTCTGTCTGCTGCTCGTCGGCGTCGGCGCCGCCGCCTGCCTCGCGCCGGCCCGTCGCGCGATGCGGGTCGATCCGATCGTGGCCATGCGGCCCTGACGCCGGCGCGCATCGCCGCATTGCATCACTGCGTCAGTCCCTAAGTATGGGTGTGCGCGATTGCCGCATTGGCCCATTGCCCCATTGCGCCCAGTGCCCCATTGCCCCATGGCCACCTCTCTGCTATCTTCCCTAGAACATCTACGGGAGTGGCATGCGTCCGCAAACGAACGCCGATCAGCTCCACGGCACGCTGGACATGCTCGTGCTGAAAACGCTGGCCGCCGGGCCGCAACATGGCTACGGCATCGCCGTTCGCCTGCAGGAACGCTCCGCCGACGTGCTGCAGGTCGAGGAGGGCTCGCTGTACCCGGCGCTCTATCGTATGGAGCAGCGCGGCTGGATCGCCGCGTCCTGGGGCCTGTCCGAGAACAACCGGCGCGCGCGCTACTACCGTCTGACGCGCGCCGGACGCCGTCAGCTCGAGGCCGAGACGGACAGCTGGAAGCGGCTGGCCGGCGCGGTGGCGCGCGTGCTCGAGGCCTGACGGGTCGCCTGGGAGGTCGCCGTGTATCCCGTTCGCGTCCTTCGCGATCGACTCCGGGCGCTGACCCGCCGCGCGCGCGTGGTCGCCGACATCGACGAGGAACTCCGGCACCACGAGGATCGCCTCGCCGAACGTCTCGCCGCCGAGGGGCTCACGCCGGACGAGGCCCGCCGCCAGGCGAGGCGCCGCCTCGGCAACGCCGTGGCGCTTCGCGAAGCCGCCTATGACGTCCGCGGCGGCGGACTCGTCGAGGCCTTTTTCCAGGACGTGCGCTACGGCCTGCGGCTGCTCCGGCGCAGCCCCGCCTTCACGGCCGCCGCGCTCGCGACGCTGGCCGTCGGCATCGGCGCCAACACGGCGATCTTCAGCGTGGCGAGCGGCGTGCTGCTCCGACCGCTGCCCTACCCGTCGGCCGATCGGCTGGCGATGGTCTGGATGGACAACGCCCGCATCAGCCTGCGCGAGGACTGGCACTCCTTTCCGAACTACGCCGACTACCGCGCCCAGAACACGACCTTCGAGGACGTCGCGATCTTCAATCGCACGGCGCGGACGCTCACGGGCGAGGGCGATCCGGACCGCCTCTCCGGGGCGTACAGCTCGGCCAATCTGTTCGACGTGCTCGGCGTGCGTCCGGCGCAAGGCCGCGCCTACACCGCCGCCGAGGACCGGCCGGGCGCCAACGATGTCGTCCTGATCGCGGACGGACTGTGGCAGCGCCGGTTCGGCGGCCGCGAGGACATCGTCGGGCGGACGATACAGATGAGCGGCCGGTCGCTGCGTGTTGTCGGCGTCATGCCCGAGGACTTCGCGTTTCCGACGCGCGAGACGGAGTTCTGGGTGCCGACCGCGGCGCCGGACGACCTGCGCACCGACCGGGGCTCGCTCTGGCTCCAGGTCATCGGCCGGTTGAAGCCCGGCGTGTCCGTCGCCCAGGCGCAGGCCGACCTCGAACGCGTCAATGCCGGCATCCTGGAGCGGTTCCCGCAGCAGAAGGGCTACGGCGTGTATGTGGCGGGGTATCGCGACCAGCTCGTCGGCCGCGTGCGCCCGGCGATTCTGGTGCTCGCGGGCGCCGTGGGATTCGTGCTGTTGATTTCTTGCACGAACGTCGCGAATCTGCTCCTCGCGCGGGCCTCGGCGCGCGACCGCGAGCTGGCGCTCCGGGCCGCCATCGGCGCCGGGCGGGGCCGCATCGTCCGGCAGCTCGTCGCGGAGAGCGTGCTGCTCGGCGCGGCCGGCGGCGCCGCGGGGCTCGGCCTGGCTTGGCTCGGCCTCAGCGCCCTCGTTGGCGCGGCGCCGGCGGACCTGCCGCGCCTCGAGGCAATCGGCATCGATGGGCGCGTGCTGGCGTTCGCCGCGGCGTTGTCGGTGGGCACGGGATTCCTATTCGGCCTCGCGCCGGCGCTGCAGCTCGCCCGCACGAATCCGGGCGACGTGCTGAGAGAAGGCGCGCGGACCTCCGGCGGGTTCGGCCGGTCGCTCCGGCGCGCGTTCGTCGTGGCGGAAGTGGCGCTCGCCGTCGTGCTGCTCGTCGGCGCCGGATTGATGCTGCGGAGCTTCGACCGCGTCCGGCAGGTCGACCTCGGATTCCGGCCGGACCACGTGCTCACGGCCCGCATCACGCTCTGGGGCGATCGCTACGACGAGCCCGCGCGGGTCGTCGATTTCTTCAGGCAGGTCCTCGCCCGCGTCGAGGCGCGGCGGGGCGTGGCGGGGGCGGCCGGCGTCGGCACCGTGTTTCTCAGCCCCACACCCTATTCAATGAACTTCAGCATCGAAGGCCGGCCCGACTTTCCCTTCGAGCAGCGCGTCGAAGTGCCGGTCGATGCCGTCACGCCCGCCTACTTCCGGGTGATGGGGGTGCCGCTCCGGCGCGGCCGGACGTTCGACGACCGCGATACTTCAACGTCCACGCCCGTCGTCATCATCAACGAGACGATGGCCAGGATGTTCTGGATCGACGAGGATCCGATCGGGCGGCGGATCAAGTACGGCTCGCTCAGCTCGCGGTCGCCGTGGCTCGAGATCGTGGGCGTCGTGGCCGACACGAGGCGAACCGGGTACGACGCGCCCGTGCGGCCTGAGACGTACCTGCCGCACGCACAGGCTCCGGACTCGGCGATGATGCTGGTCGTCCGGACGACGAGCGAGCCCGAGGCGATGCTGGCGGCGGTCCGCGCCGCGGTTCAGAGCGTCGATCCGGGCATGGCCGTGCACGGCGGCGCGTCACTCGAGTCGCTCCTTGGCGAGATGACGGCCGCGCGGCGGCTGAACACGCTGCTCCTGTCGGTCTTCGCGGGCGTGGCGGTGCTGCTCGCCGCGATCGGCATCTACGGCGTGCTGGCCTACTCCGTGGAGCAGCGCGCCAGGGAACTCAGCGTGCGCATCGCGCTGGGCGCGTCGGCGCCGCGCCTCCTGCGGCTGGTCCTGGCCGAAGGCCTCGCGACCTCGCTGGCGGGCCTCGGCATCGGCCTGGCGGGCGCGGCCCTCCTCAGCCGTTCCATGTCGTCTTTGCTCTACGGCGTCACGCCGACCGATCCCGCGACGTTCGCGGTCACGGCCGGCGCGACGTCACTCGTCGCCATCGCGGCAAGCCTCCCGCCCGCGCTCCGGGCCCTGAGGGTCAGCCCGGTGGACGTGCTCAAACGAATCTAACCGCGCGCCCTCTCATTGCCCCATTTGGGCCACTGCGGCATTACCCCATTGCGCTCATTGCCCCATTGCAGCATTGCCCCATTTGCCCCATTGCAGCATTGCCCCATTGCCCCATTTGCCCCATTGCCCCATTTGCCCCATTGCCCCATTGCAGCATTGCCCCATTGCCCCACTGCCTCATTGCCCCATTAACACCTATCTGACAATGCACTCTCCAACGACTCCCGCCAGATAGCTCATCCCCGTGTCGCCGATCGGCGCGCCCGGGGGCGTCCCCGGCGGCGCGATCACGCGCGCGGGCTGATTGGGCCGGTCGAGGAAGCGCTTGATGTCGCTCGCGAGGAGCTGCAGCATGGCCGAGTCGGCGCTGGTCGCCGCCGGTTGCGCGGCCCGCGTCTGGATCGCCTTGAGCTTCTGCGTCGCGATGGCGCGCACCTGCGCCATCGGCGCGGTGTCGGCCAGATCGATGAGGCGGCCGACCACCACTTCCTGGATCCCGCGCCGGATTTCCGCCTCGTACGCCGAGGGCGCCGGCCCGTCGAACGCCGTCGCGACGATGCGGTCGATGACCTCGGCGAGGCCGGGCAGCGCGGGATCGACGGCCTTCTGCGCCACGAGCCGGGCGGCCTTGTCGTTCGTGAGGATGGAGCCAACCGTGAGGTCGGCGGCCACGACGGCCGGCATGATGGGGTCGAACGCCTGGCCCGTGTAGCGCGGGAACAGCTCGCGCGTGCGCGGGTAGCCCGGCGGGCGCGGCGGCAGCTTGGACAGGACCGAGCGCGACAGCGCGAGCTCACCGGGACGCAGCGTTCGCATCAACGCATCGAGCGCCGCCTTCTGCTGCGCCGCCGTGGCCCACTCGACGGGCTGACGGCCGTCGCCGCGCATCGCGTAGATGTAGTTCTGGCCCGCAATCGTGGAGGCGGCCGCTTCCACGGCGTACCGGTGGTGCAGGTAGAGCGGAACGAGCACCTCCTCGATCATCGCCATCGGCATGTCCCGCTGGATGGCGGTTTCGCCGAAGCGCTCCAGGCCGGCCCGGCGGATGGCCATCATCCGGTTGAGCTCGGCCGCGGCGTCCGTGCCGTTGTGCCACTGGTCCACGCGCGGGTGGAGGTTGGCGTCCTGGTTGGTCATGTACCGGATGTCCCGGTCCCACGCTTCGTCCAGGACTCGCCGAAGATCGGCCGCCTCGGTCGCCGCGGGAAACACGCCGTAGCCGTACCGGATCGCGACCTTGTCCCACTCGCCAATACTCCGCGTGTAGACATCTGAGAAGTCCATGGTGCCGTCCGACTTCAGCGTCACGAGCGGATGCGGGTAATCCATCACCGAGATCCGGCCGGCGGTGCTGTCGTAGTAGTTGTGGCCGAGGCCCAGCGTGTGGCCGACCTCGTGCGCGGAGAGCTGGCGCAGCCGCGCCAGCACCATGTCCGTCAGGACCTGCGGGCGCTCGGTCCCGTTCGTGTACGGCGAGAGCAGCCCTTCGCCGATGAGGTAGTCCTGCTGCGCGCGGAGCGAGCCGAGCGAGACGTGGCCCTTGATGATCTCGCCCGTCCGCGGGTCGGACACGGACGACCCGTAGCTCCAGCCGCGCGTCGATCGATGCACCCACGTGATCGTGTTGTAGCGGACGTCCATCGGGTCGGCGCCTTCGGGCAGGAGCTCCACCCGGAAGCCGTTGCGGAAGCCCGCCGCGTCAAACGCCTGGTTCCACCAGGACGCGCCCTCGACGAGCGCTGATCGGATCGGCTCCGGCGTGCCGCGGTCCACGTAATAAATGATGGGCTTGACGGGCTCGCTCACGGCCGCCGACGGATCGCGCTTCTCGAGCCGATGACGTCCGATGAAGCGCACGCGCACGTCCTCGCCAAAGGGCGCCGAGAAGTTCATGTAGCTGCGCCCGCCGTACCCCGAACGGGGGTCGTGCTTCCGCGGCTTGTAGTTGCCGTCCGGCAGTTCCACGAACGAATGGTGCTGCCGCACGGTGACGGCTTCCGTCGACGGCGCCACGTCGCCAATCGTGCCGCCGATCTGCGGGCCGCCCCGTCCGCCACCGCCGCCGCCACCTCCTCGCCCGCCGCCGCCTTCGGTGACGAGCGTTGTCAGAACGTCGACCTCGGTGTTTTTCGGAAAGCTTTTCGTACCGGGCATGTGGACGGCGCTCCGCGTCCGGTCGAAGCGATAGGCGGCCGGCTGCAGCCGGCCGGCGAGACCGTGCGTGTCGCGCATCAGGAAGTCCGTGAGATCCACGAGGACGCGGCCGTCGGTCTCGGCCGCGACGGTGAAGCCCCACATCACGGATTTCGCAAACGCGTCCTCGACGGCCAGGCGCTCGGCGGCATCGGGCGAATCGGCGCGAAAGTCGTAGTTGGGCTGCGTCATCAGGATCTTGGGACCGATGCGCTCGAACTTCACGACTCGCGTGCCGCCGAGCTGCGCGCGGTCGAGGCCGATGTCATTCGACCCCAGGCCGGCCGAGAGTCCCGTGATATGCAGGAACTCCTGATTGAACCGCGCGATCTCCATGTACAACGTGCCGCTCGCCTCGTCCCAGTAGAGCGGGAAGAAGCCGTCGAGCCGCTGCAGGCCGGCCGCCCGGTCGGCGATGGCCGGCGGCCGCCCGCCGCGTCCCTGACCACCGGCGGCCGCCGCGCCGCCTCCTCCTTGATCCGCCTTCGTTCCGGTCGTGCCAGGCACGACCAGCGCGCCCACCAACACCGCCAAGAGCCATCGCCGCATAAAACCTCCTTCAACCGTCACGGCGGATGATACCCGCTCGGCCGAACCGGCGGGGCGACGGCCTCGTCCTAGGCTCCATGCAGAGCGTCCTTCAGGATCTCCACCACGGGCTTCGGTTGCTCCTCCGGCAGCGCGGGTTCTCGACCGTTGCCGTGCTCGTGCTCGCCGTCGGCATCGGCGCGAACACGGCCGTCTTTACCCTCATCAACTCGCTTCTCCTCAAGCCCAGGCCGGGCGTTCCCGGCCACGAACTTGTGGGCGTGTACTCACGCGACCGCACGCAGGCCGACGCCTACCGGGGCTTCTCGTATCCGAACTACGCGGATCTGGCGTCGCGTGCCGATCTGTTCGCGTCGCTGGCGGCCCACGAGTTCTCGCTCCTCGGCCTCACGGAAGGCGGCCGGACTCGGCGCGTCTTCGTGGACGTCATCACGGCGACCTTCTTCGACACGTTCGGCGTCCGCCTGCCGCTCGGCCGGCCGCTCACGGCCGATGAGGAACGGCCGGGCGCGGACATTCCGGTGGCCATCCTGAGCCACGTGGCCTGGCAGCGGCTCGGAGGCGGGGCGGACATCCTCCAGCGGACGATGGCGCGCCTCCGCCCCGGCGCCACCATCGACACGACCCTGCCCGCGCTCCAGGCGGCGGGCGCCCAGCTCGAGCAGGCCTTCCCCGGGGAGAACCGGAACCAGGATCTGTCGATCGCCCCGCTGGCGCGACTGTCGGTCAGCACGAGCCCGCAGACGGACGAGGAACTGGGCGGGCTGGCCGTGCTGCTGTTTTCGATGTCGGGTCTCGTCCTGGCCGTCGCCGCGTTCAACCTCGCCAACATGCTGATCGCCCGGGGCCGGGCCAGGCGTAGGGAGTTTGCCGTCCGGCTCGCACTCGGCGCCAGCCGGCGCCGGCTCGTGCGGCAACTGCTCACCGAGAATCTGGCCCTGTCGCTCACCGGGGGCTGTTCGTGCGGATGGCGATGGAACTGGCCGCAACCGATCCGGGCTTCACGCTGGACCGCGGCATCATGGCCAACGTGGACCCCAGCCTGGCCGGGCGGACCCGCGAGGTGACACGACGTTTCTACGAGCAGGCGCTCGGCCGACTCCGCGCCATGCCGGGCGTCGAGTCGGCGAGCGTCGACGCACGCGGGAAATCGGTATCCGGATGGCGCTTGGCGCCACCGGTCGCCATGTGATCCGCCTGGTCGTGCGCGAGGGGCTGGCGCTGGCCGGCGCGGGATTGGCGGCCGGCCTCGCGCTGGCGGCCCTGGCCAACGGCATGATTCAGTCGTGGGTGCTCGGGACGAGCCGGCTCGATGTCGCGGTGGTCACCGGCGCCGCGTTGGTCCTCGCGGCCGCGACGCTTCTCGCCAGCTGGCTGCCGGCCCGCCGCGCCACGCGAATCGAGCCCACGTGGGCGCTGCGGCGGGAATAGGGCGGGCGACGGCCGGTGGCACGCGCGGCGGCTTGCCGCTAAGCTGGTCTCTGGACCTTCCAGCCCGCGAGGTACGACGCCGTGTCTGACGACCTGCGTTATCCCATCGGAAAGTTTGCGCGCGACCCTCACGTCGACGCGGCCAAGCGGGCCGCGTGGATTCTGCAGATCGCGGAAGCCCCGGCCATGTTCGCCGCGGCCGTCCACGGTCTGGACGATGCCCAGCTCGATACGCCCTATCGGCCTGGCGGCTGGACCGTCAGGCAGGTGGCGCATCACGTACCCGACAGCCACATGAACGCCTACATCCGGTGCAAGCTCGCGGTCACCGAGGACAACCCGCCGGTCAAGACCTACGAGGAGGCCGCCTGGGCGGAGCAGGCCGACGCGCGCATGATGCCGATCGCCGCCTCGATCACGCTCCTCCGCGTGCTGCACGAGCGCTGGGTGACGTGGCTCCGGGCGCTCGACGAGCCGGCGTTCGCCCGGACCGCCGTGCACCCGGAATGGGGCCGGATGCGCGTCGACGACTTCCTGCAGCTCTACGCGTGGCACGGCCGCCATCACACCGCGCACGTGATCGCGCTTCGAAAGCGAATGGGCTGGTGACGTTCGGGGCGCTCGAAGCCTTTCTCCGCGCCCGGCTGGCCGCGCCGCTGCCCGGTCCCTCGGCCCAGCTCCGCTTCGCGCCGCGCCCGGTCCGCGAGGGCTGGGAGCCGCATCTCGATCCGCCGGGCGCGCGTCAGGCCGCCGCGCTCCTGCTGCTCTATCCCGGCACGGATGGCGCCGTCATTCCGCTGACGGTGCGACACGACGCCCTGCCCCATCACGCCGGCCAGATCAGCCTGCCGGGCGGCCGGATCGATCCCGGTGAGGCGCCCGCCCGGGCCGCGCTCCGCGAGGCCGCCGAGGAAACCGGCCTCGATCCGGACGCCGTGCGCGTCGTCGGCGCGCTGTCGTCACTTTGGGTCGTGGTCAGCAACCACGTCGTCCGGCCGTTCGTCGGCGTGACGGATCGGCGGCCGGAGTTCCGGCTGGCGCCGCGCGAGGTCGCTGGACTCGTCGAGGCGCCACTCGACGTGCTTCGGGACCCGCAGCGTGTCGGATGGACCGAACGCCCGCGCGAAGGCGTCGTCGTCCGCTATCCCTACTTCGATGTCGGCGGCCAGCACGTCTGGGGCGCGACGGCGATGATCCTCAGCGAGTTCGCGGAGTTATTCTAGGGGGACGTACCTCGATCTGTGGAAAACTCCAGGGACCTTGTCGACAGGTGTGTCCCTGGAGTTTTCCACAGATCGAGGTACGTCCCCTTAAACCTCCCGTCCGTGCTGTCGCAGCCATCGTTCGGCCTCGCGCCACTCGGGGCAGGCCGACTCCACCTCGCGCCAGAACCGGCACGAGTGATTCGGCTGCCGGACGTGCATGAGCTCGTGCACGATGACGTAGTCGCTGACCGAAGGCGGCATCTGAACGAGCCGCCAGTTGAGCGTGACGGCGCGCCGGGGTGAGCAGCTGCCCCAGCGCGATCGCATGTCACGGACCCGCACGTCCATAATCGCGATGCCGTGCTGGCGCGCGAGCGCCCCGCACCGCGCCGGAAGTTCGAGCGCCGCAAGATCCCGGACGCGCTCGTCAAAGCCGTTCTCCGTCACGAGGACGCGCTCGCCCCGGAACCAGACGAAGGAGCCTGGCTGCCAGCGCGTCGCCTGTGCGTCCATCCGCTCGCGCTCGCGCGCAATCCACCGGGCCTGGCGTCGGACGAACGCGAGTCCGCCGCGGATCGACGCGCCGTACGGCACGGTCAGCCTCACCGCGCCGTCGGCCCGCAGCCGAAGGACGTACCGGCGCGCCCGGCGATGCCGGGCAATTACGAGGCGCACCTGCGTATCATGTACTGACATGACGCGGTTCGTGCCCGCGCTCGCCCTCGCGGCCTTGACGATGCCGGGGTGGGGACAGGTCCTGTCGGTGGCCGACGTGCACGGGGCCGCGCATCTGCCGCTCGCGCCGGCGGCGGGGCGCGTCCACCTGCTGCTCTTCCTGGCCACGGACTGTCCGGTGTCCAATCGCTACGCCCCCGAGATCGCCCGCATCGTCACGGAGTACGCGCCAAAAGGCGTGCGCTCGTACTTCATCTACGCCGACCCCCGTGCCACGCGGCAGAGCGTTCTGGCCCATCTCGGCGAGTTCTACGGAGGGCGGAGCGACGTGGCCGCCATCATCGACACCGGGCTGGGCGTGACGGGCGCCGTCGGCGCGCGGGTGACGCCAGAGGCCGCGATCTACACGGTGGCGGGGCGCGCGTACCGCGGCCGGATTGACGATCTCTACATCAGCCTCGGGCGGGCGCGGCGCGCGCCGACCCGCCGCGACCTGCGGCTGTCCTTGGACAGGGCCCTCGCCGGGCTGCCGGTGCCGGTCCCCGAGACTCAGGCGGTCGGGTGTTACATCGAAAGGGGGGGCACGTGATGGCGTGGTTGCGCCCGGCAGGTCTTGTGATCGTGGCGGGCACCGTTCTTGCCGGGGCTCTTGGCGCAGTCGGGACGGCGCGTGTGACATCGGCGGCCGCGTCGGCCTACCTCGCGTCGTCTGCGCCCGTCGTCGCGCCGCCGACCCATGCCGACCACATCGCGCCGATTCTCTACGCGAACTGCGTGCCGTGCCATCGCCCGGGCCAGTCGGCGCCGTTCTCGCTCCTGTCGTACGACGATGCGCGGCGGCGCGGACAGACGATTGCCGACGTGACGGCGCGACGGTACATGCCGCCGTGGCATGCCGCGCGGGCGGCCGGGTTCGTCGAGCTTCGTGACGAGCGCCGGCTCGGCGACGCCGACATCGCGCTCATCAAGGCCTGGGTCGCGGCCGACATGCCGCCGGGCGACCTGGCCAGGGCGCCCAAGCCGCCGTCCTACCCGGTCGGGTGGCAGCTCGGGATTCCCGACCTCATCCTCTCTCTTCCGGCTCCCATCGCCGTGCCTGCCGAAGGGCGCGACCTTTACCGCAACGTGACGCTCCGGGTCGATCTGCCGATCGACCGCGCGATCACGGCCATCGACTATCAGCCCACGGCCCGAAGCGTGGTGCATCACGCGCTCTTCTTCGTGGAGCCGGCGGACGTCGTGGTGACGGACGCCGACATCGTGCCCGGACTGGGCCGCGTGCTGCTCCAGGGCCGCGGCCGGAGCGCGGGCGCGCGGCTCGGCGTGGCCGATGACGCGTGGGGCGGGCTGGGCGGCTGGGTGCCGGGCGTCACGCCGCGGTTCTTCCCCGACGGCATCGCGCAGCCGATGCCGAAGCACTCCAACATCGTGATGCAACTGCACCTGCATCCCTCCGGCCGCGAAGAGCGCGAGGACGGCAAGCTCGCCCTGTACTTCGCCCAGACGCCGCCGCAGAAGTCGCTGACCGGCGTGCAGGTGCCGCCGGCGTTCGGGTTTGCGATCGGACTGGACATTCCTCCGGGCGAAACGCGGTATCTCCTGAGAGATACGTTCGCGCTGCCGGTCGACGTCGAGGCGTACGGCGCGCGCGGGCACGCGCACCACCTGGCCCGAGAGATGAAGATGGTCGCGACCCTGCCTGACGGCACGACGCGGGGTCTCCTCTGGATCCAGAACTGGGACTTCAGCTGGCAGGACTCGTACTACTTCAAGGCGCCGCTCCGGCTGCCGAAAGGCACGCGGCTCGACGTCGAAATCGTCTACGACAACTCGACTGACAATCCCCGCAACCCGAGCACGCCGCCGGTCCGCGTACGCTGGGGCCGTGAATCCGAGGACGAAATGGGCAGCCTGACGCTCCTGGTCACGGCGCCGTCGGCCGAGGACGGCCGCACGCTCCGCGAGGCGCAGGCGCAGCACTTCCGCGAGCAACTGGCACGGCGCCTTCGCCGGCAGCGCGGCTAGCCGACCGTCACCGCCATCATCGTGGCGTCGTCGAACGGCTCGCGGCGGCCGCGGAAGGTCTTGATGGCCGCTTCGACGCGCTCGAGGAGGCCGCTCGAGTCGTCTCGGCCGGCGGACGTGAGGAGCGTTTCGAGGCGCTCGGCGCCGAACATGTCGCCGGTCTCGCTTTCGGCCTCGACGCAGCCGTCGGTGTAGAAGAAGAGGAGATCGCCGGCGGCGAGCTGGGCCTGCCGCTCTTCGTGGCCGCGGCCGGCGAGGAGCCCGACCGGGAGGCCCGTGGACGCCATCCGCTCGAGCCCGCCGCCTTGTCGCAGGATGTACTGCGGGTGATGCCCGGCGTTGACGTAGCGAAGTCGTCGTGACGCCGGATCGAGAATGCCGACGAAGAGCGTCGCATAGACCGGACCGGGCGAGGCGGCCTCGATGTCGCGGTCGACTTCCCCGGCCAGCGCCGAGAGATCCTGCCCGAGCGCCAGGCGCGTCCGGAGCGTGGCCTGGATGTTGGCCATGAGGAGCGCCGCGCCGACGCCCTTGCCAGACACGTCGCCGACGAGGAGCGCCACCCGCCCGCCGCCCACCTCGAAGTAGTTGAAGAAGTCGCCGCCGACCTCGCGGGCGGGCACCGACACGCCCTTGATCTCCGTCAGGCCGAGCCGCAGCGGCGCGTGCGGCAGCATCTCGTTCTGGATCCGGCGGCCAAGTTCCAGCTCGCGCTTAATGCGCTCCTGTTCGACCACGACCTGCTGATGCCGCTCGACGTCCTGCGCCATCTGATTGAACGCGACAGCGAGCCGCCCGACTTCGTCCCTGGCCATCTCGGGCACGCGCGCGCGGTAGTCGCCCTGCGCGATCCGGTGCACGGCGTCGCCGAGCACGTTCAGATTGCGCGTGAGCCGCGCCGACAGCGGCACGATCCCGATGATGGCGACACCGATGAAGAGGAGCCCGAAGCCGAGGTTGCGTGCGGCCGCCCGCCGCAGATCGGCCAGCGAATCGCCGACCGGCCGCGCGATGCCCAGGCGCAGGCCGGATCCCGACGGGTCCGGCGTCGTGACGACGATCCACGCGGGGAGGCGGGCCGTGGCCGGTCCGTCGGTCTTGGCCACGCCGCCGAGGGATTCGACCGTGGCGCGATCGGCGTCGCTCCGCGTGTACAGACGGCCATCGTCGCCCACGGCGAAGGGCACTTCGCCGCGGTCGCGCCGCGTGGTCGCAAACACGGTGGCAAGGAGGTTCGGCAGGTTCAGCTCGGCGTTCACCTGGCGCACGACCTCGCCGTTGCGCTCGACCTTGACGTCCAGCCGGTTGCCCGACAGCGACGACTTCTTCTGGTCGCGCGGCGTGGCGGGCGAAGCCGCGGACGGCGCCGGTTTCGACGCCGCGGCGCCGCGGGCACCTTGCGGCACACTGGCGACGGCAGAAGCGCCGGCCGCTGGCGCCGGCGCCGGTTCGGCCTGAGCCTCCTTGGCGGCCTCCTCCGCCTTCTTCTGCAGTTCGGCCGCGCCGAGTTTGATGCCCTGCACGATGCCCAGCATCCGCTGGTTGATCTCCTCGGCGACGCGCTGGCGCTGTTCGGACGTCAGCGTCTCCGGCCGCGTCTCGCCCATGAGCTGGCGGTACATCTCGCGGCGGATCGGCATGAGGTCCACCATGAGTCGATCGGAATCCGCCGGCGCGGTGGCGGGCGGCGCCTGTGCCGCACCGGGCGCCGGCGGCGTCGCGGGTGCGGCGGGCGGCGCCGGGGGCGGCGGCGACGGACGGCCGCGCGGTTGACGGAGCGGCGGCTGAGCCGTCTGTCCCGCCTGGCCGGACCGACCGGTCTGGTTGGCCTGCCCTGCGGCGCCGGTCGCGCCCGCCGGCGGCGGTCTCACGCCACGCGATCCTGTGCCGCGCCCGTCGCCGCCGCGGCCCGGTCCGCCGCCGCGCAGGCCCAGGAGCTCGATGTTGTTCAGGAGCATTGCCGCTTCGCCGAGCGACTTGGCGACCCGGTCATGTACGACATCGACGACGGACGCAGCCGTCGTTGTCGCTGGCGCCGGCGCCGCCGACGCCTGCTTGTCCGCGGCCGCCTGCAGCTCCGCGATGTCCATGAGGTGCTCGACGCGCTCGCTGAGCTGCGCGGTGACGAGCTGCATGCGCTGGCTCAGCTCGCCGGCAAGGAGATCGGCTTCGCGCTCGGCCGCGTCGCGCAGGGCCTCCACGTTCGTCCGGTAGGTGTAGACCGTCACGGCGCCGAGGGGCACGACCGACAGCGCGAAGAACGCGACGATGAGGCGGGTGCGCAGGCTCATGGGATGGGCGCGGGTGGCGCCGGGTCTGCCGGGTCGGGATCGAACGTCACGATGAGCGGCGCGTGATCGCTCGTGCCGAACTCCCGGCGGGACTCGGACGCCCTTGCCCGGGCCGCCACGTTCCGGCTGGCCAGGACGTAGTCGATCCGCCACCCAATATTACGCTGCCGGAGGTTTCGCCATGGCGGCCACCAGGTGAAGAGCGCGTCATTGGCGGGATCGAGGGCGCGGCCGACGTCCACGAGCGACGCCTCGAAGAGCCGCGTCAGCCAGGCGCGCTCGTCCGGCCTCGTGCCGACCTGGTTGGGCTTGCGCTCCTTCGGATGCACGTCCCGGTCTTCGAACGCCACGTTCAGGTCCCCGCAGAGAAGTAGCGTCCGGCCGGCGCTCGCCGTTTCATGCGCCCAGCCGGCCAGGGCCTCGAGGAATCGCAGCTTGGCGTCGTAGTCCCTGCCGCCGTTGGGCACGTACACCGACGCGAGCCGGACGGGTCCGAGGTCGGCGACGGCAATGCGGTGCTCCATGTCGAAGGCGGGGTGAAAGAACGCCGGAGGTTCCGGGTGGGTCGATCGCCGGACGAGGAGCGCGACGCCGGAGTAGCCGCCGCCCCCGTGCCAGCAGCACGAGTAGTCGGCCGCCGTGGCGAGCTGGTCGGGCACCTGCGCCGGCGACGCCTTGATTTCCTGAAGGCAGAGGATGTCGGGCCGCTCGGCCTCGATTAGGGCCACGAGCTCGCCGGATCGGGCGCGGATGCCGTTGACGTTCCAGGTGACGAGGATCAAGGGACGGTGCCCGGGTTGACTTGGCGAGTGTTTCATAGATCGAGAGGGACATCGATCGAGTCCTGTCAATGCGGCAGTGGGGCAATGCGGCAATGGGGCAATGGCTGTAATGGGGTGAATGGCTCAATGCGGTGAATTGGGCAATGAGGTCACGAAAAGATCGCCGTCGTGGACCTCGGACGCGCCATCGAGAATTCGAAGTCGCAGTGACCCGGAAGGAGTATCGATGACTTCCGCGCTGTTGTCCTCTACGAGGATGAATGTGCCATCGCCCGAGTCATGAAGTTCCCACTCGCGGCCAGCGTCCACGGCACCAGATTGACGACCGCGGCGCCCGAGACGTTCACACTCCACAATGCCTCTGAGTGGCTTGCGCTCCAAAAGCGAGACTTCGACAAGCGGCTCACATTACACCCATTGCCCCATTACACCCATTGCCCCATTACACCCATTGCCCCATTGCACCCATTGCCCCACTGCCCCATTGCCCCATTGCCCCATTAACAGGAATCACCCTCAGGCTCTCACGAGCGATCCCAGCCGCTTGCTCATGTAGACCTTCGTGTCGAGCGGGTCGGGCGCAAGCTCGACCTTGATGACGTTGAACTGCAGGCTGTCGAGCGTCCCCCGCATGTCGTAGTACCGGTTCTTGGTCTTGACGACGATCTCGTCGTACCCCTGCGCAATCGCCCAGGCCTCCTGCCGCACGGTCACAGCGCGGAAATGCCCCTGGCCGCGCCAGTCGAGCCGCGTCGCGCCCAGCCAGTTGTAGAGGATCTTCCGATCCTCGAACACGACGACGTCGGCCAGACGCCGCACGAGATCGGCCAGCTTCGGATCCGTCTCCTCCGCGCGCAGCTCGTGCGAGACCTTGTACGACACCGGCACGACGGTGGCCGGCTCGTTCGCGAGCGGCGCCTCGGCCATCAGAATCTGCGACTCGCGGTTCTCGAGCCGCCGGATGATCTCGCCAGCCGTCTTGCGCTTGGGAAAGTCGTTGAAGTACTCCTCGATGTACGCGATCTCCAGCGCACCCTGCTGGAGCGGGTACTCCCGAATCGAACCCTGGAAGGACGACATGGCGGCCGGCGCCTCGGCCGCCTAGTGTAATCCGCCGGCCGGCGGATCAGAACTTGACGTGCACGGTGACGAAGCCGTTGACGCCGGGCGCCAGGACGAACCGCGGATCGGGACTGGCGTAGTACGTCTGGTTCAGCAGGTTGCGCACGGCGCCCCGGACCTCCAGCCGCGTGCCGGCAAACCACGTCGCGCCCAGGTCCACGTTGACGTGGCCGGGCGCCGCGATCTCGCTCGGCCCCGGGCGGTCGTCGTCCGCGTAGAACGCCACGCGGCCGAACACCGACACCTTGGCGCCGAACGCCTTGCGCAGGACGAGCGACGTCGTGTCTGGGGAGATGTCGTCGAGCGCGGCGTTCGCGCCGAGCGCCGTGCCCCGGCTCGTCTGCGCGGCCGCCTCAAGCATGAGGCCCCGCCCCAAATCCGCCTGCGCCTCGACTTCCACCCCGCGCAGGCGAGCCCGGCCGCGGTTTCGGAAGAAAAAGACGTCCGTCGTCGTCTGATAGCGCTCGACGAGGTCCGTGATGCGGTACTGGTACGCGTAGGCCGCCAGCCGGAGCCGGCCCGTCGCGTACCGCGCCCCCAGATCGATCTGCAGGCTCGTCTCCGGCTTGAGATCGGGATTGCCCGTGATGAAGCCCCGGCCCGTTGGCCCGCGGAAGAAGCGATCGGACAGCGTCGGATCGCGGAAGCCCCGCGCCACCTGCGCGGTGAGCGTGAGCTTGCGGAACGGACCGGCGGTCAGCGCGGCAAACCCGGCGGCGGCGCCGTTCGTGACGGACCGGTTGCCGAAGTAGCCGCCCCGGTTGACGTTCGTCACGCGATCGACACGGATGCCGCCGGCCGCCGTCAGCCCGTGGCCGAGCGGCGCGTCAGCCTGCAAGAAGAGCCCGGTGTCGGTCCGGCGGGCCGCCTGAATGGACACGTTGTCCAGCGTCGACACCACGGCGCCGGCCAGGTCGTACTGGATGATGGTGTCGCGCGCCTCGAGGCCCGTCCGGCCGTTGATATCGGCGCCGAACTCGAGCCGCACGGCGCCGGCCGCCCGCTCCGCCGTGGCCCGCACCTGGACATCAGTGGCCGAGATGTCGGCCCGCACGATGTCCCGGGCGCGTGTCGGCGTCGGAATCCGGTCCTGATCGGTGCGCAGGTCCACGGTGCCCACGAAGCCCGACACGCGCACGTGACCGAACCCGCTGACGTTGGACCGCTCGTAGGCGGCGTTGAATCGATGGGAGTCCTCGTACGGATTGTAGAAACGGATGACGTTCGAGTTGTTGCGCGGCCGTTCGATGTCGCGGCCGAAATCGCCCTGCCAGGACACGGTCACGACGCCGGCGCCGGCGCGTCGCTCGACCCGCGCGAGGATTCCCCGGTCGGCCGAGCCCGAGTTCAGCACGACGCCGTCCGGTCCCCGATAGTCCTCGGCGTCGCGAACGTGGCCCGACACGATGAGTCCGCCCGTCCCGAAGCCGTGCGAGACGCTGAACTCGCCGCGCCGATCCGGGATGCCCGCGCCGAACGTGCCGGTCGCGGTGGCCCGGGTGCCGGTGTACGGCGGGCGCTTCGTGCGCACGGAAATCACGCCGCCGAACGCGTCCGACCCGTAGGCGACCGAGCCCGGACCGCGCGCCACGTCCACGCTTTCAACGACCGCCGGATCCAGGAACGTCGCGCTCGGGCCGACGCGGCGCTCGGACGTGACGCGGCTTCCGTCGATCAGAATCAGCGTGCGCCCGCGCGCGAGGCCGCGAACCGCCGGCACGGCCGCCTGGCCCTCGGACACCTGGCTCACGCCGGGCACGTTCTCCACGATCTGCATCAGGTTGGCCGGCCCGCGCTGCACCAGATCGCGCGCGGTCAGGAGCGTCATGGCGGCGCCCGGCGCCGCGTCGATGCTCGGCGCCACGCCGGAGGTCACCGTGACTTCTTCGGTGACCGCGGCTTCCACCATCACGGTCAGAACGGCCGCCGGATCCAGCCGATCGACCGACACGGGTCGAGCCACGCGGCCATCCGGCAGAATCACGATGATGAGAAACGGCGGCTTCGGATCCGGCTTCCACGAGAAACGCCCATCGGCGTCCGTCTTGACGACGCCGGTGAGTCCGGCGATGGTCACTTCGGCGCCGGCGATTGCCAGGCCGGTCCGGGCGTCCACCACCCGGCCTTCGAGCGCTTCGGCCGAACCGGTCCAGCCGCCAAGCCAGCCCAGCATCGCCAGCCCCGCTATCGCCCTCCGCAACACGACCTCCCGTGCGCCGACTCCTGCCGCAACGTACTCGTAGCGTACGGGGCCGGCCCGCGCTACTACCAGAGATCGTAGCGTTCGGCAGTGGGCTCTTAGCCCACGACCTAGCGTTCGGTACTCAGCGTTCGCTCGGCGTCATCGTCTCGTGCGATTCGAGTCGGCCGCCAGCCGGCGGCAGAACGCAGCGCGGTCGATTGCCTCGGGCGCGTCTTCCAGCCGGTCGACCGGCCACGGCAGGCGCCAGGTCCAGTTGTCGTCGCCCACCGTGCCGGGCGTGTTGAGCCGATCGCGCCAGCCGAAGACGTCCTGCATCGGCAGGAAGAGCTCGGCCGATCCGGCGCCGTAGACGGCACGGAGGATGGCGTCGCGGACGTCGGCGTTCCACGCATCACCGGCGCGCACGGCCTGACCGATCGACGCGAGCATGTCGGCCAGGGCGGCCCGATCGGCGGGTTCGGCCGCGTCCCACCAGACGGCGTTCGTCTCGGTGTCGTGCGTCCCCGTCATGGCCGCAGACACGACCGGATAGTCGGCGGGCGGAATAAACGGCTGGCCGCGCGATTTCCACCGGCGCTGCCATCGAAGGACCTTGCAGCCGGGCACGCCGAGCCCGGCGAGCGACTCGCGGACGAAGTCAGGCACGAGCCCGAGATCCTCGGCGACGATCGAGGCGCCTGAGGCCTGCAGGATTCCGAGCATGCGCTCGCCCTGACGGATCTGGTCCGCCTGCGTCGCCGGGCTGAAAAACGGCCGCCCCTCGACCGGGCGGCCGTACGTGCGGTACAGGCCGACCAGGTGATCGACGCGGTAGCCGTCGAAGAGCGCCGCCATCCGGCGCGCGCGTTCCTCGAACCAGGCGTACCCGCCGGCCGCGATGACGTCCCAGCGATAGGTCGGCAGGTGCCAGTCCTGTCCCGTATCGCTGAAGTCGTCAGGCGGCACGCCGAGCGAGACGTCGAACCGGTACTCGCCGGGCCGGGCCCAGACGTCGGCGCTCTCGGCCGCCACCATGAACGGCAGGTCGCCGAAGATCGTCACGCCGCGATCGTGCGCGGCCCGCCGCGCCTCGTGCCACTGCGACTCGGCCAGCCATTGCCAGTACTGCTCGCGCAGGATGTCCCGCGCGAGGTGCCGGCGCGCCTCGTCGAGCGCGCCGGGCTCGCGGTCGCGCACGCCGGGCGGCCAGTCGCGCCACGCGCCGCGGCCCGTGGCGTGCGCGAGCGCCGCGTACAGTGCGTAGTCCTCGAGCCACCCGCGCTCCCGCGCGATGTAGGCCGCGAGCGCCGCCGCCCGCACCGTCAGCGCGCTCCATTCGTCGTCGAGGAACTGCTGAAAGGCGGCTTCGAGCGCCTCGCGCTTGACCCGGCGGATCGCGTCGTACTGGATCCGCGACGACCGGCGCGCGCGATCGAGATCGCGCCGGCTCGAGGCCGAGAGCGCGTCCGGTCCGCCGGCGCGCTGGAAGTCGTCCACGCGGTCGAGCGCGACGTAGATCGGGTCGATCCCCATCGACGTCATCGCGGAGTACGGCGACGACATGCCGTGGGGCAGCGTCCCGACGGGCAGCATCATCAGCCGGCTGAATCCCGCCGACACCGCCCAGCCGGCAAGCGCCTCGAGATCCCGAAACTCGCCAATGCCCCAGCTCGACGAGCCGGGCGCCGAGAAGAGCGGCAGGACGAGGCCGGCGCGCCGGGTCACTACCGGACTCCCGCTGCGGCGACGGACAGCAGTCGATCGAGGCCGGCGTCGAACGTGTCGGGCCGCGCGAGGAGACTGACGACGAGAAAGGCCCCGTCGGGAAAGTCGAACAAGTAGCCCGGGTGCACGACCACGTGGGCCGATTCCAGCAGATGAAGCGCCAGCGCTTCTTCGGAGGCTGTGGCGGGCACGCGCAGGACGGCCGACCACCCGCCCTCGGGATCGAGGAGCGTGACGGCGGGATGCCGCGCGACCTGCGCGTCGAGCGCATCCAGATTGCGAACGAGCCGGGCCTGGATGGCGCGGCGCATCTCGGCGCCGGCCCGCAGGAGCGCGGACGCGGCGATCTGGACCGGCGTCGCGACCGAGAGATAGCTGTCCGCGATCACCTCGAGCCGCGTCACGGCGTCGGCGACGAGCGCGGCCGGGCCGCCGGCGGCGAGCCAGCCGAGCTTCACCTGCGGCAGGCCTGCTGACTTCGACAAGCCGCCAAGGACGAAGGTCAGCGCCGCCGACTCGCCGCGGAACGTCGAGGCGTCCGGCCGGGGCCTGAGCGGATAGTCGGCAAACACTTCATCCGAGATGACGGCGAGGCCGCGGCTGGCGGCAAACGCGGCCAGCCAGTCGCGGTCGCCGGCGCGCACGAACGATCCCGTGGGGTTGTTCGGACTCACGACGACGACCGCGCGGGCTGTCGGCGTCGGCGGCCTCGCGGCGTCTTCGAGGCTCGGCCGGTCGATCGTCCATGCGCCCTGGTAGTCCAGCCGGTACGGGCGCAGCGCCACGCCTTCGAGCCGCGCCAGCGACTCGAGGAGCGGATAGCTCGGCTGCGGCACGAGCACCGCATCACCCGGATCGCAGAGGAGCTTGAACAGCAGGGCGTAGGCCTCGCTCGTGCTCGACGTCAGCACGACGCGCGCCGAGGATACGACCGCGCCCGTGGCGGACAGCGCGCCTGCAACCGCGTCGCGCGCCGCCGGCAGCCCGAGCGGCTCGGGCACGTAGGTGGCCGCGCGCGCGTCGGACAGCGGCGTGAGGACGTCGGCCGGATACGAAAGACCGACGACGGTCGGATTCGACACGGTGAGGTCGATGAGGGACACGCCCGCGGCCTCGAGGCGCGATCGGGCGCGCGTGAGGGCGTTGTCGGCAAGCGACGCGGGCAGGCGTGACGAGAACATGAACGGCGCGGGCCCGGCTACTTCAGCGTCTTGTCGATGACGTAGACCCGCGCGTCGCCCGCGCCGATCGTCAGCGTCCAGCGCGCGCCGCCGGCCTCGCGCAGCATCGACATCGTGCCGCCGTCGAGAAGGCTGACCCAGAGCGCGTAGGGCACGCCCGGCGGCAGGCGCGCCACGGCGCGAACCTCGACGGGCGCGGTGTTCGTGGCCACGAGCACCCACGCGCGCCCGCCGTCGAGGAGCGTGACCTCGAGATCGCGCGGCGCGGGGGCCTCCAGCACGACCTTCGGCCCGGGGCCAAGCGATCCGAGAAGGCGGGGGTTGGCCGACACCTGGCCGGCAAACTCCGTGGCCGGGCGGACCCAGGCCAGCCGCTCGCCCCGCGGATCCGTCAGACCGGGACCCGCGCGCTGCCCCGGATCGAAGGCAATGGCGCGGCTGCCGCGCGCGAGCGCGCGCCAGACCGCGGCCGCAAACCGCGGCGCGCCCGGCGTCACGCGAACGGTGAGATCCGGCCGGGTCACGACGGCGAGATCGACCGTGCGGGCCAGCCGCGTGAGTTCCGCCACCGCCGCCGGCTCGTCGGGCGGCCAGGTCACGCCGGTGAACCCCGCGGCCCGCAAGGCGGCAAGGTCGTCGAGCCTGGGCACGCCCTCCGGCGTGCCCCGGTACCAGACCGAGACGACCGGGGGACGACCGACCTGCCGGGCGGCCGCCACGGCGGCGCCGGTTGCGCCCACGACCGCCAGCCCGATCGCAAGACTCCGCATCCGGAGTTACTATGTGTCCTCTTCCCGGGAGATGTCCATGTGCACGCTGCGAGTTCTCTTGACCGTGGCCGTCGCCGCGGTGTCCGTCGCCGCCACCGCGGCTCGAATGCAGTCGCCGTCCTCCTCCGGCTACCAGATGCCGCCGAAGGTCATTGCCGACATCATGGACGCCGAGCCGTTGCCCGGCGTATCGTTTTCGCCCGATCGGACCACGATGCTCATCGCGCACCGGCGGAGCCTGCCGACGATTGCCGAAGTGGCGGCGCCGTTCGTCGGGCTGGCCGGATCGCGCGTGAATCCGCGGACGAACGGGCCGCGCGTGCTGGGCGGCACGACATCGCTGTCGCTTCGCGACGTCGCGTCGGGCGGCGAACGCAGGCTGGCGCTGCCGGCCTCGGGTGCCTTCACCGGCATGTTCTCGCCCAACAGCCGGATGCTGGCCGTCGTCCACACGACGGACAACGCGATCCGTCTGCTCGTGGCGGACGTCGCCACGGGCGCCGTGCGTGTCGTGCTCGACGGCGGCGTGCACGGCGTCGGCGGCGGCTGTTCGTGGCTCGACGACTCGACCGGATTCCTGTGCCGCCTGATTCCAGACCATCGCGGCCTGCCGCCCGCCGAGCCGACCGTGCCGCCCGGACCGAACATCCAGCAGAACATGGGCCGGGCCGCACCCGGGCGGACGTACCAGGATCTCCTGTCGAGCACGCACGACGAGCAGCTCTTCGACTACTACTTCAGGAGCCAGCCCACCTGGGTGAGCCTGGACGGCACGAGAACGCCGGTCGGCATGCCCGGCATCTACCAGGGCATGAACCTCTCGACCGACGGCAACTGGGTCGTCGTCACCCGCGTGAAGCGGCCGTATTCGTACGTGCTGCCGTCCACGCAGTTCCCGCGCGACGTCGAGTTGTGGGACCGGACGGGCCGTCTCGTGCGGGCGCTGGCCGACGTGCCGATGGGCGACACGATTCCGCTGACGGGCGTCTTTGCGGGCCCGCGCGGATTCACGTGGAACCCGAACGAGCCGGCGACGCTCTTCTGGACTGAGGCGCTTGACAAGGGCGACCTTGCCAACACGGTCCCGCATCGCGACCGCGTCGTCGTGCTGAAGGCGCCCTTCACCGGACAACCGGCCGAGGTCTTCAAGAGCGAGTGGCGGTTTGGAGGGCTGATGTTCACCGAGAAGGGCGCGGCGCTCTGGACCGAGAGCGACCGCGCGACCCGGATGCGCCGCACCTGGGTGCACGAGACGGGCCTCGCGGCCCCGCCCCGCAAGGTCTGGGAGCTCCTCCAGGAGGATCGGTACCGCGACCCGGGCTCGCCCGTGCTGCGGCCGGGCACGGCGAAGATCATGCAGATCGGCGACGCCGTCTACCTGCAGGGCGCGGGCGCGTCGCCCGCCGGCGACCGGCCCTTCCTGGATCGCTTGAATCTCCGGACGCTCGCCACGGAACGGCTGTGGCAGTGCGACGCCGACGCGTACGAGTCAATCGTGGCGGTCCTCGACGACGGCGCGACGAAGGTGATCACGCGGCGGGAGACGAAGGCCATGCCGCCCAACTACCTCGCGCGCGATCTGGCGGCGAAGACGTCGCGGCCGATCACGAACTTCCGCGACCCGTACCCGCAGCTCTCCGACGTGCAGAAGCAGCTCGTCACCTACAAGCGCAAGGATGGCGTGCAGCTCTCGGGCACGATCTACCTGCCGCCGAGCTACCGGCCCGGCCAGCGGCTGCCGATGTTCGTGTGGGCCTACCCGCAGGAGTTCACGAACGCCGACGCGGCGAGCCAGGTCGTGGGGTCGGGCAACCGGTTCACGACCGTGGGCGGCGCCTCGCATCTTCTCCTTCTCACGCAGGGCTACGTCGTCTTCGACGGCCCGACGATGCCGATCATCGGCCCCGGCGAGACCGCGAACGACACGTACGTCGAGCAGCTCGTGGCGAGCGCCGAAGCCGCGGTGGACTTCGCCGTGAACGCCGGCTACGCCGATCGGGATCGGATTGGCGTCGGCGGCCACAGCTACGGCGGCTTCATGACGGCCAACCTGCTGGCCCACTCCGATCTCTTCCGCGCCGGCGTCGCGCGAAGCGGCGCCTACAACCGGTCGCTCACGCCGTTCGGCTTCCAGAACGAGTCGCGGACGTTCTGGCAGGTGCCGGATCTCTACGCGCGGATGTCGCCCTTCTGGCACGCGCACAAGGTCAACGAGCCGATCCTGCTCATTCATGGCGAGAAGGACGACAACTCGGGCACGTTCCCGATTCAGTCCGAGCGGTTCTACATGGCGCTCAAGGGCCACGGCGCGACGGTCCGGTACGTCACGCTGCCCCACGAAGCGCACGGCTACGCGGCGCGCGAGTCGAACCTGCACGTGATGGCGGAAACCGTGGCCTGGCTCGACACCTATGTGAAGAACGCCAAGCCGCGGTGAGGGGACGGATCACGCCGCCCGTCGCCGCGGCATGGCGTCGGTCTCGGCCGACTGCCGTGCGTCGAGCAGTCGGTCCACCGAGTACGCGCCCGCGCCGGTCATCGTCAACGCGACGCTCGAGAGGAGCAGCGTCAACGCGAACTCGTAGCCATTGGGCAGAAAGAAGCCGTTTGGCAGGTGCACGGTGACGATGGCGACGAGCATCACGAAGGCGACGAGGGCAGCGGCCACGCGCGTGAAGGCGCCCGCGAGGAGCGCCAGGCCGCCCACGAGTTCGGCGCCCGTCAGCAGGACCGCGGCCACGGCCGGGACGGGCAGGCCGAGGCCGGCGAGCAATCCGGTAACGCCGGCGTGACCGAAGACGGCGAGCTTCTGCCAGCCGTGCATGACGAAAACAAGGCCCAGTACCAGGCGGATGGCGAAGAGGCCGCGATCGGTCCAGGTGGTTGTCATGTCGGTTCTCCCTTGTTATGTGTCTTCCCGCTTGCACGTAGTTGCCACGAATATCGTGATCACGACTAAATGAGCCGCGGCATCTAGCCTGGCTGGCGTGCGACGAGGGTCTCGGTCAGGCCGCGAAGGCTTTCGAGATCCGTCCCGCTCATGTGGCCGAACTGGCGTTCGTGGAGCGCATCGACGGGCGCGTCGAGCGCGCTCAGGACATCGAGTCCCTTCTTCGTGATGTGCGTGCGCACGATCCGCCGGTCCCGGCCGTCGCGTTGGCGCTCGATGAGTCCGCGTCGGTCCAGCCGATCCAGCAGCCGCGTGACATCGGGGTCGTGGCGCACGAGGCGCGAGGCCACCTGGCCGCACGTGACGCCGCCCGGCCCTGCCCCACGGAGAATCCGCAGGACGTTGAACTGCGCCGTCGTCAAGTCGGCCGTCTTGAGCAGCTCGGTCACCTCCCGCTCCAGCCGGTTGGCCGCCTCAAGCACGGCGAGGAGTGTCTCCACCTGCGCGACCGTCCGCGGCCTCCGTCTTGGCGCGGCAAACTCAGCCGCCGCAGGCACGGCGGTTCCTCTTTCAGCTCGGGCACGAAGCCGGCGGAGACGCGGCATGCGGACCCATGATATTTGTTGCAACGACTATTTGTCAACCGCCGGGCGGCCGGCGGGACATGGGGGCCGCCCGCCGCCCCTTCCGCAGGACCTAGAAGGCACCGTCTGAACAAGCTATTATGGCTACGTGAAACGGGCCAGCGTCACGGAAGCCAAGAACCGGCTGAGCGCCCTGCTCGACCGCGTGCGCCAGGGCGAGACGGTGATCATCGAAGACCACGGCATCGCGGTGGCCCAGCTCGTGCCCGTGGCCGGGCGGCGGACCGGCGACGATGACGACCGCCTGACCCGCCTGGAACGCCAGGGCATCCTGCGCCCGCCGCAGTCGGTCAAGCCAGGCCCGCGGGTGCGCTCACGCCCCCGCGAAGCCGGCACGCGTGTCGCGCTGAGTCAGCTCGTCCGCGCCGAGCGCCGCGAGGGCTGGTGAGATTCTGGGACACCTCCGCCCTCGTCCCGCTGCTCGTCCGGGAGGAGGCGACAGCAGCCGTGCGGAAGGCCTATACCAGCGATCCGGCCGTGATCGTCGCCTGGACGACCCTGGTCGAGTGCGCCTCGGCCGTCGCGCGTGCCGAGCACGAGGCGCTGCTGACGCAAGCGGAGGCAACCGAGGCGTTGGCCAGGCTCGACGAGATCGCCCAGGCGTGGCACGAGGTGGAGCCGTTGAACACCGTCCGCGAGGTCGCTCAGCGCCTTCTGCGCGTGCACCGTCTCCGAGCCGCCGATGCCCTGCAGATTGCGGCCGCGACGCTGGCGGCGGAGCGCCGGCCCGCCTCGCTGACCTTTGTCACGCTTGACGATCGCCTCGAGGCCGCCGCCCTGAAGGAGGGCTTCGCCGTGCTGGTGCCAGGTCGTACGGACGCCTGAGACCGGCGAGGTCAGCTGACATGCGTCCAGCCTTCGCCCCGACGCTCCTCGCGGCGGCCGTCGCGGTCGCCGTCCTCGGCCCGGCCCAGGCGCCGACCGTCGTCCTTGCCTACCGCGCCGCGAGCGAAGATGACGCCTCGCGCGGCATACTGCGCGTCGAGCTTACGGCTGGCCGGACGGCGCGCGTCGTCGTCTGGGAGCGCGACTGCGGCCTCTCCGGGCGTCGGGACGCCGCCGTGCCGCCCCTCGAGGCCGTCGATCAGTACTGGACCTTTCAGATCGATCTCGCGAAAGACGAGCGCGGCCGCCCCGCGGCGCGGGTCCGGTATCGCCTCGTCAAGCCGGCGGGACCCGGCCCGGACCAGGACCGCCTGGTGCTCCTTGACGGCCGCGACGTGCTGGCGATCGAAGGGTTCAGCGCGCGGACGGACTGCCGGTACGATCGGATCCACCTGTCCGTGTCTGGCGCGTGAGAATCTGTCCCGGCCGGGCGCCGGTCATCTCGCCGTCACGCACGACCACGACGCCGTTCACGACGACATGCGGGATCCCCGCAGGATACGCGTGCGGTCGGTCGTACGTGGCCGCGTCCCGAACGCGCTCGGCGTCGATCAGCACGAGATCCGCGGCCGCGCCGACGCGCACCACGCCGTGATCGCGAAACCCGAACTGCGCGGCCGGGAGCGACGACATCTTCCGAATGGCGTCTTCGAGCGCGAGCACCCGGCGCTCGCGGACGTAGACGGCCAGGACCCGCGCCGTGTTGCCGTAGCCGCGCGGGTGCGGCATGCCGGCGCCCGCGTCGAGCACGCTTGCGTCGGAGGCCACGGCCACGTTCGGGTGCCGCATGATCCGGACCACGTCGTCTTCGCTCATGAAGTGGTAGACCATCGTGGCGCCGCCGCCGCGCATGAGGAGTCTCGCCGCCTCGAGCTGAGCGTCCGCCGACGGACTGCCGACGAGCCGGACGGCCACGTCGGGCATGGTCAGGCCCGCCAGCGCGGGGTCCGGCCGGTAGGACGCCACGGTGGCCCAGGCGAGGTCGTCGAACCCGCGCTCGCCCAGAAGGTCGCGCATCTCGGCCTTGATCCGCGCCCACGTCGCGGGATCGTCGAGCCGGCGCCGAATCTCGGTGTCGCCGCCCTCGAGCGCCCAGGCCGGGAATCGAATCGACAAGGATGACGCGCCGGCCGTGTAGGCGTACTGGTCCGCGCCGATCCTCGCGCCACGGGCGATCGCATCGTCGATGAGCTTGAGGGCCGCCGCGCTGGCGCCCCAGCGGCTCGGGCTGTCCACCTTGAGGTGGGAAATCTGCAGGGGCATGTCGAGCAGCCGGGCCACCCGGATCGATTCGGCCACGGCTTCTTCCAGCTTGGTGCCCTCGTTGCGCATGTGTGTGGCGTACACGCCGCCCTGATTGGCCGCCACGCGCGCGAGCTCCACGATCTCGTTGCTCCGCGCGTAGACGCCCGGCACGTACTGCAGTCCGGTCGAGAACCCGACGGCGCCGTCCGCCATGGCTTTGAAGACGAGCGCCTTCATGCGGTTCAGCTCGGCAATCGTGGACGGCCGCGCCTCGCGGCCCATCACGGCGCTTCGCACCGTGTTGTGGCCAACCAGCGTCGCGAAGTTCACCGCGACGCCCGTCTCGCGGATCCGGGCGAGGGCCTCGGCCACCGACAGCGCCGACGACCCGCAGTTGCCCGCGACGATGGTGGTGACGCCCATGCGGACGAAGTTCGGCGCCAGGGGACGGTCCGCCAGGTCGTCGGCGTGCGTGTGCACATCGATGAAGCCAGGGGCGACGGCGAGGCCGGTCGCGTCGATCGTGGTGCGCGCGGCGCCGGTCACGGCGCCAATCGCGACGATGCGGCCGTCGCGCACGGCCACGCTCGCGTTCCGGCCGGGCGCGCCCGTGCCGTCCACGAGACGCCCGTTCGCGATGAGCAGGTCGTACGGCGCTTGCGGAACCGCGCCCACGACGGCCAGCCCGGCGACAAGGACCGTGACGGTCGCGGCCGGCACGAGTATCGTCACGCGAGCCACGTGAGGGGCACTCAACTGAAGTGACGTCCGAACCAGTACAGGCCGGCGACGACGAGCACTTCGACCAGGACGACGAGGACATAGGTGCGCGCGAAGCTCGCGCCGTCGCGCTGGTCGTCGGTCGCCGCCGGCCCGGGAGCGCTCATGCCGGGCAGTATAGGAGCAGCGCCGGGCGGAAGGCCAATCCGGATGCCGTCGAGGGCGGCCGCGCTACTTCAAAATGCGCGCAGCCTCGACCAGATCCGGCCGGGCCGGCGAGCCCGATTTCGAACGCGAGGCGGTTGGCGCGGCCAGTGTCGACAGCGCGCGCGCGTACTTCCTGGCTCTCGCGCGGTCGCCGGCCGCCTCGGCCGCCCGCATGGCGCCGGCGAGCGACCGGAACCGGCCGGGCTCCCGGAGCATGGCCTTCTCGAACTCGACGAGCGCGGCCGCCGGCTGCTTGGCCTCGAGCAGGAGTTCGGCCAGGAGCTCGCGCGCCGGCGCGATCGGGCCGGGCGAGATCGGGCTCTTCTCGGTCGCGTCCTCTTCGTCGGCCGCCTGCCGCGCGAGCGCCAGGGCGTCGGTCGTGCGCCCGTCCGCGTGCAGGGCCCAGGCGAGCGCCGCCTTCCGCTGGATCTCGACCTGGCCCGCCCAGTACGGCTCGGCGCGCGATCGGAGCGTCTCGACGAGCGGCTGCAGCGCCTCGGCGCTCTGCCGGGCGTCGGCCGCTCGTCCCGCGCGGGCGGCGCCGAGCGCGCGCGCGAAGAGGATCACGGCATCGGCGTGCGGAAAGGTCGTGTTCTGCGACTTGAGCGCCGCGGCGTCCGTCCAGGCGCCCCGCTCGAGCGCGACGCGCGCGCGAATGGCCGACGCGCCATAGACGCCGGCCAGACCGTAGCCGCTGCCGGCCTCCACCCTCGCGAGAATGGCTTCGGCCTCGTCGAGCACGCGCCGGGCGTCGTCATCGCGCGCGAGCTGCAGGTACGCGTAGGCCTGGTAATCCATCGCGTGCAGTTCTTCCGCCGGCGAGTTGGCCTTTTTGGCCGCCGACGCCGACGCGTGGTTCGAGTCGATCGAGTCCTGCCAAGCGCCGACGCGCGTGAAGATGTGCGAGGGCATGTGCAGGGCGTGCGGCGCATCGGGCGCGATCGCCGCGTAGCGCCGCGCGGCCGGCAGCCCCTTGGCCGCGAGCGCGGGCACGTCGTAGCTGTGAATCAGGTAGTGCGCGATGCCGGGATGGTCCGGCTGCCGCCGGAACGCCGTCTCCAGAATCCCCGCGGCCTTGAGCTGCTTCGTGTACGTCTTGTCCGCCGGATCGGCCGACGCATTCAGGGCAATGGCGTAGAAGATCTTGGCCTCCGTGTCGGACGGGTTCCGCGCGACGACGGCTTCCATCGCTCGCTCGTAGGCGATCGCCCGTGCCGCCTGCGGGGCGTCGCCGCCATAGAGCGCTTCAACGGCGGCAATGTACGCGCGCTCGCGCTCGGTCTTTGCGCCCGCGGCACGCGCGCGCTCGATCGCCGCCCGCCCGCGTTCCAGTGTCTGGGCCGTTCGCGTGCCGCCAAGCGGGTTCCCCCAGATGGCGAGCGCCGTGCCCCAGTGCGCCATCGCGCACGACGGATCCTGCTTGGCGACCCCTTCGAACGCCTCGATGGCCGCCGCGTACCAGAACGAATGGAGCAAGGCGACGGCGCGGTCGAACGCGGCGCCGACGCCAGGCTGGCATGACGTGTCAAAGTGCACTTTGCCCAGCCGCTCGGCGGGCTGGCCGGCATGCTGGTGCTCCTGGGCCGGAACCGGTGACGCGACAAGGCTGACGGCAACGGCGGTGAGAAGGAGGCGGGACATGTGTCCTCCAGTTCGGTAGGAAACACCGATTCTGGAGCACCTCGCTCCGCTCCGCAAGTCCTGCCCCGGCTGTCCGCTCGTTCAGCGCGCCATGGAGGGTCCCCGGCCGCCGTACCCGCCGGCCAGCACCGCCACACGCAAGAACCCGAGGCGGTACAGCTCGAGAGCCGCTTCGGCCGCGCTGTGCTCGAACGGGCACGAACAGTAGAGCACGACGCGCCTGCTGCCGGCCCGGGCGCGAATGTCGAGGGCGCGCGCGCGAATCTCGGAGGCCGGCACGTGGATGGCGCCCACGATATGGCCCGCCGCAAACGCCTCGGCGCTCCGGACGTCGACGGCAATCGCCTGATCCTGCTTCATCAGCCGCCTGAGCTCGGCGGCCGAGACGCGCGGCACCTTGGCCGGATCCGCCGGCCCGGCGACGCCTTGCGTGGCGGCGCCCGCCCCGAACGCGGCCCACATCACGAGTCCCGAAACAAGTCGCGCGGCCCCTTGACGATGAACGTGCATGGACGCTCTCCTGTCTGAAGGCTCGGCCGAGATCGGAGGCCGGGGTCGCGGCTCTCGTAAGGGGAGGCGACGCACGTGCGGCCCCTCGGGGCGCAATCGTCGGTCACCGGCGGCGCGACACCTGTCGGCGGACTCGTGCTCTCGACCGAGCGGCTCGTCTCTATTCAGGATCCGGGCCAAGCCGCCGTCCGCGACGACGCGGACGTTTGGCTCGACCCGTTGCAGAATCTGCCGGACGCGACCGGCAGGCAGTACGCAGCCATTCCGACGTTCACGGGCGCGCCCCCGGCGGGACGGAGAGGCTACAATCCGGCATGCGCTCGCTCGTCCGCCGCTGGCCCGCGATCCGGCAGTTCCTGGACGGCGGCGACGGCACCGGCCGCGAGGCGATGTCGGCCCGCACGCGCGCGCTTGCGCCCAAGACGTCGGGCGCGTCCGTCTCACGCTCTGTCTGTCCCTACTGCGCCGTCGGCTGCGGCCAGCTCGTGTACCACCGCGGCGGCCGGCTCGTGGCCATCGAGGGCGACCCGGCCTCGCCCATCTCCGAAGGCCGCCTCTGTCCGAAGGGGGCGGCCAGCTTCGAGCTGCTGACGCACGGCGCGCGCGCGACGCGCGTGAGATACCGCGCGCCGTTCGCCCGCGAGTGGCAGGATCTCGACGCGGAGACCGCGCTCGACATGATCGCCGAGCGCGTCTGGCGGACGCGCGCGCGCGGCTTTCTCGCCGCGCGCGACGGCCTGCCGCTCATGCAGTGCCCGAACATCGCCCACCTCGGCGGCGCGACGCTCGACAACGAAGAGAATTACCTCATCAAGAAGCTCTTCGCCGGCGGCCTGGGGATGGTGGCCATCAGCAACCAGGCCCGGATATGACATAGCGCCACGGTGCCCGGTCTGGGCACCACGTTCGGCCGCGGCGGCGCCACCACGGCCCAGCAGGATCTGGTCAACGCGGACGCGATCCTCATCATCGGATCGTCGATGGCCGAGGCGCACCCGGTCGGCTTCCGGTGGGTCGTCAAGGCGCGCGAGGCCGGTGCACTCGTGATCCACGTCGATCCGCGATTCAGCCGCACGTCGGCGCTGGCCGACCTGTGGGCGCCCATCCGCGCCGGATCCGACATCGCGTTCTTCGGCGGACTCATCCACTACGTCCTGTCCCACGACCTCGCCTTCCGCGAGTACGTCGTCGCGTACACGAACGCGTCGATGCTCGTGCGGGAGGACTTCAAGGGACCGGACGATCTGGACGGGCTCTTCTCGGGCTGGCACGCCGCCTCACAGGCCTACGATCCGGCGAGCTGGCAGTACGACCGCGACGACGAAGGGCGGCCGCGCCGGGATCCGACGCTGAAGCATCCGCGGTGCATCTACCAGCAGCTCGTGCGGCACTTCGCGCGGTACACGCCGGAGATGGTCGAGCGCGTGTGCGGCCTCCCGCGCGAGACGTTTCTTAACGTGGCACGCCGCTACGTCGAGCGCCCCGGTCCCGACCGGACGGGCACGATCTGCTACGCGGTCGGGCTCACGCAGCACTCCACGGGCGCGCAGATCATCCGATCGGCGGCGATCCTCCAGCTTCTCCTCGGCAACGTCGGCCGGCCGGGCGGCGGCATCCTGGCCCTGCGAGGGCACGCGTCGATCCAGGGGTCCACCGACATTCCGACGCTCTACGATCTGCTGCCCGGCTACCTGCCGATGCCGGCGTTCGGACCGGAGTCGGCCACGCTCGCGCGATACATCGTCAAGCATCGCCAGCCGGCCGGCATGTGGGCCGGCTTCGACAGGTACATCGTCAGCCTGCTCGCCGCGTGGTACGGCCCCGGATCGCGGGAGCACGACTTCGGCTTCGAGTGGCTGCCGCGCATCTCGGGGGATCACTCGCACCAGGGCTACTGGCTCGACATGGCCGACGGACGGATCGACGGCCTGTTTGTCATGGGCCAGAACCCGGCTGTCGGCGCGCCCAACGCCGCGCTCGAGCGGCGGGCGCTCGCGCGGCTCGAGTGGCTCGTCGTACGCGACATGGTCGAAGTCGAAACCGCCACGTTCTGGAAGGACTCGCCCGAGGTGCGGTCAGGCGAGCTCGTGCCGGATCGCATCGGCACGGAAGTCTTCTTCGTTCCGGCGGCAGGCCACGCGGAGAAGGAGGGCACGTTCACCAACACGCAGCGGCTGCTCCAGTGGCATGAAAAGGCCGTGGACCCGCCGGGCGACTGCCGAAGCGACCTCTGGTTCGTGTTCCATCTCGGCCGCCGGCTGAAGGCGCGCGCGGCCGCGGACGACCGGCCCTGGAACGCCGGCCTGCGCGCGCTGACCTGGCACTACCCGACGCGCGGCCCCCACGACGAGCCCGAATCCGAGGCCGTGCTCCTGGAGATCAACGGATGGCGGACGAGCGATCGCGAGCCGCTCGGCGGGTCCGGGGAACTGGCTGCCGATGGATCGACGTCGTGCGGCTGCTGGATCTACTCGGGCGTGTACCCGCGGGCGGGCGACAACCGCGCGCGCGATCGCCGGCCGCAGGGACCGTACGGACACGGGTGGGGCTACGCCTGGCCCGCGGATCGGCGCATTCTCTACAATCGCGCGTCGGCGCGGCCGGACGGCCGCCCCTGGAGCGAGCGCAAGAAGCTCGTGTGGTGGGACGAGCGGCAGGCGGAGTGGACGGGCCTCGACACGCCGGACTTTCCGCGCGACACGCCGCCCGCCTACCAGCCGCCGCCCGGCGCATCGGGCCTCGCGGCGCTCCCCGGCGACGCGCCGTTCATCATGCACGCCGACGGACTCGGCTGGCTGTGGGCGCCCGCGGGCCTCAAGGACGGCCCGCTGCCGGCGCACTACGAGCCGCTCGAGTCGCCGCTCCGGAATCCTGTCTACCCGCAGCAGACCAACCCGGCCGCCGATCGACGCGAGCGGCCCGACAACCCGTGGGCCTCGTCGCCCGATCCAGACTTCCCGCACGTGCTGACGACCTACCGGCTGACCGAGCACCATACGGCGGGCGGCATGTCGCGGACGCTCTCGAGACTGGCCGAACTGCAGCCGGCGCTCTTCTGCGAGATCTCGCCCGAGCTGGCCGAGCGTACGGGGCTCCGGACGGGCGACCGCGCGCGCGTCGTCACGGCCCGCGGCCGCATCGAGGCGTTCGCTCTCGTGACCAAGCGGATGCGGCCGCTCGTCATCGAAGGCCGAGAGGTGCACCAGGTGGCGTTGCCGTGGCACTTCGGTCCCACCGGCCTCGCCACGGGCGACGTCGTGAACGACCTCGTCGCCATGTCGGAGGAGCCGAACGTGAAGATCATGGAGTCGAAGGCGTTGATGTGCCGGGTGGAGCGGTCCTCGGTCCTGAGTCCTGGGTCCCCCGGTCCGAGGTGAGGCTATGGCGACGACCGGCTTCTTCACCGACTCCACGCTCTGCATCGGCTGCAAGGCCTGCGAGGTGGCCTGCAAGGAGTGGAACGACATCCCCCACGACGGCTTCGTCTGGCGCGGCATGTCGTACGACAACACGGCGAGTCTCGGCCACTCGACCTGGCGGCACGTGAAGTTCGTCGAACACGAGCGCCAGGGCGCGCCGGCCTGGGACTTCTCGTCGGACGTGTGCAAGCACTGCACCCATGCCGGCTGCCTGGAGGCGTGTCCGACCGGATCGATCGTCCGGACCGAATTCGGCGGCGTGTACATCCAGCCCGACGTCTGCAACGGCTGCGGGTACTGCGTCGTGTCGTGTCCCTTTGGCGTGGTCGATCGGCGGCCCGACGACGGGCGGGCCTTCAAGTGCACGTTCTGCTACGACCGGCAGAAGGCCGGCCTGCAGCCGGCGTGCGCGTCGGCGTGTCCGACCGAGTCGATTCAGTTCGGCGATCTCGAGGAGCTGCGGGCCCGCGCGCGCCGGCGCGAGGCGGAGCTACGCGCCCGCGGCGTGGCCGACGCGGTGGTCTACGACCCCCGGGAGACGAGCGTGGGCGGCACGCATGCGATCGTCCTCGTGCGCGGGCGACCGGAAGACTACAATCTGCCGTCGAATCCGGAGCTGCCGACGACGAGGCTCGGCGAGGCCTGGCGATCCGCAGCGGCGGCCTCCTTGGCGATCCTTCTGCTCACGTCGCTGGCCTTCTGGTTCGCGTAGCCGATGCCACCGCACGCAACGTCTCGTCGCGGCCCGGCTACACCTGGGAGACGATCGTGCGCGTGGGAGAGCCGAATCGTCACCACCACATCGTGACCGTGGCGGTGACGACCCGATTCGCGTGGTAGACGGCTACTACGGACAGCCGCTCCTCAAGCCGCCGGTCTGGACGTGGGAAGTGCCCGTCTACTTCTTCGCGGGCGGCACGGCCGGCGTCGCGGCGGCGATGGCGGCGGTCGGCGCGCTCGCGGGCGCCGACCCGTCGCTCGTCCGCGACGCGCGGTGGATCGCCGCGGTCGGAGGCCTGCTCTCGCCAATCCTCCTCATCTCCGACTTGGGACGTCCGTCCCGGTTCCTGAACATGCTGCGCGTGTTCAAAGCGCGAAGTCCGATGTCGGTGGGCGCCTGGACGCTGGCCTGCTTCACGCCGGCTGTACTGGCGGCGCTCCTGTGGGGACCGGTCGCGGGCGACCCGGGGGCAGGTGTCGGCCTTCGGATCGTCGGTCACGCGGCGAGCCTCGTGGGCGCCATCGCGGGCCTCGTCCTCGCGACCTACACCGGCGTCCTTATCAGTGTCACCACCGTGCCGGTGTGGGCGGTTCACGCGCGGATGCTCCCGGTGCACTTCGGCGCCTCGTCGCTCGGGTCCGCCGTGTCGGTGCTTGAACTGGCCGGCCACGTGACACCTGCCATGAACGCGTTGGGCATGGCGGCGGCTGCGGCGGTCACCCTCGCCTGGGCGCGCGTCGAGCTCGGGCGGCACCCGTCGGACCGGCCGCTCACCTCCGGGCCGAGCGGACGGATCACCCGGACGGGCGAGATCCTGGCCGGGCCGCTCGCGCTCGTGCTTCGCCTCGGTTGGGCCTCCTCGACGCCCGTCCGCCTGGTCGCCGCGGCGTCGGCCATTGTCGGATCGCTCGTCGGGCGCTTCGGCTGGATCGCGGCGGGACGAGCGTCGGTCGCGCTCCTCGTGGCCGGCCTCCTCGCCGTGCCGCTCGCGGCCGTCGACGAGCAGCAAAGACTGGATCTCTCAACCCGATCGCTCGTCGCGGCCGCCTCGAAGTACGTGGGCGAGTATCAGGAGGCGTTCCGGTTCCTCCTGGCCGACGAGACCTCCGTTCAGACGGTCTACGACGCCGGCGGCCTCGCGACGGCGAAGCGCCGCATGACGGGCGAGTTGTTTCTGACCTATCTCGCCGGCGACGCCGCCTGGATCGCGGTGCACGACGTCGCGGAGGTGGACGGCGTGCCCGTCGAGGGCCGCGACGACCTGCGGGCCCTGCTCCAGAAGGGCGACGTCCGGGGCGTTGCCGCACGCGTCGCCGACCGGAACGCCCGGTTCAACATCGGCCGCCCCGGCCGGAACTTCAACGAGCCGACGCTCGCGCTCCTGCTCCTGGGTCCCAAGCGCGTGAAGGGCGTCGCCTTCGAACGGCTCGAGGTAGCAGTCATTGACGGGCGCACGCGCGTGACGCTGGGGTTTCGCGAGCGCGAGCGGCCCACGCTCGTGCGGAGCCTCCGCGGCGCGCCCATCTACTCGAGAGGCACGCTGACGATCGACGCCGCCACCGGCCGTATCGAGCGCACCCGGCTCGACATCGTGGATCCCGGCGTCTCAGCGCGCCTCGAGACGGAGTACGCGCCGGATCCAAAGCTCGAACTCTGGGTCCCGGTTCGCTTTCGCGAGCGCTACGAGGACACCCGCGAGCGGCCGCACGAAACCGTCGGCGCCGAAGCCATGTACACGAACTACCGCCGCTTCGAGGTCGTCGGGCGCATCAAGAAACACGAAACATGAAGCGCGGCGGCGCCGGTCTCGGCGCGGTCGCTTACCGCGTGACGAGCAGGTGCCAGAGCGCGCGCGCGGAAAAGACGCGAGACGGCAGCTCGCGTTCCGTGATGATGCCGGTCAGTCGCCGGTGCAGCCACGGGCTTTCGTTCGCGCGCCGGGCGACGTAATCGGCGACCCACGCGCGGGCCACCAGTTTCTGGGCGCGCGCGTACGAGCGGAAGCGGGCCGCGTGCCGCTCCTGCATGACCGCCGCATACCGGAGGCCCGCCTGCGCCAGATCGCGAGGCGCCCGCGTGGCCATCTCGCCCACGAGCAGGCCGCTTTCCAGCGCCTTGCCGATGCCCTCGCCGCTGATCGAGTACGTCGTGCCGGCGGCTTCGCCGATGATGGCCAGGCCGGGCTGGCCGAGCGTGGCGCCCGTGAGCCCGGTTCTGAGCGGGGCGCCCAGGTACGGCGTCGCATCGGCAAACCGCCCGACCCGCCGGCCGAGCACGCCGCCTCCCGCCACGAGTTGGTCCAGCCGCCGGCGCAGGTTGATCCGCGACGACGGATGGCCGGAGTCGGAGAGCGTGCCGACACCGACGTTGACGCGGTGGCCCGGCGCCGGAAATGCCCAGGCATAGCCGGGGAGAAGGTCGGGTTCAAGCGCGATCCAGAGCGACCCGTCGAGCGCGGCCCCGGCCGGCACGGCGTACGTTCGGACCGCCGTTCCGGACGCCCTGACGCGGGCCGTACTGTCGAAGGCCGCGAGCACGCGTCCCGCGCCGCCGGTGGCCAGCACGGTGAGCGGCGCGCGAAGCTCAACGGCCGCGCGCGTGTCCATGTCGGTGCCGACGATGCCGGCCACGTACGAGCCGTCCACGATCGGCCGCTCGATGGTCACGTGCCGGAACCGGGCGCCGGCGTCGCGGGCGCTCTGGACCAGCAGGTGGTCCAGCACGACGCGCGGCACGACCTGCAGAGGCGTCCGGAACTCGACTTCGATCCCCGACGGCGACAGCACCCGAAGCGACGGGGCCTGGTGCGCCCGGGCGCGCACCGCGTCGGCCAGGCCCATCGTCCCGAGCGCGGCGAGCGCGTCCGGAATCAGACCGTCGCCGCAGGCCTTGTCACGAGGGAACCGGGATCGGTCGCAGAGGATCACGTCGACGCCGGCCGCGGCCAGCGCGCGCGCGGCCGCCGCGCCCGCGGGGCCCGCGCCGGCGACGATGACCTCGGCGTCGGTCGTCATGGGTCAGAGCCGGATCCATTTCATCAGCTCGGGCAGCGTCGGCGGCTTGCCCTGCATGAGCAGGCCGATGCGGAAAATGCGCCCGCCGGCCCAGATCACCGCCACCGTGGTCCCGAGGAGCAGGGCCATCGCGACCAGCACCTGCCAGAGCGGCGGGCCGGGCGGCATCACGATGCGCAGCATCATGGCAAACGGCGTCATCGTCGGAAAGAAGGACAGGCCGACCGACAGCGCCGAGTCCGGCGCCCGCATGACCATGAACGACGCGAAGTAGGCCAGGAGCACCAGGATCATCGCCGGCTGCAGCATGCTCTGCGCGTCCTTCAGGTCCGAGCAGGCCGAGCCGAGCGCGAGGAAGATCGAGCCGAACATCAGCGCGGCGCAGATGAGGAAGGCCAGAAACCAGGCAATGAGCGCGGGATCCACCAGATCCACGCGACCGACCGCGACGACGGCGTAGACGCCGCCGGCAAAGTACACGAGCGCGAGGAGCAGCGACACGCCGACCACGCCGAGCAGCTTGCCGCCGAGCAGCTGAAACGGCGTCACCGAGCCGAGCAGCACCTCGCTGATCTTGCTCATCTTCTCCTCGATGATGGCGTTCAGAAGGTGCTGGGCGCTCGTCATCACCGCCATGAACATCAGGACCAGGAAGAACATCGGCAGGGCGAACCGCGTCAGCTCGTCCACTTCCTTCGCTTCCGTCACCTTGCCCTCGGCCGTGCGGTGCATCAGGCCGAACGTCGTGAGGGGCGCCCGGGCCGTGAGCGTCGCGACGAGCGCCTGGTCCACGCCGGCGCGGTCGAACCGCCGCCGGGCGATCTCGTCGTTCAGGGCGGTCCGCAGCCAGTCGGGCAGCCGCTCATAGGACGTGTTCTCGGCGTAGTACCGGACCGACACGTCACGGCCGCTGTCGATGATGGTGGCCGGGATCTCGACAAAGGCGAACAGCGCTTTCTTGCGGATACGCTCCGACAAGTCCACCTTGACGTCGTCCAGCGCGCGCCCGGCGAGGTCCACCGGCTCGGGCAGAAAACGCGGCCCCGTCCGGGCGTCGTCCGGACCGGACTGGCGGTTGAAGGCTTCGGCGGCGCGCGCCACAGGCTCGAACAAGACGCCCGTGCCGTCGATCACGGCAAAGCGCCGATCTTCCGTGTCCGCGTGGCGCTCGGCGTAGTTCATGAAGAAGATGAACACGCCCATGAGCACCGGCATCAGGAAGATGCCGATGATGAACGCCTTCGTCCGGACGAGCGTCAGGAACTCCGACGCCGCGACGGTCAGCACGCGATTCATCGAGCCTCCCCAGCCTGCCGGAGATCTTCCGGCGTCGGCCTGGCGATGCGCACGAAGATGTCGTGGAGCGACGGCTTGGCGATCTCGAAGTGCTGGACGGGGGCCTTCAGCACGAGCCGCTGCAGGAACGCCTGGGGATCGCCCTTCAGCCGGATGTCCTGCGAGTTGCCGTGGTCGTTGATGGACTCGATTTCCGGAAAGTCGGCCAGGGCCGCCCGGCCGCCCTGGGCGCGCACGCGGACCGTGTCGTGGCCGTAGCGCGCCTGAATCTCGTCGAGCGACCCGTCCAGGACCTTCTGCCCTTTGTAGATCATGAAGATGCGGTCGCACAGCCGCTCGGCCGTGCCCATGTCGTGCGTCGAAAAGACGATCGTCGCGCCCTGGCGCCGGAGCTCGAGGACGGCGTCGCGGAGCGCTTCGGTGTTGACGGGATCCAGGCCCGAGAACGGCTCGTCGAGGATGAGGAGCTGCGGCTTGGACACGACGGCGGAAATGAACTGCACCTTCTGCGCCATGCCCTTGGACAGCTGGTCGATGCGCTTCTCGGCCCAGTCGGCAAGTTGGAGCCGTTCCAGCCACTCGGTGATCACGGGGTCGAGGCTGGCGAGCGACCGGCCCTTCAGCCGCCCGTAGTACCGCAGGAGGCGGCGGACCTGCATCTTCTTATAGAGACCTCGTTCCTCCGGCAGGTACCCGACGTCGTCTCGCGCCGCCGACGTGGAGGCGCGGCCGAGGACGCTGATCGTGCCCGTGTCGGGCAGGATGATGTTCATGATCATCCGGATGGTCGTGGTCTTGCCCGAGCCGTTCGGGCCGATGAAGCCGTAGATGGACCCGGCGGGCACGTCGAGTGACACGTCGTTGACGGCGACGTGGCCGCCGAAGGCCTTGGAGACGGAGCGGATCGCGATAGCGGTCACGGGGTCGTACCTCGATCTGTGGAAAACTCAGGGGCCACCGGCCGGACGAAACCCCGAGAGTTTTCCACAGATCGAGGTACGACCCCGCACGCTTGACACTTTGTGAAACTTTTCACATCATAGGGGCGCGTCAGGCTGTCGCCCGCGCTGGCGCGCCCAAGAACCCTCCCTTCCCGGCCCCTTCCCTGTCTGGCCGGCGGAGGATTCATGTAGGCTTGGCGCTTTCGGGCCGTTATGAGCCAGATCTTTCCGCCTCGCGCCAATGCCTGGGCGCGCTCCAGTCTCGCCGCAGCCCTGGGCCTCGTTGCGACACTGACGTGGGTCGTCTTCACACTCATGCGATCGTCGTGGGCGACCGGCCAGAACGAGTCCATCGAACAGCCGATCCAGTTCAGTCACGCTCACCACATCGGCGGCGTCGGACTCGACTGCCGCTACTGCCATACGTCAGTCGAGAACTCGGCGTTCGCCGGTATTCCGCCGACCAACACCTGCATGACCTGTCACTCGCTGCTCTGGGCCAACGCGCCGATCCTCGAGCCGGTCCGCGCGAGCTTCCGGAATAACACGAGTCTCACCTGGATTCGGGTGAACGACCTTCCAGACTTTGTCTACTTCAATCATCAAATCCATGTGAAGCAGGGAGTCGGCTGCGTCACGTGTCACGGGCCCGTCGACAAGATGCCGCTGGTATACCAGGCCCAGTCGCTGCTGATGGAGTGGTGCCTGGACTGCCATCGCGCCCCGGAGAAGTACATCCGGCCGCGGGAAGCCGTGTTCAACCCGAACTACGTGGCTCCGGCCAACCAGCTCGATCAAGGCCTCGCGCTCAAGACGGCCTACGGCATCGCGACCGCGACGCACCTGACGAGCTGCTCCGTCTGCCACCGATAGCAGCGCCTGGAAGACACCGATGAACCTCGCAGAAATCAGGACGCGACTGGCGGGTCTCGAAGGGCGTTCGTATTGGCGGAGCCTCGAGGAACTGGCCGACACCGAGGAATTCCGCACCTACGTTCAGCGCGAGTTCCCCGAACAGGCGTCCGAATTTCGCGATCCGGCGGGCCGCCGCGAGTTCCTCAGGCTCATGGGCGCATCGCTCGCCCTGGCTGGCGTCAGCGCCTGTACGCGACAGCCCCTCGAGAAGATCGTGCCGTACGTCCGCCAGCCCGAGGAGATTGTGCCGGGCCGGCCGCTTTTCTACGCCACCTCGATGCCGGAGGGCGGCTTCGCCCACCCGCTGCTGGCCGAAAACCACATGGGCCGCCCGACGAAGCTCGAGGGCAATCCGGAGCACCCGGCGAGCCTCGGCGCCACGAACCTGCTGGGTCAGGCGGCCGTTCTGACGCTGTACGATCCGGATCGCTCGCGGACCGTCATTAGCCGTGGCGAAGTCCGCACGTGGGGTTCGTTCGTCGCGGCTCTGACGGGCGCCGTGAACTCCCAGCGTGCGATCAGGGGCCAGGGCCTGCGGCTGCTGACTGAGCCCATCACGTCGCCCGCGCTCGTCGATCAGATCCGGACGCTCCTCGCGACCCTGCCGGAGGCCCGCTGGCATCAGTGGGATCCGGTGTACGGCGTGACGCAGGGCGGCGCGCCTCACGCGTCGGCTCTCTATCGCCTCGCCAAGGCCGACGTCGTCGTCTCGCTCGACGCCGATTTCCTCGGCTTTGGACCCGGCGCGGTTCGTTATACGAAGGACTTCTCATCCCGGCGCCGCATGGGCACGCGACAGGATCGGCTCAATCGCCTCTACGTCGTGGAGCCCGTACCGACGGTCACGGGCGCGAACGCGGAACACAGGCTGGCGCTGAAGGCTGGCGAAGTCCAGACGTTCGCGACGACACTGGCGGCGGCGGTAGGCGTCAAGGGCGCCGTCGCCGGCACGCTCCCGGCTGACGCGCAACAGTGGGCGCTGGCCGCCGCAGCCGACCTGGTCGCCCACAAGGGCCGGTCGGTCGTCGTCGCCGGCGAACGGCAGCCGGCTGCCGTGCATGCGCTCGCGCAGGCGATCAACGAGACGCTGGGCAATGCCGGCGCGACGGTGACCTACACGGCGCCGATCGCGGTCTCGCCGGCCGACGGCGCGGCCTCGCTGTCCGCCCTCGTGGCCGACATGAAGGCGGGCAAGGTCGATTTGCTGGTCGTGTTCGGCGCCAATCCGGTCTTTACGGCACCCGCCGACCTCGGTTTTGTCGACGCGCTCGGGAACGTGACGACGGCCGTTCACCTCGGCTTGTACCACGACGAAACCGCCGAGCGCTGCCACTGGCACGTGCCGGAAGCGCACTTCCTCGAGTCCTGGGGCGACGCGCGCGCGTTCGACGGCACGGTGTCGCTCGTCCAGCCGCTCGTTGCGCCCATCTACGAAGGCCGCACCGCGATTGAGATCGTGGCCGCCATGAACGGCGCCCCCGGACAATCGGCGATGGAGCTCGTCCGCGCGTACTGGAACAGCGTCTTCGCGGCCAGGTCCTCGACGCTGCGCGATGCCGACGGCCAGCCGTTCGCCTCGGCGGACGCGTTCTGGCGTCGCGCGCTGCACGACGGGTTTGTCGGCGGGACCTCGGCCATGCTCGGCGCCGCGATGCCGGCCGCTGGCGCGGCGCCCGGCCAGCCGATATTGATGCCGGCCGCGTCCGCTCCGGGCCTCGAGATCGTGTTCCGGCCGGACCCGAACGTGCTCGACGGCCGGTACATCAACAATGGCTGGCTGCAGGAACTGCCGAAGCCGCTGTCCAAAGTCACCTGGGACAACGTCGCCTATCTCAGCGTGACGACCGCCGCGCGCCTCGGCGTCGCCAACGAAGACGTCATCGAGGTGACCCACGCCGGCGCGAGCGCGACCATGCCGGTCTGGGTCCTGCCTGGGACCGCCGACGACGTGGTGGTCGTGCATTTTGGCTACGGGCGCCGACGGACGGGTCGTGTGGGCACCGGCCTCGGGACGGACACGTTCCCGCTGCGGACCTCGTCCGCGCCGTGGTTCGCCGCGGGCGCGCAGGTCACCCGCACGGGCCGCACGCATCCGCTGGCGTCGACGCAGAATCACTTCGCGATGGAGCACCGCCATCCGGTGCGCGTCGTGAGCGCCGCGGAGTATCGCGACAACCCGAAGGCCGTGGCCGCGCAGGGTCACAACCGCCCGCCCGACACGCTCACGCTCTACCCCGCGCACGAATACACCGGGCACAAGTGGGGGATGGCGATCGATCTCAACGCCTGCACCGGCTGCGGCGTGTGCGTGGCGGCGTGCGTCGCGGAGAACAACATCCCGGTCGTCGGCAAGACCCAGGTCCGGCGCAGCCGCGAGATGCACTGGCTCCGCGTGGACACGTACTTCGAGGGCGATCCGGCGCGTCCGGACGCCACCTATCACCAGCCCGTGCCCTGCATGCAGTGCGAGAACGCGCCCTGCGAAACGGTGTGTCCGGTGGCCGCGACCACGCACAGCGCCGAAGGCCTGAACGACATGGTCTACAACCGCTGCGTCGGCACGCGGTACTGCTCGAACAACTGCCCGTACAAGGTCCGTCGCTTCAACTTCATGCTGTACGCGGACTTCACGACGCCCGAGCTGTACTCGCTGCGCAACCCGGACGTCACGGTCCGAAGCCGCGGCGTGATGGAGAAGTGCACGTACTGCGTGCAGCGGATCAACCAGGCGCGGGTGGACGCGAAGGCCGCCGGCGTGCCGCTCAAGGACGGCGAGATCAAGACCGCCTGCCAGCAGGTGTGCCCGGCCGACGCCATTGTCTTCGGGGACCTGAACGACGCGTCGAGCGAGGTGGTCAGGCGCAAGTCGCAAGAGCGCAATTACGGCCTGCTCGAGGACCTCGGCACGCGGCCGCGCACCACGTACCTGGCCGTGGTTCGCAATCCCAACCAGGCGTTGACGTCGTGAGCGACACCCCGCCGTACTCGCCAGGCGATTACCGCGCGCCGGTCGCGGTCGTGCAGCCGGGCTACGGCTTCCGGACGATGACCGACAAGCTGGTCTCGATCGTCCTGACGCCGACGACGCCGACGTCGTGGTTCGTCGTACTGGCTATCGCGTTCACGCTGCTCATCGGCCTCGTGGTGTCGCTCTGCTATCTGCTGCTCAAGGGCATCGGGATCTGGGGCAACAACGTCCCCGTCGGCTGGGCGTTCGACATCATCAACTTCGTCTGGTGGATCGGCATCGGCCACGCCGGCACGCTGATCTCGGCGATCCTGCTCCTCTTCAAGCAGGATTGGCGCACGTCGATCAACCGGTTTGCCGAAGCCATGACGATCTTCGCCGTCATTTGCGCGGCCCTGTTCCCGGTCATCCATGCGGGCAGGCCGTGGCTGGTGATCTACTGGCTGTTCCCGTACCCGAACACGATGGCGCTCTGGCCGAATTTCAGGAGCCCGCTCATCTGGGACGTGTTCGCGGTCTCCACTTACTTCACGGTCTCGCTGCTCTTCTGGACGGTGGGGCTCATCCCGGACCTCGCGACGTTCCGCGACAAGACGAAGCACCCGGTGCTGCGGAAGTTCTTCGGCGTGCTGGCCATGGGCTGGCGCGGATCGGCGCGGCACTGGGCCCGGTACGAGAAGGCGTACCTGCTGCTCGCGGGCCTTTCGACGCCGCTGGTGCTGTCGGTGCACACCGTCGTCAGCTTTGACTTCGCCGTGTCGGTGCTGCCCGGCTGGCACGCCACGATCTTCCCGCCCTACTTCGTGGCCGGCGCCATCTACGCCGGCTTCGCGATGGTGCTCACGCTCGCGATCCCGATTCGCGCGATGTTCAAGGTGCCGGACTTCATCACGCTGCGCCACATCGAGAACATGGCCAAGATCACGCTCGTCACGGGCCTGATCGTGGTCTACGGCTATCTCTGCGAGGCGTTCTTCGGGTGGTACAGCGCCAACGAGTACGAGCGCTTCATGCTGAAGAACCGCGTCTACTACGGGCCGTACGCCTGGTCGTACTGGCTGCTGCTCGTGTGCAACTTCATCGTGCCACAGGTGCTCTGGTCCAAGCGGCTGCGCCGGAACATCCCGGTGGTGTTCATCGTGTGCATGTTCGTCAACGTCGGCATGTGGCTCGAGCGCTTCGTCATCATCGTCACCAGCCTGCATCGCGACTTCGTGCCGTCGTCGTGGGACATGTACTACCCGACGGTGTGGGATTTCATGACGCTCGCGGGCACGATCGGCCTCTTCCTGACGCTGATGTTCCTGTTCGTGCGCCTGCTGCCGCTCATCGCCATCTTCGAGATGAAGTTGCTCCTGCCCGAGTCGCAGGTCACGCAGCCCGGCGGGAGGGGGTCGCACTGATGGCACGAGCGACCAGGACGGCGCCGCCCTTCTACGGCCTCATGGCGGAGTTCGGGTCGGCACAGGCGCTGCTCGACGCGGCCACGAAGGTCGCCGAGGCCGGCTACACGAGGACGGATGCGTATTCGCCCTTCCCGATCCACGGGCTGGCGGAAGCCCTCGGGTTCAAGGAGCGGTCGGTGGCGCCGCTGGTCCTCGCGGGCGGCATCGCCGGCGCGCTCGCCGGCTACGGCTTGTGCTACTGGACGTCGGTCATCGCATGGCCCATGAACATCGGCGGTCGGCCGTTTCACTCGTGGGTGAGCTTCATTCCGCCCACGTTCGAAGTGACCATCCTCTTCGCCGCGTTTTCGGCGGTGTTTGGCATGTTCGCGCTCAACGGCCTCCCGCAGCCGTATCACCCGGTGTTCAACGTGGAGCGGTTCAGCCGCGCCAGTCAGGACGCGTTCTTCCTGGCGATCGAAGCGGAGGACCCGATGTTCGACGCGGCGGCCACGCGCCGGTTCCTGCTGAGCCTGCAGGCGAAAGAGGTGGTGCAGGTTGAGCACTAGCCGGACCCCGCGGGCGCTGGTCCTCTGCGGCGCCGCCCTGGTCGTCCTCGCCGGCTGCCGGCAGGACATGCACGACGCGCCGCGCTATGACCCGCTCGAGGCCAGCGTGACGCAGCCGGGCGCGAGCTCGGCGCGGACGCCGGTGGCCGGCACGGTCCCACGCGGATTCCTCCACGAGGACCAGCATTTGTACACCGGCAAGGTCGCGGGCCAGCCGGTGACGTCGTTCCCGTTCGCGATCACCCGCGCGGACCTCGACCGCGGCCAGGTGCGTTTCAACATCTATTGCTCGCCGTGCCACGGACGGACCGGCGACGGCAACGGCATGGTCGTGCAGCGCGGCTACCGCCAGGCCGCCTCGTACCACATCGACCGCTTGCGCCAGGCGCCGCCCGGGTATCTCTTCGACGTCATCACGGGCGGCTTCGGCGCGATGCCGGACTACCGCGCGCAGATCACGCCCGAGGACCGCTGGCGCATCGTCGCGTACATCCGCGCGCTGCAGCTGAGCCACGCGGCGTCCACGGCCGACGTGCCGGCCGCGGAACTCGAGAAGCTCAAGGCCGGCGGGAAGGGTCGCCCATGAGCGCGATGAACGAACGCGCGCTCGTCAACCGTCCCACCGCCGAGCTCTCGCGGCTGGCCGGCCGCAGCGCCCTCCTGGGCGCCGCGGGGCTGGGCCTGTCGGCGATCGGCTTCGCCACGGGGGGTCGCCAGGCTTTCCTCCAGTCGTACCTGATCGCCTACATCTTCTGGATGGGCATCACGCTCGGATCGCTCGCCGTGCTGATGGTCCAGTACCTCTCGGGCGGACGATGGGGCCTCGTCTCGCGACGGATCCTCGAGGCCGCCAGCCGCATGCTGCCGCTCATGGCGATCCTGTTCGTGCCGATCTGGCTCAACCTGCCGGCGCTCTACGCGTGGGCGCGGCCGGACGCCGCGAGCGACCCGATCATCCGCGAGAAAGCGCTGTACCTGAACGAGCCGTTTTTCACGATCCGGGCCGTCATCTTCTTCGTCGTCTGGGGCGGGCTCATCTACCTGCTGAACAAATGGTCGCGCGAGCAGGACGAGAGGCCACCCCAGCCGATCGGCCCGTCCGATCGCAAGTTCCGCGTGCTCTCCGGACCGGGTCTCGTGCTGTACGTGATCACCGTCACGTTCATGAGCGTGGACTGGGTCATGTCGCTCGACCCGCACTGGTACTCCACCATCGTCGGCATCCTGATGATCGGCGGCCAGGGGCTCTCGACGATGGCGTTCACGATTATCGTGATGGCGTCGCTCGTGCGGGTCGCGCCGATGTCGGGCGTTGCGACCGCGGAGCGGTTCCACGACCTCGGCAAGCTGATGTTCGCCTTCGTCATGCTGTGGGCCTACTTCAGCGTCTCGCAGCTCCTCATCATCTGGTCGGCCAACCTGCCCGAGGAGATTCCGTTCTACCTCGAGCGGCTGCACGGACCGTGGTACCCGGTCAGCGTCGCGGTGCTGTTCGGCCAGTTCGCGCTGCCATTCCTGCTGCTCCTCTCGCAGAACATCAAGCGCAACCCGCACCTGGTGCGGAGGGTCGCGATCTTCATCCTGCTGATGCGGGTGGTGGACATCACCTGGACGATCGGCCCCGTGTTCCGTGGCGAGGGCTCCGGCCTGAGCTGGCTGGACTTCACGGTGGTCGCGGCGATGGGCGGGCTGTGGCTCTGGTTCTTCTTCCGGACGCTGGCGGGCCGCGCGCTCCTGCCGGTCCGCGACCCGTACTTCAAGGAAGCGATGGCGCATGGCGGACACTAAGCACCCGCCCGCGGCGTCGCCCCCCGTCGAAGGCGACGGCGTCAACTACGGCGGCCTCGTCTGGTTCGTCGTGATCCTGACGGCCGTCACCGTGGTCTGCCAGGTGCTGATGTGGGGGCTGTTGGCGGCGCTCGAGACCCGCGCGGACCGCCGGGACGTGCCGCGCGCCCCGCTCGCCGCGCCCCAGGGGCAGGCGCCGCCGGGCCCGAATCTGCTCGCGGTCCTGCCGGACACGTACGGCGAACCGGCCGCGCTGAAGGACTTTCGCGCCAGGGAAGACGCGATCCTCAACTCCTACGGCTGGGTCGATCTCAACGCCGGAACCGTTCGGATCCCGATCCACCGAGCCAAGGACCTGCTGCTCGAGCGAGGGCTCCCGGTCAGGGACGTGAAGAAATGACGGCCATTGCCCCAGTGCCGCATTGCCTCCTTGCCCCACTAACCGTGGCCGCCCTCGTGTGGGCCTCGCCCGGCGCCGCTCAGCCTCGCGGGCCGATGAGCGTCCCGCCGGGCAAGGCGGCCGCGGAGCAGATCCCCGCGCTCCGTGGGGTCGGCATCGATCAGAAGCTGGACGGCGCGATTCCGCTCGACGCCGCGTTCACGGATGAGACCGGGCGTGACGTCACCGTCGGGCAGTACTTCGGCCCCCGGCCGGTGATTCTGGCGCTCGTGTATTACGAGTGCCCGATGCTCTGCATTCAAACGCTGAACGGGCTGGTGGGATCGCTGGAGGCGTTGGCGTTCACACCGGGCCAGGAATTCGAGGTCCTGGTCGTGAGCATCGATCCCGGCGAGACGCCGGCCATCGCCGCCGATCGGAAGAAGACCTTCCTCCGGCGGTACGGACGCGCCGGCGTCGAACGCCACGTCCACTTCCTGACCGGCCGCGAGGCTTCGATCAAGGCCCTGGCTGACGCGGTCGGGTTCCGGTACGCCTATGACCGCGAGATCGATCAGTACGCGCACCCGGCGGCCGTCACGGTGGTCACGTCCGAGGGGCGCATCTCGAAGTACCTGTTCGGCATCGATTTCGCGCCGCGCGATTTGCGCCTGGCGCTGGTCGAAGCCGCCGGGGGGCGCATCGGCACCGCCATGGATCACGTGCTGCTGTTCTGCTATCGCTACGACCCGGCGACCGGGAGGTACGGCGTCGTGATCCTGAACGTCGTGCGGCTCGCCGGCGCGCTGACCGTCGTGCTGCTCGCCGGCTCAATCTTCTTCGCGCTGCGCGGCAGCCGGCGGCCGCGGCGGCCGGCGGTTCCTGGCGCCACGCGTACCCGCTAGATGCAGACGTCTTTCCCGCTGTTTCCGCCCAACGCCTCCTCGGTCGCGACCGAGATGGACCTCCTCTACCTGTTCATTGTCGCGGTCTGTGCGTTCTTCGCGATTGTCGTCACCGCACTCGTGGTGGTGTTCACCATCAAGTTCAGGCGGCGCCATCCGGACGACGTCGGCAGGGACATTCATGGGTCGCTGGCACTCGAGCTGACCTGGACGATCATCCCGTTCATCCTTTCGATGATCATGTTCGCCTGGGGCGCGAGCCTGTTCTACCGCCTCTCCCGGCCGCCGGCCGACTCCATGGACATCTTCGTCGTGGGCAAGCAGTGGATGTGGAAGGTGCAGCACCCGGAGGGCGTTCGTGAGATCAACGAACTGCACGTCCCCGCGGGCCGCAACATCCGGATTACGCTCGGCTCCGAGGACGTGCTGCACGACTACTCCATCCCGGCCTTCCGCGTGAAGATGGACGCGGTGCCGGGCAAGTGGACCACCATGTGGTTCAGGGCCACCGTGCCCGGCACGTACCACATCTTCTGCGCCGAGTACTGCGGCACGAGACACTCGGGCATGATCGGTCAGGTCATCGTCATGGCGCCCGAGGACTACGAGACCTGGCTCGCGGGCGGTCGCTCGAGCGGCTCGGCGGTGGAGAACGGCGAACGGCTGTTCACGGACCTGGCGTGCATCACCTGTCACAAGACGGACGCGACCGGCCGGGGGCCGTCCCTGGTCGGGATTTTCGGCGCCAGGGTGCCGCTCGCCGACGGCCGGGACGTCACGGCCGACGACAACTACCTGCGGGAGTCGATCATGGACTCGCAGGCCAAGATCGTGAAGGGCTACCAGCCGATCATGCCCGCGTTCCAGGGACGCGTGAGCGAGGAGCAGTTGATGCAGCTGGTGGCCTTCATCAAGACGCTCAAGAAGCATTGATGGTTAATGGGGCAATGGGGCAATGAGGCAATGGGGCAATGGGAGCAATGGGGGCAATGAGGCAATGGGGCAATGAGGCAATGGGGGCAATGAGGCAACGGGGCAATGGGGCAATGAGGCAATGGGGGCAATGAGGTCATGCACACCGCGCGTGTCGAGCCGGGCGAACGGGCGGTGCCAGTGAGCCGCGTGCGCGGAGCGGGGATGGAGAGGTCCCCGCGAGCGGGCGCGTCAGGGGGGCGCGGCGGGGACGACGTCCCCCCGCAGTGAGAGCCATGGCACCCGCGGTCGCCGTCCCGGAAGAACGCCGCAGCTACCTCGATGCCCCGTACGGCATCGCCGCGTGGCTCCTGACGAAGGACCACAAGCGCATCGCCATCCTCTACCTCATCTCGATCACCGTGTTCTTCGCGGTGGGCGGGTTCTTTGCCGTGGGGGTGCGCCTCGAGCTGCTCACGCCTCGCGGCGACTTCATGTCGGCGGACACGTACAACAAGTTCTTCACGCTGCACGGGATCGTCATGATTTTCTTCTTCCTGATCCCGTCGATTCCGGCGACGCTCGGCAACTTCCTGATCCCCATCATGTGCGGGACCAAGGACCTCGCGTTCCCGCGTATCAACCTGCTGAGCTGGTACCTGTACGTGATCGGCGGCCTGATCGCGGTCGGCGTCATCGCGGGCGGCGGCGTGGATACGGGCTGGACGTTCTACACGCCCTACAGCACGACGGCATCGACCACCAACGTCACGCTTGCCGGCATGGCCGCGTTCATCGCCGGCTTTTCGTCGATTCTGACGGGATTCAACTTCATCGTCACCGTGCACCGCATGCGCGCGCCGGGCCTGACGTGGTTCCGGCTGCCGCTGTTCGTGTGGGCGCACTACGCGACCAGCCTGGTCATGATCCTCGGCACGCCGGTCGTCGCCATCACGCTGACGCTGATGATGGCCGAGCGGACGCTCGGCCTCGCCGTCTTCGACCCGAAGATCGGCGGCGACCCGGTGCTCTTCCAGCACCTGTTCTGGTTCTACTCGCATCCGGCCGTCTACATCATGATCCTGCCCGGCATGGGCGTCATCAGTGAGATGGTGGCGGCCGTGTCGAGGAAGCAGATCTTCGGCTATGCGTTCGTGGCGTTCTCGAGCCTCGCCATCGCCGTCCTCGGCTTCCTCGTGTGGGGCCATCACCTGTTCGTCAGCAGCCAGTCGATCTACGCGGGTTTCGTGTTCTCGATCCTCACGATGCTCGTCGCGGTGCCGTCGGCGGTGAAGACGTTCAACTGGGCCGCGACGATGTACAAGGGATCCGTCACGTGGGAGTCACCGACCTACTGGGTCGTCGGCTTCATGGGGCTGTTTCTCATTGGCGGGCTGACCGGCCTCTTCCTGGCGTCGATGGGGCTCGACATCCACCTCACCGACACCTACTTCGTCGTCGCGCACTTCCACTACATCATGGTGGGCGGCGCGATCATGGCCTTCCTCGGCGGCCTGCACTTCTGGTGGCCGAAGATGACCGGCAAGATGTATTCCGACGCGCTGGGCAAGGCGTCGGCGATTCTGGTCTTCGTCGGCTTCAATCTGACGTTCTTCCCGCAGTTCGTGCTCGGCTACATGGGCATGCCGCGCCGGTACTACGCCTATCCCGAGGAGTGGCAGGCCCTGAACGTGCTGTCGACCGCCGGCGCGTCGGTGCTCGGCCTCGGCTACCTGCTGACCTTCTGCTACCTCGTGTGGTCGCTCGTCAAGGGCAGGACGGCGCCGGCCAACCCGTGGGGCGCCAAGGGCCTCGAGTGGGACACGACGTCGCCGCCGCCGACGTTCAACTTCGACACGGACCCGATCGTCGACGAGCCGGCCTACAACTACAAGCCGGGCCGGGAGGTGCGCGTTGGCTGACGCCCACGGCACGACGCTGCCCGCCGGCGGTCGCGCGGCCGCCGGCCACGACGCTCACGCCGCCGGCGGAGGCGGACAGCCTCACCCGCGGCTGCAGCACCACTTCTACAGCATGGACCAGCAGCTCGAGGCCTCAATCCTCGGGATGTGGATCTTCCTGGTCACGGAAATCATGTTCTTCGGCGGGCTGTTCATGGCCTACATCGCGTACCGGACGATGTACCCGGACGCGTGGGCGGCGGGCAGCCAGCACCTGAACGTCTGGCTCGGCGGCGCCAACACGCTCGTCCTCATCTGCAGCTCGCTCACCATGGCGCTCGCGGTGCGGTCGGCGCAGGTGGGCTCGCGCAGGGGCCAGATCGTCAACCTGATCCTGACCATCGTCTTCGGCACGACCTTCCTCGTCGTCAAGTACTTCGAGTACGCCGAGAAGTTCGAGCACCACCTCGTGCCGGGGCCGACCTTCGATCCGGCGCTGCCCGCCGCGCAGCAGCTCTTCTTCGCGTTGTACTTCATCATGACGGGCGTTCATGCGGCGCACATGGTGGTCGGCGTCGCCCTGATGGCCGTGATCCTCGTGATGGCCTGGAAGGGCCGCTTCGGCCCGGACTACTACGGCCCGGTCGAGGTGTCCGGCCTCTACTGGCACTTCGTCGACATCGTCTGGATCTTCCTGTTCCCGCTCTTGTACCTGCTCGGGTTCCACCTCGGCCACTGAGAGGCGCGCATGTCGACCACCCACCACATCACGCCGGTCCGGACCTACGTCGCCGTGTTCGTCGCCCTGGCCGCGTTCACCGTCGTCACGGCGGCCGTCGCGTACCGGGACTTCGGGTTCCTGAACACGACCATCGCGCTGGGGATTGCCGTCGGCAAGGCGACGCTCGTCGTCTGGTACTTCATGGGCGTGCGCTACAACACGCCGCTCACTCGTGTCGTGGTCGTCTCCGGCCTGTTCTGGCTGCTGATCCTGTTCGCGCTGGGCATGAGCGACTACCTGACCCGGCCGTGGATGGGCGTGCCGGGACGGTAGAGGATCTCACCATGAAGACCATGAGGAACATGAAGGGCCACACGTCTTCATGTTCTTCATGTGCCTCATGGTGAGGGCTCTTGTAGCCACTGACCGGCGTCAGACTGCCGTTGGCCGATTTTCCAAATCCGCTCATCCCCTGATATCGTCGGGGTTTCTGTCATCCGATGGCGGAACTCTCTGAAGACCTCGCCCGACTGAGGATCGATCGCGGGCCCGAGCGCCGCGGACGCGCCGGCCGGTGGGCCGGGGTGTTCGTCGGGCTCGCGATCATCGGCGCCGGCGGGTTCTACGGCTGGCGACTGCTGACGGCCGATCGGCCGGTGGACGTCGAGGTGGCGGCCGTCACCGAACGGGCCGCCGGCGTCCGGGCCATCGCGCTCACCGGCAACGGGTACGTGACGGCGCGGCGCCGCGCCACTGTCTCCTCGAAGATCACGGGCAAGGTCGTCGAAGTCAACGTCGAGGAAGGCATGGCCGTCAAAGAGAGCCAGATCCTCGCTCGGCTCGACGACGCGACGTACCGCGCGGCGCTGGCGCTGGCCGAGGCGCAGGCGGACGCCGCGAGGCGCGCGGTCCGCGAGAACGAAGTCCGGCTCGACGAGGCGAAGCTGACGCTCGGCCGCGTCGCCGCGCTCGTCAAGGAAGGCGTGGTCGGCCAGGCCGAGTTCGACACGGCCAAGGCCCAGGTGGATTCGCTCGCCGCCCGCATCCTGGCGTTGCGGGAGCAGACCACCGTGGCCGATCGCCAGGTCGATCTGGCGAAGACCGACCTCGACAACACGATCATCCGCGCACCGTTCGCGGGCGTCGCGATCTCGAAGGACGCGCAACCCGGCGAAATGGTGTCGCCCGTGTCCGCGGGCGGCGGATTCACCCGCACCGGCATCAGCACCATCGTCGACATGCGATCGATCGAGGTCGAGGTGGACGTCAACGAGAACTACATCAACCGCGTCCGGCCCGAACAGAACGCCGTGGTGATCCTGAATGCCTACCCGGAGTGGGAGATTCCGGCGCGCGTGATCACGACCGTCCCGACCGCCGATCGGCAGAAGGCCACGGTGCTCGTCCGCATCGGCTTCAAGAAGCTCGACCCGCGGATCCTGCCGGACATGGGGGTGAAGGTGAACTTCCTGCGGGAAGAGGGCGATCAGTCGGCGCCGGCCGCGCGGCCGGTCACGCTCGTTCCCAGGGCCGCGGTACGAACCGACAACGGCCAGAGCGTTGTGTTCGTCGTGACGGGAGAGACGGTCGAACGCCGCGCCGTCAAGGTCGGCGGCGCCGACGGCGACCGGGTCGAAGTGCTCGCCGGGCTCACGCCCGGCGATCGCGTCGTCGTCTCACCGCCGGCGACGCTGGCCGCCGGCGACCGCGTGAGCATTCGATGAGCCCCGCACGCCCTGAACCGGGGCCGGCAAGGTCCCGCGTGTCACTCAGGGGCTGAGCCGCTCGACGGATCCCGCAGAAAAATACGTGATCAGATGACCGCCGTGCTTCCGCAGGATGTCGGTGAGCACGCGCAGTCCGTCCCCCGATCCGCAGTGGACGCCGATGCCCACGTGACCGCGCTCGACTTCGTTCGCGTAGCGCTCGAGCAGCTCGCGTTCCCCGGTGACGCTTTCCAGCGCCCGCCAGAGCCGGGCCATCCGCCCGTGTTTCTGGCCGGTGGGGTCGATCGCCGCGACGCCGGCCGGCCCGTACCAGGTGTGCAACTGGTCTTCCGCCACACCCGCGGCGAGCAGGTCGACGAGCGCCAGCTCGGCGGCCGCCGTCGAATCCACCACGCCGTACAGGTAGGAAGCGGGCCAGTAATGAAAGGCCGGATCCTGCAGCTTCTCAACGAGGCTGGGAGGCGTGCCCGACGCATGCGTCGCTTCCGCCGCCTCGTCGGCCGCCGGTGCCGATGGCCCAGGCACGTACCAGATGGGACAGGGCGCCGGATGCAGCACGCCCTGTGCGGTATCCGGACGGAACCAGTGACGCATCGGCGTGCGGGCGTGCTCGCCCATGACGATGCAGGCGGCGGAAATCCGATCGGCCGCGTGCGCGATGGCTCGAGCGGGGATCCCCGTATCGATGTGCACCTCCGGCGGCCGCGCCAGGTCGGGCGGCGCCAGCGCCGCCATCAGGCGGCGGGCGCGCTCCGCAGCCTCGCCGTCGGGAGCGCCGCGCGGCAGCACGTGGAGCACGTGCACGTCGAACGCGAACCGACGGGCCAGATCGAACGCCACGTCGACGGCGGGCTGTGATTCGGGCGTGAGATCGGTCGGGACGAGCAGCGGCTGACGCTCGGTCGCCGTCGCGACGAATCGCGGCGTGCGATGATCGTGCAGGCCCTGGTGCATCGCGAAGATCGGCAGCGTGGCAGATTCGAGCACGCGATCGGTCACCGAGTGGCCTCCGGGGCTCGTGGTGCCGCGCGTGCTCATGACCACGAGATCGGCGTTGACGGCGCGGCCGACCGCCAGTACGGCATCCGCGATCGATCCGGAGGTGAGGCGCATTTCGACGGGCGTGCCGTCGGGCACGCGCGCAACGAGGTCCCGCAGATTCTGTTCGGCCGTGAGCGCAAACTCCCCCTGCCCCGGCGCCCACATCCAGCCGACACCGGAGCCGATCGCCAGTTCGACATGATTGTGGTGCAGGATCAGCGTCGCCCCGAAGGCCCGGCAGATCTCGACGGCGAGATCGACCTGGCGGGCCGCGGCGGACGAGAAGTCAACCGAACAGAGCACGGTGCGGATCGACAGCATCGTCACCTCCGCGCGTCACGAATTGCATCAACCTGGAACGGACACATGATACCGACACGCTCCGGGTCGTCAAGTAGTTCGAGTACGCGGCGAACGGTCGAGCGTGGACGACGCGGCGCGAGTCGCAGGGCCTTGACCGGTGCCCCAGTTCGTGGATAGGATGCCGCATCCGTCGATGGGATTGTCATCGTGCCCGTGCGACGAGTTCTTTGGGGGCCGAGGATGTGGCATCACCGTGCCATGGCGGACTCGCGACCTGTGCCGCCGTGCTTCAGCGCCTCGGAGTTCTAGGCGTTGGCCCAGATCTTCCCACCCTGGTGGAACAAACTCCCGATCGTGGCCGCCCTCGCGGGCAGCCTCGGTCCGACGCTGGTAGTCGCGGGCGTCTGGTACTACTTGTCCCCGTGGTACACGGATGTGGGCTACCGTCCCGCTCAGCCCGTTCCGTACAGCCACAAGCTCCATGTCGGTGAGCTCGGTCTCGATTGCCGATACTGTCACGCTTCGGTTGAGATCTCCGCCGTCGCGAACCTTCCGCCCACGCAGACGTGCATGAACTGCCACCAGCTCGTCAAGCGAGACAGCGCCGTGCTCGCTCCGATCCGAGACAGCGCCGCCAGCGGCCGGCCCATGCGCTGGATTCGCGTGCACGAGCTTCCCGACTACGCCCACTTCACCCACCGCTCGCATGTGGCGGCAGGCATCGGCTGTGTCAGCTGCCACGGCCGTGTCGACGAGATGGAAACGGTCACCCAGATGGCGCCCCTCAGTATGAGCTGGTGTCTCGACTGTCATCGCGACCCCGGCCCCCACCGACGCCCCGTCTCAGAGGTCACCAACATGAAGTGGACCCCTCCGAGGGACGTCCACCTGCTCGCGGCCGAGCTTGCGCGCGACCGACCGGTCAATCCGCCGACGGATTGTTCAGGGTGCCACCGGTGACGCGCACGTACTGGCGCAGTCTCGCAGCGCTCGAGGACCGTCCCGAGTCGCGCGCGTTCCTCGAGCGGGAATTCCCGGACGGCGCCTCGAGGCTGCCCGACGGCGTCACCCGGCGCGACATGATGATGCTCCTCGGCGCCTCGCTGTCGCTCGCGGGGCTCGCGGGGTGCCGGCGCCCCGTCGAGGAGATCGTGCCCTACGTCACCGCCCCCGAGGACCTCGTCCCCGGGATTCCCCGCTACTACGCGACGACCATGCCATTCCGGCGGAGCGCCTACGGCCTGATCGTCGAGAGCCACGAAGGGCGACCGACGAAGGTCGAAGGCAACCCGGCGCACCCCTCGACGCTCGGGGCCTCGAGCGCCTTCGTCCAGGCGTCCGTGCTCGGCCTCTACGATCCCGACCGCTCGCAGGCGGTCCGGCACCACGGGGAGCCGATGTCCTGGGGTGATTTCGTGTCGGCCTGGGGGCCGCTGGCCCGGACCCATGCCGCGGACGGCGGCGCCGGCCTCGCCGTGCTCTCCGAGTCCTTCTCGTCCCCCAGTCTGGCGCGCCTGGCTGCCGAATTCCGCGCCCGGTATCCACGTGGGATCTGGGCGACGTACGAGGCGGTCAGCGATGAGAATCGGCTCGCGGGCCTGCGGTCCGCCACCGGGCGGGATCTGGACCTCATGCTCAGGCTCGATCGCGCCTCGGTCATGCTCGCCCTCGACGCCGACCCGCTGCTGACCGACCCGGAGCTGATCCGTCACGCGCGAGGCTTCGCGGACGGACGACGCGCGGCGGCCCAGGGAGCCCCGGGCACAACGCCTGGCGCGATGAACCGACTGTACGCCGTTGAAGCCGTCTACTCGCTGACGGGAGCCATGGCCGATCATCGGCTCCGTCTCGAGAGCCGGCAGATTGCTCCCTTCCTCGCCGCCCTCGCGGCACGCCTGGCTCCATCGTCGGCCGCGGCCACGAGCCTGGCGGGAGCCGGCATCGCCGGTCTCGACTCGCGCTGGCTCGACGCGCTGGCGAAGGACCTTCTCGCGAACCGCGGCAAGGGGTTGATCGTGGCCGGGGAGCGCCAGCCCGCCGCCGTCCACGCCGCGGTCTGCGCGCTGAACACGCTGCTCGGCAACACCGGCAGGACAGTCAGCTACTACGAGACGAAGGATGCGGCGCTGCCGAGTCTGAGCTCGCTGGCCTCACTCGTCTCCACACTGAATGCCGGTGCCGTCAAGACGCTCGTCGTCCTGGGCGGCAACCCGGTATTCGATGCCCCCGCCGACCTCGACTTTGCCTCAGCCATGGCGAAGGCTTCTCAGTCAATCGTGCTCGGACACACGGTCGACGAGACATCCGTCAAGGCGACCTGGCACATTCCCCGCGCGCATTACCTCGAATCGTGGGGAGACGCGCGCGCGGTTGGAGGCGCGCTCAGCGTCGTCCAGCCCCTGATCCTCCCCCTGTTCGGCGGACGAACTCCCGTTGAAGTGCTGGGGCTCATCGTCGGCGGCAAGGATCGACCCGGCTACGACATCGTGCGCGAGACCTGGAAGCCGATCCTGGGAGAGACCGAGTTCGACCGGAAATGGAACCGCGTCCTGCATGACGGGCTTCTTGCCGGCAGCGAGCTTCCGGAAGTCGTTCCCGGCCTCAAGGGAGACCCCTTTGCGGAGCTCGGCCGCCTCCGCGCCGCTGGCGCTTCGGCGGGCCAGGGCCCGTCCGGATCTGCAGATGGTCTGGAAGTCGTGTTCCTCCCCTCCCCATCGGTTCACGACGGCCGCTTCGCCAACGACGGGTGGCTGCAGGAGCTTCCCGATCCCCTCACCAAGATCACGTGGGACAACCCCGCGCTCGTGAGCCCGAAGACCGCCGAGACGCTCGGTCTGGCGAACGAGGACGTGGTGCGCCTCGATTATGCGGGCCGCTCGGTCGAGCTCCCCCTGTGGATCCTCCCCGGCATGGCGGACGGCGTGGTCGCGCTCACGCTCGGCTACGGTCGCTCCCATGCGGGTCGGATCGGCACCGGGGTCGGGGTCGATGTGTTCAAGGTCCGAGCCTCACAGGCACAGGGCTTCGACAGCGGCGCCAGACTCACCAGGCTCGGGCGCACGTACCCGCTTTCGGCGACGCAGGAGCACGGCAGCATGGAGGGTCGTCCTGTCGTGCGCGAGTCGACGTTGACCGAACTTCGATCGACGTCGGCGGCCGGGGCGCAGCCGGCCGGGGGCGCCCATGGCGTCTCCGGGGCCGGCGGGGTCTTCGCGGAGAACCCGCCTCACTTCTCGCTCTGGAAGGAGCATGCCTACGATCAGGGCCACCAGTGGGGGATGACGATCGACCTGAACGCGTGCATCGGGTGCAACGCGTGCATGGTGGCCTGCCAGAGCGAGAACAACGTGCCGGTCGTCGGCAAGCTGCAGGTTGCGAAGGGGCGCGAGATGCACTGGATCCGGGTCGACCGGTACTTCTCCGGCGATCCCGCCGGGAGCCCCGAGATCATCGTCCAGCCCGTGCCCTGCATGCACTGCGAGCACGCCCCCTGCGAGCAGGTCTGCCCGGTGTCAGCCACCGTCCACGACCGGGAGGGCCTCAACGTGATGGTCTACAACCGGTGCATCGGGACGCGCTACTGCTCGAACAACTGTCCCTACAAGGTGCGCCGCTTCAATTTCTTCAACTTCACCAAGGACACGCCCGAGACGCTCAAGCTCGCGATGAACCCGGACGTCACGGTCCGCGCCCGGGGTGTCATGGAGAAGTGCACCTACTGCACGCAGCGGATCAACCGGGTGAAGATCGATGCTCGGCTCGCCGGACGCGAGCTTCGTGACGGCGACGTCAAGACGGCCTGCCAGCAGGCCTGCCCGGCCTCGGCCATCGAGTTCGGCGATCTCCGGGATGCATCCAGCCGGGTCGCAACGGCGAAGGCCGACCGGCGCAATTACGCGCTCCTCGACGAGCTGAACACCAAGCCGCGGACGACGTATCTCGCCAAGGTACGCAACCCGAACCCGGATCTCCAAGGATGATCGCCCGCACACCACCAGTCGGCCGGCCAGTCTCCGCCGCGGCCACAGCGGCCCGCCGGCGCGCCCGCGAAGGCGGGCGCTTGAGAGGCGGGCGTCTGCTCGGAGCGCTCGCACTCGCCTCCCTTGTCGCGGTCGCCGGCTGCGCGCGCGGCTGCACGTCGAGCCGCCCACCCATCCAGATCAACCCAAGCATGGACGACCAGCCGAAGGTGCGTCCCCAGACCGCCAGCACGTTTTTCTACGACGGCGCGTCCATGCGCCAGCCCGTTCCAGGCACGATCCCGATTGGCGGGTTGAAAGAGGACACGGCCTTCTTCACGGGCATGGAACCGGACGGGAAGCCCGTTGCGGCGATTCCCGTGAAGGTGGACGAGGCGCTCCTCGAGCGCGGCCGCGATCGGTACGTGATTTATTGCCAGCCGTGCCACGACGCCCGGGGAGACGGCCGGGGGATCCTGTTCCAGCGAGGCAACGTCCCCACGGCGACATTCCACCAGGAGAAGATCCTGAAGTACCCGGACGGGCTGATCTTCGACGTGATCACGAACGGGCGGGGCCTGATGGCCGGGTACCGCTGGCCGATTCCGCCGGCGGACCGGTGGGCGATCGTCGCCTACGTGCGGGAGCTCGAGCGCAGGCGGCAGACAACGGCTACGGGTACTAAGTAAATGAGGAACGCGGAGCGAGTAAGCGCAGCGAGCGAGCCACGCGAAGGCCGGAGCATACCGGTTGAGCAGCGAGCGAGCGGGCGCGAGCGAGCCACGCGAACGGAGCGGGGATCGAGGGGCCCCGCGAGTGTCCGCCTCCGTCGGCGAAGCCGACTTCGGCAAGACCTCGCCGAAGCTTCGCGAAGGCGGGAGCGTGTCGGGAGTCCGAGGGCGAAGCCCTCGGATCAAGCATGAAGAACCGCAGGCTGCTGGTCCTTCTCGGTCCCGTTGCCGTCCTCCTGATGTTCGCGGCGACGGTTCAGATGGCCTCGTGGCTGATGAACCAGGAGTACAGGCAGCCGTACGGCGCTCCGTCCGCCACCGCGGACGTCACGCCCCGCGCCGCGGGTGTGGCCGACGAGGCGGCGGCGGCGAAGAAAAAGGCCGATGCGACGCCCTACACCGAGGCCGAGTACCGGGCGTTCCCCGTGATCGGCAGCCGCGTGGCCATCTGGGCGGTCGCGCAGCTGCACCTGCTGTTCGCGGCGTTCGTTCTCGCCGTTCCCATCTTCGCGCTCATCGTGGAGGCGATCGGCTACAAGACGGGAGACATGCGATACGACCGGCTCGCGCACGAATTCGCGAAGCTCCTCTCCGTGTCGTTCTCGCTCACCGCGACCTTCGGAGCGGCGCTGACGTTCATGCTCATCATTCTGTATCCGAAGTTCACGAACTACCTGATGCACGTGTTCTCTCCCACGTTCCTCCCGTACGTCCTGCTCTTCGTGTTCGAGGCCGTCTTCCTGTACGCGTATTACTACGGCTGGGGCAAATTCCATCCCCTCGTGCACCTGGGCCTGGGGCTCGGCCTCAACGTCGTCGGCACCGGCATCATGCTGATCGCCAACGCCTGGCTCACCTTCATGATGTCGCCGAGCGGGATCTCGAGCGAGGGGGCGGTCGTGTCGTTGTGGGACGCGATCTACAACTACACCTGGATGCCGATCAACGTCCATCGCGTCATCGCGAACGTCGCCTTCGGCGGATCGGTCGCCGCCGCCTACGCGGCCTTCAAGTTCCTCCAGGCGAAGTCCGACGAGGACCGCGCTCACTACGACTGGATGGGCTACGTCGGGAACTTCGTCGCCATCATTTCCTTCCTGCCGCTCCCCTTCGCCGGCTACTGGCTGGCGAAGGAGATCTACGCCTACTCGCAGACGCTCGGGCTCACGATGATGGGCGGGGCCTTCTCCTGGCTCTTCATCATTCAGGCCGTCCTCATCGGGAACCTCTTTCTCGCGGCCAACTACTACCTCTGGCTCGGCATGGGGCGGGTCGAGGGGAAGCAGCAGATCCAGGGGGTCATCAAGTACCTGCTCGTCGCGATCGTGCTCTGCTTCATGGTCTGGGCGACACCACGGTCGATCATCGCGACGGTCTCCGAGATCCGGGCGATGGGTGGATCGGCGCACCCGGTGCTGGGCTTCCTCGGCGTCATGTCCGCGAAGAACACCGCCGTGAACATCCTGATCCTCACGACCTTCATGAGCTTCCTCCTCTACCGCAGGACGGGCAAGGTCGCGACGGTGGCGTGGGCGAAGACGGGACATGCGGCGCAGCTCTTCATCTTCGCGGGCGTGGCGATTTTCGTCATCTTCCTCGGCGTCTACGGGTACTTCGTCGAGGCGACGGTCCGAATCGCGCTCTCGGTGCCCCAGGTCCTCTCGGTCCTGCTCGCCATGGTGTCGATTACCGCCATCGACATCCCCCTCTACCGGAGGGCGAAGGCGGCCGAAGTACGCTGGGGAAGGATTCCAGCGATTGCGCAATACACGCTGATCTTCATCGCGGTCACCTTCACGTGGCTCATGGGACTCATGGGCTACGTGCGCTCGGGGCTCCGCCAGCATTGGCATGTCTACGGCGTCATCCGGGACCGCTCGCCTGACGCCTTCACGCCCACGCTCGGCTTTGCGACCATGGTGGTCTCGGTGACCGTGCTCGCGTTCTTCGTCCTCATCGGCTTCGTGTTCTGGATCACGAGCCTGCACGACCGCCCCAATTTCGAGCGGCGCGCGAGCGCCCGCCGTCTCGGCGGAGCGCATGCCGCGGAGGCGGAGTCGTGAACAGCGAGCGCGCGCAGCAAGCGAGCCACGCGAGCGGAGCGGGGCCTTGGGGCCCCCGCGAGCGAGCGTGTCACAGCGAGCGCGCGCAGCAAGCGAGCCACGCGAGCGGAGCGGGGCCTTGGG
>Ga0187892_10000777_pt1 | contig 80151 bp, 74 predicted proteins | sample MA1701073metaG_FD_139345 | JGI IMG/M metagenome (GOLD analysis project Ga0187892, IMG submission 139345) | Bio-ooze microbial communities from a basaltic lava cave in the Kipuka Kanohina Cave System on the Island of Hawaii, USA - MA170107-3 metaG ... | reverse complement strand
GCGCGGGATCGTCCGCCTCGCTCGGCGCGGCGGCGACGGTCTCGACCGTGCGCCGGGCGAGGTCGAGCTCGCGCACCGCGACCGCGCCGACCGGGAGCTCGGCGCCGAGCAGCGGAAAGATCCGCAGCACGGCGTCCGCCAGCTCGAGGTGCTGACAGGCCTCGCGCCAGACCTCGGTCAGGAAGGGTTCGGATGCCGTCATGCCGTCGCATTTGATAGCAGCTGAGCATTAGAGATGGAATAGGACCAGCTCATTTGCTGGATATCTGTGGAACGGATTCCGTAACTCATTGAGATCAAAGGATCTGCATCGATCGCCCCGCGCTCGGCACGCCGGTTGCGCTAGGGCCGCCGCACCCCGCACGGAGGATCGACAGTGCGAATGTCTCTCGTCTACCCGCTCGCCGCCGGCCTGGCCGCGGCGCTGCTGGCGGGCTCCGCCGCCCCCGCCGCCACCGCCCTCGAGCGCCTCGAGGCGCTCGAGCAGGAGATGGCCGTGTTGAAGCGCAAGCTGGAGGTGCAGCAGGAGGAGACCGCCGCCAAGGCGAGCACGACGCCGATCGTCGGCGCGGGCTCGGACGGCTTCTTCTTGCGCTCGCCCGACTCGAAGTTCCAGTTCAAGCTGCGCGGCTACCTGCAGGCCGACTCGCGCTGGCTCACGGACTCCGAGCAAGTCGGCGACGACACGTTCCTGCTGCGCCGCGTGCGCCCGATCTTCGAGGGCACGCTGTTCAACTGGATGGACTTCCGCATCATGCCGGACTTCGCGAACAGCACGCTCGTGCTGTTCGACGCCTACGCGAACTTCCGGTACTTCCCCAAGGCGCAGCTCGAGGCGGGCAAGTTCAAGCCGCCCGTGGGCCTCGAACGGCTCCAGTCGGCGACCGCGACGATGTTCATCGAGCGCGCCTTCCCGACGCTGCTCGTCCCGACCCGCGACATCGGCGCCATGCTTTGGAGCGACCAGATCGGCGAGGGCGCCTTCACCTACCAGTTCGGCTACTTCAACGGCGTACGCGACAGCGGCAACAACCAGACCGGCGACGTCGACACCGACGACGGCAAGGACTTCGCGGCGAGGCTGTTCGTCCATCCCTTCCGCTTCTTCGTCCAGAACGAGTGGCTCGACGGCCTCGGCATCGGGGTCTCCGGCACCTGGGGCGAGATCGACGAGCAGGCGCCCGCTTCCTTCCGGACGACGGCCGCCGCGACGAACTTCTTCGCCTACCGCGGCGCGTCCGCCACGTTCAACGCAGTCGCCGGCGACGGCGATCGCTACCGCTGGTCGCCGCAGGCGTACTGGTACGCGGGCCCCGTCGGCTTCATGGCCGAGTGGGTCTCGTCGGAGCAGGACATGCGGCGGACGCCCATCCCGTCGGTCGGAGGCGACTCGTCGCGGGAGAGGCTGCGCAACGACGCGTGGCAGGTCGCGCTCAGCTACGTGCTCACCGGCGAGAACGCCTCGTACAAGGGCGTGATTCCGTCGAGCCCCTTCGCGTTCGGCGAGGGCGGTCCGGGCGCGTGGGAAATCGCGGCCCGCTACAACGAGATCGACTTCGACGACGACGCGTTCGACGGCGGCGCGGCGAGCTTCTCGGACCCGGCGGTCTCGGCGAGCGAAGCGCAGGGCTGGACCGTCGGCCTCAACTGGTACCTGAACAGGTGGGTGCGGGTGATGGTCAACTTCGACCGCACCACGTTCGAAGGTGGCGGCGGAGTCGGAGACGACCGCCCGTCGGAAGAGACCATCCTCACCCGCATCCAGTTCTCCTACTGACACGGAGTCATCGATCATCATGCGAAGCTCGATTCGTTCTCTCCTCGCAGGTTTCGCCGTGCTGCTCGCGGCGGCTGCCGCACGCGCGGACGTCGTACTGCTCAAGTCTCGTACGACCCGACCCGCGAGCTGTACTCGGACTACAATGCCCTGTTCGCCAAGCACTGGGAGGAGACGGAGGGCGAGACCGTCACGATCAACCAGTCGCACGGCGGCTCGGGCAAGCAGGCTCGTGCCGTGGTGGACGGCCTCCAGGCCGACGTGGTGACGCTCGCGCTCTCCGGCGACGTCAACGCGCTCTACGAGCGCGGCCAGCTCATCCCGCGCACCTGGCAGGAGCGGCTGCCGAACCGGAGCTGCCCCTACACCTCGACCATCGTGTTCCTGGTGCGGAAGGGGAACCCGAAGGGCATCCGCGACTGGAACGACGTGGTGAAGCCCGGCGTGTCCGTGATCACGCCGAACCCGAAGACCTCGGGCGGCGCGCGCTGGAACTACCTGGCCGCGTGGGGGTACGCGCTGCGCCGCGGCGGCGCTGAACGCGGGGTTCGGACTGATCGTGGCGTGGGTGCTGGTCCGCTACCGCTTCCCGGGCCGCGGCGTCGTGGACGCGCTCGTGGATCTGCCGTTCGCGCTGCCCACGGCCGTCGCGGGCATCACGCTCACCACGCTGCTCGCGAAGAACGGCTGGCTCGGCGGGCTGCTCGAACCGCTCGGCATCGAGGTCGCCTATACGCCTCTCGGTGTCACGGTGGCCCTCGCCTTCATCGGCCTGCCCTTCGTGGTGCGCACGGTGCAGCCCGTGCTCCAGGACCTCGAGCCCGAGCTCGAGGAGGCCGCCGCGAGCCTCGGCGCGAGCCGCTGGAGCACGTTCCGTCGCGTGCTGTTCCCGACGCTCTGGCCGGCCCTCGCCACCGGCTTCGCGCTCGCCTTCGCGCGCTCGGTGGGCGAGTACGGCTCGGTGGTCTTCATCTCGGGCAACATGCCGATGAAGACCGAGATCGCGCCGCTCCTCATCGTGAAGCAGCTCGAGCAGTGGGATTACGCCGCCGCCACCGCGATCGCCGCGACGCTGCTGGTGACCTCGTTCGCCCTGCTGCTCGGCATCAATGCCCTCCAGGCCTGGGGCGCGCGCCGGCTCAGCGGCGCCGAGGGCGCGTGATGCAGGCCGTCCCGCCCCTGGACTGGGCCCTGCCCGCCGCGCCCCGTCCGGTGCCGCGCGGCGCGACCGAGGATGCGGCGTGGGTGCGCCGGACCCTGATCGGGCTGGCGCTCCTCTTCCTCGGGCTCTTCCTCGTGCTGCCGCTCCTCACGGTGTTCCTCGAGGCGTTCTCGAAGGGCCTCGAGGCCTACTGGGCCGCGATCCGCGAGCCGGCCGCGCTGGCGGCGATCCGCCTCACGCTGCTGGTGGCCGCGATCTCCGTGCCAGCCAACGCCGTGTTCGGCGTCGCCGCCGCGTGGGCGATCGCGAAGTTCGACTTTCGCGGCAAGTCCCTGCTGATCACCGCGATCGACCTGCCCTTCGCCGTCTCGCCCGTCGTCTCGGGCCTGATCTTCGTGCTGCTGTTCGGCGCGCAGGGCCTGCTCGGCCCGTGGCTCCAGGCGCACGACGTGAAGATCATCTTTGCGGTGCCCGGCATCGTGCTCGCGACGATGTTCATCACCTTCCCGTTCGTCGCGCGCGAGCTGATCCCGCTGATGCAGGAGCAGGGCAGCGAGGACGAGGAGGCCGCCGTCTCGCTCGGCGCCAGCGGCTGGCAGACCTTCCGGCGCGTCACGCCGGCTCTGCCTGATCGCGACGCTCACCGAAGCCCGTGGAGCACGCGGTCGAGGCGACGAGCCAGAAGGGCTTCTCTCAGGTGATCTCGGCGGCCGTGATCCCGATCGGCATCCCGCTCACGACGGGCGCCGGCACGATGTCGACGGTGATCCTCTTCGCCGAGAGCCTCCACCACCAGTGGCCGCTCGAGTGGAAGCTCCTCGCCGCGATCCTGGTGATGACGCTCATCATCTACGTCAGCTTCCTGCGCGCGCCGCAGCTGGTCCTCATCCTGGGCCAGACCGGGATGGACGTCGTCACGAAGGTCTTCGGGCTGATCACGCTCGCCATCGGCGTGCAGTTCATCCTGAGCGGGGTCGCGGGGGCGTTTCCTCACCTCGGCTGAGGCGCGCCCGCCGCCAGCCGGCGGAACAGCGCCGCCACCGGGCGCGGCGTGCGATCCGCGGCGAACAATCCGACCTCGGTGACGTGGCCGACCGGCGCGGTGAGCGCGCTGTCCCAGTCGTATTGGTCGCCGCGGCTGTACCAGCAGAGGCCCCGCACGGGCAGGCGCGCGGCGCGCATGCGCGAGAGGCGCGACGCGAACGCCGCCAGCCAGTCCTCCTGCTGTGCCACCGGGAGCCCGAGGTTCGAGGTCTCGGCGACCCAGAAGTCGACGCCGTAGCGCGCGTGCCAGGCGCGCGCGGCGACTTCGTACGCGTCGAGCCGCTGCTCGATCGACCAGCCCTCGAGCGCGCCGCCGACCGGCACGATCGAGACGGGATAGAAGTCGTGCCCCGCGATCGCGTTGGCCTTCGTCGCGAGCTTGTCGATGCGTTCGCGCGTAGTGGGCGCGACCGCCTCGAAGTCGCGCGCGACGACCGGCGAGAGCGGCAGGCCGAAGTGGAGGTCCCATACCGCCCACGCCAGCCCGCGCAGGCGCTCCGCCTCCGCCTCGTGCTCCGCCGACGCCGCGACCGGACACGAGAAGCCCTCGGCGCCCACCCACCAGCCGTCGCGGTCCGCGCGGATGCGCGCGTTCGCCTCGAGATTCGCGAGCACCACGTGGCAGAGCGCGTCGGCGAAGTCGCGCGGCGAGCGCCGGCGGTCGTTCCAGATGCCGAACAGCGCCGAGGCCGCGGCGGTGAAGTAAGGCTCGTTCACCGGCGTGAACCAGCGCGGGCCGGGATAGCGCGCGAGGAACGCCTCGACGTAGCGGACGAAGCCCTCCACCCATGCGGCGTCGCAGAAGCCCGCGTAGTGGTCGGGCAGGCCGAAGTGGCAGAGATCCACGACCGGCTCGAGCCCGTGGCGCGCGCACGCGTCGAGCGCGCGGTCCCAGAGCGACCAGTCGAAGACGCCGGGGCTCGTCTCGACGCGGCGCCAGGGCATGCCGTAGCGCCAGACGCGCACGCCGAGCGCGGCGACCGCCGCGAGGTCGCGCTCCTGCTCCTCGAGGTGCCGGCTCATCGCCAGCTCGTCGACGCGCACGCGCGCGCCGTCGTGGAGCACGACGGGGTCCGACGCCTCCTCGCCGCACGACCACGCGAAGTCGGGGAAGCTCACGAGAGGGGCGGCACCGTGACGCCCGCGGCGTCCTCGACGGCGAGCAGCGTGGCCGCGAAGAGCTTCGGGCCGAGGCCCAGCGCGAGGGCGCGCGCGTAGGTCGCGTGCGCGGCCTCGATCACGGGCATGGGCACCTCGAGGTCCCGCGCCGAGGCGAGCGCGAGCCCGACGTCCTTCTCCGCGAGCGCGAGCTGGAAGAAGGCGTTGTCGAAGCCGCGGCCGAGCAGCAGCTTCGCGAGGCCCGCGTAGGCGGCGCCCGAGCTCTTCTGCACGACCTCGAGCAGGCGGTTCGGATCGAGACCGGCCTTCGCGGCGAGCGCGAACGTCTCCTGCACGAGCAGGCCGCCGCACAGGAAGATCGCGTTGTTCACGAGCTTGGTGAGCGTGCCGTTCCCGGACTCGCCGAGGTAGAAGATGTGCTTGCCGAACGCGCCGAGCAGCGGCTCCACGCGCTCGAACGCGGCCCGCTCGCCGCTCGCCATCACGGTGAGCGTGCCCTGCGCGGCGCCCATCGCCCCGCCGGAGACCGGCGCGTCGACGAGCTGCACGCCTGCCGCGGCCTCGCGCGCCGCGAGCGCGCGCACCGCAGCGAAGGCGCTCGTGCTGAGATCGACGTGGACGTCGCCCGCGCGCGCGCCCTCGAGCAAACCGCCCTTCCCGGTCACCACCTCCTCGACCTGCGCGGGGCCGGGCAGCGAGGTGAACACGACGCGACACGCCGCCGCCACCTCGCGCGGGCTCGCCGCGCGCCTCGCCTCCGCGGCAACGAGCGGCGCCGTCGCGGCTTCGACGCGATCGCACACCACGAGCGCATGCCCCGCAGCGAGCAACCGCTTCGCCATCGGCGCACCGATGGTGCCCGTACCGATGAAGCCGACCTGCCCGATCTCGCTCGCCATCTCGGCACCCCCTCCTCGATGGGGACGTTCTTTGACTAGTTGACTCGTTTCGCGAGTCGGGACCAGCGCGCTTCCGCGGAGGCAACGAGTCAACTACTCAAAGAACGTCCCCACGCCAGCGCCCTACCCCTTCTCGGCCTGCTCGCGCGCCCAGCGATAGTCGGCTTTGCCGCTCGGGCTGCGCTGGATCTTGTCGCGGAAGGCGAACTGCTTCGGGAGCTTGTAGCGCGCGAGGTGCTTGCCGGCCTCGGCGAGCAGGTCGGACGGCGTGGCGTTCGAGCCCGGCCGGAGCTGCACCACCGCGACCACCTCCTGGCCCCAGCGCTCGCTCGGCCGTCCGGCCACCACCACGTCGAACACGGCCGGATGGTGCTTCAGCGCGAGTTCGACCTCCTCGGCGAAGATCTTCTCGCCGCCCGAGTTGATCGTGACCGAGTCGCGGCCGAGCACCTCGATGGTGCCGTCGGCGCGGTAGCGCGCGCGGTCGCCGGGCACCGACCAGCGCACGCCGTCGATCACCGGGAAGGTCTTCGCGGTCTTCTCGGCGTCGCCGAAGTAGCCGAGCGGCACGCGGCCAGTCTGCGCGAACCAGCCCATCTCGTCGTCGCCGGGCGCCAGCACGCGCGTGAGGTCCGCCGACACCACGCCGGCCCCGGCCAGCGGGCGGAAGTCGCCGGTCGAGACGCCCGTCTGCTTGTTGCTCGGGTTGCTCGCCTGCATGCCGGTCTCCGACGAGCCGATCGAGTCGAGCACGGTGACCTGCGGCAGCCTCTCCAGGAACTCGCGCTTGTTCGAGGTGGAGAGCGGCGCTCCGCCGGAGCCCACGATCAGCAGGCTCGACAGGTCGTATGTTCCCTGCGCCAGCTCGTCGAGCAGCGGCCGTGCGAAGGCGTCCCCCACGATCGTGATCGAGTTGACCTTCTCGCGCTCGATCGTGCGCAGGAAGTCGGCCGGCTCGAGCTTCTTGTTCTCGTTCGGGAAGAAGCACGTGCTGCCCATGCCCAGGTTGATGAACAGGCCCCACTGCGCGGCGCCGTGCATGAGGGGCGGGCCGATCAGGCAGCGCAGGCCCGGGCCCGTGCGCGCGAACTCGGCGATCTCGTCGAGCGACGCCAGCTCGCGCCCGTCGCCGCGCCTCCCGCCCATGGCCGAGGCGTAGATGTCGGCCGAGCGCCACAGCACGCCCTTCGGCATGCCGGTCGTGCCGCCGGTGTAGAGGATGTAGAGGTCGTCGGGCGTCGGCGTGACGGGCGGCGTGGCGGCGGACGCCGCGGCGAGCGCCTCCTCGTAGTCCACCGCGCCGGGCAGCAGCGCGTGGCCCGAGTCGTCGGCCACCTGGATCAGCACCGTCAGCTCGGGCAGCGCGTGCCGGATCGCGGCGATGTTCGGCGCGAACTCCGACTGGTAGATCACGGCCTTCGCGCGCGAGTTCTGGAACAGGTAGGTGAGCTCCTCCTCGACGTAGCGGTAGTTGACGTTCAGCGGCGCCACGCGCGCCTTCCACGCGCCGAGCATCGCCTCGACGTACTCGTTCCCGTTGTAGAGGTAGATCGCGAGGTGGTCCTGGCCGCTCTCGTGCCCGGCGAGCTGCGCGCGCTCCTTCGCGACGCGGAGCCCGCGCGACAGCAGGAAGTTCGCGAAGCGGCGGCTGCGCTCCGCCAGCGCGCGATGCGGGAGGCGCCGGTCGCCCCAGACGAGCGCCTCGCGGTCGGGGATCGCGGCTGCGATCGTCTCGTTCACCTCGGCGAAGTTGAAATCGGTCATGGGCTCCTCGCGCTCTGTAGGGGACTTTCCACGCCGCCCGCATCCGCCGACGGCCTTCCTCGTCGCCGGTCGCGGCGTCAGAAGTTTGCGATCCTAGCGCGCCGTGGACTCGCTCAAGCTGCGCATCACGCCGAAGACGCCCGAGCCCGTGGACGAGCTGCCGACCGGCATGGTGTGGCTCGAGCGCGGGGCGCAGCGCGCGGCGCTCTTCACGCCCGACGAGATCGAGCCCGGCCGCCGCTACCCGCTGCTCGCGGTGCTGCACGGCGCCGGCCGGCGCGAGGAGCTGCTGATGAAGGCCTACCGCGACGAGGCCGAGCGCCGGCAGGCGCTGTTCCTGGTGCCGCGCTCGTTCCACATGACGTGGGACCTGATCACCGCCGCCACGCAGGGCGCCGCCGCCGGCGAAGCGGACGGCGCGCCGTCGAACCGCCCCGACCTCGACTTCCTCGAGTACGCGTACGACCTGATCTTCCGCCGCTACCCGGTGGACCCCGAGCGCCTCGGCCTGATCGGCTACTCCGACGGCGCGAGCTACGCGCTCTCGGTCGGCCTCTCGAACCCGGAGCTGTTCCGTGCGGTGATGGGCTGGGCCGCGGGCTTCGTCGCGATCGAGAACGACGCCGCCGCACCGGGGGTGCGCCGCCCGGCCGTGCTGGTCGAGTACGGCACGCACGACGAGCTGTTCCCGTTCGAGCAGGTGGCCGTGCCGATGCGCGACCAGCTCGAGGCCTTCGGCTGCGCGGTCACCTTCCGCGTGGACGAGGGCGGCCGCCACTGGCCGTCGGGCACCTTCCAGGACGAGGCGCTCGACTGGTTCTTCTCGGAGCCCTGGCAGCCGCGCTCGTGACCGCGCGGCGGGAGGAGACGACGATGGCAGACCCCTACGCGGACCTCGCGGCGCGCGCGCTCCGCGACGAGGCGCCGAGCGAGAGCGAGGCGCGCTGGATCCTCGACGGCGACGACGCCCTGTTGCTGCCGCTGCTGCACGCCGCCTCCCTCCCCCGCCGCCGCCACTTCGGCAACCGGGTGATGGTGCACGTCCTCAACAACGTGCAGAACGGGCTGTGTCCGGAGGACTGCGGCTACTGCTCGCAGAACCGCGACTCGAAGGCCGCCATCCAGAAGTACGCCATGAAGAGCGAGGCCGAGATCCTCGCCGAGGCCGAGCACGCCGCGCGCGCCGGCGCCACGCGCTACTGCATGGTGCTGTCGGGACGCGGCCCCACGCTCGAGACGGCGCGCCATCTCGCCGGCATCGTGCGCAAGGTGAAGGAGCGCTGGCCGATCGAGGTGTGCCTGTCGGTCGGCCTGCTCGAGGAGGAGCACGCGCGCGTGCTCGCCGAGGCCGGCCTCGACCGCCTGAACCACAACCTCAACACCAGCGAGGCGCACTACGAGCGCGTGTGCAGCACGCACACCTTCGCCGACCGCGTGCGCACGCTCAGGGCCGCGAAGGCCTGCGGCATCGAGCCGTGCAGCGGGCTGATCCTCGGCATGGGCGAGCGCAGCGAAGACGTGATCGACGTCGCCTTCCGCCTGCGCGAGCTCGAGGTGCCCTCCATCCCCGTGAACTTCCTGGTGCCGATCGAGGGGAACCGCTGGGTGTCCGACGGCTCGCTCACGCCGCAGCGCTGCCTGCGCGCGCTCGCGCTGATGCGCCTCGTGAACCCACGCGCGGAGATCCGCGCGTGCGGCGGGCGCGAGGGGCACCTGCGCTCGCTGAACCCGCTGGCGCTGTGGCCCGCCAACTCGCTGTTCGTCGAGGGCTACACCACGACGAAGGGCGAGAGCATCGCCGAGACCTACCGCATGATCCGCGACGCCGGCTTCGAGGTGGACGGGAACCCCGCCTACGAGCGCGAGCGCTACGAGGGAGCGGCGGGGGGCTTCCAGGTGCCGGGCGGCGGCGCGCAAGTGCTCCGGCCCGAGATCGCGAGCGACACGCGGCGGGTCGTCTCGCGCAGCGCGCGCTGAGGCCTCACATCGCGGAGCGCGGCCCGCCGGCGCCGGGCGCGGCCGCGCGGATCATGCTGTCCTGCACGAAGGAGGCGACGAGGCGCCCGTCGCGCGTGAACACCTGCGCGCGGCCGTAGGAGCGCCCGCCGCCCGCGTGCGGGCTCTCGTGTGCGATCAGCAGCCAGTCGCGCACGCGGAAGGGCTCGTGGAAGGTGAGCGTGTGGCCGACCACGCCGGTCGAGAGCGTCTGGTGCGCGTCGGCCTGCCCGATGCCCGCGTGCGGCCGCATCGCGGTCCCGATCAGGAATCCGTCGGTGCCCCACGCGAGGATGGCCTGATTCGTCGCGACGTCGTCGGGCGCGCCCGCGAAGCGCAGCCACGCGAACAGCTCGGCGGGGCCGACGGGCGCGTCGGGACTCCACGTGTCCACGCCGCCGACGATGCGCAGCTCGGCGCCGGGGAAGACGAGCGGGCTGGGACCGGCGTCCACCGCTACGTCGGGATCCCTCACCGCAGGTGCGGGCGCGGCGTGCCGGATCAGGTCGGGGTCGGGCGCGTCGAGCAGCACGAGCGCGCGCGCGCAGAGGCGGTCGCCCTGGAGCGCCGACACGCTCAGGCTCGCGAAGGAGCGCCCGTCGTGCAGCGGCTCCACGGCGAGCTCGGTGGGCGCGCTCACGCGCGCGGCGCGCGCGAAGATCGTGTGGATCGTGCGCACGGACTTGCCTGGCGCGCTCGCGCTCGCCGCCACGATCATCTGGCCGAGCAGCTGGCCGCCGAACACCACGTCGCGCACCGCCGGGTCGCCCTCGTTCGGGGCGCGGAAGCGGCCGGGGCCGGCCGGCGCGAGACGGAGGAGCGCGAGGGGATCGTGCAGCGCGTCTACGGCCACAGCGGGCCCGGGTGGAGCCAGCGGATGCCGAGCGCCGCGACCACGCCGAGCGCGACCACCAGCGGCGGCAGATCCGCGAGCCCGCCGACGCCGCGGCCGAACGGCAGGAACGGCGTGGCGCCGTGGAAGGCGCGGAAGCGCTCGTCTCCCGCTGCGAGCTTGCGCGCATCCTGGTGCCAGGCGCCCGCCAGCGAGAAGAGCACGAAGCCGCCGAAGAACGCGACGTCGGCGGTGCTGGCGTTCGGGATCAGGTGCAGCGCCCAGATCAGCGCGAGGCCGAGCACGAGCGGGTGCCGCGTCACGCGGTAGATGCCGCGCACCTCGGCGGGCGCGTTCGGCACCAGCGACGCGGGGCTCGGGCGCAGGAACGAGCCGATCGCGAGCACGAGGCCGAGCGTCATGCCGAGGTAGAGCAGCGCGCGCAGCACCGGGCCCACGGTCACCACCCAGAGCCAGGGCCCGGCGTGGCGGTTGCCGAAGTAGATCGACACGAGCGGCACGAACAGCGCGAGCGCGACCACCGAGTAGAGGCCGAGGAAGCCGACGTCGCCGAGCTTCGCCCGGAGCTTCGGCTCGACGCGGGCGCTGGCGAGGCCGAGGTGGGTGGCGGTGAACGCGATCCAGAGCGCCACGATCCAGACGGTGGGGGACATGGGGGACTCCGGCGCGCCGCGGGCAGTGTCTCACACCGCCCGGGGGAGCGGCTCGGCGAAGTGGAGCAGCACGCCGGACGGGTCCCACACGTAGGCGACGCGGAAGCCCCACGACTCGTCGCGCGGGCCTTCGACCTTCGTGCCGGGGAAGGCGCCGGTCGCGATCACGGCGTGCGCGTGCCGCGCCCAGGCGGCGGCGTCCTCCACGCGCACGTGCAGCATGAAGTAGCCGGCCCAGGTCGGCTCGTAGAGGTTCTGGAGCAGGAAGCGCACCCCGCCGATCTCGAACTCGGCGAGGTCGCCTTCCTCCCAGTTCGCGTGGAAGCCGAGCTCGGCGTAGAAGCGCTTCGAGAGCGCGAAGTCCTTCGCCGGCACGAACACCTTGACGTCGCTCGCGGCGGGCCGCGGCGCGCGCACCGAATCGAGGGGTTCGCCGAAGTCGAGCACGTTGCCGCTCTCGTCACGGATGGCGAAGTCGCGCATGCCGTACACGCGGTCCTCGATGGGCGCGGTGACCGTCGCCCCGGCGTCCGTCACCTCCCGCCAGATGCGATCGATTCCGACGAGCTGGAAGTAGACCTGCGAAGCGCCCGCGGGCCCGAGCTTCCCGCGCTGCGCGAGGTTCAGCTCCACGCGGTCGCGGCAGACGCTCGCGAGCTCCGGCGGGTCTCCCCAGATCCAGTTCTTCCGGAAGCCGAATACGCGCTGGTAGTACTCGAGCGCGCGCCCGAGATCGTCCACCGAGAGCACCGGAACCGCCGCCCAGAGCGCCATGGCGGGTACGGTAGCCTGCGCCGCATGCCCGATCTCCTGTTCGAGAAGCGAGCCGGCGTGGCGTGGATCACGCTGAACCGGCCCGAGGCGAAGAACGCGCTCTCGCCCGAGGCGTTCTGCCGCCTCGCCGACGCGTGGACCGAGTTCCGCGACGACGCCGAGCTGCGCGTCGCGGTGCTGACCGGCGCCGGCAGCGAGGCGTTCACCTCGGGCGGCGACCTCAAGCTGCTGCTCCCGCTCTGGACGGGCGCGCGGAAGCCCGAGAACGAGTGGGACCGGCGCCTGCTCGCCGACCCGGGGCTCTCGTTCGTGGCGCTGCTCAAGACCTTCGAGCTGTGGAAGCCGATCGTGGCGGCCGTGAACGGCGCGGCGCTCGCGGGCGGCTGCGAGGTGATGCTGGCGTGCGACATCCGGCTCGCCGTGCCGCACGCGCGCTTCGGCCTCACCGAGGTGCAGCGCGGCCTCGTGCCCGGCGGCGGCTCGATGGTGCGCCTGCCGCGGCAGATGCCGTGGGCGCGCGCGATGGAGCTGCTGCTCACCGGCGACCCGATCTCCGCCGACGAGGCCGCGCGGCTCGGGCTGATCAGCCGCGTGGTCGAGGCCGGGCAGCTGCTCGAAGAGGCCGAGCGGGTGGCGCAGCGGCTCGCCAGGAACGCGCCGCTCTCGCTCGAGGCGATCAAGCGCACCGCGCTCGAGACGAGCGGCGTCCCGCTCGCCGACGCCTTCCAGATCGAGGTGCGGCACGCCGCGAGCGTGATGCAGTCCGAGGACGCCAAGGAGGGGCCGCGGGCGTTCGCCGAGAAGCGGGAGCCGGTGTGGAAGGGGAGGTAGCCCCTCGCCTCGAGGTCGAGCGCCGTCTCGCTGCGATCGAGCGGGACGAAGGCGTGCGGATCCTCTTCGCTTGCGAGTCCGGCAGCCGCGCGTGGGCCTCGCGTCGGCGGACTCGGACTACGACGTTCGCTTCCTCTATCTGCGGCCGCGCTCCTTCTATCTGGCGATCGATCTGGAGGACAAGCGGGACGTCATCGAGACGCCGCTCGACGGCAGCTGGGATGTGAACGGCTGGGACCTCCGCAAGGCCCTGCAGCTGATGCGGAAGTCGAACCCGCCGCTCTTCGAGTGGCTGCAGTCGCCGATCGTGTACCGCGAGTCGTCGTCGATCCCCGCACGGCTGCGCGCGCTGCTCGCCGTGCACTTCCGCCCGGATTCGGCGCTGCACCACTACCTCCACATGGCGCGGGGCAACTTCCGCGAGTACCTCCGCGGCGAAGAGGTGTGGCGCAAGAAGTACTTCTACGTGCTGCGCCCGCTGCTCGCTTGCCGCTGGATCGAGCGCGCGCTCGGCCCGGTGCCGATGGAATTCGCGCGGCTCGTGGAGGCGGCTGCGGACGAAGCGCCCGTGCGCGAGGCGATCGCACGGCTGCTCGAGGAAAAGCGCGGCGGGGCGGAGCTCGATCGCGGCCCGCGCATCGCGGTATTGAGCGACTTCATCGTCGCCGAGCTGGCGCGTCACGAGGAGCTGCGGCCGGCGCGCGAGCGGAGCGTGTCCGAGGTCGCGCCGCTGAACCAGCTCTTCGCGGCGGCGCTCGACGAGGTCTGGAGCGCCTGAGCACCTCACCGCGACCGCTCCGCCACCTCTGCCCAGTCGAGCCCGAAGCGCGCGAGATACTTCCGCAGGCGATCCGCATCGTTGGTCACGCTCCGCCTCTGGCGCGACACGCCGAACAGTTCGCGCCCCGCGTCGGAGAGGCTGCGCGAGCGCGCGCAGGTCGCGAGCACGCCCGCGAGCTGGATGGCGTCGAAGCGGTCGAGCGCGGCCGTGCCGGCTTGGCCGAGCACACGCTCGAGCAGCGCACCCCCCTCGTCGGAAGGGGCGCGGCGCCACGCCTCGCGCAGGCGCGCGATCTCCTCGTCGACGAGGCCCTCGTCGATGCGCCCGCCGGCGGCGAGCGTCGCCATGCGCACGATCGCCGCGTTGAAGTCACGAAAGTTGCCCGGCCAAGGCGTTGCGGGATCGCTCGCGAAGCGCAGGAACCGGGCGCGCGCCTCCTTGTTGAACGTGACGCGCGCGCCGGTGTGCTCGGCCCATTGATCGAGCTCGTACTCGAGGTTCGGCTCGACGTCCTCGCTACGCGCACGCAAGCCCGGCAGCGTGAAGGTCCACAGGTCGATGCGGCTGAGCAGATCCTCGCGGAAGCGCTGTTCGTGCACCGCCTCGCGCAGATCGCGGTTGGTGCCGGCGATGAGCTGGAACCCGCTCTCGACCTCGCGCTCGCTGCCGAGCGGCAGGAAGCGCTTCTCCTCCACCGCGCGCAGGAGCATCGCCTGTTCGTCGAGCCCGAGCTCGCCGATCTCGTCGAGGAACAGGATCCCGCCGTCGGCGGCCCGGAGCAGGCCGGGGCGATCCTGGGCTGCTCCCGTGAAGGCTCCCTTCACGTGCCCGAACAACGCCGACATCGCAGCGTCGCCTCTCAGCGTGGCGCAGTTCACCTCGACGAAGCGGCCCTCCACCTGGCGGCGCTGCCTCTTCAGCGCGTGGATCCGCTGCGCGAGCTGCGACTTTCCGGCGCCGGTCGGGCCCATCAGCAGGATCGGCGCCGACGAGGCGATCGCCACGCGTTCGATGCGCTCGATCAGCACGTTGAAGGCGGCGTTGCGCGTGGCGATGCCGGACTTCAGGAACGACGACCCCTCCTCGTGCTCCTTCCTGAACCGCGACGCGAGCCGGTCGTACTTCGAGAGGTCGAGATCGATGATCGAGTACGAGCCGGGACCGGCCCCGTCAGCGCGTCGCGGCGGGCTGGTCTGGATCAGGCGCGCCGGGAGATAGCGGGCCTCCGTGAGCAGGAAGAGGCAGATCTGCGCGACGTGCGTGCCCGTCGTCATGTGAACGAGGTAGTCCTCGCTCTCCGCGAACGGGTAGCTGCGGGCGAAATCGTGCAGCGCGGCGTAGACCGCCTCGAAGTCCCACGGATCCCCGAGCGCAAGGTCGTGCACGCGGACCTCGGTCTCGGGCGACACGCTGCGGATGTCCTCGGTGACCTGGCGCGCGAGCGAGGCGAAGCGGCGCTGCGAGAGCAGCTCGAGCCGGCGCACCACCAGGTCCTCGTGGCGGCACAGATCCACGGTCGGCCGCCAGCGCTCCCAGCGCGCGGGCCCCTGGGCGCGATCGAGGTTGGTGCCGAGGAAGCCGAGGACGACGAGCGGGCGCATTGCTCGCATAATAGCTAGTGATCTAGCGGTATCGATATGAACCTCGCGGTCTACCCACGCGCTGGCGGATCGCAAGAGCCGCGCTAAGTCCTTGCCAATTCTCGTACATGATCGCTGAGGCGCGAGCCGCCCGGGCCCCTTGGCACGCAACGTGCTCTAGGCGCCGCTCAACGTGGAAAAAAGCAGAGAGAGACCGGCCGGGGCCGCAACTCCTTCGCGGCCCCGGCCGGTCGAGCCCGAGCGAGCGACCCGAGGAGAGCGCCATGACGATCGAGACCGGCTACGAGGTGATGCAGCCCGAGGGCGGCGTCCCGATCAAGACCTGGACGCGCGGCGTGCCGTTCGAGGCCGAGGCGCGCAAGCAGCTCGAGAACGTCGCGCGCCTGCCGTTCATCCACCGCTGGGTCGCCGCGATGCCGGACGTGCACTGGGGCATCGGCGCGACGGTGGGCAGTGTGATCCCGACCCGCGGCGCGGTCATCCCCGCCGCGGTCGGCGTGGACATCGGCTGCGGAATGATGGCGGTGCAGACCACGCTCACCGCGAGCGATCTGCCGGACAACCTGTTCGGCATTCGCAACGCGATCGAGCACGCGGTGCCGCACGGCCGGACGCAGTCGCGCGGAGGGCGCGACAAGGGCTCGTGGGGCGAGCCGCCCGCGGGCGTCGCGGAGGCGTGGGCCGAGCTCGAGCCGGGCTTCGAACGGATCGTCGACGAGCGGCCGAAGCTCCGCAAGGTGAACCACCGCGTGCATCTCGGCACGCTCGGGACCGGCAACCACTTCATCGAGATCTGCCTCGACGGTGCAGACCGCGTCTGGGTGATGCTGCACTCGGGCTCGCGCGGCGTCGGCAACGCGATCGGAACGTTCTTCATCGAGCTCGCGAAGCACGACATGCGGCGCTGGTTCGTGAACCTGCCGGACGAGAACCTCGCCTACTTCCCGGAAGGCACCGACCACTTCAACGAGTACGTGCGCGCGGTCTCTTGGGCGCAGAAGTTCGCGATGACGAATCGCCAACTGATGATGCGGCAGGTGCTCGAGGCGCTGCGCGGCGAGCCCGGGCTCCCGCCGTTCTCCGAGACCGCGGAGGCGGTGAACTGCCACCACAACTACGTGGCGCACGAGACCCACTACGGCGCCGAGGTGCTCGTCACCCGCAAGGGCGCGGTGCGCGCGGGCGCCGGCGAGCTCGGGATCATCCCGGGCAGCATGGGCGCGCGCTCGTACATCGTGCGCGGCAAGGGCAACCCGGAGAGCTTCGAGAGCTGCTCGCACGGAGCGGGCCGCGCGATGTCGCGCGGAGAGGCGAGGCGGCGCTTCACCGTCGAGGACCACATCGCCGCGACCGCGGGCGTCGAGTGCCGCAAGGACGCGGAAGTCATCGACGAGACGCCGGCGGCCTACAAGTCGATCGACGCAGTGATGGAAGCGCAGAAGGACCTCGTCGAAGTGGTGCACGAGCTTCGGCAGGTGGTGTGCGTGAAGGGCTGAGGGATGTTGACGATCGACGGCTCCCAGGGAGAAGGCGGTGGACAGATCCTGCGCAGCGCGCTCGCGCTGTCCCTGATCACCGGCACGCCGTTCCGCATCGAGAACATCCGCGCCGGGCGCGCGAAGCCGGGGTTGCTGCGCCAGCACCTCACCGCGGTGCGCGCGGCCGCCGAGATCAGCGGCTCGGAGGTCTCGGGCGACGAGCTCGGCTCGTGCGAGCTCGCCCTCCGCCCCGGGGCGGTGCGCGCTGGCGCCTACCACTTCACGGTTGGCACCGCCGGTAGCGCGTGCCTCGTGCTGCAGACCGTTCTGCCGGCGCTGCTCGGCGCCGCGGAGCCGTCGTCGCTCCTGCTCGAGGGCGGCACGCACAACCCCTCAGCACCGACCTGGGACTACCTCGCGCGGGTCTTCTTCCCGCTGCTCGCGAAGATGGGCGCGAGCTTACGCACCGATCTCGATCGCCATGGCTTCTATCCCGCCGGCGGCGGGAAGTTCCGCGTCGAGATTCCCAGCGCGTGCAGGCTCGCCCCGCTCGAGTTGGTCGCGCGCGGCGCGGTGCGCGCCCGCAGTGCGCGCGCGCTGGTCGCGCACCTCTCGCCCGAGATCGGCGAGCGCGAGCTGCGCGTTCTGCGCTCGAAGCTCACGGGGTTCGAGGACGCCTCGGTGGTCGAGGCCGCGAAGTCTCCGGGGCCGGGCAACGCCCTCAGCGTCGAGCTCGACTACGAGCAGGTCACGGAGATCTTCACCGGCTTCGGCGAGCGCTCGGTGCGCGCCGAGTCGGTGGCGCAGAAGCTCGCGGACGAGGTGCGCCGCTACTTGGTGAGCGATGCGCCGGTCGGCCCGCACCTCGCGGACCAGCTCGTGCTCCCGCTCGCCTTGGCGGGCGGCGGCGTATTCCGCACGCTGCCGCTCACGCGGCACACGGTCACGAACATCGACATCGTGCAGCGCTTCCTCCCGGTGGGTGTGCGCTGCGTGAACGAGCAGAACGGCGCCGTGCGCGTGGAGATCCACGCGCGATGAGAACGGCGCTCTTCAAGGAGGTCCGCGAGAGGATCGTCGTCGCCAGCGGAGCCGGCTCCGAACGTCGGCCTGGCGCGCTCGGGCTGAGAATCGCCCGGGCGGGTACCGGCGGCGGGATCCACGCGAGCCACGATGGAACGAGGTCGGTCGAGGCGGCGGGGAACCCTCGTCGCTCGCAGGTTCGAACCCTGCTCCATCCCCATCGCTCGAAAGAGCACAGTGTGGAGAACACTGCCTGTCACGCAGAGAGAATCGCGAGGCCCTCCGGCAGCGCGGTGCGGCGAAGCGCAACGCCGGTGGGTTCTCCCGCCGGTCGCGCGCACGCGGCGTCGCGGCTGCAGCACGGGCGCGGCCTGCGCGCTGGAAAGCGTGGTGCGCTCACACGGCCGAAGGAAGCCGGCGCGACGCTGCGCCCGAGCCGAGCCCGCGGGCTCGCGCCCTGGTGCAGTCGAACGCCGGCCGAGCTCGGCCCGCGAGCACACCGCAGCCAGCGCCCGCCGCGCTCGAGTGTGGGGGGCCTCGCAACCCCGCCGTCCGACAACCGAGGAGAACCGAGATGCTCACCCTGATCGATCGATTGCGCGTCGCCGATAGCGAGCGCGCCTTGCTCTTCCGCCACGGGAGCTTCGTGCGCGTGCTCGGAGCGGGGCGCCACTGGATCGTGCGCGCGCTCGGCTATCGCGCGGAGAAGTTCGACCTCACGCGCCCGGCCTTCACGCACTCGCTCGCGGAGTTCCTCGTGAAGACCCATCCCGAGCTGCGCAACGACTCCTTCCAGGTGTTCGAGCTGGCGGATCGCCAGGTCGGGCTCGAGTTCGTCGACGGCAAGCTCGTGGGCGTGGTTCCCCCGGCGACGCGCCGGATCTACTGGCGCGGCGTGCACGAGATCCGGATCGAGGTCTTCGACCTCACGAGCGACCTCGCCGTTCCGCGCGATCGGGTCGCGCAGCTCGGCCACCTGCGGGGCGCGAGTACGAGTGCACTCGCAGAGGCTGTGGCCTACACCGAGGTGCCGGAGGGCCACACCGGGCTCCTGCTCGTGGACGGCCGGCTCGAGCGCCTGCTCCCGGCCGGAGCGCACGCCTTCTGGAAGTTCGACCGCACCCTCCAGGTGAAGCTGATCGACGGCCGCACCCAGACCGTGGAGGTGAGCGGCCAGGAGATCCTCACCAAGGACAAGGTGAGCCTGCGCCTGAACCTGACCGCGACGTACCGCGTCGCGGACCCGCAGCGCGCGTTCACGGCGCTCACCGACTTCAGCGACGCGCTCTACAAGGAGCTGCAGTTCGGCCTGCGCGAGGCGGTCGGCACGCGCACGCTCGACGACCTGCTCGCGAACAAGGAGGCGCTGAACGCGACCATCGAGCAGCAGGTGCGCGCACGCGTCGGCGGCTACGGGATCGAGCTCGTCGCCGTCGGCGTAAAGGACATCATCCTGCCCGGCGAGATGAAGACGATCCTGAACCGCGTGGTCGAAGCGGAGAAGGAGGCTCAGGCGAACCTGATCCGCCGCCGCGAGGAGACGGCGGCGACGCGATCGCTCCACAACACGGCCAAGATGCTCGAGGAGAGCCCGATCCTCCTGCGGCTCAAGGAGCTGGAGGCCCTCGAGAAGGTCACGCAGAACATCGACAAGCTGACCGTCGTCGGCGGCCTCGACGCCGTGCTCAGCCAGCTGGTGAAGCTGCGTCCGGAAACGCCGCAGTAGCAGGGAAGAGATGCTCCTCACCATCACGACCACACATGAGCCGGCGACCGATCTCGGCTTCCTACTGCACAAGCACCCCGAGCGCGTGCAGGCGTTCGCGCTGAGCTTCGGGAAGGCGCATGTCTTCTATCCCGAGGCGTCGCCTTCGCGGTGCACCGCGGCGCTCCTCGTCGAGGTCGATCCGATCGGGCTCGTGCGCGGCCGGCGCGGTCCCGCGGGCGACGGCTTCGCGCTGGACCAGTACGTGAACGATCGCCCGTACGTCGCGTCGAGCTTTCTTGCGGTCGCCATCGGCGAGGTCTTCGGCACAGCGCTCGCCGGAAGGTCCACGCACCACGAGGAGCTCGTGCGCGCGGCGCTTCCCTTCGAAGCGCGCATCCCGAGCCTTCCCTCGCGTGGCGGCGCGGCGCTGGTCGAGCGGCTGTTCTTACCGCTCGGCTACGAGGTCGATGCGCGCGGCGGTCTCCTCGACTCCAGCTTTCCCGATTGGGGCCGAAGCCCCTACCTCGATGTCACGCTGCGGACGCGCGCACGGCTCCAAGAGCTGCTTCAGCACTTGACTGTGCTCATCCCGGTGCTCGACGGCGACAAGCACTACTGGATCGGCGACGACGAAGTCGAGAAGCTGCTCCGCCGCGGCGAGGGCTGGCTCGCCGTGCACCCGGAGCGGGAGCTGATCGCCGAGCGCTACCTGAAGCGTCGCTCGCACCTGGTCCGGGCCGCGCTCGCGCGCCTCAGCGAGGAGGATCAGCCCGAGCCGGAGGCGCCGAGCGCTGGGGATCGTGAGGAAGAGGCGGTCGAGCGCCCGCTCTCCCTCGCGGCGCAGCGGACCGGCGCCGTGCTCGCGGTGCTTCGCGATGCCGGCGCGCGGCGCGTCGCCGATCTCGGGTGTGGCGAAGGCCATCTGCTGCGCGCACTGCTGGACGAAACGAGCTTCGAGCGAGTCATCGGCATGGACGTGTCCCTCCGCGCGCTCGAGATCGCCGAGCGCCGCCTCGGCCTCGATCGTCTCCCGCCCCTCAAGCGCGAACGAATTCAGCTCCTTCACGGCTCGCTCACCTACCGTGACGAACGGATCGCCGGCCTAGACGCGCTCACCCTGATCGAAGTAGTCGAGCACCTCGACCCGTCTCGGCTCGGGGCGTTCGAGCGCTGTGTGTTCGAGCTCGCGAAGCCGGGCCTCGTCGTCGTCACCACGCCGAACGTCGAATACAATGTGCGGTTCGCCGAGCTTCCGGCGGGCCGGATGCGACATCGCGACCATCGCTTCGAGTGGACCCGCGCCGAGTTTGCGAGCTGGACGGACTCGATCGCTGCACGATTCGGCTACAGCGGACGGCGCATCGGCATCGGCCCGGAGGACGCCGCGCTCGGGGCTCCAACGCAGATGGGGATCTTCCGCCGTGGCTGAAGATGCACTGAAGCTCGTCGTCCCGGAGCTGTCGCTCGTCGTCTTGATCGGCGCCTCGGGCTCCGGAAAGTCGTCGTTCGCGCGGCGGCACTTCCGGCCGACCGAGGTGCTCTCGGCGGATTTCTTCCGAGGCCTCGTTTCGGATGACGAGAACGATCAGACCGCAACGGAGCCCGCATTCGAGGCTCTTCGCTTCGTGGCAGCGAAGCGGCTCGCCGTGGGTCGCCTCACGGTGATCGATGCGACGAACGTGCAGCGCGAATCCCGTGCTGGTCTTGTCGCACTTGCCCGGCGCCATCATTGTGTGCCAGTCGCAATCGTGCTGAACCTACCGAAGGACGTGTGCCAGGAGCGCAACAGCACGCGGCCCGATCGCAACTTCCGCCCGCACGTGATCCCGCATCACATCAGCCAGCTGCGTCGCTCACTGCGCGGCCTCCGACGCGAGGGCTTTCGCTACGTGCACGTACTCGACTCGGAGGCAGAGGTCGAGCGGGTGCGGATCGACCGCCAACCGCTCTGGACCGACAAGCGCAGCGAGTGCGGGCCGTTCGACATCATCGGCGACCTCCATGGCTGCCTCGCCGAGCTGCGTGAGCTCCTGACCCGGCTCGGCTACGCGGTTCACGAGACGATCGACTCAAACCGTGAACGGGGATTTCGAGTCGATCCGCCGGAGGGGCGCCGTGTCATCTTCCTCGGCGACCTCGTGGACCGCGGGCCCGACACTCCGGGTGTACTGCGTCTCGTGATGAGCATGGTCTCGAGCGGCAGCGCGTTCTGCGTCGCGGGGAACCACGACGTGAAGCTGGTGCGCAAGCTCCGGGGCAAGGATGTGCGCATCACCCACGGGCTCGCGGAGTCGCTCGCGCAGCTCGAGCTCGAGCCGCCGGCGTTCGTCGAGCGCGCACGCGACTTCCTCGACGCCCTGATCGGCCACTACGTCCTCGATGGCGGCCGGCTCGTGGTTGCGCACGCCGGGATGAAGGAAGAGATGCAGGGCCGCGCGTCTTCGGCCGCGCGTGAGTTCTCGCTGTACGGCGAGACGACGGGCGAGACCGACGAGTTCGGGCTGCCCGTTCGCGCCGACTGGGCCGCCGACTATCGAGGGCGCGCACAGGTCGTGTACGGACACACGCCAGTCGCCGAGCCCGAATGGCTCAACGGAACGATCAACATCGACAGCGGATGCGTGTTCGGCGGGAAGCTCACGGCGCTGCGCTACCCGGAGCGCGAGCTCGTCTCCATCCCCGCGCAGCGCACCTGGTACGAGCCGGCGAAGCCGTTCCTCCCGGCGGACGCGCAGGCTCCGGCCCTGAGCGCGCAGCAACGACACGACGACCTCCTCGACCTCGCGGACGTGATGGGCAAGCGCCAGGTGCAGACCCGGCTGCACCACAGCGTCACGGTGCGCGAGGAGAACGCCGCCGCCGCGCTCGAGGTGATGAGCCGCTTCGCGGTCGATCCACGCTGGCTGATCTACTTGCCGCCGACGATGTCCCCGTGCGAGACCGTGAGAACCGGCCCACTGCTTGAGCATCCCGCTGAGGCCTTCGACCACTACCGCAACCAGGGGGTCGGAACGGTCTTGTGCGAGGAGAAGCACATGGGCTCGCGCGCGGTCGTGATCGTGTGTCGTCACGAAGCAGTCGCTCTCTCCCGCTTCGGCGTCACGCAGCCGGAGATCGGCGCAGTGTTCACGCGCACGGGTCGGCCGTTCTTCCAGGACGCCGCCCTCGCGCGTGCGCTTCTGGAGCGCGTGCGCGACGCGCTGGACGCGAGCGACCTCTTCACCCAGCTCGCAACCGACTGGATCGTGCTCGACTGCGAGCTGCTTCCGTGGTCCGCGAAGGCTCAGGAGCTGCTGCGGGGCCAATACGCCGCCGTGGGAGCGGCTGCTCGCTCCGCTGTGCCCGCAGCGATCGCGGCGCTCGAAGCGACCGCTGAGCGCGGCCCCGACGTCTCGGCCCTTCTCGCGGGCTGGCGTGCGCGAGACGCCGAGACCCAGGCGTACGTGGAGGCCTACCGCCGCTACTGCTGGTCCGTGAGCGGGCTCGCGGATCTCCGCCTCGCGCCGTTCCATCTGCTGGCGAGCGAGAAGGCCGTGCACGTCGATCGCGACCACGCTTGGCACATGGGAATGCTGGGGCGGCTTGCGGCCGCAGCGCCGGACCTGCTGGTCGCGACGTCTCACCGTACGATCGACGTGACCGACGAGGCGAGCCGTGCGGAAGGCGTTCACTGGTGGGACGAGCTCACCGAACGCGGGGGCGAGGGGATCGTCGTGAAGCCCCACGGATTCGTCGCACGTGGCCGCCGGGGACTCGTGCAACCCGCGCTGAAGGTCCGCGGCCGCGAGTACCTACGGATAATCTACGGACCCGAGTACACGGCGCCCGAGAACCTGGAGCGCCTCCGCTCCCGAGCGCTGGCCGGGAAGCGCTCCCTCGCCCTGCGCGAGTTTGCACTCGGGATCGAGGCCCTCGAGCGTTTCGTGCGTCGCGAGCCCCTGCGCCGTGTGCACGAGTGCGTCTTCGGCGTACTTGCGCTCGAGAGCGAGCCGGTGGATCCGAGGTTGTGAGGCCGAGCGGAGTCGTCCAGGCTGGCTATCTTCGCGCGCCGGATGACGAATCCCGGGAAGTTCCGCGCGGCGGCGGTCCAGATGCGCATGACGGCGGACCCGGCCGACAACCTCGAGCGCGCGCTCGCGAAGATCGCGGAGGCGGCCCGGAGCGGCGCCGACGTGGTGTGCCTGCCCGAGCTGTTCCGCACGCCCTACTTCTGTCAGACCGAGGAAGCGAAGGTCTTCGATCTCGCCGAGCCCGTCCCCGGGCCGACCACCGAGGCGATCGCGAAGGCGGCGCGCGCGGCCGGCGTGGTCGTGATCGCGTCGGTGTTCGAGCGCCGCGCGGCCGGCGTCTATCACAACACGGCCGCGGTGCTCGACGCGGACGGCTCGCTCGCGGGCATCTACCGCAAGATGCACATCCCGGACGACCCGCTCTACCTCGAGAAGTACTACTTCACGCCCGGCGACCTCGGCTTCCGCGCCATCGACACGAAGCTCGGCAAGGTCGGCACGCTGGTGTGCTGGGACCAGTGGTATCCGGAAGGCGCGCGGCTCACGGCGCTCGGCGGCGCGGGCATCCTGTTCTACCCGACCGCGATCGGCTGGCATCCGGCCGAGCGCGAGAGCGAGGGCGCCGCGCAGTACGACGCCTGGCGCACCATGCAGCGCGCGCACGCGATCGCGAACGGCGTGTACGTGGTGGCGTGCAACCGCGTCGGCCACGAGCCCACGCCGGGCGGCAAGGGCGACGGCATCCAGTTCTGGGGCGGCTCGTTCATCGCCGACCCCTTCGGCCGCGTGCTCGCCGAGGCGCCGCAGGACGCCGAGGCGATCCTGCTGGCCGAGTGCGATCCGGCGAAGGCCGAGCAGACGCGCCGCCACTGGCCCTTCCTGCGCGACCGCCGCATCGACGCCTACGACGGGCTCACGAAGCGCTTCCTCGACTCATGAGCGCCCGCCGAGCCGAGGGGCAGACGCCGGCGGCGCTGGGCTTCCGCATGCCGGCGGAGTGGGAGCCGCACGCCGCCACCTGGCTCGCGTGGCCCCACAACGCCCGCGACTGGCCCGGCAAGTTCGGCGCGATCCCGTGGGCGTTCGCGGAGATCATCCGCGCGATCACGCGGAGCGAGCGCGTGCGCCTGATCGTCCGGGACGCGAAGCACGAGGCCGCGGCGAGGGACGCGCTCGCGAAGGCGGGCGCCCCTCTCGCGCAGCTCGACTTCTTCCGGGCCGCCACCGACCGCGGCTGGACGCGCGACATGTGCCCGATCTTCGTGGTGCGAGAGCGAGCGGGCGGGTTGCGCGAGCTCGGCGCGACGAGCTGGAAGTTCAACGGCTGGGCGAAGTACCCGAACTGGAAGCGCGACGACGCCGCCAAGGACCGCATCCTGGCGAAGCGCGGCCTGCGCGCGTGGCGGCCGACGGTCGATCGGCACCGCGTCGTGCTCGAGGGGGGCGCGATCGACGTCGACGGCGAGGGCACGCTGCTCGCCACCGAGGAGTGCCTGCTCTCCGAGGTGCAGGCGCGGAACTCCGGGCTCGGTCGTTCCGGCATCGAGCAGGCGCTCGGCGACTACCTCGGCGCCACACGAGTGCTCTGGCTCGGCGACGGCATCGCAGGAGACGACACGCACGGCCACGTCGACGACCTCGCGCGCTTCGTGCGCCCGGGCCTGGTCGTGCTCGCCGCCGAGGACGATCCGCAGGACGCCAACCACCGCGCGCTCGCCGAGAACCGCGAACGCCTGCAGGGCGCGCGCGACGCGAAGGGCCGCACGCTCGAAGTGGTGCCGCTTCCGATGCCGGCGCCGCTCTTCTTCGCCGGCACGCGGCTCCCGGCCAGCTACCTGAACTTCTACGTCACGAACGAGGCCGTGCTCGTCCCCACCTTCGACGACCCGAAGGATCGCGTGGCGCTCGGCGTCCTCGCGGAGCTGTTCAAGGACCGCAGCGTCGTCGGCATCCACGCCGTCGACCTCGTCTGGGGCTTCGGGACGGTGCACTGCCTCACCCAGCAAGAACCCCTGGTGTAGACTCGCGCCCTTCGGAGGTCCCCCATGGCCGACAAGATCGAGATCACGCCGGAGATGCGCGCCGTCGTCGGCGTCGAGTCGTCGCGCTGGACGCACGAGGTCACGACGACGAGCGTGCGCGCCTTCGCGCGCGGCGTCGGCTACACCGACCCGGTCTACTTCGACGAGGCCGAGGCGAAGAAGCGCGGCTACCGCAGCCTGCCGGCGCCCGCGACCTACTTCGGCACGCCGATCTTCATCCCCGGCAAGAGCAACGACACCTTCAGCGGCCCCAACCAGTCGGGACCGAGCCTCCGCCATGGGCTCAAGAACATCCTCGACGGCGGCGCGGAGATCGAATACTTCGACGACATCTGCGCCGGCGACACGCTCACCGTGTCGATCCAGGTCGCCGACCTCGCCGTCCGCGAGAGCAAGACCACCGGCGCGATGCTGATCGTGACGCAAGAGACCGTCTGCACGAACCAGCACGGCAAGGTGGTCGCGAAGCAGCGCTCGCAGGGCCTCTTCTACTAGTGCAAGCGCCGCGGAAGCGGCGCGCGCAGTGAGCCGAAGGCGAACGGAGTCACGACAGTTTCACTCGCGGCGCGCCGGGACTGATTCGCGACCACTGGATCCGCAGCTCGACAGGAGAACGTACATGCCCCTCAGCTTCGACTCGTTCAAGGAAGGCGACGCGCTCCCGGTGCTGAAGAAGAAGCCGGGCGTGACGCAGCTCGTGAAGTACGCGGCGGGCGGCGGCGACTTCAACCCGCTCCACCACGACTACGCCTTCCCGCAGAGCAAGGCGATCGGCTCGATCATCGTGCACGGCCGCTTCAAGTACGCCGCGCTCGGCGAGCTCGTCTCGAACTGGCTCGACCACGGCGGCCGCATCAAGAAGCTCGCCTGCCAGTACCGCGGCATGGATCTCCCCGACAAGGAGATGACGCTCGGCGGGACGGTGAAGCGGAAGTGGACCGAAGGGGGCGAGAAGCTGGCCGAGCTCGAGCTCTGGGTGAAGAACGAGGAAGGCAAGAACACCACGCCGGGCAGCGCGGTGGTGAGCCTCCGCGGCTGACGGGCGCCCGCGCGCCACGAACGCCGGCGCCGCACCACTTTACTCCCGGGGGAGTGGAGGGAACGGAGGCCGCCGGTGCGCCCTTTCGCCCTGTCCGCCGCACTGCTGCTGGGCCTCGCGGCCCCTGCGGAGGCGTCGATCCTCACCTTCAGCTGGACGGGGACGGTCACCCAGGTCGACGCCCCGTTGGCCTCCGGCGCCACGATCGGCGACCCCGGCTCGGGCTCGTTCCAGATCGAGTCCACCACGCCGGACAGCGCCGCGAGCGCGGACTTCGGGGACTACCCCGGGCCGCAGAACATGACGATCACGCTCGGAGACATCACCGCCACGAGCGCCCTCGGCACGATCGGCGGCCTCTCGGTCTTCGACTTCACGTTCGATGGAATCGAGCTCGACACCGGGCCGTGGTCGGGGGCGCCGATCGGCAGCTTCGCCCTCCAGTTCGCCGCGCTCAACATGGAGGACGCCGACGCCACCACCTTCTCGAGCGACGCGATCCCCACCTCGCTCACGCTCGCCGACTTCGAGATCCGCCTGTTCCGCATCGGCTTCCGCGACGGCGAGGCGTTCGCCCAGGTCCAGGGAGTCGTCGAGTCGATCACGATCACGGTCCCGGAGCCGAGCTCGCGGGCGCTGCTCGTTTCGGGAGCGCTCGCCCTCCTGATGCGCCGGGCGCGAGGGCTCGGCAGCAGGCAAGGGCGCGCCTAGCGCGCGGTCTGCCGACCGCTTTTCGGCGCAGCGCCCCCGGTGACGCAACTCGTCACTCGCGCGGGCGCTCGCCGGGGATAGACTCTTGCGTCCGATCGGGAGGGGTCCCGTCTGACGAGGCCCCCCCGTTGCTGCGTGCCCTCCAGCGAAGCCTGCTCCTGCTCCTCGCACTCTCGCTCGGGGCCGCGCGTGCGGCCGCGCAGCCGGATCCCGGCGAGCCCGGCTCTCCGCACATCCCGTTCGTGCTGCCCTTCGCGGCGAGCGACGTGGTCTTCGACGCGCCGCGCGGGATGCTCTACGCGAGCTCGCTCGCGAACCAGCGCGTCTACTTCGTCGATCTCGCGACGGGCCTCGTCACGCGTGAGTTCAGCTTCGACTGGCTGCCCGAGAGCCTGGCGCTCACGCCGGACGGCTCGCGCCTGTTCGTGGCGCTGCTCGTGCAGCCCCGCGGCGACACCTGGTCCGCGGACCCGCAGGCGGGCTACGTCGCCGGCTTCGATCTCGACGCGCAGGTGATGGATCGAGAGCTGTCGCTCGGCATCGACCCCTTCGACCTGGTCGCAACCAGCGACGGGCACCTCGTGGTGTCTCCGGGCTACGGGCAAGCGGTCGGCCTGCGCACCTTCGATGCCGTGAGCGGCGCGCTGCGCGGCACCGCCCAGGCCTTCCGCCACCGGATGCACCTCGCCCTGCACCCGGGCGAGGCCATCGTCTATGGCGCCACCACCGACATTTCGCCGACGGACATCTACCGCTTCGACCTCGGCGCCGGCGGCGCGATCCAGTACCGCTGGGACTCGCGCTACCACGGCGGGCACCGCATGGACGGCAACGTCTGGGCGAGCCCGCTCGGCGACTCCCTCGTCACGCGGGGCGGCGACGTCTTCACGGCCGGCGCGGCGACGGGCGAGCTGCTCTACAGCGACATGCTCTACCGGCGCGGCCTCACGCCCGGCCGCATCGAGGGGCTCGCGTTCGACGCCCCGCGGAACGTCATCCTGACCGCGGGGGCGAACGGACTCGGCTACTACAACCTCCACACCTTCGAGTCGATCGGCGCCACGAGCCTCGCGGGCGGCGCCTCGCACGTCGGCGTGGTCGATGCGGCGGTGTACGCCGTCCAGGTGGGGGCCGCGGCCACCAGCCTCATCGTCCTGGACCACCCGCTGCCGAACGGCGCCAGCGACACGGCGCCGGACCTCGACTACTCGCTCCTGCCCGGCGGCGCTCTCACCACCCAGACGGACGTGACGATCGACGCCTCCGGCAGCAGCGACGCCGAGGGGGAGCTGCTCTACCGCTGGGACATCGATGGCGACGGCGTCTGGGACGGCGACTTCTCGCCGGATCCCGTGCTCGTGCACCGCTTCGCGCTGCCGGGCACGAAGCGCATCCGGGTGCAGATCAAGGACGCCGCGGGCTGGACGGACGAGGTCAGCTTCAGCGTGGACGTCGCCTTCGCGCCCGACCCCGCGAACCCGGGCGCCCCGCACCCCGGCTCGCTGCTCCAGACGACGTTCACCGACGCGGTGTTCGATCCGCTGCGCCCCTATCTCTACGTGTCGAGCCGGACCCACCGAACGGTCTCGGTCGTGGACGTCGAGACCGGCTTCGTCGTGAAGACGTTCTCCCTCCCCTGGCTGCCGGAGCATCTCGCGCTCACGCCGGACGGCGCGCGCCTGTTCGTCGAAGGCGTCGAGCACGACGACTACTGGCTCCAGGGTCGCAGGTACTTCATCGCAGGCTTCGACCTCGAGCAGCAGGTGCAGGATCGCGAGTTCGAGATCCCCGACGCCGCCTTCGACCTCGTCGCGACCACGAACGGCCAGCTGGTGGCGAGCCCGGAGACCGCGTTCTGGGGCCGGGTCTTCGACGCCGCCAGCGGTGAGGTGCTCCACTCGCGCCTCCTCGACGGGCGCTCGCACCTGGCCCTGCACGGGAGCGAGTCGATCGTGTACGCCTCGAGCGGGCAGACGGTCGGCCTCGACCGCTTCGATCTCAGCGCTGGCGGGACGCTCGCGCTCGTCGCGGAGTCGCCGTACCCCAACCCCCACACGTACCACATCGGGGGGGACCTCTGGCTGAGCCCGCTCGGCGACGCTCTGGTGAGCGGCGGGCGCGGCGTCTTCAGCGCGGGGCGTGCGCCGCAGGAAGACTTCGTCCCCGTGGCAGACCTGGCTTCCGAGGGCATCGGGGCGGCCTTGTTCGACCCCGCGCGTCGCACGCTGTTCACGGGCTCGGGCGGCACGCTCGCCTACCACAACCTCGCGAGCTTCGAGAACGTCGGAGCGAGCGCCGCCTTGTCGGGAGAGATCGCCGCGCTCGGCCTGCGAGGTCTTCGCGTGAACGTGCTGCTCCGGGAGGGCGGGATGGCGCGCCTCACCGGCCTCGCGCATCCGCTGCCGAACGCCGGCAACGACGCGCCGCCCGTCGCCGCGCTGGCGGCCGTGCCCGCAGCCGGCGCCACCACGCGCACCGACATCAGCTTCGACGCCTCCGGCAGCACGGATGCCGAGGGCGCTCTCGTCTACCGCTTCGACGCGGGCAACGACGGCGTCTGGGACACGGGCTACTCGAGCGACCCGCGCCTGGTCCGGCGCTACGCCACGGCGGGGAGCCGCGACGTGCGCGTGCGGGTGAAGGACGGCGGCGGCAACGTGGACGACCACGTCGTGACCGTGGACGTGGTGTTCGAGCCCGGCGCCGTGCGGAGCGCCGCGGACTTCGTGCTGCCCTTCGCGGCCTCGCACGCCGTCTTCGATCCCGTGAGGCCCTACCTCTACGTGTCGAGCAAGGAGCGGCGCACGATCTCCATCGTGAGCCTCGCCACGGGGCTGATCATGAAGACGCTCCCCTTCGACGCGATGCCCGAGCGGATGGTGCTCACGCCCGACGGCGCCCAGCTCTACGTCGCGCTGCTGGCGCAGCCGCACAGCTCCTACTGGTGGGCCGAGGACCAGGAAGGCTTCATCGGGCGCATCGACCTCGAACAGCAGGTGCAGGACCTCCAGTTCCCGATCGACCTCGATCCCTTCGACCTCGCCGTCACGCTCGACGGGGGTCTCGTCGTCACCTCGGGCTCCGGTCAATGGACGCGGCTCCGCGTCTATGACCGCGAGACCGGCGCGCCGCGGGGATCGTTCGCGTACCCCGTCCGGCAGAGGTCGGTGGTGGAGCTCCACCCGAGCGGCGAGCGCTTCTACACCGGCGGCGGCACGAGCGCGCCCCAGGACCTCCACCGCTGGCACTTCGACCCGGCCGGCGGCCCCGCCTACGCGTGGGACTCGATCTACCACGGCGGCCACCTGTTCGGCGACGACTTCTGGGCGAGCCCGCTCGGCGACGTCCTCGTGACCGCGGGCGGCGACGTCTTCTCGGCTGGCGGCACCTCGCGCGACACGGACCTGCTCTACCAGGAGGGCACCGGCGGCGTGCTGCGGGATCTCGTGTGGAGCGTCGCTCGCGGCGAATGGGCGGGGATCACGGAGGAGCGCGTGCGCGTGCACGACCTCGTCACGCACGACGAGCTCGAGCGCTTCGAGCTCGACGGCACCGGCCGCTTCGTCGGCTTCCAGGACGCGCGGGTCTACGCGCTCCAGGTGGACGGCAACCAGTCGGAGGTCGACGTGTTCGTGCGCGGCAATCGCGCGCCGCCGGCGAGCATCGCGGCGCTGGCGCCGGTCGAATGCAGCGCCCCGTTCGGCGCCGAGGTCCTGCTCGAGGCGGACGGCCCGGGCGACCCGGACTCGGTGCCGGGGCTGTTCGACGACATCGTGAGCTACGCGTGGCTCCGGGACGGCGCGCCGCTCGGCGGCGGCCGCTCGCTGCGCGCGCCCTTCGCGCTCGGCTCGCACGAGGTGGAGCTGCGCGTCACCGACCACGGTGGGGCCACGACCAGCGCGTTCGCGCAGGTGCAGGTCGTGGACACGCAGCCGCCCGTGCTCGCGATCGCCGCGCAGCCGCCGGCCCTCGCCGCGACGCGCAAGCTCGTGGACGTGGCCCTCGGCGTGACGTCGTACGACATGTGCGGCGGCGGCGTCACCGTCACGCTCACCGGCGCGACGAGCAACGCGCCCAAGAAGCCGCTGAAGGACATCAAGAACGCGAAGCTCGGCACCGACGACCGCGCCGTGCGGCTGCGCGCGGAGCAGAACCGGACGGCGCCGCCCCGGCTCTACACCCTGACCTACACCGCGCGCGACGAGCGCGGCCACGAAGGGTCCGTGGACGTCGAGATCCCGGTGGTGGGCTCAGGCCCCTGACAGCGCCTCCGCCACGAAGGCGTGGCAGCGCCGGTTCAGCTCCTTCGCGATCGGCAGCGGGAACAGGTTGAAGCCGTGCACGCCGCCCGGGAACACGGCGAGCTCCGCGCGGTTGCCGGCGGCGGTCCAGCGCGCCGCCATGAACAGCGAGTCGTCGAGCAGCGGGTCGAGCGTGCCGACGCTGAACAGCGCAGGCGGCAGGCCGCGCAGGTCGGCGCGGAGCGGCGACACGTCGGGATCCGCGCGGCGCGCGCGGTCGGGCACCCACATCGGCGCGAACCACTCGACGATGGGCGTGGACAGGATCAGATAGCGCTCGCCCCAGTTGCGCACGCTCGGCGTCAGCGTGAGGTCGTAGCAGCCATACACGAGGTTCGCGGCGCGGAACGGCGTCGCGCCGTGGCGATCGCGCAGGCGCAGCAGCGTGATGGCCGAGAGCTGCGCGCCGGCCGACTCGCCGCCGATCACGAGCCGCTCGCTGCCGAGCTCGCGGCGCGCATGCTCGATCAGCCAGAGCGCCGCGGCCTCGCAGTCGTCGGGGCCGGCGGGATACGGGTGCTCGGGCGCGAGGCGGTAGCCCACGCTCACCACCACGGCGCCGGCCGCGTTCGCGAGGGCGTCGAGCGCCGGGTCCATCATGTCCTCGCTGCCGAGCGCCATGCCGCCGCCGTGGAAGTGCAGGTAAACGCCGCGCACCTCGCCCTTCGGCCGGAGGATGCGCAGCGGCAGCTCGCCGCCGGGGCCGCGGATCGTCCGCGTCTCTGCGTGCGGCAGCCGCACGATCGGCGCGAAGACGCCCTGCCCGGCTCTGGACGCCGCGACGGACGACGAGGAAGGCCGTTACCGGATGCGGGCGGCGTGCGACGGGTACACGCCGCACGCATCCGCTGCCGGCCTAGCTCGTGGCCGGTCGCGGCGTCCAGAGTTGGCGCGGGTCGAGGGTGAGCACGTCGAGGTTCCTCCGTCGACCTCAGTCTGGCCCGGGCAGGAACAGCTCGGCAAGGCGCCGCGCGAGAGCCGGAATGCGGGCCGCGAAAGCCGAGCGCTCGCCCTCGGCGAGCCACTCGAGCTTGAGCCCGTTCAGCGCAGCGACGAGGAGCGTCGCATCGACCTTGGCTCGCGCCGATCCCAGCCCACGGAGGAGCTCCTCCGCGCGCGCGCTGGAGCGAACCGACGCGCCGTGGATGCGGCGGCGCAGGCTCGGGTCCCGCGCGCGCTCGAGCGCGAGCTCCAGCGTCGCCAGCGTGCCGAGCCGGTCGTCGCGCACGGCGCCCTCGAGGAAGCCGGCGAGGCCGGCGGCGCGGGTGCCGGAGGCGGCGGCCAGCGTCCCGACCCGTTCGTGCACCTCCGCCAGGTGGACCCGGAACACCTCGGCCAGCAGGTCGCGTTTCGAGCCGAACCAGTAGGTGGTGGCCCCGAGCGAGACCCCGGCCTGCTCGGAGACGGCGCGGTGCGTGACCGCCGCCGGCCCGCCCTCGGCGAGCAGGCGGAGCGCCGCCTCGAGCAGGCGGCGGCGCGTGCGCTCGGCGCGCGCCTGGCGCGGACGCGGGGCTCGTCGGGACTTCGTCATTTCCGAACAGGCGTAGCATTTTGGGTTGACTCGGGCCTAGATTTCTACGAGTGTTCGGTTTCATGGCGGCGCGCCGACTCGTCGCTCTGCTCTGCCTCGCCGGCCTCGGGACCGGCTGCGACTTCCTCGAATGGCAGGCCCTGCGGCTCTACCTGGCGGTGAACCCGAACCTCGCGCTCGAGGACGGACCGCGGGCGTACGTGGCGGAGAGCGAGCGCCTCACGCTGGTTCCGATCGTGGAGGATCTCGAGTTCCCCTGGGACCTCGCGTTCCCGAGCGGATCCGTCGCGCTCGTGACCGAGAAGCCCGGCAGGCTGTCGCGGGTCGATCTCGCGACGGGCGTACGGACGCCGATCGGCGGCGTGCCGGATGTGGCGTTCGTCGGACAGGGCGGCCTGCTCGGCGTGGAGCTCGACCCCGCGTTCGCATCCAATGCGCTCGTGTACCTCTCCTACTCGGTCGCGTCGGCCGGCGAGACGTACACGACCCGCCTCTGCCGCGCGCGCCTCGCGGGCGACACGCTGGTCGAGCTCGAGGTGCTGCTCACGGCCGAGCCCGCCGTCCGGGGCACGAACCATTTCGGGGGGGCGCTCGAGTTCGACCGCGAGGGAGCCCTGGTTCTCGCGGTGGGCGAGCGCATGCTGCGCCAGTACGCGCAGGACCTCGGCTCGCACCTCGGCAAGATCCTCCGGCTGCGGCCCGACGGCTCCGCGCCGCCCGACAATCCGTTCGTGGGCACGCCGGGGGCGCGCCCCGAGATCTTCTCCTGGGGCCATCGCAACCCGCAGGGTCTCGCGCTCCACCCGGCGACGGGCGAGCTCTGGGCGTCGGAGCACGGGCCGCGCGGCGGCGACGAGATCAACGTGATCCGCGCGGGCCGCAACTACGGCTGGCCGGTGATCTCGCACGGCGAGGAGTACGAGGGCGGGCGCGTCGGCGTCGGCACGCACCAGGACGGGCTCGAGCAGCCGGTCCATTTCTACGTGCCCTCGATCGCCACGGCCGGCATCGGCTTCTACACGGGCGGCGCGCTGCCGAGCTGGCGCGGCAACCTGTTCGTCGCGGGCCTGCGCGGAACGCAGCTCGACCGGCTGGTGCTCGAGGGCGAGCGTGTGACGCACGTCGAGCCGCTCTTCCGCGAGCTCTGGCAGCGCGTGCGCGCGGTCCGCGAATCGCCGGCGGGCGAGCTCTACGTGCTCACGGAGAACGGCGTGCTGTTCCGGGTGGACCCCGCGTACGCGCGCTGACGCGCTAGTGCAGGGCCTTCAGCACCTGGCGCTTGAGCGAGAGCGCCTCGGGCGGGAGCTTCGCGTCGTCGCTGCTGATCAGGTAGGCGTCGAGGCCGCCGCGCTTCTGCACGGTGCGGAGCGCGCGCGTGCTGACCCGCAGGTGAACGGTGCGGCGCAGCGCGTCGCTGTGCAGGTGCGCGTGCTGGAGGTTCGGCTCGAAGCGCCGCTTCGACTTGCGGTTGCTGTGCGAGACGTTCTGGCCGGAGTGCGAGTGCGTGCCGGTCAGGTGGCAGCGGCGCGGCATCTACTTCTTCCTCTGGTAGCGCTTGCGGAAGCGGTCCACGCGGCCCTCGGCATCGAGCTCGCGCTGCTGGCCGGTCCAGAAGGGATGGCTCTCGGCGGAGATCTCGAGGTGCACGATCGGCACGTCTTCGCCGTCGATCTTCTTCGTCTTGTCCGACTTCAGCGTCGAACGGCCGATCCATTCCTTGCCCGTGGCGTTGTCCACGAACAGGACGGTGTGGTAGTCGGGGTGGATGCCTTCCTTCATTACCAGCTCGACTTGCGCATCCCGGGGAGCTCGCCCTTCAGCGTGAGCTCGCGCAGCATGATGCGCGAGACGCCGAACTTCCGGTAGACGGCGTGGGAGCGCCCGGTGATGCGGCAGCGGCGCGTCACGCGCGTCGAGCACGAGTTGCGCGGCAGCTTCGCGAAGGCCTCCTGCACCTCGAACTTCTCCTCCATCGAGAGGTTCGGGTCCTGCAGGCGCTTGCGGAGGGCGGCGCGCTTCTCCTTATGCTTCGCGATCAGCTTCAGCCGGCCCTGGTCCCGCAGGACCTGCGACTTCTTGGCCATGCCACTCTCTCCCGGGTTCTGGCGAGCGGCGGAGAGTAGGAAGCGACCCCGGCCGGCGCAACGCGACGCAGCCCTCGCCCCCGAGGGGATCAAAGCTGGGCGAGCTGCCCGGCGAGGAAGCGACGCTCGGGCTCGGCCGGCGCGAGCGCGAGCGCGGCCCGGTAGGCGCCGGCCGCCTCCTCGCCGCGGCCGGCGCGGCGCAGCAGGTCCGCGCGGGCGGCGTGGTACGGCAGGTAGTCCGCGAGGCGCTGCGCGCCGCCGTCCGCTCCGAGCGAGGCGAGGAGCGCGAGACCGGCCGCGGGCCCGCGCGCCCGTCCCTCTGCGACCGCCCGGTTGACCCGCACCACGGGCGAGGGCGCGAGCGACTCGAGCTCCGCGTAGAGCGCCGCGATCGTGGGCCAGGGCGTGCCGGCGCCGCTCGGCGCCGTCACGTGCGCGGCCGCGATGGCGGCCTGCACCTGATAGGCGCCGCGTCCGCCGCACGAGGCCGCGGCGCGGAGCGCGACGAGGCCCGCGGTGAGCTCGTCGCGGCGCCAGCGCCCGCGGTCCTGCTCGTCGAGCGGGACGAGCCCGCCGTCGCCGCCGACGCGCGCGTCGCGGCGCGCGTCGTGGAGCAGCATCAGCGCGAGCAGCGCACGCGCCTCGCCCTCGCGCGGCAGCAGCCCGACCAGCACCTTTGCCAGGCGGATCGCCTCCTCGCAGAGCGCGCGGCGCGCCTCGGGCTCGGCGCCGCTGGCGCTGTAGCCCTCGTTGAAGATCAGGTAGAGGACGGCGAGCACCGAATCGAGCCGCGCCGCCCATTCCGTCTCGGGCGGCACGCGGTACGGGATGCGCGCGTCGCGGATCTTGCCCTTCGCGCGCTCGAGCCGCTTCGCGAGCGTGGCGACGGGGAGCAGGAACGCGCGCGCGACGGCGTCCGTCGAGAGCCCGCCGAGCGTACGCAGCGTGAGCGCCACGCGCGCCTCGGGAGACAGCGCGGGGTGGCAGCACGTGAAGAGGAGGCTGAGCCGTTCGTCGCGCATCTCGTCCTCCTCCGCGGCCGCCAGCTCGGCGCGGCGCAGCTCCTCGCTCGCGCGCAGCGCCTCGGCCTTGTCGGCGTGCACGGCCCGATGTCGCAGCCGATCGACGGCTCGCCGCCGCGCCGCGACCGTGAGCCACGCCGCCGGGCGCTCGGGCACGCCGCTCTCCGGCCAGCGCTCGAGCGCCGCGGCCACCGCGTCCTGCAGCGCTTCCTCGGCCAGGTCGAAGTCGCCGAAGCTGGCGATGAGCGAAGCGAGCACCACGCCGGCCTCGTTGCGGACGGCCGCCTCGAGCAGCTCGCGGCTCGCGCCAGGGGCCGCGTTCAACGCGGCGGGCCCCACTCCGGGCGCACCTCGACCGTGCCGGCGCGCACGAGCGGACAGCGCCGCGCCCAGCCGAGCGCCTCGTCGAGGTCGGCGCACTCGATCAGAGCAAGCCCGCCGAGGATCTCCTTGGTCTCGGCGAAGGGGCCGTCGCTGACGAGCACGTCCTTGCCTTGCCGACGCAGCGAGGTGGCGGCGTCCACCGGGGCGAGGCGCAGCATCGAGCGGAATACTCCGGCGCGCGTGAGCTCCGCGTGCCAGTCGCGCATCTCGGCGAGCATCTGTCCGATCGTGGCCTCGCGCTCGGCTTCGGGAATCTGCGTGTGCGGCGGGTTGTAGAAGAGCAGTGCGTATTGCATGGCTTCCTCCGTCGACTACGCCTGCACGGTCTTGAACGAGGGCCGCGCCGCGAGCACCCGCTGGTAGCGCGCGGTGCGCGGCCAGCGCCGGGCGTCGAGCTCGAAGCCGCCCGCCTCGAGCCAGCCGAGGTGCGCGCCGAGCGCGACGTCCGCGATGCTGAAGCGCGCGAGCACCGTGTCGCGGTCGCTCGGGAGCTGGGACTCGAGGTAGTCCAGCACCGACGGGATGGGATGACCCGTCGCGGACGTGGGCTTGCCGAACCAGCGCCCCTCGGCGGCGTCCTGCAGCTCGCGCAGCCGCGCCTCGTCGGTGGGCTGGCCGAGCATGAGCGGCTTCACGATGCGCTCGAGCACGATCGGGCCCATCCCCTCGGCCATCCGCGCGTCCGCGTACTCCTCGAGGAAGAGCGCTCGCGCGAGCTCGGCGGGCTCCTCCGGATAGAGCGGGGGCGACGGGTGCTTCTTCTCGAGATAGGCGCAGATCACCGACGAGTCGGGCACCACGAGCTCGCCGTCCCGCAGGCTGGGCATCTTGCCGAGCGGGTGCAGCTCCGGGGCGGGGCCCTTCATCGCGTAGGGGAGCCCCTTCTCCTCGAGGACGATCCGGACCTTGCGGACGAACGGGGACTGCGGTGCGCCGTAGAGCTGCATGGTGCCTCCTTCACCGAGACGACGAGCGAGGCAGGCCGGGAACGACATCGGATCAGGGCACGAGGACGACCTTCCCGAAGGTGTGCCGGGAGCCGAGGGCGACCAGCGCCTCGGCGGCCTCTTCGAGCGGGTAGCTGCGGTAGATCTCGGGCCGGATCGCGCCCTTGCCGTACAGCTCGAGCAGCGCGCGCATCGTCTCGGGAATGCGCGCCGGCTCGAACTTGGCGTACGCGCCCCAGTGCAGCCCGACCACGGCGATGTTCTTCAGCAGGATGCGGTTCGCCTTCACGGACGGGATGTCGCCGCCCGCGAAGCCGATCACGAGCAGCCGCCCGTTCCAGGCGATGCACTTGAGCGAGCGCTCGAAGACGTCGCCGCCGACGGAGTCGTAGATCACGTCGGCGCCGCGACCGCCCGTCTCTTCGAGCACGCGGGCGACGAAGTCCTCGGCCTGGTAGTCGATCGCGACGTCGGCACCCGCGCGGCGCGCCACCGCGAGCTTCTCCGCGCCGCCGGCCGTGGCGATGACGCGTGCGCCGAGCGCCTTGCCGATCTGCACCGCCGCCACGCCGACGCCGCCGGCTGCGGCCTGCACCAGCAGCGTCTCGCCGGGCTGGAGCGCGGCGCGGTAGACGAGGCCCGCGTACGAGGTCGGGTACACGATCGGGAGCGCGGCGCCCTCCGCGAAGCTCGCGGCGTCGGGCAGGCGCCACGCGCCGCCGGCCGGCACCAGCGCGCGCTCGGCGAAGCCGCCGAGGCCCGAGGAGCCGAACACGCGGTCGCCCGCGGCGAAGCCCGCCACGCCCTCGCCCACCGCGGCGACCACGCCCGCGACCTCGGCGCCGGGCACGAACGGGAACGGCGGCTTCACCTGATAGGTGCCCCGACACATCAGGATGTCGAAGAAGTTGCAGCCGGCCGCCTTCACGTCCACGAGCAGCGTGCCGGGCCTTAGCTGCGGCTCGGGCGCTTCGCGCAGCGCGAGTGCCTCGGGCTCGACGAAGCGATCTACCACGATGGCGCGCACGAGTCGTCCTCCGGGGAATGCGAAAATCTTCATGCTAGCAGCGCTCGCTTGTCCCTTTGTGCAATCGACGTCGCGCCACTGCCGCACCGCGCCGCACGTCGCGCTGGCACGCGCCTTGCAGCCTCCGTTTTCTTCATGGAGGTGAGAGCCATGAAGATGCAGATCCTCGCGGCGAGCCTGCTGCTCGCCGCCACAACCGGCTGCGAGAACCTGCCCGGCTCGCGCGAGACCCAGGGCGCCGTGATCGGCGGCGCCGTGGGAAGCGCCGCGGGCGCGGCGGTGTACTCCGAGAATCGCCTCCTCGGCGCGCTCGTCGGCGGCGCGATCGGCGCCGGCGGCGGCTACCTGATCGGCGCCAAGACGGATTGGTTCGACGACCCGGACCGCGATCGCCACACGCGTGCCGCGCTCCAGGACGCAGCGACCTCGCCGGCGACGGTGAATGACGTCCGTCGCAGCTCGACGGCCGACCTGAACCGAGACGGCTTCGTGACCACCGACGAGCTCACCGCGATGGAGCGCGCGGGGCTCAGCGACGCCCAGATCCTCGACCGCCTGCGCGATACCGGCCAGGTCTTCGATCTCAGCCGGAGCCAGCAGCGGGACCTCCGCGCCGCCGGCGTGAGCTCGCGCGTGATCGCGGAGATGCCGGACATCAATCGCGAGGAGCGCGACGACGTGCTGGGCCGGGGCTGAGTGCCCTTTCGAACGACCTTTCGTTCGAGGAGGACGACGATGAGGCGAACGAACGAGGTCCGGGCCGCGGCGCTGGCACCAGCGAGTTCGTGGGCGACGCGATCGCGTTCCCGTTCCCCGTGGTCGCGGGCGTGATCGACTTCATCTTCTAGGCCGGGCGGCGCGCGCTTGCGCGCCGGTCGTCCCGACTGGAAACTGCCTCCCGCATCGCCCGTCGCGTGAACGGGCCTGCGGGAGGCTCGACCTTGCGACAGCACCTGCGGCTCCTGCTCCCGGCGGCGGCGGCGCTCGGGCTCGCGTGCGCGACGCCGCCCGCGCCCCCCGTCGAGACCGGCGAGCTGTTCCTCTGGGAGGTGGCGCGGGCCGACGGCAGCGGCGGCGTCGCCCACCTGCTCGGGTCCGTGCACATGGCGGAGGACGAGCTCGCCTTCGACCCCGCGGTGGATCGCGCGCTCCAGGGCGCCGACACGCTCGTGCTCGAGATCGATCCGCAGGAGCTCGAGCCGGCGAACCTGGCGCGCCTCGCGATCGAGAAGGGGACCTTCCAGGACGGGCGCACGCTCGACCAGGTGCTGTCGCCCGACGCCTGGGCGGCCCTCGAGGAGCGGCTCGCCGAGGCGGGTCAGCGGGTGGCCACGTTCGCCCCGATGGAGCCGTGGTACGCCCTGCTCACGCTCCAGGTGCTCGCGCTGCAGCAGGAGGGGTACGAGGTGGGCCAGGGCGTCGAGATGACGCTCACGCGCAGCGCCGAGGAGAGCGGCAAGCCGACGCAGGGGCTCGAGACGGTCGAGCAGCAGCTCGCCATCTACGACGAGCTTCCGCTCGAGCTGCAGGCGCGCCAGCTCGAGGAATTCCTGGCGGCGCCGGCGGAGGGCAGCGGCGACGTCTCGTCGCTGATCGAGGCCTGGCGCAAGGGCGACACGGTGCGCCTCGAGCACGAGGTGTTCGACGAGCTCGCGGCCGACCCCTCGCTCCAGCCCTACTACGAGCTGTTCTACTTCGATCGCAACGACCGCATGGCGCGCGGCATCGCGGAGCGGGTGGATGCGGGCGGTCGCTGGTTCGTGGCCGTCCGCGCCGCGCACGTGGTGGGCGCGCGCGGCATCCCGAGCCTGCTCTCGCAGCACGGCTACCAGGTGCGGCGCGTCCCGAAGACGCGGTAGCCCTATTCGAGGCGATGGCGCCCGAAGAACGCCCAGATCTCCTCCGTCGCGTCGATGTCCTGGTTCGTCGCACCGAGCAGGAAGGCGGGCGCTCCCCGGTAGCCACCCGGGATCGAGTGGCCGCCCCCCACGATCGAGTAGAGCACCACCTCGTGACCCGAGGCGGCGCGCCAGCGCTCGCGTACCACCGTCGAGCCGTCCGCGGGGTCGCCGTCCGGGAGCTCGTCGCGCGTGCCGGGCGCGTCGATCGCGTCGACGCGCTTCCAGTGCGAGATCGTGCCCTCGGTCGACTGCACCTCGCCGGCCGAGAACCAGCCGTGGAACGAGGCCTCGCCGCCCGCGTACGGGATGATCGGGTCGTCGGTGCCGTTCATCACGAGCACCGAGACGGGGCCGCGCGGCTCGGGGCAGCCCGAGTTCCCGGTGGCCGGCTGCTGCGCCACGATGGCTGCGATCGCGGCGAAGCGGTCCGGGTGCTCGGTCGCCATGCGGTACGCCAGCTGACCGCCGTCGGAGACGCCGGCCGCGTAGACGCGCGCGCGATCGATCGCGTACTCCCGTGCGGTGGCCTCCAGGACCTCCAGCACGAATCCCACGTCGTCCACGTTCTCGAGGTGGGCGGGCTGCCGTGTGTGCTTGCGGCAGTCGTTCCATTCGGGCCCGAGCGCGCTGCCTTCGCGCCAGGCCTCCGCGTAGACCAGCAGGAAGCCGTCGCGATCCGCCAGCACCTCGAAGCCGAAGTTCGTCGCGACGCGCAGCGCCTCGCCGCTCTGCCCCGAGCCGGGGAAGGCAAGCACCAGCGCGGCCGGTTCCCGCAGCTGCTCGGGCCGGTAGGTGAGCCAGGTTCGCGTACGCCCCTCCCAACGCATCTCGGCGGGCAGCAGGCGGCCCGTGGTCTCGGGCGGCTGCGGTGGAGCAGGCGTCGCGAGCTCGAGCAGGGCGAAGGCGAGCGCGAGCACCGCGACGACCGCGAGCGCGGCCCACCCCGATGCGCGGAGGACGCCGAGCGCGCTCAGCGCATGTTCCCGCGGCCCGCGATCAGCGGCAGGTCGAGGGCCGAGAGCAGACCGGGCTTCGCTCCGCACACCGCCGGGATCGCCTGGATCGCGCGCATGCCGGTGGCGAGACAGCCGCCCGAGTTCGAATCGCCGTCGTAGGCCCCGCGCAGCGCCGTCTCCTGCGTGATGTTCGGGCTGCCGCGCACGATCACGCGGTAGCAGTCGTCGTCCTCGAGCCGGGTGCGGGGCCAGTGAGGGGCCGCGGCCTTCGTGATGCGGTTCACGTGCTCGATCACGATGCGCGGCTCGCCCTTCACCCAGCCCTGGATCTCGAAGCGCACGGCCGCGCAGCAGCCCTTCTCGATCGCCCCGTTCATGTGGACGATGCGCTCGGGCGCGGCCCACTTCTCGTAGACCGAGTCGTATCTCTCGATCTCGACGCCGAGCGCGTCGGCGATCAGCGGGATCGTGTGCCCCCACGAGAAGACGAGGATCTTCGTGTTCTCGAGCAGGGCCTTCGTCTCGAGCGGCTGGCCGATGCCCATGGTCCGCGCGTAGTCGCCCGTGTAGCTCTGGTAGTCGAGGATCTCCTGGATGCGCACGGAATCGACGCGCGCGCAGAGGCCGATCAGCGTGAGCGGGAACAGGTCGTTCGCGAAGCCCGGGTCGATGCCGGTAGTGAAGCAGGAAGTGCCGCCCTCCTGGCACGCCTTCTCGAGCGCCTCGACCATCGCGGGCGGGCACGCCTTCGGGTAGACGAGCGGCGTCATCGAGGTCGAGACCACGTCCTTCCCCGCGCGGAGCGCGCGGCTCATGTTCTCGATGTTGGCCGCGGCGAACTCGGCGGTCGGGCCGAAGTAGGCGACCGCGTCCGCCTCGCGGGCCAGCACCGCGTCCGCGTCGCGCGTCGCGACGAGGCCGGTCGGCGGGAGGCCGAGCAGCTCGCCCACGTCCTTCCCGTCCTTCGCCGGGTCGTTCACGATCACGCCGACGAGCTCGAACGAGGGATGCTCGAGCAGCTCTCGGATCACCATCTTCCCGGTGAAGCCCGTGCCCCAGACGATCACCTTGTGCGCCACCGTCGCTCCTCCTCCGCCGACCGGACGCGCGACTATACTGCGCGCGCGTGAAGAGCATCCACGAGAGCGTCTGGATCGCGCCGAGCGCCGAGCTGTACGGGCGCATCGAGATCGGCGAGGGCTCGTCCGTGTGGCCGCAGTGCGTGATCCGCGCCGAGTGCCAGCACGTCCGCATCGGCCGCAACACGAACCTGCAGGACTTCGTGATGATCCACGTGGGCTACGGCGACCCCACGGTGATCGGCGACTTCTGCTCGATCACGCACCGCGCCGTGGTGCACGGAGCCACGGTCGAGGACGCCTGCCTGATCGGCATCGGCGCGGTGGTGATGGACGGCGCGGTGGTCGGGCGCGGCTCGATCGTGGCGCCCGGCGCGGTGGTGACGGAGGGGACGGTGATCCCGCCCGGCTCGATCGTGGCCGGGGTGCCCGGGCGCGTGATCAAGAGCCGGGATTGTGCGCAGGAAAACCGGCAGAACGCCTGGAACTACTGGTGGAACGCGCGCGCCTACGCGAGGGGCGAACACCGCGCCTGGGACAGCGCCGAGTTCCGTCGCTTCCGGGAAGAAAAGGGCCGGGAGCTCGGGGGCTCGTAGTAGACTCGCGTTCGTGACGCTCCCCCGGTCGCTCGATCAGCTGGTCGATCACCAGATCCGTCGCTGGCAGCTCGAGGCCCAGCGCCCGGCGCCCCGCCCCCGCCGCCCCTGCGTGGCGCTCTCGCGCCTGCCGGGCTCGGGCGCGGACGAGTTCGGCCAGCTCCTCGCGGAGCGGCTCGGCTATGGCTTCTTCGGCATCGAGATCGTGGACCGCATCGCGCGCAAGGCCGGCATCCAGCAGGAGCTCGTGGCCGGCATGGACGAGCGGGTGCGCAGCGCGGTCGAGGCCGTGCTCGACGGCCTGCGCAACCGCCCGGCGCCGTTCAGCGAGAGCGACTACGTGGGCCGCATCGTGCGCGTGATCGCGACCCTCGGCGAGGGCGGCTCGGCAGTGATCGTGGGACGCGGCAGCGCCTACGTGCTCGCGCCCGATCGCGCGCTGCGCGTGTTCGTGGTGGCGTCGCCGGAAGACCGCGTCGAGCGGCTCGCCAAGCGCCACGACCTCCCCCTCGCCGAGGCGGCGACGCGCCTCGAGCGCGAGGACGCCGCGCGCCGCCAGTTCCTGCAGCGCAGCTACCGCGTCGACCCCGACGACGCGAGCCTCTACGACCTCGCGGTCAACACGAGCACCTTCGGCGTCGAAGGCTGCGTGGACCTGGTGGCCGACGTGCTCGCCCGCCGCTGGCCCGAGGGCTAGGGGCCTAGCCGACCCGGCGATCGTGGCCCTGCCAGTAGGGCTCGCGCAGCGTGCGCTTCAGGATCTTGCCGCTGCCGGTGCGCGGCAGCTCGGGCGCGAACGACACGGAGCGCGGGATCTTGTAGCTCGCGAGGTGCGCGCGCGCGTGCGCGATCACGCCGGCCTCGTCGAGCCGCGCCCCCGGCTTCGCGACCACCACCGCGTGGACGGCCTCGCCCCACTGCTCGCTCGGGATGCCGAACACCGCGGCGTCGTAGATCTCCGGGTGCGCCTCGAGCGCGGCCTCGATCTCGGCCGGATAGATGTTCATGCCGCCCGAGATGATCATGTCCTTCTTGCGATCGCAGATGTAGTAGAAGCCCTCCTCGTCGTAGTACGCCACGTCGCCGACGGTGTGGTAGTCGCCGCGCGTGTCGGCCTCGTACTTGTCGTGCGCCTTGTGATACGTGCTGAGCACGCTCCGGCTGCGCACGAACAGCTCGCCGGGCGTGTTCGGCTTCGTGACGGGCTTGCCGTCGTCGTCGAAGAGCACGATCTCGACCATCGGCGAGGGCTTGCCGCACGAGCCCGGCTTCCGCATCTGGTCTTCGGGCCGGAGGATCGTGTCGACGCCGAGCTCGGTGGAGCCGTAGACCTCCCACAGCGACTCGGGCGGGAAGTCGCGCACGTACTGCTGCTTCAGCGCGAACGACCAGGGCGCGGCGTTCGCGATCATCACGCGCATCGAGCTGCGGTCGTAGCGGCGCTTCACCTCGTCGGGCAGGCTCACCACCATGCGGATCGGCGTCGGCGCCGAGAAGGTGCTGGTGACGCGATGCTTCGCGAGCAGGCGCAGCCAGTCCTCGGAGTCGAACTTGCGCTGGAGCACCACGGTCTGGCCGAAGGCGTAGGCGAGCGCCATGAAGCCGCCCGGCCCCGAGTGATAGAGCGGCCCGGTCGAGAGGTAGACGTCGTCGGGCCGATACCCGATGAAGCCGGTGAGCGCGCGCACCTGCTCCGGGTCGCCGATCCCGCTGCGCACCGCGCCCTTCGGGTGCCCGGTGGTGCCCGAGGTGTAGATCATGGTCTGCGGCTCGACGGCGGCGCGCGCCGGCGGCGCCGCGTCCGCCCCCGCGACGAGACGCTCCCCGTCGAGCTGCCCGGTCGCCGCGCCGCCGCCGTAGATCGCGACGGCGCGGAGCTTCGGGCAGCGCGGCCGGATCTCGGCGAAGAGCGCCGCCTGCTCCGCGTCCACCCACGCGAACACGGCGTCGCAGTTGTCCACCACGTAGGCCGCCTCGTCGGCGGTGAAGCGGTAGTTGAGCGGCACCGCGGTGGCGGCGATCTTGCGCGCGGCGTGCGTCATCAGCACCACGCCGGGCGAGTTCGGCCCGCACCAGACCACCCGGTCGCGCGGCCCGACGCCCTGCGCGAGCAGCACGTTCGCGAGGCGATTCGCGCGCTCCTCGAGCTCGGCGTAGCTCCAGCTGAGCACGGAGCCGTCGGGGCGGTCGTCGATCAGAGCGGGCTTGCCCGGGTTTGCGGCTGCGTGCAGGGTCAGCAGATCAGGCGGGGTCTCGGCCACCGTCGGCTCCTCCGGGCTCGACGCTCCGCGCGCCGATGCCGTCGAACAACAGCACCACGGCCGCCTCCACGGCGGCGCGGCAGCCCTCGGCGTCGAGCAGGCCGTTCGCCCAGGCGAGGCGCGCGCCGTGGATCGCGTGCGTGAGCGTGCGCGCGGCCACCAGCACGTCGGCGTCTCGGCGCAGCTCGCCGCGCGCCCGTGCGGACTGCAGGATCTCGGCCACGAGCCCGATCGTCTGGTCCTGGAGCGCGAGCGCGCGCCGCGCCACCCGGGCCTCGGGATGCGTGGTGGCGCGCAGCGCGACGGTGGTGAGGTCGGGCGCGCGCACGAGGAGCGCGTGCTCGGCGTCGAGGAAGCGGCGCAGCCGCTCGCGCGCGGCGAGCGCGCGCGCCGGCCCGGTGCGCAGGCGCGCCCAGACGCGCTGCTGGAGCTCGCCGAGCTCGTCCACCAGCAGCTCCTCCTTGGAGCGGATGTGGCGGTAGATCGAGCTCGCGCCCATGCCCGCGCGCGCCGCGATCTCGCGCAACGTCGTCTTGTCGAAGCCCTGCTCGCGAAAGAGAGCGCGCGCGGCCTCGTGGATCTTGCTCCGGCTCCTGCGCCCGCGCACCACGCGGCCGTCGTCCGAGCGCTTCGCCGGGCGCGCGTGCGGCGAGGGAGGCACTTCCATCGCCGGCCAGCATAGCCGGACGCGCCTACTTCTTTCCGAGCTGCTCCAGGGCCTCGTGCAGGCGGCCCTCGAGGGCGAGCAGGCGGCGGCGGAGCTGGAGCGCGACGTCCACGCCGGCCGGGTTCACGCCGAGCTCGCGCATCCACAGCACCGCCACGCGCAGCTCTTCGGCCTCGAAGGAGTCCACTTCCTCTTCCTCGAACAGCCCCTCGCTGCGCAGCAGGCGCAGCAGCTCGGGGTCGTCTGCGCCGAGGAAGCGCAGCACTTCCGCGATCGAGGTACGACTCATCGGAACAGCTCCTTGCGCGGGTCCTCGGCCCCGGCGAGCGCGTCGAGCTTCTCGAGCGCGGCGGCGTCGAGGTCCTTCGGAACGCGGATCTGGATCACCACGTAGAGGTCGCCCGGCGCGCCGCCCGCGGGATCGGGGATGCCCTTGCCGCGCAGGCGCAGCTTCCGGCCGCTGTCGCTGCCGGGCGGCACGGTCACGGTGGCGCGGCCGTCGAGCGTGGGCACCTCGATCTTCGCGCCCCGGATGGCCTCGGGGATCGTGACGGGCACGTCCACGAACACGTCGCGGCCCTCGCGCCGGAAGACCGGATGCGAGCCCACGCGCACCGTCGCCCACAGGTCGCCGGGCGGACCGCCGCCGAGGCCGGGCGCGCCCTTGCCGCGCAGGCGGATGCGGCCGCCGTCGGCGACGCCGGGCGGGATGCGCACGGTCAGCGTCTCGTTGCGCAGGCGCCCATCCTCGCCGGCGAGCCCGAGCGTGAGGCGCTTCTCGCCGCCCTTCGCGGCCTCGAGGAAGTCGAGCTCGAGGCTGGCCTCGAGGTCCGAGCCGCGCAGGCCCGCGGCGCGCCCCGAGGCACCGCGCCCGCCGAAGCCGAAGCGGCCGAGCAGGTCGTCGAGGTCGCCGAACTCGAACGCCTCGCCGCTCGCGTAGCCCCCCGGCCCCTCCCCGCCGCCGAAGCGCGCGCCGAACGCCTCGCGGGAGCGCCGCGCCTGCTCCGCGTCGAAGCCGCCCTGCAGCGAGACCTCGCCGAACTCGTCGTAGTTGCGGCGCTTGGCGGGATCCGAGAGCACGTCGTACGCCTCGGAGATCTCCTTGAACTTGTCCTCGGCCGCCTTGTCCCCGGGGTTCACGTCGGGGTGATGGCGGCGGGCGAGCTTGCGGTACGCCTTGCGCAGCGCGTCCGCGTCCACGTCGCGCGCGACGCCGAGCACCTTGTAGAGGTCGCGCTTCTCAGGCGGCATCGAGCTTCTCGGGACGCTCGATCAGCTCGCGCAGCCGCTCGAGCGAGCGCGCGCAGTAGAGGCCGTCCTCGATGCGCTCGTCGTACGTGAACTTGAGCGTGGCCACGCGGGCGCCGTCCGCACGCTCCTTCACGCGGCCGATCACGCAGAAGATCGGGCAGTTGCCGTGCTCCCACAGGTGGTGATAGCCGGCCTCGAGGCCGACGGAGCCGAGGTTCGCGACGAACACGGAGGCGTTCAGCGGATCGGCGTCGAGCATCGCGCGCGGCAGCAGCCCGAAGCCGTCGGCGAAGTCCGCGAGCGCGACCGCGATGCGCGCCAGGAGAGGCGGGAAGCGCAGCAGGCCCGCCACCTCTCGGTCCGAGGTGGTGACGTCGCCGCGGCGGCCGCTCGCGAGGGAGTCGAGCAGCGCGTCCGCCATCGTCTCGACCGACTGCGTGGGATCGATGCGCCGCTTCACGGTGAGCAGCGGCGCGTCCTCGTCGAAGCGCACCTTCGCGCTGAACGTCAGCCAGATGCCGTCCCGCTGCCAGAGCCGTCCACCCGCGGTGAAGCGGTTCAGCCGCGGCCGCTCGTGCAGGATGCGCGCGAGCGCGGCGAGGATGACGTGGAACAGCGTGAGCGCGCGCCGCGGCTCGCGGCCGGCGCTGCGCTGCTTGGCCCAGTCGAGCGCGCGCCCGACGTCCACGTCCAGCTCGAACCAGACGAGGTTCTCGTTGCGCCGCGGCGAGAGGATGGGCATGAAGCGGCGCGTCGCCGACAGGTCCCGCACCAGCGTCGCATCGGGTCGCCTTCCGAACATCACTTCTCCCGAAGCTGGGGTCGGCGTTCCATCAGCAGCACCGGCACGCCGAACACCTCGATCTCCTGCTCGACCCGGAAGCCCACCCGCTCGTAGAAGCCCGCGAGCTCGCGCCGATCCGTTTCGAGGTAGGCCCCGGTGCCGTCGGCGTCAACCTGCGCCACGAAATCGCGCAGCAGCGCCTGGCCGGCGCCGCGGCCCCAGTGGGCGGGCTCCACCCCGAGGGTGGCGAGGTACCAGAGCGGACCCTGCGGATGGTGCCGCTTCAGCTCGCGCGACACCTCGCCCCAGCGCTTCGCGACGCGGAAGCCCTGGCCCCAGAGCAGGCGCACGAAGCCCGCGGCGCCCGGCGGCGGGATCGGCCAGCGCCAGGGCGGCGTCGCGACCAGCACGCCGGCGAGCCGCTCCCCCTGGCGCAGCACCGTGACGCGCGCGCGCTCGAGCGCGATGGGCAGGTAGGCGGCCACGCCCGCGCGGTTCGCGCGCACCCGGCGCTGCTCGCTGCCCCCGATCACCGCGCGGTTCAGCGGGTTGTCGCGGAAGGCGCGGGCGAGCACGTCGGCCGCGGCGCCCAGCTCGGCGCGAGAGATCGGCTCGACCTCGCTCCGCTCGTGGGTCAGGCGCGGGGACCGGCTCGACCCCCCGCGCGCCCGGGGAGGTCAGCTGTCGAGACTCCGTTCGCCTACGGCTCACTGCGCGCGCCGCGTTTCGGCGCTTGCCAGCCCGAGATTCCGGCGGATGCGCGGCTCGGGCGCCTCGACGTCCGGGCTGAAGCTCTGACCGGTCACGCGCTCGAAGGCCTCGATGTAGCGCGCCGCCGCCTCGCAGCGCACCTCGTCGGGCAGCGGCGGCGAAGGGCCTTCGCCGCGGTAGCCGCGCTCGACGAGCCAACGCCGCACGTACTCCTTGTCGAGCGCGCGCGGGTCGCCGCCCTCCCGCATGGCCTCGGCGTGGCTGTCGGCGTACCAGTAGCGCGACGAGTCCGGCGTGTGGATCTCGTCGGCCACGACCAGCGTGCCCGACTCGTCCAGGCCGAGCTCGTACTTGGTGTCGGCGAGGACCAGACCGCGGCTCGCGGCGAACTCCTGCCCGGCGCGGAACAGCGCGGCCGCGAGCGCCGCCGCGCGGTCGTAGAGCGCCGCCGAGACGAGGCCGCGCTCGATCGCCTCGGCGCGCGAGACCGGCTCGTCGTGGTCGCCCTTCCTCGCCTTCGTGGTCGGCGTGAGCAGCGGCTCGGGGAGCTGCTGGTGCTTCTTCAGCCCCTTCGGCAGCACGTGCCCGCAGTAGCTGGCGTCGCCGCGCTCGTAGGCCGTCCAGATCGAGGTGGAGGTGACGCCCGTCAGATAGCCGCGCATCACGAACTCGACCGGCAGCACGGTCAGCTCGCGTACCACCGAGACGTTGGGGTCGGGCACGGCGATCAGGTGGTTCGGCGCGACGGTGCGCGTCTTCTCGAACCAGAACGCCGCGAGCTGATTCAGCACCTGGCCCTTCAGCGGGATCGTCCCCACCACGCGGTCGAAGCAGGAGACGCGGTCGGTCACCACGATCGTGCGGCGCTTCTCGCCGATGTAGCTGTCGCGCACCTTGCCCTCGTCGCGGCGGCCGAGGCCGGCGAAGTCGGTGCGGTCGAGCGTGCGCCGGCACAGGTCCCGGAGCAGCGCGGCGTCGACGGGCATCAGTTCCCCCCTTGCGATGGCGGGGGGATACCGGGGGCCCGGCCCCCGGGCAAGCGCGGCCGAACCCCTCAAGCGGGAGCCCCCGCCAGCCGTTCCATCCGGACGTGAGCGCGAAGGACTCCGAGACGGCGCCGACCCAGCGGGTGCCGGGCGCCGGCGCCGGCGGCGCGGCCGCCTACGGCACGGAGCTGCGCGGCCGCTTCCGCTACCGGCTGCTGAAGCGGCTCGGCCGCGGCTCCTTCGGCTCGGTCTACCTGGCGCGCTGCGTGGACCACGACCCGCGCCGCGACGACAGCCCGCCCGAGCGCGTGGCGGTGAAGATCCTCCGCACCTCGAAGGGCCCGTCCCTCGACATGCTGCGCCGCGAGCTCGCCGCGCTGCTCGCGATCCAGACCGATCGCATCCCGCGCGTGTTCGACTGGTCGCTCGAGGGCGACCGCGCCTTCGTGGTGATGCAGTACTTCCCGACCGGGAGCCTGCGGGACGTGATGCCGCTCCAGGGTCCGCCCGAGGAGGAGCGCGTCTGGCGCATGCTGTCGGACGTGCTCGAGGCGCTGGACGTGGCGCACCGCGCGGCCGTGCTCCACCTCGACATCAAGCCCGCCAACGTGCTGCTCGACGCGAACGGCGGCTACGTGCTGACGGACTTCGGCGTGGCGCAGTACTCGCGCATGCATCGCGGCCTGCTGCCGTTCAGCGTGGGGACGCGCGGGTACCAGGCGCCCGAGCAGAAGAGCGAGAAGTTCGACGAGTACGACCTGCGCACGGACCTCTACGGCGTCGGCGCGACGGCGTGGGCGCTCGCCACCGGCATCCACCTGGCGGACCGCGAGGAGCTGATGCGGCCGTCCGACGGCGATTGGATCTACGGGCTGCCGCCGCTCTCGGAGTACCGGATCAAGTGCTCCCGCGAGCTGGAAGAGACGGTGATGGCGATGCTGCACATCGACCCGAACCGGCGGCCGGGGAGCGTGGCCGAGGTGATGGCGCGGGTGCGCGCCGCGGCGAGCGGATCGCCGTTCGCGGCCGATCCCGTGCGGCGCAGCAACGTGACGGACGACGAGGTCGAGGGGCTGATCAGCTCGCTGGTCGATCCGCTGCTCTCCGCGATCTGCCGGCAGCCCAGCTTCCGGCGCCACTTCGTGAAGTTCGACGACAACGAGGTGCTGTGCGCCGAGGGCGAGCACTCGTACGCCGCGTTCCTGCTGCTGCGCGGCACCGTGCGCGTCGAGCGGCTCGGGCGCGAGGTCACGCGCGTCTCGGGCGAAGGCAGCTTCCTGGGCGAGGTCGCGACGCTCACCAGCATGCCGCGCACGGCGACGCTGCGGGCGGCCGGCACGGTGTGGGCCGTGGTGCTGAACGCGGCCGAGCTCGAGCGCTTCGTGACGAGCAACCCGGCAATGGGCCTGCGCGTGATCCGCTCGCTCGCGCGCCGGCTCTCCAAGCAGACCGGCGACAAGGGGCGCGAATAGCCGTCACGAAGGGGACGTTCCTTTTCCGTCACTTCCCTGCAAGTGACGGAAGAGGAACGTCCCCTTTCTAACCGCGGGGGATGGATTCGCCGCGGACGAGGTCGGCGAGGGATTGGCGGGCACGCACGAGGTGGGACTTGCCGTCGCGCAGCAGGACTTCGGCGGGCTGCGGCTTGCTGTTGTAGTTCGAGCTCATCACGAAGCCGTAGGCGCCGGCGCGCTCGATCACGAGGTGCTCGCCCACCTTCGCCTCGGGCAGGCGCTGGGTGCGCACCACGCCGCCCTCCTCCTGCGTGAAGATGTCGCCCGACTCGCAGAGCGGGCCGCCCACCACCACGTCGCGCTCGGCGCGCGGTGTCGCGTCCGCCGGCGCGAGCGACATCGGGTGGTACGCGCCGTACAGCACCGGCCGCGCCAGCGTGTTGAAGCCGGCGTCCACCAGGTAGAAGGTGTTCCCGCCCATCCTCTTGATGGCGCGGATCTCGGTGACCAGGAAGCCCGCCTCGGCGACGAGGTACCGGCCCGGCTCGATCTCGAGCCGCACGGGGTGGCCGAAGGCCTGCTCGAGGCGCTTCCGTGCGGCGTCCCAGATCGCGAAGTGGCGCGCGACGTCGATGCGCGGGTCGCCCGGCCGGTACGGCACGGGCAGGCCCCCGCCCGTGCTGATCGTGCTCACGCCCGCGCCCACGTCGCTCGCGCAGCGCTCCATCGCGCCCGCCACGAGCGCGAGGTGCTCGAGGTCCACGCCGGAGCCGATGTGCATGTGCAGCGTGCCGACGCGGAGGCCGTGACGCTCGGCGCGCCGCACGGCGTCGCCCACGTCCTCCCACCAGATGCCGTGCTTGGAGCCCTCGCCGCCCGTGTTCGTCTTGCGGCTGTGACCGTGCCCGAAGCCCGGGTTCACGCGCAGCGCGATCTCGCCGCGGGCGCCGGCCGTGCGCTCGCCGTACTGGTCGATCATGTCGGGCGAGCCGCAGTTCAGGGCGATGTCGTGCTCGAGCACCAGCTCGAGGCTCTCGCGATCGAACACGTCGGCGGTGAACACGATCGGCGGCGGATCGCCGTGCGCCGGATAGCCGGCGAGCAGCGCGCGCTGGATCTCGCCCGCGGAGACGGCGTCCACCAGCACGCCGTGGCGGCGGCACAGGTCGAGCACGGCCAGGTTCGAGTTCGCCTTCTGCGCGTAGCGGATCACGTCGAAGGCGCCGAGGTCGGCGATGCGCTGCTCGATCACGGCGGCGTCGTAGACGTACGTGGGCGTGCCGAAGTCGCGCGCCAGGTCGGCGACCGGCACGCCGGCGATCTCGCGGCGCAGGAGCCCGGGCATGGCGGCCGAGTGTACCCGGGGCGGGCAGCCCCGCCCGTTGCCGCGCGCGCGGGGCGCGGTTACCGACTCGGCATGGACCTGCATCCTCCTTCGCCGGCGTTCCGCGAGCTCGCCGCGCGCCTGCGCGACGACGAGGACGCCGCCGGCCTGGGCGACGCCGCGCTGCTGCTCGCCGCCGAGTTCCAGCCCGACGCGGCGCAGGAGCCGGCGCGCGCGGAGCTCGGCCGGCTCGGCGCGGAGGCCGCGCGTGCCGTGCCCGCGAACGGCCCGCCGGCGGCGCGCGCCGCGAGCCTGCTCGACTACCTGCACACGACTTGCGGCTTCCGCGGCAACGAGGCGCAGTACGACGATCCGCGGAACAGCTTCCTGCCCGACGTGCTGGCGCGCCGCACGGGCATCCCGATCACGCTCGCGATCGTCGCGATCGAGGTCGCCGCGCGCGCCGGGCTCCCGCTGCAGGGTGTCTCGTTCCCCGGCCACTTCCTCGCGCGCACGGCGGGCGAGGCGCCCGTGCTGCTCGACGCCTTCCACGGGCGCGTGCTCGACGCCGAGGGCGCGACGGCGCTGCTGCGCCGCGCGCTCGGCGCAGGCGCGGCGCTCGAGCCCGGCCACCTCGAGCCGGCCTCCACGCGCGACGTGCTCGTGCGCATGCTCGGCAACCTGAAGCACGGCTATGCGGGCCGGCGCGAGTGGGTGCGGGCCGTGGACTGCTGCGACCGCATCCTGCTGCTCGCGCCCGAGGCCGCCGGCGAGCTGCGCGACCGCGGCCTGCTCTACGAGCAGCTCGAGTGCTTCGGGCCGGCGCTCGAGGACCTCGAGCGCTTCCTCGCCCTCGCGCCGCGCGCCCCCGAGGCCGACGCCCTGCGCGCGCGCGTGGACGCGCTGCGCCCGCAAGCGGCTCGCATTTCCTGATCCCGCGGGAAAGCGCGGTGCTCGCCGCTTGACTCGCGCCGACCGTCGGAGCTAACCGACCGGGTACGGACGGACGGGACTTCCCCCTTTCCCAGCATGCCGGCGCCGCGCTCTCCCTCGACGAGCTCCGCTCGAACCCGCCGTGTGCGACTCGCGGCCGGGGGGCTCCTCGCGCTCGCCCTGCTCGCCGCCGGCTTCGTCGCGCAGCTCCCCGAGCTCGGCTCGCTCGACGAGTACCGGCCCGCGCTGCCGAGCGTCGTCGTGGACCGGCACGGCCGCGCGATCGGCGAGTTCGCGAGCGAGCGCCGGCAGCTCGTGGCGCTCGGCGCCCTGCCCGCGCACGTGGTGAACGCGTTCCTCGCCGCGGAGGACGAGAGCTTCTACGAGCACGGCGGTCTCGACGCCGGCGCGTTGCTCCGCGCGGCCTGGGCCAACCTGCGCGGCGGCCGCATCGTGCAGGGCGGCAGCACGATCACGCAGCAGCTCGTGAAGACGCTCTTCCTCGGGCCCGAGCGCACGCTCTGGCGCAAGCTGCGCGAGGCGAGCCTCGCGCTCCAGCTCGAGGCGCGGCTCTCGAAGGACGAGATCCTCGAGATCTACCTGAACCAGATCTATCTCGGCAGCGGCGCGTACGGCGTGGCCGCCGCGGCGCGCACGTACTTCGACCGCGACGTGGCCGACCTCACGCTCGGCGAGGCGGCGCTGCTCGCGGGGCTGCCGAAGGCGCCCTCGGCGCTCTCGCCGCTCGTGAACCCGGAGGGCGCGGAGGCGCGGCGGCGCCTGGTCCTCGAGCGCATGCACGCCCACGGCTTCGTGGGCGACGACGAGTACGCGGCGGCGCTCGCGCAGCGGCCGCGCCTGCGCCCGGCCGCGCCCTCCGAGGCGTTCCTCGCCTCGGCGTACTTCGTGGAGGAGGTGCGCCAGGCGCTCGTCGAGCGGCTCGGCGCCGAGGCCGTGCTGCGCGGCGGGCTGCGCATCGAGACGCCGATCGACCTCGAGCTGCAGCGCAACGCCGCGCGCGCGCTGCGCGCGGGCCTCGAGGCGTCCCACCGCCGCACGAACCGCGGCGTGCCCGGCCCGCCCGCGGTGCAGGGCGCGCTGGTCGCGCTCGAGGTGCCGAGCGGCGAGGTGCTCGCCTGGGTGGGCGGCTACGACTTCCGCGCGAACCGCTTCGACCGCGCCTGCCAGGCGCACCGCCAGCCGGGCTCGGCCTTCAAGACCTTCGCCTACGGCGCCGCGCTCGAGCGCGGCTTCCCCGCCGACACGCCCGTCTACGACGTGCAATACGAGGCGAAGAACCAGAGGCTCGCCGGCGGCTTCTGGCGGCCGCGCAACGCGGCGCAGACGCTGCGCGGCGAGGTGCCGTTGGCCGAGGCCTTCGCGCGCTCGCTCAACAACGCGAGCATCCGCCTCGCGAACGACGTGGGCGTGTCGCGCATCGTGGACTTCGCGCGCCGCGCCGGCATCCACTCGCCCCTCGCGCACGACCTCGGCCTCGTGCTCGGCACCTCGGAGGTCACGCTGCTCGAGCTGACCACGGCGTACGCCACCTTCGCGCGCGCCGGGCGCTTCTCCCCGCCGCGCTTCGTGCGGCGCGTGCTCGACCGCCGCGGCGAACCGCTGCTCGGCGAGCTCGACCTGTGCGGCGGCAGCGCGCCGGCTGCGGCGGCCGGGATCTCGCCGGTGGACGCCTACCTCGTCACGCATCTGCTCGGCGAGGCCGTGCGCGCTGGCTACGGCACCGGCCACGCCGCCGCGCGCCTCGGCCCCGCGCTCGCGGGCAAGACCGGCTCGACCAACGAGAACCGCGACGCGTGGTTCGTGGGCTACTCGCCGGCGGTGGCCGCCGGCGTCTGGGTCGGCCGCGACGACCGCCGCCCGATGGGCGGCACGGAGACCGGCTCGCGCGCCGCGCTGCCCATCTGGGTGGACTTCATGGCAGCGGCGCTCGCGGCCCATCCCTCGAAGGGCTTCGCCCGGCCCGACGGCGTGCTCTTCGCCGGGCACGACGAGGAGACCGGGCTGCGCCTGGTGACGCGCGAGCGGGTGCCGGGCTGGGTGCCGGTCGCGAGCGGCCGGCACATGCGCGCCGCCACCGTGGTCGAGGTGCCGCCCGAGCTGCTGCCGGCGACCGTGCTCGGCGCCGGCGCCCTCCCCGCCGTCGGCGCGCCGCCGCCGGAGTAGGCTGCCCGAGGAGACCGACCCAGGACCCGGGCCAGTCAGCACCTCGCGGCGCGGATCGACGCTGTCGTGACTCCGTTCGCCTTCGGCTCACTGCGCGCGGCGCGAAACGCGCCGCTTGCCCTAGCCGCCGAGGCGAGCGCCGTCGGGCACCTGGAGGCCTCCGCCCGGAGGCGCCTCGAGCGTGACGTCGCCCGCGAGCGCGACGTCCCGGCCGAAGCGCACGTCGCCGCGCACCACCAGGCGGCGGCAGCGCACGAGCGAGGGCGGGCCGTGCGGGAAGCGCAGCTCGAGGTCGGCGACCGTGCGGTAGTGCGTCGCGTCGAGCTCGATCGCGATCGCGCCGCCGAGCCCGCCCGGCACCGGCACCACGCGCTCCTCTTCGTCGCGCCGGTAGGCGTCCGAGCGCACGCGCAGCAGGTCGGCGCAGGTCTTCACCGGGGCGAAGCGCTCGTCCGGCACCTGCACGGCCTCCGCGCCCTCGAACAGCGCGACCGCCGCGCCCATCGCCGTCTCGAGCTGGATCACGCGCGGCGACGCCGGATTCTCGGGGTCCACCGGCTTCTCGTTCTTGATGAGCGGCAGCGACAGCACGCCATTCGACGCCGAGAGGGCGCCCTTCAGCGCCTCCAGCTCGATCCACAGGTTGTTCGTGTTGAAGAAGCGCCAGCGCGAGACGTCCTCGAAGCTCTGGCGCTCGTCCTCGGGGCATTGCGCCGTCTCGCGCAGCGCGAGCCGGCCCGAGCGGCTCCGCGCGAGGTGGCCGCCCTTGCGGTCGGCGTGCGTGCGCTGCTTCACCTCCATCGCGAAGGGCAGGCGCCGCTCCACGAACCAGCCGAGCAGCGCGAGGTCGAGCACCGCGCCGAGGTTGTCGCTGTTCGAGACGAACGCCGTGCGGTAGCCGGCCGCGAGCATGGCGTCGAGCTCGCCCGAGCTCAGCAGCGCGGGGTAGATGTCGCCGTGGCCGGGCGGGCACCACTCGTGCTCGGGCGCCGCGGGCCAACGCACCGGCGTGAGGTCGGCGGCCGCGATGCGCGGGACCTTGTGCTGCAGGAAGTCCGGCGCGAGCGCACCCGAGAGCTTGCCGTAGGGCGCGAGCGCCTGGAGCGAGTCGGCGCGCGTGCGGAAGCTGTCCATCAGCACGAGCGGGACTTCGACGCCGTGGCGCTCGCGCAGGCGCACGACCTGCCGCGCGATCACGTCGAGGAAGCTGAGCCCGTCCTTCACGGGCAGCAGCGACTTCGCGCGCGTCATGCCCATCGAGGTGCCGAGGCCGCCGTTCAGCTTGATCACGACGGTGCGGGCGAGCGCCGCCGCGCCCGCGCTGCGGAGCTCCGCGAAGCTCGTGGCGTCGGGCACCGCCTCCACCGGCGCGAGCTCGCGCTCCGAGAGCGTGCCCGTCGCGCCCGAGACGAGCGCCTCGAAGGCTGCGCGGAAGCTCGCCACCGCGACGTCGGGCAGCCCGGCCTCGCGCATCTTGCGTTCGAACGGCGCGAACGAAGCGGTCACGAGGCGTCGCGCGGGAGCGGCGTCGCGAGGAAGGCGTCGAGCAGGGCGAGCAGCGGCGCCACGTCGTCGGCCGCGGCGAGCTCGCGGCAGGAGTGCATCGAGAGCATCGGGTTGCCGAGGTCCACGGTGCGGATGCCGACCTGCGCGGCGGCGATGGGGCCGATCGTGCTGCCGCACGCGAGGTCGCTCCGCGTCACGAAGTGCTGGGGCTCGAAGCCGCGCGCGCGGGCGAGGCTCGTCACGAAGCCGACGCCCGGCGCGTCGCTCGCGTAGGCCTGGCCCGCGTTGATCTTGAGGACCGGCCCGCCGCCGAGTCGCGGGCGGTGCCCGGGCTCGTGCTTGTCCGCGTAGTTCGGGTGCACCGCGTGCGCCATGTCCGCCGAGATCAGCAGCGAACGCGCGGCGGCGCGCGCGAGGCCCTGGGGCGCCCCGCCCTTCACGCTCCCCACGATGCGCTCGAGCCCGTCGGCGAGGAACGTGCCCGCCGCGCCCTGCGCGCTGCGGCTGCCGATCTCCTCGTGGTCGTAGAGCACGATGCCGTTGGTCCAGGCGGGCAGGCGCGCCTGGCGCGCGGCCGCGAGCGCCGACACCGCTGCGTGACAGGACGTCAGGTTGTCGAGACGAGGTGCGAACAGCAGCTCGCCGCGCGCGCCGGCGCGCGCCGCCGGCTGCACGTCGTAGGCCATCAGGTCGAAGCCGAGCACGTCCCGCGCAGCCACGGTCGGCCCGCCGCCCGCGGCGAGCTCGGCGGCCAGCAGCTCCGCGAGCGCGGGCCCGCCCGCGAGCCCGAGCACCGGGGCCGCGTGCGTCTGCGCGTTCAGCTTGAGCCCCTCGGTCGCGATCTCGCGCTGCAGGTGGATGGCGAGGTTCGGCACCCGCAGTAGCGGGCGCCGGAAGTCGACCAGCGCCGTGGCCAGGCCGGCGGGCAGCGCGACGCTCACGCGGCCGGCGAGCGAGAGGTCGCGGTCGAGCCAGGTGTGGAGCAGCACGCCGCCGTAGGGCTCCATCGCGAGCTGCTGAACGCCTTCGCGCGAGAGATCCGCGAGCGGCTTCACGCGCAGGTTCGGCGAGTCGGTGTGCGCGCCGATCCAGTGGAAGCCGGCGTCGGCCGGCGAGCGCTCGCCCACCACGAAGGCGAGCAGCGAGCCGCCCCCGCGAACCGCGTAGCGCGCGTCGCCGGGCGCGAGCTCCCACAGCTCCGCCTCGTCGAGCGCACGGAAGCCGGCCGCGGCGAGCCGCCCTGCGGCCTCGGCCACCGCGTGATACGGGGTCGGCGAACGATCGATGAAGCGCAGCAGGTCGCTCACCGGGTCGGTCATCGGCGGCCAACCCTCGCGTATGCTCGCGCCGACCGCAACGGAGGAACCCATGGAGCTGCCCCTCTCCGGCGTGCGCATCGTCGATTGCTCCGCGGTGATCTCGGGACCGCTCGCCACCACGATCCTGGCCGATCAGGGCGCCGACGTGATCAAGGTCGAGCCGCCCGGCGCAGGCGACGTGCTGCGCGCGGTGGGCTCGTCGCGCGGCGGCATGTCGGGCTTGTTCCAAGTCGCGAACCGCGGCAAGCGCTCGCTCGCGCTGAACCTCGCGCACGAAGCCGGCCGCGCGCTGCTGCGCGAGCTCGCCGCGGGCGCCGACGTGTTCGTGCAGAACTTCCGGCCGGGCGTCACGGAGCGCATGGGCATCGGCGAGCGCGCGCTGCGCGGAACGAAGCCCGAGCTGATCTACGTCTCGATCAGCGGCTTCGGGAGCGCCGGCCCGTACGCCCGGCAGCGCGTCTACGACAACGTGATCCAGACGTTCTCGGGCATGGCGGCCGTGCAGCGGGAGGGCGCGGATCCGCGCCCGATCCGCCAGCTCGCGTGCGACAAGATCACGGCGCTCACCGCCGCGCAGGCGATCTCGGCCGCGCTCTACGCGCGCGCGCGTGGGCGCGGCGGGCGCCACCTCGAGCTCGCGATGCTCGACGCCTCCATCGCGTTCCTGTGGCCCGACGCGGGCGCCGATCACACGCTCCTCGGCGACGGCGTCGCCCGCCAACCCACGATCGGGAGCCGCTACAGCCTGCTGCGCCTCGCGGACGGCTGGGCGTCGGTGACGGTGCTGACCGACGCGGAGTTCCACGGCTTCTGCCGCGCCTCGGGGCGGCCGGACGTGGCTGGGGATCCCCGCTTCGCCACGGTCGCCGCGCGCCTCGGCAACCTGCCCGCGCTCGCGAAGCTGCTCACGGAAGACCTCGCGCAGGCGATCGGCAAGCTGACGCGCGAGGAGGCGCTCGCGCGCTTCTCCGCCGAGGACGTGCCCTGCGGCGTGGTGCGCGAGCTCGACGAGCTGCACACGGACCCGCAAGTCGTCGCGAACCGGACCTTCGTGGAACGGGAACATCCCATCTGCGGCCGCCTCCGGGAGCCCCGCCCGCCGGCCCGCTTCGGCCCGGAGCCGTCCCTGCCCGCGAGCCCCGCCCCCGCCCTCGGGCAACACACAGACGAGATCCTGCGCGAGCTCGGCGCAGGGGGGAGGATCGCCGAGCTTCGGGCGGACGGGATCGTCGCCTAAGCGATGTTCCAGTGCGCGCGTGCTGGGTCGGTCTCCTAGACTGGTCCTCGCGAGACCGGGTGTCATGCGCATCGCCTGCAAGCTCCTTGCGCCTCTCCTGCTCGGCCTGGCCGCCCACGCGGCCTCGGCCGCGGCGCCCGTGTCCGAGGAGGCGAGAGACCGGGCGGAGCGCGAGGGCCGCGCCCGCGTGATCGTGCGGCTCGCCGCGCCGCCGGCCGCGGGAACGGCTTCGCCCAGCGTGAAGCGCGCGCGCCGCGCCGCGATCGCGCGCGCGGCGGGGGCCGCGCTCGAGCGGGTGGGCGGAACGCGCCGGCCCGGCCTGCGCCGCTACGGGGTCCTGCCCCTGCTCGCGCTCGAAGCCAGCCCGCGCGAGCTCGCGGAGCTCGCGGCGTCGCCGGACGTGCTCTCGATCGAGACCGATCGCCTGCTCGAGCCGAGCCTCGCCGAGAGCATCCCGCGCGTCGGCGCGGACGTGAGCGTGAGCGCGCTCTGGGACGGCACCGGCTCGACGGTCGTGATCCTCGACACCGGGGTCGACAGCGCCCACGCGTTCCTCGGCGGCCGCGTGGTGGCCGAGGCGTGCTTCTCGGCGGGCAGCGACTGCCCGAACGGCCAGATCACGCAGTTCGGCCCGGGCGCCGGCGTGCCCTGCACCTACGGCTCGCTCTGCTACCACGGCACCCACGTCGCGGGCATCGCGGCCGGCGAGTCGCCGACGCTGCATGGTGTCGCGCCGGGAGCGAGCCTGATCGCGATCCAGGTCGGCTCCGAGCTGTTCGGGCCCGCGTGCGGCGGGGCGGGCAGCCCCTGCGTGCTGATCTACGACTCGGACGTGTTCAGCGCGCTCGACTACGTGGTGGACACCCTCTCGGACGCCCACACGATCGCGGCCGTCAACATGAGCTTCGGCTCCGACACGACCTGGAGCAGCGAAGCGAGCTGCGACGCCGCGAACCTCGCCTACAAGCAGGCCTTCGATGTGCTCCGGTCGCTCGGCATCGCGAGCGTCGTCGCCGCCGGCAACGGTGGGCAGACCAACGGGATCTCCGCCCCGTCCTGCACCTCGAGCGCCGTCGCCGTGGCCGCGACCATCGACACGGGCGAGCAGGTCTGGGTGTCCTCGAACTCCGGCCCGCCGCTCGATCTGTACGCGCCGGGCGCGAGCATCCTGTCCTCGCTGCCTGGCGGCGGCTTCGCGTCTCGGAACGGCACGTCGATGGCGACCCCCCACGTGTCCGGCGCGTTCGCGGCGCTGCGCCAGGCGGACAGCGGCGCGAGCGTGGCCACGCTGATCGACGCGCTGACCAGCACCGGCCTCCCGATCACGCGCGCCGGTCTGGTCCGCCCGCGCCTCCAGGTGGACGACGCGGTGCGCACGCGCGCGCCCGCCGCCTGCTTCGACGGCCTCGACAACGACGGCGACGGCCTCGTGGACGTGGACGGCGACGGCGGTGCCCCCGATCCGGACTGCGCGAGCGGCTACGACGTCACCGAGCAGGTGGTGGCCTCGCCCGGCGGGTGCGGGATCGGCCCGGAGCTGGCGCTCGCCCTCCCCCTGCTCTCCGCGCTGCGCGGTCGGAACCGCCGGCGCGCCTGAGGGTTCGGAGTCAGCGTCCCGAGGAGGAACCTCCATGGCGCGCTCTCGACTCGCTTCGCTCCTCGCGCTCTGCCTGCTCGGCGCGGCGCCCGCCGCCAGCGCGGGGCCCGAGAGCATGCCCGTGGCGCCGCCCATGGCGCGCGCGCGCATCGGCATCCAGGTGCAGCCGATGACGCCCGAGCTGCGCGAGCACATGGAGGCGCCGCGCGACGCCGGCGTGCTCGTGGTCCGGGTGGAGGAGGGCTCGCCCGCGGCGGAGGCGGGCGTGCACGTGGGCGACGTGCTGACCCGCGCGGGCGGCGAGCCGCTCGACTCGCCGCGCGACCTGATCGCGCGCGTCGGCGCGGTGCCGGAGGGCGAGAAGCTCGCGCTCGACCTGGTACGGGACGGCAAGGAGGTGAAGCTCGAAGTCGCGCCCGCCGGCGCCCCCGAGCCCGGGCCGGGCAGCTTCGAGCACTGGCTGCCGGGCGGCTTCCAGCGCGGCATGGGCGACCTCGAGCGGCGCCTGGACGACCTCGAGCGCCGCCTCCAGGAGCTCGAAGGGCGGCTGCCCCCGCAGAAGGGCACCTAGGCGGGTCGCCGACCGAGACTCCGGTCTAGACGCGAGTCTCAGGTCGGGGCAGAATGCGGCCGTGGCCTCCGCCCCCGACACGCTGACCCTGTCGCGCCGCCTCTCGCCCGAGCAGGCGCTGCGCCGCGGCGCCGTGATCGAGGCGGCGCGCGCGCTCGCCCGCGAGGGCGGCTACGCGGCGGTGACGATGCAGGCGGTCGCGGAGCGCTCGGGCGTCGGGCGCGCCACGCTCTACCGCTACTTCGCCTCGAAGGACCACCTGCTGGCCGAGGTGGTGCTGGCCTGGGGCGCCGATCTCAGCGCGGCGCTGCGGACGCGCCCGCTCGCCGCCACGCGACCCGCCGAGCGGGTGGCCGAAGTGCTCCTCTACGTGCTCGACGCCGCGCGCGCGGAGCCGCGGCTCACGAGCGCCGTGCTCACGGCCGCCACCTCCCCCGACCCCGAGGCGGTCCGCGCGGGCCTGCGGCTCGGCTCCGTGATCGGCGCCTACCTCGACGTGGCGCTCGGCGACGGCGCCGGTGCCGAGGACGACGAGCTCGCGGGACTGCTCGGCCACGTCTTCTTCTCGTCGCTCGTGCACATGACCAGCGGGCGCATCGCCCCCGACGCGGCCGCGGCCGCCGTCCGGGCCGCCGCACGCCGCCTCCTCCCAGAAGGAGACCCCCGGTGAAGTTCGCGCTCTTCTACGAGATCCCCGTGGCGCGCCCGTGGACGAAGGACAAGGAGCACCAGGCCTACAAGAACGTGATCGAGCAGGCGGTGCTCGGCGACCAGCTGGGCTTCCACTCGCTGTGGACCGTCGAGCACCACTTCCTCGAGGAGTACTCGCACTGCTCGAACCCCGAGGTGCTCTACGGCGCCATCGCGGCGAAGACGTCGCGCATGCGCATCGGCTACGGCGTCCGCCTCGGCCCGAAGCCCTACAACCACCCGGTGCGCTCGGCCGAATCGGCCGCAGCGCTCGACCTCGTCTCCGACGGGCGCGTCGAGTTCGGCACCGGGCGTTCTTCCACGCGCATCGAGATGGAGGGCTTCGGCATCCATCCGAACCAGACGCGCGAGATGTGGCAGGAGGCCGTGGGGCACATCGTGACGTGCTGGACGGAGGACGAGGCGGAGTTCTCGGGCAAGCACTGGCAGCTCCCGAAGCGCCGCGTGCTGCCGAAGCCGCTCCAGGCGCCGCATCCGCCGGTGTGGGGCGCCACGGGCAGCCCCGACGGCCATCGCATGATGGGCGAGCTCGGCCTCGGCCTGCTCTCGTTCAGCGTGGGCACGCCGCCGGAAGAGCTGAAGAAGCGCGTGGACATCTACCGGGCCGGCATCGCGGCGTGCAAGCAGCCGATCGGGAAGTTCGTGAACGACCGCGCGGCGTGCTTCACCATGGTGAACTGCGCCGCGACGCGCGAAGCGAGCTACGCCGTCTCGAAGCGCTCCTTCGAGTGGTACGCCAAGCGCTCCGCCGAGCTGGTGGCCTCGGTGCCGCTCTGGCTCGAGGAGCTGAAGGCGGAGGCCGACGGCACGTACGCCTACCTCGACGCCGCGCGGCAGGCCGTCGAGCAGCGCCTGCACGAGCTGGCCTCGCTCGACGCGCTGCTCGCGATGAACGCGGTGATCGCGGGCGATCCGGGCGAGGTGGTCGAACGCTGCAAGCGCTACGCCGAGACCGGCGCCGACCTGCTGCTGTGCCTGGTGAATCCCTACGAGATCCCGCACGCTGCGGTGATGGAGACCCTCTCACTGATGGGGCGGCACGTGCTGCCGCACTTCGAGAGCTAGGCATGGGCCGCAGGGCCGCGGCGATCGCGGGCCTCGCGGAGTGGGCGCCGAAGCGCGTCTGGGACCGGCCTATGTTCGCGCTCGAGGCTGCGGCGGAGCTCGCGGCGGACGCGCTCGCCGACGCCGGCATCGACAAGCGCGAGGTGGACGGCCTGGTGACCGGCTTCGTGCCCGAGTCGCCGATGTTCGGCCCGTCGGCGGCAGCGGAGTACCTCGCGGTGCGCGCGAACTTCGCCGAGACGGTCGACCTCGGCGGCGCGACCGCGTGCGGGATGATCTGGCGCGCGGCGGCCGCGATCGAGCTCGGCGTGTGCGAGACGGTGCTCGTGCTGTGCCCGATGGTGCCCGCGCCGCCGCCCGACGGCGCCGACGCGCGAAAGATGTCGATGCCCATCTACCTCGGCGGCGACGCGTGGGGCTCGCCTCAGGGACAGTTCGAGATTCCCGCCGGGCTGGTCGCCGCCACGCCGAGCTTCGCCATGGTCGCGCAGCGCTACATGGACCGATACGGCCTCTCCGAGGAGACGCTCGCGAAGATCGCCGTCGCGGCGCGCGTGAACGCGCAGGCCAACCCGAAGGCGGTGTTCCACGGCAAGCCGATCACCGTCGAGGACGTGATGCGCTCGCCGCGCATCTGCGACCCGCTGAAGCTGCTCGAGATCGTGATGCCGTGCTTCGGCGGCGGCGCCGTCGTGGTCAGCGCGCGCGAGCGCGCCGAGCGCGCTCGACACCGGCCGGTGTTCGTGTCGGGCTTCGGCGAGCACCTGACGCACAAGAGCATCACGTACGCGCCCGACCTGCTCGACAATCCGATCCGCGTCGCAGCCGAGCGCGCCTTCGCGATGGCGGGCGCGCAGCGCGGTGCGATCGACCTCGCGAACCCGTACGACTGCTACACGATCACGGTGCTCGTGACGCTCGAGAACGCGGGCTTCTGCGGCAAGGGCGAGGGCGGCCGCTTCGTGGACGAGCACGACCTCACGTTCCGCGGCGACTTCCCCGTCAACACGCACGGCGGGCAGCTCGGCGGCGGCCAGGCCGGCCTCGCGGGCGGGCTGTCGCACGCCACCGAGGCCGTGCTCCAGCTCCAGGGTCGCGCGGGCGAGCGGCAGCTCCCGAAGTGCGATCTCGCGTACGTGAACGGCACCGGCGGCATGATGGCCGAGCAGGTCGCGTTGATCCTCGAGGGCGCTTGAGATGGGTGTGAAGCACGCGAGCGATGGGCGGCCGTTGCCCTGGGCGAATCCGACGACGCGGCCGTTCTTCGAGGCGGCGCGGGAGCGGCGGCTCGTGCTCCAGCGCTGCCCGCGCGACGGGTTCTTCTTCTATCCGCGCAGCCGCTGCCCGAGCTGCCTCGGCGCCGACTGGAGCTGGCAGGAGGTCGCCGCGCGCGGCCGCGTGCACTCGTTCACGGTGGACCGTGTCGGCCACGTGCCCGCGCTCCAGAAGCACGCGCCCTACGCGGTCGCGATCGTCGAGCTCGAGGCCGGCCCGCGCATGACCGCGCGCCTCGTCGACTGCGACCCCGACACGGTGCGCGTCGGCATGCCGGTGGTGGCCGCGTACGAGGACGTCGAGGGCACGACGCTCGTGCACTTCCAGCCGGCGTAGCTAGGGCGCCTCTCCCAGCCTGCGCTTCATCCGGCGGAAGTGCGCGGCGGGGTCGAAGTAGAGCGTCGACTGGGAACCGTCCTCGGCGCGCACGTCGAGCGCGTCGATGCCGCCGGCGAGCAGACGCTGCTGCTCGCGCTCGAGGCGCAGCGCACGCAGCACGGAGTACTCCTCCGCGACCGAGACGACGACGAACGCGCTCTCGGCGCTCCGGCCGTCGCCCGAGGCGAGGATCGACTCCAGCAGGCCGTGGTACCAGCGGCGATGCTGCTCCGCCTCCTCGAGGCGGCCGAGGTGCTGGAACGCGACGGCGCTGAGCAGATGCGCATCGAGGTCGATGGGGCACTGGTCGAGCCACGGCAAGGCGAGCTCCACCACGCGCTCCCAGCGCTCCCGCTCGGCGGCGTCGAAGAGCGGCCGGAGCGGGCGATCTCGCTCGCAGAGCGCCGCGTAGTCGTCGCGCTCGCCGTACGCGGCCCGCATGCCGCTGAACTCCGGGCTCGGGTCGTCCCAGCTGCGCGCGCCGGCGCCGGGCGCTGCGCCGCCGCCCGTCCCGCAGGCGGCCAGCAGGAGCCCCAGCACGGCGAGCTCCTTCCGCATCAGGCGCCCTGCCCGAGCGCGAGGTCTTGCCGCAGCGTGCGCGCGGCGGCGAAGTAGTGCAGCGCCGACCAGAGCGCGCCGACCACGATCGTGGCGAGCAGCGCCCAGCGGATCGCCTCGACGTCGAAGCGCGGCGCCAGCAGATCGGAGAGCGCCCCCACGAACTGCGGGCCGAGCCCCATGCCGATCAGGTTCAGGATGAGGAGCAGCACCGCCGCGGCCTGCGCGCGCATGCGCGGCGGCACCAGCGCCTGCGTCATCGCGAACGTGGGGCCGAGGTAGAGGCCGGCGACGATCGCCGGGAGCGCCGCGAGCGCGAGCGCCTCGCGGCCCTCGTCCCACAGGTAGAAGAGCAGCACGAAGGGCACGGCGATCACCGAGCCGACGCCCGGCAGCCACGCGTACCAGCGCACGTCGCGGCGCGAGAGGCGGTCGCCGAGCCAGCCGCCGAGGAAGGTGCCCGCCACCCCCGTCGTCGCGGCGATGGCGCCGAGCCAGGCGCCGATCTCGAGCGGGCTGAGCCCGTGCACGCGCTCGAGGAAGGCCGGGTTGAAGGCGCCCGCGCCGTAGCCGTAGAAGGCGTGCAGCGCGCCGGCGAGCGCGAGGTGCACGAAGGAGCGGCGTGCGCGGAGCAGCCGAGCCACCTCTCCGAGCGAGGGCGGCGGCGCGTGCGCGTGCCCGCCCTCCCACCAGCCGCGCGTCGGCTCGCGCAGCGTGAACCGCACGAGCAACGCGAGGCCGAGACCGGGCAGCCCGACCACCACCAGCGCCGTGCGCCAGTCGAACGTCTCGAGCAGCCAGGCGCCGCCCACCAGGCCGATCGCGCCGCCGATCGGGATGCCGAGCGCGTAGATCGAGAGCGCCGTGGCGCGGCGCGCCGGCGCGAACAGGTCCGCGATCATCGAGTGCGCGGGAGGGCTGCAGCCCGCCTCGCCGATGCCGACGCCCACGCGCGCCAGGAACAGCCAGAAGAAGCTGCTCGCGAAGCCCTGGAGCGCCGTCATCCCGCTCCACACGAACAGGGCGAGCGCGACGATCGAGCGCCGCACGCCGCGGTCGGCCCAGCGCGCGATCGGCACACCGAGGATCGAGTAGAGGACGGCGAAGGCGATGCCGGAGAAGGCGCCGAGCTGCGTGTCCGAGAGCTCGAGGTCCCGCTTGATGGTCTGGAGCAGGATCGCGACGACCTGCCGGTCGAGGAAGTTGACGATGTAGACGACGAGCAGCAGCCCGAGCGCGTACCGGGTGTAACCGCGCGAGAACTCGGGCGTCTGACTCAACGCCACCCGCCGCGCCAGCGCGAGACGCGCCGGATGAAGTCGGCGATCAGCGGCGCCGCTTCGTTCTCCTCGGCCGTCACGACGTCGAGATGCGCGTAGCCCGGCAGGATGTGGACCTCGCGGCGCGCGGCCGGCGTCGCGATCGAGCCGAGGTAGTCCGCGAACGACTTGGGCTCCGGGGTGAGCCCGTTCGAGCCGCCGATCGCGATGACGGGCACGTCCACCCGCGCGTTCTGCGTGATCACGAGCGGGCCCTCGTCGTCCGGATCGAGCGCCAGGTGCTCGGCCACGAGCGCGCTCGAATCGCGCCCGTACGAGAAGTCGAGGGTGGGACGCCCGGCGGCGAAGTACCACTCGAAGCCGTTGAGCTTGCCGAACTGCGTGCGGGCGAAGGTGTCGAGAGAGGAGACCTCGCGCTCGAGGCCGTTCACCTGGGGCGGCGCGAACGGGTCGTTCGGGTCGGAGGGCGGGCCGTTGTCGAGCAGCGCGCAGCCCGGGCTCACGAACTCCTCGTTCGGCGGGCAGGTGGGGAGCGTCGGGTCGTCGAACTCCTTCCACGTGCGCAGCGCGCCGTTGGGCGACGCGCGATAGAACGGCGCACCCAGCAGGGTCGAGAGAGAGTTCTCGCCGTCGTCGCTGAAGCCCAGCGAGGCGCGGAAGGCCGGGAAGCTCGAGAAGTCGTCGTCGAGGAAGAAGCCGACGGCGGCGCGGTTCGTCGCGGGCGCGGACAGCAGCGCGGAGATCACGCCCGCGCCGAAGATCGTGGTGCGCTGCGAGACGGCCGGCTCGTTCGGCTGGAAGAAGGCGCCGAGCGAGGCCACCTCGCCGACCTGGCCGAGCGGCAGCAGCTCGATCAGGCCGAGCAGCGAGGTGAGGAAGACGTCCGGGCCGCCGGGTGCCTCGAGCGCCGCCACCGACGCCTGGTACGCCGCGAGCGAGGGCTTCACCGCGCTACCCGCGCCCGCGCCGCCGCCCTCGAGCAGCACCAGGCCGTCGATGTGCTCGTAGCCGGCGTCCACGCAGTGGGGGTCGGGGTCGGGATCGAAGTCGTACGCGGCGAACAGCGTCGACCAGCTCGTGCCCTGCGAGTGGCCGCCGAGCAGCACGACGCCGCCGGGCCCCACCAGGCGGCGCGCGCTCTCGGCGAGGCGCAGCCAGTCGCGGAAGTAGGTGTCGAGGCCCCAGTGCGCCATGAAGCGCACGTCGTCCTGCGCGAACAGGATCGGGCCCCGTGTCACGCCGAAGCGATCGGCGAGGGGAAGCTGCGGATCGAGCACGCCGTCGAGGTCGACGTCGAGGTCGCGCGGCCCCGGGAAGTCGTTGAACGGGCGCGAGTTCAGGTCGGGGAAGTAGAACTGCGCGCCCTCGAAGATCGCGCAGCCCGGCGTCGGCGGACTCGTCTGGCACTCGGCCTCGCGCGCGCCGCGGCTCGCGTGGAGCGAGCCGAGCCGGTCTTCGAGCGGGTTCGGGCGGCGATCCACCGCCCATACCTCGAGCTTGCCGCGGAACGACCCGACCAGGTCGCGCGCCAGCGGATCGAAGGTGGTGGCGCCGCCGAGGAAGCCGGGGATCAGGATCAGGATGGCCCGCGGCCGCCCGAAGGCCCAGCCGGGCCCCTCGAAGCGCGTCCGCACCGTGGTGACGCGGTTCAGATTCACCGGGGCGCCGAGCAGGGCCTCGAGGCCGGGCGCGGCGGCCACCTCCTCGGGCGCGCGCGAGCCCGGGGTGTGGGGCTCCACGAAACCCCGCGAATGCACCACTCTCTGGACGACGCGGCCGGGGCGCGGGTGAAAGCCGTTGCCCGCGGTGACCGCCAGCAACGGTAGGAGGAGCAACAGCATGCGCGGCTTCATCGGCTTCCCTCGGCTGGCGTCGGGAACGCCATCCTACACCACGGCGCGACTCCGATGATGAGGCGTCTCGGGCTCACGCTCGCGCCCACGGCGCGACTCCGATGATGCGGCGTCTCGGGCTCGCGCTCGCGCCCACGGCGCGACTCCGATGATGCGGCGTCTCGGGCTCGCGCTCGCGCTGTTCGTGCTGGCGCTCGCGCTGTTCGGGGCGTGGGGGCTCCGCTTCCGCCGCGCCCCCGAGCCGGTGCTGCCGGGCACGCTCGCCGCCGGCTCGCTCGAGCACGGCGGGCGGACGCGCACCTGGCACGCGTACCTGCCGGCGCGGAAGGCGGCCGCACCCGCGCTCGTCTTCGTGCTCCACGGCTCGGGCGGCGACTGGGCGCAGGCGCGCGGCGGCTACGCCTACGACTTCGACACGCTGGCCGAGACGGAGGGCTTCATCCCGATCTATGCGGACGGCTTCGAGCTGCACTGGAACGACTGCCGCAAGGCCGGGCCCTACGCCGCGAACACGCTCGACGTCGACGACGTCGGCTTCTTCCGCGCGGTCGTCGAGAAGTTCGCGGCCGAGCACGGCGCCGACCGTTCGCGCGTGTTCGCGACGGGCATCTCGAACGGCGGGCAGATGGCGCTGCGCCTCGCGCTCGAGGCGCCCGAGCTGGTGCGCGCGGTGGCGCCCGTCGCCGCGAGCCTGCCAGCCGAGCGCAACATGGACTGCAAGCCGGCCGGCCGCCCCGTCTCGGTGCTGATCATGAACGGCAGCGCCGACCCGATGAACCCGTTCGACGGCGGCGACGTCGCGCTCTACGGCCTGATCGGCAACCGCGGCGCCGTGCTGTCGAGCAAGCAGAGCATCGACTACTTCCGCGAGCTCGCGGGTCACGAGGAGCAGCCCTTCTTGTGGGCGATGTCCGACGTCGATCCGAACGACGACAGCACGGTCGAGGTCTTGCGCTGGCGCAGCTCGGGCCGACGCAACGTCGATCTCTACGTGATCAACAACGGCGGCCACAACGCGCCGAGCCCGAAGCTCGCGATCCCGCGCATCTTCGGCCCGACCAACCACGACATCAGCGCCGCGCACGAGATCTGGCGCTTCTTCGCCGAAGCGCCGTAGGCCCGGCTACTTCCGCGTCATGCGGGCCAGCGCCTCTTCGCCGAGCGGGGCCTTGTGCTTCACGCGCAGGCTCTCGGCCCATTCGCGGGCGAAGTCGCGCTGGAAGCGCCCGTTGATGGCGGCCGTGAGCCCCATCGCGAGGAGGGCGCCGAGGCTCGCCAGCGCCATGTCCTTGTGCGCATCCCATTCGTCGCCCTGCGAGCCGAGATACGCATGACCGACGTCGCCGCCGAACACGGCGGCTGCGCCCCACTCGATCAGCTCGTACAGCATCGAGCTGGACATGGTGAGGTCGAGCGGCAGGAAGTAGCCCCAGAACCCGCGGACGTCGGCCACGCGCAGAAATACCTCGCGCACCGGATAGGCCAGCAGGAGTCCGTAGGCGAAGTGGACGACCCGGTCGAAGTTGTTTCGTTGCCAGCCGACCAGGCTGTTGAAGGTTCGCCCCGTCAGCTGCTCGAACCACGCGTCGTAGGGCACCTCCGAGTAGGTGTAGTGCGCGCCCACCGTGTGCAGGCACAGAAGCACGAAGATCAACGTGTAGGACACGCGCGAGAACAACAGCCGGCGATGGAACCCGGCCAGGAACGCCACTGCGGCCACGGCGAAGGTGTTTTCCAACGCCCAGGTAGCGCGGTCCGACGGACGAATCGCCAGCGCCAGCCACCAGATGGCGAAGAGCACCGCGAGAATCAGCAGGTATCGCCGACTAGGCATGAACATCGCCCGACTCTAGTGGAGTGCTACCCATCGTCGCGATGCGACGGATCGCGCTCGCTGCTGTCGTTGCTGTGCTCGCCTTCGGTTGCCAGGTTCCGGTGCGGCGCGCGGACTGGTCGGGCTACGACGGGCCGGGGGGCGACGTCCTGCGCGAGGAGCAGCCTCCCCCGCCCGACTTCCCGGATCCGTTCGAGCCCTGGAATCGCAGCGCGTCGATCTTCAACCACGGCGTGATGATGGGCGTGATCGATCCACTTGCGACCGTCTACCGCTTCGTCGTGCCGTCGCCCGTGCGCCGGAGCATCGAGCGGTTCTCGACGAACCTGCTCTATCCGCGCCGGGCGCTCGCCTTCCTTCTCCAGGCCGACGCCAGCGGCGCGTGGCAGGAGACGAAGCGCTTCGGCGTCAATACCACGCTCGGCTTCCTGGGCTTCCTCGATCCCGCTTCCGAGCTCGGCATTCCCGCCTCGGACGAGGACTTCGGCCAGGTCTTCGGCCGCTGGGGCTGGGAGCCGTCGCACTTCCTGGTCGTGCCGCTCTTCGGCCCGAGCACGGTGCGCGACGCCGTCGGGCTCGTCCCGGACTCGCTCGCGAACCCGACGTTCTATCTCCCGTTCTACATCGGCTCCGCGCTGCTCTTCAACGAGCAGGCGGACCTCGTCGTGCCGTACAAGCGCTTCGTGCGCTCGACCTACGACCCCTATCACCTCTCGCGGCTGCTGTGGACGCTCGACCGCGAGAAGCGGGTGAGCTACCGGCCCAGGCCCGCCGACACCGCGGCGGTTCAGACGCTCCAGGTCGCCTTCCTCTCCGTCCACGACCCGGCGTTCCCGACCGAGCTGAGCCAGGGGACGGTGACCGGCGCCGGCGGCGGCGACCTTCCCTATTCCTACCGGCTCCAGCCCGAACCCGCGCCCATCGTCTTCCTGCTTCCGGGGCTCGGCTCGCATCGGCTCGACGGCTCGAGCCTCGCGCTCGCGGAGATGGCGTGGGACCGCGGCTTCTCCGTCGCGATCGTCAGCAGCGCGATGAGCTGGGAGTTCATCGCGTACGGCGCGAACGCCCCGCTGCCCGGCTACACGCCGGCGGACGTCGAGGACCTGCACTTCGCGCTCGACGCCGTGCACCGGGACCTCGAGACCGGGCATCCCCGCCGCCTCGAGGAGCGCGTGCTGATGGGCTACTCGCTCGGCGCATACCACGCCCTCTTCATCGCCGCCGCGGAGCGCGCCGGGAGCCCGCTCGTCGGCTTCGACCGCTACGTGGCGCTGGACGCGCCGGTCCAGCTCCTCACCGGGATGCGGCGGGTCGACGCCTTCTACGAGGCGCAGCGCGCGTTCCCGCCCGCAGAGCGGGAGGCGCGCGTGCGGGAGATCCTGTGGCGGACGATCGAGGTGGCGCAGGACGAACAGGGGCGCCCCGGCGACTTCAGCCGGATGAGCCCCGCGACGGAGCCGAGCGCCCGACTTCGCCCGCGCGGCCCGCTCCCCTTCAGCGATCTCGAGGCGCGCTACCTCGTCGGCCTGGATTTCCGTCTCTCGCTCGTGGATGTGCTGGGCAGCATCCAGGACCGCAACGACTTCGGCGTCCTGAAGACCGAGCGCAGCTTCCTGCGCCGCGAGTCCTCCTACGTCGAGATGGCGAGCTACAGCTTCGAGGGATACGTCTACGCGTTCGTCCTGCCCTACTTCCGCGACCAGCTCGATCGGGTGTCCGGCATGGAGGACCTGATCGCCCAGAGCGATCTGCGTTCGGTGGAGGACGGCTTGCGCGACAACCCGAAGATCCGCCTCTTCGGGAATCGCAACGACTTCCTCACCACGCCCGAGGATCTCGCCTGGCTCACGGCGACGCTGGGCGCGGAGCACGTGAGGCTGTTCCCGACCGGCGGCCACCTCGGAAACCTCCACGAGCCGGCGGTGCAGGCCGAGATCATGGACTCGATCGCCGACCTGGTGGAGCGGGTACAATCGGCGGGGCACTAGCCGGAGGAGCGAGCATGGGCGTCCACCACGTGGCCTTCGCGACGCGCGACGCAGAGGCCACGCACCGCTTCTACACCGAGGCCATGGGTTTCGAGCTGATGAAGGTCGAGATCGGCAAGACCGACGGCGGCTGGGCCAAGCACCTGTTCTACGGCACCGGCGAGCCGCGCGACCAGCTGATCGCGTTCTGGGACCTGCACGATCCCACGCTGCCGGCCGGCTGGACGGGCGCCATCTCGACCGGGCAGGGCCTGCCGATCTGGGTGAACCACCTGGCCTTCAGCGCCGCCGATCTCGCGGACCTGGCGCGGCGCCGCGAGCGCTGGCTCGCCCACGGCCACGACGTGATGGAGATCGACCACGACTGGTGCGTCTCGATCTACACGCAGGACCCGAACGGGATCCTGGTCGAGTTCTGCACGCTGGTGCGCGACTTCACCGCGGCCGACCGCGAGGACGCGCTGCGCCTGCTGCGCGACCCGCACCCGCCCGTCAGCGAGGGCGGCAAGGCCCCGCGCATGTACCGGGCGGCGGCGGCGCGCTGAGCGCCGCGAGCAAGGTCACGAGGTCGGGTCGAGGCGCTCCATCGCGAGCGCGGCGCCGGCGGCGAGGCCTCCGCCGACGATCACGGCGACGACCAGGTTCAGCATCGGGCGCGGGCTGACGGGCTCGAGCGGGGCGTAGGCCGGCTGGATCACGCTGATGTTCGCGAGCTTCTGCTTGTCCATCTCGGCCGACGTACGCGCCGACTCGAGACGCGTCATGCTGCGCTTGTAGCTGCTCTCCTTGGCGTCGACCGCGCGCTGGAGCTCGCGGAAGCGCGCCGAGAGCGCGGGCAGCGAGCCGAGCTGACCGTCGATGGTGGCGAGGCGCTCGCGCAGGCCCTCGCGGCGCGTCGACAGGATCCCGAGCTCCTCGCCGTGGCGGCCGGTGTGGTTGTTCGCCTCGGTCGCCAGGAACTTCTCCACCAGCGCGATCTCGTGGCGGACGTTCTCCACCTGGCGGCTGTCCTCGTTGTGCGTGTTGAGCAGCTTCCGCTCCTGGAGGCGCAGGCGGAGCAGCTCTTCCTGCGCGCTCGGCACCGGCGGGCCGGAGGTGAGGCTGCGCTGCCGCGCGGCCACGATCTGGTTCTCGACGTCGCGCAGCGCCGTCTCGAGCTCGGTGTGCTCGCGCAGCAGCAGCTCGTCCTTGTTGTCGAGCGAGAACTGCGGGTGCTTCGCCTGGAACTCGAGCAGCGCCGCCTCGGCCACGCGGAGCTCCTCGCTCGCCTGCGTCGCCTTCTCCTCGAGGAAGCCCATGGCCTGCACGTCGCCGAAGGCCTCGAGGTGCTTCTCCTTGAAGCGGTCGACCAGCAGGTTCACCGCGCGCGCCGTGACCTGCGGGTCGGTGTTGCGCAGGCTCACGCGGATCACGTCCGCGTCCTCGACCGCGCGCACGGTCAGGTTCAGCATGAAGCGCGCCGTGGCCACCGACTCGAGCGGCTGACCCACGGGCGGATCGACGGCGAGGCTCGGGTAGAGCATCTCGACGCCCATCTCCTCGACCACGCCCTTCACCACCTCGGCGCTGCGCAGGATCTGGATCTCGGAGTTGATCAGCGTCTCGCGGCCGCGCGGCATGATCTGGCCGCCGCCGCCTTCGCCGACCTCGGTCTGGTAGACGTACTCGCGGCCGATCTTCACCAGCAGCAGCGAGGTGGCCTCGTAGAGCGGCGTCGCGAACGCGGTGTACGCGCCCACGGCCAGCACCACCGCGCCGAAGATCGCGCCCACCAGCAGGCGCCGCCGCCAGAGCACGCGCAGCACCCACTGCAGCTCGAGCGTCGAAGCGCTGCCGCCGATCAGACTCCCGCCCTCGAACGACATCACGCCTGCCTTCCTGGCCAATCGAGCCCCCTGTTTCGCTGCGCGCATGGGCGCAGCCGCGGAGAAGCCGCTCCGAACCGCCTCGGAGTGAGTGGCCGGGGGGGCGCTCGGGTGACGGAGGATTTTCTCCCACGGGGGACCCGCCGTCGAGAGCACCCTACGCCGCCCGGGCCCCCCGCCCCGGGAGCGCTCCCCGGAGCAGCCCGTGGGCCCGGCGCCAGAGCTCGGGGGCGACGAGGCGCAGCCCGAGGGCGTAGGCCGCCGCCCCGGCGCCGGCCGCGAGCGCGATGCGGGGGGCCGCGGGCAGGTCCAGCGCCGCCGCCCGCACGCCGAGCGCCACGGCCACGCAGAGCGCCGAGGCCAGCAGCGGCGCCACGAACTGGCGCGCGTAGCGGAGCGGCTCGATCCGGGTCAGCCGCCGCACCGCGAAGAAGCCGAGCGGGTAGAGCGCGAAGCCCGCCAGGGTGATGGCCACGGCGACCCCGGTGATGCCGTACCGGACGCCGAACCAGACGGCGGCGACGTTCACCGCCGCCTGCACGCTCGCGATGCCGAGCCGCCAGGCCGGCTTGCCCGCGCCTTTGATCAGGCTGCCGTTGAAGTGCGTCAGCGACTGGAGGATCCCGACGAAGGCCAGCACCTGCATCACCGGCACGCTGTCCACCCACTTTGGGCCGAAGGCGAAGGGCAGCACGTCATCCGCAAGCGCGGCGAGTCCGAAGAACGCCGGGAAGGTGACGAGGCTGGTGAGCTGCGTCGCCTCGTAGAACGCGCGGCGCAGGCGCTCCGGGTCCTCTTGCAGGCGCGAGAACACCGGGAAGGCCACGCGGTTCATCACGCTGGTGAGCAGCTTCGTCATCGCGTGGAAGATGCGCCACGCGGCGCCGTAGAAGCCGAGCGCGGCCGGCCCGAGCAGCGAGCCGATCAGCAGATGGTCGATGCGCTGCGAGGTGAGGTTCAGCAGCTTGAAGCCCACGATGTTCACACCGAACAGGAAGAGATCGCGGAAGGCATGCCAGCGCACGGCGAGGCCCGGCCGCCAGCCCGAAACGCTCCAGAGCGTCACCACGCCGAAGACGGCCTCGCCGAGCGAGTGTCCGACCAGGGCCCAGACGCCGTAGCCCGCGAAGGCCATCCAGATCGCGAGCGCGCCCGAGGCGAGCTGCGCAACGAAGGAGCGCGCGGCGAGCTGGCGGAAGGCCAACCGCCGCTGGAGCAGCGCCTGCTGCGTGCTCGAGAGCCCGCTGATGAAGAGGCCGAGCGAGAGCCAGCGGATGACCGGGGCGAGCTCGGGCTGACCCAGGATGACGGCGAGGGGACCCGCACCGAGCGCGACCGCCGCCGCGAGCAGCGCGCCGGTTGCGAGCCCGGTCCAGAAAGCGGTGTCGAGGTGCTCGCGGTCGAGCTGCGTGCGTTGGATCACGGCCTCGGAGAAGCCCTGATCCACGAACACGCGCACGTACTCCATCATCACGCCGGTCAGCGCGACCAGTCCAAACGCCGCGGGCTCGAGCTGCCGCGCGAGCACGGTGAAGATCGCGAGGCCGAGGAGCTGGCTGCCCCAGCGCTCGAGCGCCGACCACGCGACGCCGCGCGTCGCCTCCTTGCGCAGGCTCGCCACCTAGGCGCCCGCCGCGTCGCGCAGCAGCGCGAGGATGCGCGCGGCGCGCCGCTCGAGCGAGAAGGCGCGCGCGTGCGCGAGCGCGGCGGCCGCGAGCCGGGCGCGCTCGTCGGGCCGGTCCACCAGCTCCGCGATCGCCGCGCCGAGCGCGGCCGGGTCGCGCGGCTCGACCAGGCGCCCGACGGATTCGTCCACCACCGCGCGGTTGAAGGGCCGGTCGGAGCTCACCACCGGCAGCCCGCACGCGAGCGCCTCGAGCAGCGCGTTCGAGCAGCCCTCGTCGAGCGTCGGCAGCACGAACAGATCCGCCGCGGAGAGCCAGACCGGCACGTCCTCGTGCGGCACGGGGCCGGCGTGGAGCACCTGCGGGCCGGCGGGGCGCTGGGCGCCGCGGCCGAGGAACACGGCGCCGACGTCGGGCCGGCCGCGGATCGCCTCGAGCACGCGCAGCGGGCCCTTGCGCTCGCTCCAGTGTCCGACGAAGGCGAGGATCGGGCGCCCCTCCGGCAGGCCGAGCTGGCGGCGCGACGCGGCGCGATCCCGGGGATGGAAGCGGCGCTCGTCCACGCCGTTGGCCAGCACCGTGATGCGCTCCTTCGGCACGCCGTAGCGCTCCACGAGCCGGGCCTCGATCACCGGCGAGTTCGCAACGACCGCGCGGAAGCGCGCCAGCAGCGCCGACATCTCCCGCGGGCCGTACGCGATCTCGTAGCGCCGGAAGCTCGACTCGCCGAGCGAGAGCACGGCCGGCACCCCGCGCTCCGCCGCCAGGGCGGCGGCCGCCTGGCCGTGCGGATAGAGGAAGTGCGCGAAGCAGAGCTGTACCGGGCCGACGCGCCGGCCCGCGCGCAGGGCGGCGCGCCGGTAGGCCGCGTCGCTCCAGCGGCCCGTCGAGCGCACCAGCGGGAGCGCGACCTCGGAGAAGCTCGGAAAGCGGGGCCGGTGCACCGGCAGGCCGGCGTACGTCCCGAAGCCCGGTCCCCCCGCCCCCCACGCGGACTCGGGCGCGATCACGGTGAGGTCGGCGCCCTGCCCGGCCAGGGCGGCCAGCAGCTCGCGCACGAAGGGCTGGTGGGTCGGCCGCCGCGGGCTCGGGAAGCCGCAGCAGGCGAGCACGCGGAGGTTGTCGTTGCGCATCGAGGCCCGCCCGGGGGGTAGCAGCCCGGCTCCGGCAGGTGACGCCGGCGCGGCCGGGGCGAGCGTAGCGGTGGCCGCCAGCTACGCTGCCCGATCGGCGTTCCCTCCGGCGGCCGAACCGGCACCCACCGGTAGGCGCCCGCTCGGGAGGGCGCAGCGCGGCAGGGAATCCATGCGACGGCTCGCCTTCTGGCTCCTGCTCTTCCTCGTCTTCACGGTGCCCTGGGAATACCTGTACCGCGTCGACGACATGACCATGGTGAGCCGCGCCGTGGGCGTGGTGGTCGCGGGCGGCTGGGCCCTCGGCGCGCTCGCCGCCGGACGCATGCGCCGCCCCGGCGCGCTGCTCACGCTGATGGCCCTGTTCGTGGCGTGGACCACCGCCAGCATCGTGTGGTCGCTGGACACCGAGCTGAGCATCCGGCAGGCCCTCACCTACGTGCAGCTCCTGGTGCTCGCCGTGATCATGTGGGACCTGATCCAGGCCGAGCGCGAGCTGCGCCTCACGCTCCAGGCCTACGTGCTCGGGAGCTGGGTGGTCGTGTTCCGGCTCGTCGAGACGTATCTGACCGGTGACGTGATGCGCCGCTTCACCGTCGGCGAGTTCAACCAGAACACCCTCGGCCTCGTGGTGGCGCTCGCGCTGCCGATGGCGTGGCACCTCGCGAGTACCAACCGCTCCGGAGAGCCCGACCCCACCTCGCGGCTGCGCCTGCTGAACCTCGCGTTCATCCCCGGCGCCCTGTTCGCGATCTTCCTCACCAGCTCGCGCGCCGCGCTGCTCGGCGCCCTGCTCGGCCTCGGCTACATGGCGCTCAGCCTGCGCCACGCGCGCTGGGGCTGGCGAATCGCCGCGGTCGGCGCCGCGGCCGCGATCGCCGTGTACGGCTGGCGCTTCATCCCCGAGCAGTCGCTCGACCGCTACTCGCGCACGACCACCGAGATGAGCGAGGGCGACTGGAACGGCCGCCTGCCGATCTGGGAGGAAGGCCTGCGCCTGATCGACCAGAACTGGCTGGTCGGCGTGGGCGCGCGGGCCTTCGCGACGGGCGCCGTCGAGACCGGGAACGCGCCGCACAACCTGGTGCTCTCGCTGCTCGCGGAGCTGGGCCTGATCGGCTTCGCGCTCTTCGCGAGCGTCCTCGCCGCGGCAGGCGCGCTCGCGCTGCGCCAGCCCGGCGCGGCCGCGATGTGGACGACGCTGCTCGTGGTGTGGTTCCTGAACGCGATCACCCACAACTACGAAGACAAGAAGGTCACCTGGATGCTGTTCATGCTGATCGCGATCAGCGACGCGCTGCGCCACGTGAAGCCGCAGCGCACGACCGCACCGCATCCGGCACCTGCGGCCCCGGCAGCGGCGGCAGCGCAGACCTAGCTACACGTCACGTCGGCGGTATCGGTCTTGCCGCTGCGCGGATCGCGGGCCGTGATCACCGCCGCGCCCATGGCTTCGCACACGACGTTGCCGTCGTCGTCCACCGACGCCACCCCCGGCGCGCTCGACGTCCATTGCACGCGGCCGGTCCACGTGAAGGTGCTCATGCTACCTTCGACGCTCGCGATCGCCTCGAGGTCATCGTCGCCGCCGACGGCGAGCGCCAACAGCGCCGGCTCGACGCTGAGGCTCTGCACGTCGCCGACCACGATCAGCTCCGCGTTGCCTCCGCTGTCCGAGGAGTCGATCTCGGTCTCGCGGTCGACCACGCTGAGCGTGGTGGTGCCGAAGCCGCGGACCTTGATCGCGCCCCCCTTGGTCGTGGTCGCGACCTGGGCGTTGGTCGAGAACCAGTCCACGTTCAGCGTGATCTCGGCGAAGGCGCCGTCGAAGTTCCCGATGGCACGGAAGCCGCCGCCGTCGCCGAGCTGGAGGATGCGCGTCGCCGGCAGCACCGCCACGCTGTCGAGGTTCGCCGGATCGACGACGGTGATGCTGCGGCTGACGCTGTCCGGCAGGAGCGACGCCGTCAGCTCGGCGCTGCCGAGGTCCTCGCCGCGGCTCAGCCCCTTCTTCTTCTTGGCGTTCTCGATCGAGACGAACTGGGGAGCGCCCGAGCTCCAGTCCACCAGGTCCGAGACATTCAGGCCCGTGGCGCCGTTCTCGAGCACGGCCGAGACGCTCCAGCGGAAGAGGGAGCCGAGCCGGAGAGCGTCGAGGTCGGGCGCGATCACGAGCGATTCGATCTCCGACACCTCGAAGGGCACGCTCGGCGAGACGATCCCGCCCTGGCTGGCGGTGATGCCGGTCGTCCCAGCCTCGTGGGCCAGCAGGATGTTCTTCTTCAGGAACGTGGCGACGTCCGAGTCGCTCGAGGCGAAGCTCACCTTCCTCGTGATGTCGCGCGCGGAGCCGTCGTCGTAGAAGCCGATCGCCTGGAACGCGAAGCCGCCCTCCGGATAGACCGAGGCGCGCTCGGGCACGATCTGGATGGAGAGCAAGCTGCCGCTCGCCGCGAGGCTCGCCGGCGGCGCGAGAGCGAGGCCGAAGAGAACGCTCGTGATCCCGATCGCGATCCGCCTGCACAGCATGAAGAGAACCTCCGCCGGGGGCCGTCGACCCCTCGTTACTAGGTGGCGCCCGCGCCTTGCACGTGTCGCGCTGCGACGGGCGCGCGGGCGTCGAGCTGCGCGAGCAGTCGCCCGGCGATCGCGTCGGGCGTCTCGCGGCTCGTGTCCACGCGAATCGGGGTGGGGCCCCCCGCCGCCACG
>Ga0187892_10000776_pt1 | contig 80161 bp, 60 predicted proteins | sample MA1701073metaG_FD_139345 | JGI IMG/M metagenome (GOLD analysis project Ga0187892, IMG submission 139345) | Bio-ooze microbial communities from a basaltic lava cave in the Kipuka Kanohina Cave System on the Island of Hawaii, USA - MA170107-3 metaG ... | reverse complement strand
TTTTAATATAGGAACTGTTGGGGCTAAAGTTGGAGACTTTTAAAAACGCTATAAAATGCCTATAAATACTGGATGAAATGACGTTCATCGAAAAAATGTTTGCTTTTTTTGCACAAATTTGACTACTAAGAGACTAAATCCGCCACAGCGTAAACCCCGCGAACAGCGTCAAAACCATCGCGCTGCCATAACAAAGCACTGCGACCAGCTCATTCAAATGCTTGAGTTGCAGACCGTCGTAAAGCGTGTAGCGGAAACGATGCGCCCAGTGAAAAAGTGACAGGAAAATAAGCCCGAACAGGAATAAGCGCGCCAGGGGATGCCTCACCAGACTCAATAAGTCTTCGTAGCGAGGCGCCTCGATCCATCCCAAAGGAATAGCCAGACCGTTGAGAAAAAGCAGAACCGGCACGAAGAACGCCGTGATGGCGCCGCCGGAGCCAAACAGCGCCCACCAAAAAGGCGTGATGGATTTTTTCATGGATGTTTCTCTGATAATCTCAATATGGATGAAAAAAATTTTAACAAACAATTACCCAACTGATAGATTAAGACCAATGGATGCTTTATCAGTTGGTCTTAATCTATCAGTTGGACAAAATTATCCATACCACCGCCGCAGAAAAAACAGCCCAGGCGGCGTAATTAGAAGCGGCAATCACGAAATCCGGAAGGCGCTTTTTCCCCAGCCGAACGACCAACGCTTTCGGCGCCAGATTGAACCAGGTGACACTGTGAAAAATCACCAACAAAAACGCAATGGCATGCAAAACAATGGCAACCGGTGTTTTATGCCAGGCTAAAAAGCTTGCATAAGCCTCCGGCCCCTGGGCTACAGCCCGAATTTGAAACAGCAAAACCATCGCATAAAACGCCACCGCGACGCTGGTCAGTTCCCGCAAAATGAATTTTGCGTGCACCCATTTATGCACCCACCAAAAAATCGGCATGCGAACGCGATACCACCTGGGGTGATGTTTGGTATAATGAGGGTTTTGGTTCATGGTAAACATTGCTCCGGATTGGTAAGGCGTGAAACGTAAAACGTAATGCGTGATGCGTAAATTTATCTTACGCATTACGTCTTACGTTTTACTCCACGGCATCAACAGCGATTTCCACCATTCGTTCGTACTGGCGACTTTATAGCGCTGAATCGCCCCCGCCGGATCGACGTCTTTTGGACAAACGACCGAGCACTCTCCGACCAGCGTGCACTCCCAGATGCCGCCGTCCTGCGCCAGCGCCTCCATCCTTTGTTTTTTTCCTTGATCGCGGTTGTCAAAATTGTAGCGTTGCGCCAGCGCGATAGCCGCCGGGCCGGTGAAGCTCGGTTCCAAACCGTAGATCGGGCAGGCCGAATAGCACAACATGCAGTTGATGCACATGCTGTATTGCTTGTAATCCGCAAGCTGCGCCGGCGTTTGCAGATATTCGCCTTCGGACAACGGCTTTTCTTCTTCGCGAATGATCCACGGTTTGACCCGCTTCAGCTTGCGCATGAAATCATTCATCTCGATAACGAGATCGCGCACCACCGGAAAATTTTTCAGCGGCTCCACGCGGATGGGGCCCGGCAAATACTTCTCCAAGAAAGTCGCGCACGTGAGCACCGGCGTGCCGTTGACCATCATGCCGCAACTGCCGCAAACGCCCATGCGGCAAGACCAGCGGTAGGACAAGCTGCCGTCGAGGTTGTCCTTGATGTAATTCAGCGCGTCGAGGATGACCCAATCTTTGCGAAAAGGAACTTCATAACTCTGCAAAACCGGCTCTGCTTCTGCTTCCGGGCGATAGCGAAAAACTTCCAATGTGAGCGTGGTCGGCATAAAACCTCGTTGAAGGTGAATTCAGGAAGTAAAAGAGCGCTCGATGAACTAAAGGCTGCGTCCTTGCCGGGCTAATTCTGAGTCAAACAATGCAATCCTTGAACTTATTTTCCATACACCCTCTCCGCCGGCGGCCAGCGCGTGATCGTCACCGGCAGATACTCCATTCGCGGCGGACTGTCTTCGTTGCGGTACGCCAAACTATGCGCCAAAAATTTCTGATCGTCGCGCTGCGGATGATCCGTGCGTTGATGCGAGCCGCGCGACTCGGTGCGCTGCAAGGCGGATTGGGTAATCGTTTCGGCCACGTCGAGCATGTACGAAAGCTCCATCGCCGCGGTGATTTCCGTGTTGAAAGTGAGACTGTGATCCATTATCGCCAAGTTGGAAATTCGCTCTTGAAGATTTCGGATGACGGCCGCCGATTTTTTCAAAGAGGCTTCGGTGCGATAGATGCCGGCGCCATCTTCCATTGCCTGGTGCATTTCTTTTCTAATCTCGGCGATGCGCTCGGTTCCGCCTTCTTTGTTTAGGAATTGTTTTTCAATCCGTCTGGTCTCGTCGATGACCAGCGCGTCTAAAACGGAGTGGGACGGCGCCTGCTGATCCGCAGCGAAGTGAGCCGCGGCCTTGCCGGCGCGGGCGCCGAACACCAACAGCTCGGTGAGCGAGTTGGAGCCGAGACGATTCGCGCCGTTGATGCTGACGCACGCAACTTCGCCGGCGGCATACAACCCCTTGAGCGGCGTGGCGCCGTGAATGTCGGTATGAACTCCGCCCATCATGTAATGCACCACCGGCCGCACCGGAATCATCTCTTTCACCGGATCGATATTTTCGTATTTCAAACAAAGCTCGCGCACGAACGGCAGCTTGGTATTGATAATCTTCGCGCCCAAATGGCGAATATCGAGATGAACGTAATCGCCATACGGCCCTTTGAGCGTCCGGCCTTTTTCCATTTCTTTGACAAAAGCCTGCGAGAGCCGGTCGCGCGGCCCAAGCTCCATCGAACGCAGCACCGGCTTCGGTTCCGGCTTGCCCAGATTGTAATCCTGCAAATAACGATAGCCGTCTTTGTTGAGCATCCATCCGCCTTCTGCACGGGTGGCCTCGGTAATGAGGATGCCGGTGAAAGGCAATCCTGTAGGATGGTACTGCACAAACTCCATGTCTTTCAGCGGCGCGCCGGCGCGATAAGCCAGCGCCATGCCGTCGCCGTTTTTGATATTGGCATTGGTGGTAAAGGGAAAAACTTTGCCACAGCCGCCGGTGCATAAAATAACGGCTTTGGCCGCAATCGCCTGAATCCTTCCGGTGGCCAGCTCGATGGCAACGACGCCCTGGCAGCGGCCGTCATCCACCAGCAGCTTGGTCACAAACCATTCGTCGTATCTTTGGATGGGGTCATATTTCAGCGTGGTTTGAAACAGCGCGTGGAGCATGTGAAAGCCGGTTTTGTCCGCGGCGAACCAGGTGCGTTCGAGCTTCATGCCGCCAAAAGGACGCACGGCAATCCTGCCATCCTCCTGCCGGCTCCAGGGACAACCCCAATGCTCGAGCTGGAGCATTTCTTCCGGCGCTTCTTTGACAAATGCCTCGACGGCATCTTGATCGCACATCCAGTCGCCGCCGGAGATGGTATCATAAGCGTGATGATCGAGACTATCGTTCGGCTTGATCACCGCCGCGGCGCCGCCCTCGGCGGATACCGTGTGGCTCCGCATCGGATAAACTTTCGAGATGACCGCGATACTTAGTTTGGGGTTGATTTCAGCAACAGCAATGGCCGCGCGCAGACCGGCGCCGCCGCCGCCAACGATGAGAACGTCATGGGAGAGAATGTCCACAGCCTGCCTCTTTTCGATTCCGAAACTTGATCAATTTATCCAGAATTTTTCCTGGCTATGTCTCTGAAACAACGTCGAAGCTGGAAAGTGACGCAATATACACAACTTGTTTTGAAAAGTCAAGGACAAGTTGGGGAAAGTATTATTTTTTGTTGACATCTTGGCTCAACTTAATTAAATTTATCTATTTTTCAGATCATCGATTTGGGGCATTGCCCTTCTGATTTTGGGCTGGAAGGTCACGCAGAGGCTTTTATAAACTCTTTTTTAAATCACCGCCGTCAAACGCACGGCGAGGGAATTTTACATGTTTAAATGATCGGAGCTTAAAATGAAACGGTTGGCCGATTTCTTTTTTCAGATGACAGTGTTTTGTTTTCTATCGGTTGCCGGCAGCCTTGCCCAAACTCAATCTGACAGCCTCACCGCCCAAGAAAGCAAGGCGCTCAGAATTTACCTCGATTGTGATATGTGCGGGGGCGATGACTTCGATTACATCCGCACGGAAATTGCTTTCGTGAATTACGTCCGCGACCGCAAAGAAGCCCAGGTGCACGTCTTGATCACGACCCAGGAAACCGGCGGCGGCGGCACGGAATTTACCATCACCTTCATTGGGCAACATGAATTTGCCGGCAACAACGACACCCTGAAGTTTGTTTCCAAGACGGATGATACCGACGACATCGTGCGGCAGGGAAATGTGCGGGTGATGAAACTGGGGCTGATCCGCTACGTCGCCAAGACGCCGCAGGCCGGACAGATTGCAATTACCTACAACAAACCCGCGGCGCCCAAGGCCGTCGTTGATAAATGGAATTACTGGATATTCAGCTTTGATCTCAGCAGTTTTCTCAACGGCCAAAAATCAACGAGCTTTGTTTCGTTGTATGGCTCGGTTTCCGCGAATCGGGTGACGCCGGCCTGGAAAATCAATTTGCGCGTCAACGGCAATTATAACGAAAGCAATTTTGATCTCGGCGACCGGACGATTTCCAGTTTTTCGCGCGGCAGAAGCTTTCGCGGCTTGGTGGTGAAGAGCCTCGACGAGCATTGGTCGACCGGACTTTTCAGCTCGGTTTCTTCCTCGACGTATAACAATACCAAACTGGAAATCGAAGCGGCGCCGGCGGTTGAATACAATCTGTTCCGCTACGCCGAATCGACGCGGCGGCAACTGCGGTTTCTCTATAGAATCGGCTATAATAATGTCCATTATAACGAAGAAACCATTTATGATAAAACCTCGGAAGTTCTGTTCAACCAAGAGCTCTCGATCACTCTCGATGTGAAGCAGCCCTGGGGATCGGTGCGAACGAGTTTGGAAGGCTCGAATTATTTTCATGACTTCACCAAGAATCGTGTGGAGCTTTTCGGCGAGCTGTCGTTGCGGCTCTTCAAGGGCGTTTCTTTCCGTGTCTTTGGAGAAGTTTCGCGAATTCGCGATCAACTGTCGCTGCCCCAAAGCGGCTCCACGCCGGAAGAAATTTTGTTGCAGCGCCGGCAGCTTGCCACGCAATACAGCTATTTTGCTTCCATCGGCTTGAGCTACACCTTCGGCTCGATTTACAACAACGTCGTCAATCCCCGCTTTGGAAATTGATCATGGTCAAGGATTGAAGCCGATGCAATATGAAGAAATTCTCAAACGTCTCAAATCTCTCGCCAATCCCGCCATCGCCGCCGGCATGGCACGGTTCGGCAGCAGGCCGAAAAAGGCGCTGGGAATATCCGCGCCGAATTTGCGCCAGCTCGCCAAAGAAATTGGCCGCGATCATCGCCTCGCGCTGCGGCTGTGGGATTCCGGCATTCACGAAGCCAGAATACTCGCCAGCTTAATCGACGAGCCGGAGAAGGTCACCGAGACCCAGATGGAAAGATGGGTGAAGGACTTCGACTCTTGGGATGTTTGTGACGCTTGTTGTTGCAATCTTTTCGACAAGACGCCAGTCGCTTATCAAAAAGCCGCGGCGTGGAGCAAAAGAAAAGAAGAGTTCGTCAAAAGAGCGGGATTTGCGCTCGTTGCCTATCTCGCCGTGCACGACAAAAAGGCAAAGGACGAAGCGTTTATCAGGTTTCTGCCGATGATCAAACCAGCATCGAGCGACGAGCGCAACTTCGTCAAGAAAGCCGTCAATTGGGCTTTGCGGCAAATCGGCAAACGCAACGTCGCGCTCAATCGCCTGGCCATCCAAACCGCAAAAGACATTCACGCCATGGATTCCAAAACGGCGCGATGGATCGCCGCCGACGCGCTGCGCGAGCTGACCGGTGAAAAAATCAAAAAGCGGCTGCAAGATAAACAATCTTGAAGAATTCTTTCCTTGCTATTTTTACCAATTCGGAGTATATTCCGAAATAGTCGAACTATTTCGGAGTCGATTCCAAAATGGAAACCATTAAAAGATTGCTCGAAATCGAGCTCCCGCCCCGGCAGTCAGCATTTCTGTGGGGTCCGAGAAAAACCGGCAAATCGACCTACTTGAAAACAAAATTTCCGAAGAGCCCGGTTTATGATTTTCTTCTGACCGACCTGTTCGTCGAGTTCTCCAAACGGCCGGCGTTGCTGCGAGAGCAATTGCTGGCCAAGCCCGCCGGAGAGCTGCAGCAGCCGATCATTTTGGACGAAGTGCAAAAAGTCCCACAGATTTTGGATGAGGTACATTGGCTGATCGAGAACAAAGGTCTCAGGTTTATATTGTGCGGCTCCAGCGCGCGAAAGCTCAAAAGAGGCCAAAGCAACCTGCTGGGCGGCCGGGCATGGCGTTATGAAATGTTTCCTCTGGTGACGCCGGAGCTGGAGCATGTAGATTTGCTTCGCGCGCTCAATCATGGCATGATTCCAGTCCACTATTTGCAAAACGATTACAGAAGGACGTTGAAAGCTTACGTGCGCGATTATTTGAAAGAAGAGGTTTTCCACGAAGGCCTGACGCGAAATCTTCCGGCGTTTTCCCGATTTTTTGACGCCATGGGTTACTCGCACGGCGAGCTGGTCAACTACTCCAATATTGCGCGTGATTGCGGCGTGGATTCCAAAACCGTAAAAGAGTATTTTCAAATTCTCGTCGACACGTTACTAGGCAGATTCCTTCTCCCGTTTAAAAAAAGACAAACCCGACAAGTGATCGGCAAGGCGCCGAAATTTTATCTCTTCGACGTCGGCATTGCCGGCGCCATCGCCAACCGCCGCGTGAGCCAGGAGAAAGGAGCGGCTTTCGGCAAGGCGCTGGAGCATTTCACTTTCATGGAGATCGCGGCTTACAACTCGCTCCGGGAACTGGATTTTGACCTTAATTTCTGGAGAACCAAATCAGGCCTGGAAGTGGATTTCGTGCTGGGCGGCGGCGATGTTGCCATTGAAGTCAGAGGCACGAGTCGCGTGGACAGCGCAGATTTGCGTTCGCTCAATGCTTTCATGGATGAATACTCGCCGCGCTTGGCCATTGTGGTGTGCAACGAAAACGCCGAAAGAATTTACGAGAAGATAAAAATCATGCCCTGGCGAATTTTTCTGCGCAGCTTATGGGAGGGCAAAATCATACGGTGATCGTAAATTCGCTTGAAAATCTGCGCGAACAATGTTATATTTCTGAAATACAAAATCAGTCATCATAAAGGCCGATATGAAGAATTTGGACAATCTCCGGCTGCGGGCAGCTTGTTTGCCGCGATTTTCTTCGTTGCATTTTTTGCTGCTGAGTTTTTTGGCAATGGCGATACCGGCCCGTGCCCAATCCCCCACCCCAAATTGGGCCAACCGTTTTCTCGGGCTGCCGCGCCCCGATAGTTGCCGCGCTTTTTTAATGCGCCTTACTGAAGAGCCGCATGTCGCCGGCACCGACCAGAACTATGCGCTGGCAGAATATGTCATGAAAAAATTCAAATCATACGGCTTGATCGCGGAAATGCCCTCCTATGATGTTTATCTGCCTTATCCGAAAAAAGTCGAATTCAAAATCACCCAGCCGATTCAGTTCACCGGGCCGACGCCGGAGGCCGGCTTCATCGGTGACAAAGATTCTTACGGCCCTGATATCATCATGCCGTTTCATGCGTACTCGCCGAGCGGCGAGGCCGAGGGCCAGGTGATCTACGCCAACTACGGATTGCCGGAAGATTACGACAAACTCGAAGCGCTGGGCATTTCCGTGCGCGACCGCATCGTGCTCGTTCGTTATGGCCGCTGTTTTCGCGGCGTGAAAGTGCATGTTGCGGAAGAACGCGGCGCGCGCGCGGTGTTGATTTATTCCGACCCGGCGGATGACGGCTACATGCAGGGCGATGTTTATCCGTTTGGCCCGATGCGCCCGGAAACCGGCATTCAACGCGGCTCGGTGCAGTACATGTTTTTTTATCCCGGCGATCCGCTCACGCCGGGCTGGGCCGCGACCAGCGGCGCCGAGCGCAATTCGGCGGATCGCGCGAAAAATTTGCCGCGCATTCCCTCGCTGCCGATTTCTTACGGCGACGCCGAAAAAATTCTGCGCCATCTCGCCGGCTCGAACGTGCCGCGCGGTTGGCAAGGCGGTTTGCCGTTTGCGTATCACACCGGCCCCGGCCCGGCGGCGCTGGAAATCACCGTCGCGATGGATTATCAAATCCGTCCGATTTGGAATGTGATCGGAACGCTGCGCGGCAAGGATGAGCCGGAAAATATCGTCATTATCGGCAATCATCGCGACGCCTGGACCTACGGCGCGGTCGATCCGGGCTCCGGCACGGCCGTGATGCTGGAATTGGCGCGAAACCTCAACGAACTCGTCAAGCAAGGCTATCGCCCGCGGCGCACGATTCAATTTGCGAGCTGGGATGGCGAAGAGTACGGTTTGCTCGGCTCGACCGAATGGGTGGAGCATCATCGCACACTCACTTCGCGCAATGTCGTGGCGTATGTCAATATCGATGCGGCTATAAGCGGAGATCGTTTTGCCGTCGGCGCCTCGCCGACGCTGCGGACTTTCGTTCAGCAGATTGCCGGCATGGTTGCCGATCCGAAAAGCGGGCGCAGCGTCTTGAGCCGTTGGTGGCAGCAGCAAAATGAAAACAAGAAAAAGAAAACGGAGCCGAATTGGAACGCGATCGACACGCTCGCCGTCAATATCGACGATCTCGGCGCCGGTTCGGACTTCACCGCGTTTCTCGATTTCGCCGGCGCGCCGTGCATCTCGATGAGTTTCGGCGGCCCCTACGGTGTTTATCACTCGACGTATGACAATTTCTATTGGATGGAAAAATTCGGCGACCCGACGTTTGCGTATCACGCGACGATGACGAAGATCGCCGGTTTGATGGTCATGACGCTGGCGGATCGCCCGGCGATTCCGATTGATATTTCGGCGTATGCAAAACAATTGCGAAAAGAAGTGAGAACTATTCAAACCGCCTTGAAGGAGTTGGACACGAAACCCCTCACCCAGCTTGACGATCTCTCCCAAAAAATCAACGCGTGGATTAAAGTCGCGGAGACCTGGCGGCGGACTGCATCCGGCGCGAACCAACTCGATGCGTTGACCTTGAAAACCATCAACACGCATCTGCTGAACATCGACCGTGCCTTCATCTCGCCGGAAGGTTTGCGCGGGCGCACGTGGTACAAAAATTTGTACGTCGCGCCGGGCGAATACACCGGCTACGCCGCGCAAACTCTGCCGGGTCTGCGCGATTGTCTCGACCGCAATGATTTGGAGCGCCTGCCGATTGAAGAATCGCGCTTGCTGAAGGCGGTCGAAGCAGCAATGATGGAAACCCAGGCGGCTGTGGATTTGGTGCAGCAGCGTTTATCCGGTGGAGGGAAATAATGAAGATTGCAAATTTTCAATTTAAAATTTTCAATTTAGAATTTATATTGTGATAATTGCTGTATCGCGAAGGTGAAGACATGAAGATTCTCCAATTAGACATCGAGGGATTTCGTTCCCTCAAAAAAGTGAGTTGGAAACCCGGCGACTTGAATGTTGTCATCGGGCCCAACGGCACTGGAAAATCTAATTTACTGCGTTTTCTTGAGTTGATGTCCGTCTCCGCTCAGGGTCGTCTCGGAAAATATATTCAATCACTCGGTGGAATGGAACCGATTGTTTGGGATGGACAGGTGAAAACCATTTCATTCAAACTCAGGAGGCCGCTTGGAGAAAATGATTTGATGTCATATATTTTGGAATTTGTGCGTTTAGGCACAAGTAGCTCTTACCGAATACAGCGAGAACTCCTTGCTGACTTTTATCCTGTTGAAACTGAAAAAAGAAATGAACCAGTTAAATTTTTAGAAAGAAATGGCTTGCAAGCTCGTATTTTTACCGACAAGCAGGAAGTCTTGACGGCACCGGAAGATTCCATTTCGGAAGAAGAGTCTTTCCTTTCAATTGCAGCGGGTCCGTTTGTCAGCAATCCTTTGACTAAGCTATTCCAATTGGATTTGGCACTTTGGAAAATTTATCATGATCTACAGGTACATCAAGATGCAATCATTCGTCAGGCTGCCGTTGCACGCTCGGAGAAGATGATTGCTCCAAATGGCCAAAATCTAATTCCGGTTCTGCATACGCTTTACGATGGCGACCGTGATTTCAAGAGGGATATTAACTCTGCGATGCGCGCAGCATTTGGAGATGATTTTGATGAGCTGGTTTTTCCGCCCGCTGCCGATCAAAGAATCCAATTGCGCGTGCGGTGGAAATCCTTGAAACGAGAACAATCTGCCGCCGATCTTTCCGATGGCACGTTACGCTTCTTGCTTCTTCTTACGATTTTGGCCAGCCCTTCACCTCCGCCGTTAATTGCGATTGATGAGCCAGAAACCGGCTTGCACCCATCGATGTTGCCGATTATTGCCGAATACGCCATCGATGCTGCGGCGCGGACACAAGTCATTTTCACCACTCATTCTCCCCAGTTTTTGGACGCCTTCACCGACACCAAGCCAGCGACAACCGTGGCAAAATGGGAAAATGGTGAAACAACACTCAGGGTTCTCGAAGGTGAACAGCTTGATTATTGGCTGAAAGAATATTCTTTAGGTGCGCTCTTTAAATCAGGAGAATTGGAGGGCATGGAATGAAGTTTATCATCTTCATTGAAGGGCATACCGAACACAAGGCTTTGCCGGCGTTCTTTAAAAAATGGCTCGATCCTCGACTTTCCCAACCGGTGGGTATCAAAACCGTTCGCTTTGAAGGGTGGCAGGAGTTGGTGAAGGACATGCCAAAAAAAGTTGGCCTGTATCTCAACGGGCCACAAAAGCATGAGCTTATCTCAGTCATCGCACTGCTCGATCTTTATGGTCCTACCTTCTACCCTGCCGACAAAAAAACAGCAAAGACACGATACGATTGGGCCAAAGCACATCTTGAAAGTCAAGTCAATCATCCCAAATTTCGCCAGTTCTTTGCGGTTCATGAAACCGAAGCCTGGCTTTTAAGTGGCCCGGATTTGTTTTCTCCTGAAATCAAGAAAGCGCTACCCAAAAGCATACAACATCCTGAAGATGTCAATTTTGACGAACCACCTGCCAAGCTGCTTGATCGCATTTATAAACAGAAAACTCAACACAGCTATAAAAAAGTCACGCATGGAAGCGAGCTTTTCAACAAGCTTGATCCGAACCTCGCCTACAAGAAGTGTCCTCGATTTAAAGAACTCTTAGACGAAATGTTAAAGCTGGCTAAACAAGCTGATTTGTGAAATATAAATTATTTTCGGTGCAGTTCTCTTTTCGTTGCGAGTAACCTTATGCACGGCGGCGACCACATTGCCGAAGTTCTCAAGGCCCAGGGCGTCAAGTTTCTCTTCACATTGTGCGGCGGGCACATTTCGCCGATTCTTGTCGGGTGTAAACACCGCGGCATTCGTGTCATTGACGTGCGACACGAAGCCACCGCCGTGTTTGCGGCGGATGCGGTGGCGCGTCTCACCGGCGTTCCCGGCGTCGCAGCGGTGACAGCCGGGCCGGGCGTCACCAACACGATGACGGCGGTCAAAAATGCCCAACTCGCGCAATCGCCGGTTATTATTTTGGGCGGCGCAACCGCGACGGCGCTGAAAGGGCGCGGCGCTTTGCAAGACATCGACCAAATGGCGCTGTTCAAGCCGCATGTAAAGTGGGCGAAGTCCGTGCGCAAAGTTCACGACCTGGTTCCGGCGCTCGAGCAAGCGTTCAGAATTTCGAAAAGCGCTGTGCCGGGCCCGGTGTTTGTCGAATGCCCGGTCGATTTGCTTTACGACGAAGCTGTCGTGCGCGAATGGTACGGCGTGAAATCATCCGGAGGCCGCACGCTGGCAGAGCGCGCGTTAAAATGGTATCTCAATGGTCATGTCAATCGGCTTTTCGCTGGAACCGATGACATCAAAATTTCCCCGCAGTTCAATGTTGCGCCGCCATCGTCAAGCTCTGCCGATATTCGCAAAGCTGCAAAGAAATTGCAACGCGCCGAACGTCCGGTGCTGCTCGTTGGCAGCCAAGCCCTGCTCGAAGCCTCTGAAGCGTCTCAAGTCGCAACTGCCGTGAAACGTTTGGGCATTCCGATTTATCTCTCCGGCATGGCGCGCGGAATGTTGGGCAAACAACATTCTTTGCTGATGCGGCACAAACGCCGTGAGGCGCTCAAAGAAGCTGATCTCGTCATGCTCGCCGGCGTGCCGTGTGATTTTCGGTTGGACTACGGCCGGCACATTCGGCGCAACTCGTATCTCATTTCCGCCAATCGCAGCCGCACGGATTTGAAAAAAAACCGGCGTCCTCAAGTCGGTGTGTTTGGCGACCCCGGCAGGTTCTTGCGCCAGCTTGCGGATGAGTTGCCGCAAGAAGAACGCTGGACGAGTTGGCGCAATCAATTGCGGCAGCGCGACGAGGCGCGTGAACAAGAAATTCAGCGTCATGCGGCGGAACAAACCGAGTTGTTGAACCCAGTGCACCTTTGCCGCGAAATTGAAAAAACGGTTCCACAAAATACCGTCATAGTTGCCGATGGCGGTGACTTCGTCGCAACGGCTTCGTATATTGTGAATCCATCCGGGCCGCTTACGTGGCTCGATCCCGGCGCTTTTGGCACGCTCGGCGTCGGCGCCGGCTTCGCGCTTGGCGCCAAACTCTGCCGTCCCGAAGCCGAAGTGTGGATTTTATTTGGCGACGGCTCGGTTGGTTATAGTTTGTCGGAATTTGACACGTTCGTGCGCCATCAAATTCCGGTGTTGGCAATCGTAGGCAACGATGCCTGCTGGACGCAAATCGCCCGCGAGCAAATTGAGATGCTCAAAGATAATGTCGGTACGATTTTACGTTTTACGGATTATCACGCGGTTGCTGAGGGATTCGGCGGCAAAGGCCTATTGCTCAAAGAATCGCAACACATTTGTGAAATTCTGCAACAAGCCAGAAAAGCGGCCTCGCAAGGCCAGCCGGTGCTGGTGAATGCCCATCTCGGAAAAACCGCATTTCGCAAAGGATCGATTTCGATGTGAGAATTTTCATATACGTCATCCAAAAATAAAATTCTCAAAATTTCACTTTCATCTGATTCCAACCCGGAGGAGTTATGAAAATCAAATTCGGGACTTTCAATTTGTTCGATCTCGCCTTGCCCAATCAGGCTCTTCGCGAAAAGAAGAGGTATTCCACAGTCGAATATCAAAAGAAAACAACCTGGATCGCCGAGAAATTGGTTGCGATGGATGCCGACATCGTGGGCTTTCAAGAAGTTTTTCATAAAGCCGCTTTGGGTGAGGCCATCAAAAAAAGCGGCATGTATGATGATCATAATTCCCTCATAGTTTTGGGGGAAACCGGAGCTTCTCCGATGGTCGGATTGGTTTCGCGATATCCGGTGCTCTTGCTCGAAAGCATTGCCGACTTCCCACCGGAGAGTCTGATCATGTTTGACAATGATTGCGTTCCGATCAGCCGATTTCGCTGTCCGCTTCTAAAAGCCAAAATCAGGCTTCCCAATAAAAAACCGATCATTGTTTTCGTGGTTCATTTAAAATCGAAGCGTCCGCTTGTCGAGCAAAGCGTCAAGCATGATGCAAAAGCGCAGGCGCTTGGCAAAGCCAAATCGCTTATCGTGCGGGCGGCGGAGGCTGCGGCGCTGCGCTGCATTTTGATCGACGAGCTCAAAAACAATCAAATGCCCGTCGTTGTGCTGGGAGATTTGAACGACACCGGCCAAAGCGTGACCACCAATATCATTACCGATTCGCCGCCATCGAAGAAACTTGCTGTTGAAAAAAGAAGAAGCATCTGGGATCAATTCCTCTACAGCGCGGCCGATCTTCAGCTCAAACGAAGCCATCGTGATGTGTATTACACGCATCTGCACGACGGCCACCACGAATCGCTCGATCACATTCTCTTGTCCGAAGAATTTTCCCCAACCAATCCGAACCGCATCGGTTTCTTTGAATATATGCGGGTGTTCAACGATCATCTGATCGACCAAAAATTAGCGAACGAGGAGATTCCGGTATGGCAGTCCGATCATGGACAAGTCATCGTCTCGATAGATCTATTCCGAAGCCTTACCCAAAATGCAAACTCCTGACAAAACACTGTATTGGAGGACTCATGAAAGAACAAACTAAACTCTTTGTCGGTTCTCTGCTTTTTGTCGTTTTAATTGCGTCGGTGTTGATCGCGCAAACGCCCGAGAAACGCTTGCTCACTCTCGACGATCTCGCCACACTGCGCGACGTTAGCGACCCGCAAATTTCTCCGGACGGCGGCTGGGTGGTTTATACAGTCAACGCCGCCGACTTGAAAGATGATAAAAAGAACAGCGACCTGTGGATGACGAGCTGGGACGGCGCGAAGACGATTCAGCTTACTTTCAGCAAAGAAAACGAGCACACGCCGCGCTGGAGCCCCGACGGCAAATATCTCGCATTTCTCTCGAGCCGAAATGTTGACGAGGAAACCGATCAAGTTTGGCTGATGAATCGCGAGGGCGGCGAGGCGGAGAAGATCACGGACTTCAAAGGCGGGGTGAATGATTACGTTTGGTCGCCGGACGGCAAGCGCCTGGCGCTGATCGCGCAGGATCCAGATTCGGAAGCGGTGGCGCTCAAAAAAGATGAGAAAAAAACGCTGAAGCCGTTGGTCATCGACCGTTTTCAATTCAAAAAAGATGAAACCGGCTATTTACGCCATTTTCGCCAGCATCTTTACGTGTTCGATCTGGCGGCGCGCAAAGCGGATTTGCTGACGCCCGGAGATGATGACGAATATTTTCCGGCGTGGTCGCCCGACAACTCGTCGATTGTTTTTGTGAGCAAGCGTGGGCCGGATGCGGATCGTCACGACAATTACGATTTATATGTTATCGAGGCCAAAGCCGGCGCGACGGCACGACAACTGACGACATTCGAAGGCGCGGATTGCCATCCGGATTGGGAGAGCCGTCCGGCCTGGAGTCCCGACGGCAAGTTAATTGCTTATCTGCAAGGCGGCGCGCCGAAGCTGATTTATTATGCCATTTATCAAATCGCCGTTATTCCGGCGGCAGGCGGGCAGCCAAAATTGCTGGCGCCGATTGATCGCAACACGCACGATCCGCAATGGTCGAGCGACGGCGCTGCGCTTTATTTTTTGCTGGAGGAAGATCGCGCCAGGTGGCTTGCCAAAGCGCCGGCAGCCGGCGGGAATGTCGAGCATCTCGTGAAAGATCGGCGTGAAATCATTGATTTCGATATCGCGCCGGACGGCAAAATCGTTTTGCTTGCGAGCCGTCCGCACGAGCCGCCTGAAGTTTTTGCGCTCGATCAGCAGGGTTTGCGGCCGCTGGCGCGCAAGAACGACGGCTGGCTGGCCAAGCTCAAATTCGGCGCGGTCGAAGAAATCAGTTTTAAAAACAAAGACGGCTTGACGATAAACGGTTTTGTGGTGAAACCACCGAATTACGAAGCAGGAAAGAAATATCCGGCGATTCTCCGCATTCACGGCGGGCCGGTTTATCAGTTTACCAATGAGTTCATGTTCGATTGGCAGCTTTTCGCGGCGCGAGGTTACGTCGTGGTCGCGGCAAATCCGCGCGGCAGCTCCGGCCGCGGCGAAAAATTTTCGATCGCGATTTATGCGGATTGGGGAAATAAAGATGCGCAAGAGGTTTTGGCGGCAGTGGATTATGTGGTGGCGCAAGGCCTCACCGATCGCGAGCGGCTCGGCGTCGGCGGCTGGAGTTACGGCGGCATGTTGACGAATTACGTCATCGCGCAGGACACACGTTTCAAAGCCGCGGTGAGCGGCTCAAGCATTTCGAATATTCTTGCCGGTTACGGCACCGATCAATATATTCGCGAGTACGAAGCGGAGCTTGGCGCGCCGTGGAAAAATCTCAACGCTTGGATGCGGGTTTCCTTTCCTTTCTTCCGCGCTGACCGCATCGTCACCCCGACGCTCTTTTTATGCGGCCAGGATGATTTCAACGTGCCGCTGCTCAATTCCGAGCAAATGTATCAGGCGCTGCGCAGCCTCGGCATCGATACGCAGCTCGTGATTTACCCCGGCCAATTTCACGGCATCACCAAGCCAAGCTATCAGCGGGATCGGCTGGAGCGTTATCTGGGTTGGTATGACAAGTATCTGATGCCGAAATCGGCAACATCATCCTCTACCGATGGAGAAAAGAGGTAAAGATTTAAAACGTAATTCGTAAAACGTAATTCGTAAAACGTAATTCGTAAAACGTAATTTGTAAAAAGTAACTCGTAAAACGTAAATCAGCATCATCACGTTTTACGAGTTTACGTTTTACGAATTACATCTCACTTCACCATTTCCAACCGTCCCCGCCAAATTTCCGCGCCGAGGCGCAAACGATAAAAATACGTTCCGCTCGCCACTTGCCGGCCGAAATTGTCGCGGCCATTCCAGAACTGCTCGTGCGTGCCGGCGTCGAGATCGCGGTCAAGCAAGGTTCTCACCAGCGCGCCGCGCAGATTGAAAATTTGCAGCGTGACCGGCGCCCGTGTGTTCAACTTAAAACGAATCGTCGTCGCCGGATTAAATGGATTCGGATACGCCGAAATGCGCGGCAGCTCGCCATCATCCAAAACTTCGGCGCTGTTATCCGCCACAGAATTGGCTGCCGATTTTGTTGACGAGCCGCTCCCGGAAATCGGCAGCAGGTTGTACCAAATTTCGCTGCCAGAACTTTTTTCGACACACACCAGCATCTCCGTGGCGCCGGTCACGCCATGCTGCGGCACGGAAAGATTATTGAAGTCGCTGTCGTCAAAAATATTCACCGACGCCGCGTTTTTCAACGCGCTTTCATTGCCAATTGCGCATTTCTTGTATTGGCCGTATTCCGGCGGAGCTTCTTGCGTGCCAAAAACATAAAGCTCGTTGTTGGTTTCATCGATCACCACCGCCGGCCGCGTCCAGCCGCCATCAACTTGAACCGTAAAATTCTGCCAGCCCCCGGCGGCGCTGCGTTTGAGCAACCCGATGCCGGCTGCCGAGCTTGAATTGGGATGCGTTTTACAAACAAAAAAGATTTCATTATTGGGGCTTACGGCCATCGACATGTGGTCATCGCTCAAGGCGCTGCTAAACTGCGGCATCAAGCTCGTTTCGTTGGTCCAATCGCCGTCCGGATTGCCGTCTTTGTGAAGGAGAAAACCGAACTTGCCGCTGGTCGCGGTGTTCTCCGCGTAGCCGACGCCGACGTAATTTTCCCCGCCGCTCGAAAACGCGACTGCATCACACAAACCGGCGCTTACCAAGCTGCTCTTCACCGTGAAAGTCGAAGACCACGTCACCCCGTCGTCGCTGGAGCGCTTGCCGTCGACCTTGCCGCTGTAATAACGAAACGCCCACAATTCGCCGTTCTTCGCTTTCACAAAAACATTTGCAGACTCGCTTGAAAATGTAAAACTGCTCAACACCACCGGAAAACCCGCGTCGATGCTCCAGGCGCTGCCGGAATAAGATAAGCGCAAGATTTTCGTTCCCGTGCTGGATGATGAAGCCAGCAGAATGTAAAGTTTATTCGCCGGCGAATCGACATAGCAATCCGGCCGCGTGCTGCCGCGGCTGTCGATCTGCAATTCCGCCGACCAGGAAGCTCCGCTGAGCTTCCACAAATACCATTTGCCGTCGGAAGATTTTCTTGCCGCGGTCCACCACGTCCCGCCGTGATAAAAAGGCCGGTTTTGATGCGGCTTATCGTAACCGCCGGTGGTGCCGGAAATCGGCGCGTCTTCGCCCGTCGCCGGCGGCGTCGGCAACGGCGACGCGGCAACCGCATACGCGTTGGAGGCGACCGGGGTTGTTTCCACACTCGTCGCAACCGTGAGAGTATAGCCTCCGGCGCTTGAGGGATTCGTGATCACCGCTGCAGGCAAGCTCACCGTGACCGCTGCGCCATTGTTGAGACTCAATGAAATCGGTGTTGTAATCGTCACCGTCTTGTTGCTGCTGTTGCCGGTCGCTGTCGCGCTCACGCCATTCACTTGCACGCCGCTGAGATTGCCGTTCGCAACGGTCGTGGCATTATTAAATGTCAAAGTGATGGAACTGCCGGAAACCAAACGGCCATGGCTGCCAAGGTTGAAAGCAATCGTGTAGGCAGATGCCGCATTCGTCGCCGTTGGATTCGGCGTCACCGTTGCCGCTGAAACCGTCGTCGCTGCCGCTGAGATCGCATAACTCGGCGACTGAACTGGTGAGGTTTGCGAGCTCGTCCAAGCTTGCAGCGAATAATTTCCCGCAATAGCGGGATTGAGCAGATTGGCGCCGGCGCCAAACCCGAGCGTCACATTCGCGCTGTTGGCAAGATTAATTGGTGTCGTAATCGTCACTTCGCGAGTGTTGCTGTTGGAAACAACTGCGGCGGCGGCCGTTCCATTCACGGCAATTTGATTCACCGCGATGCTGCTCGGCACTGAAGTGCTGGCGGGAAATTGAATCGTGATCGTTCCACTGCCGGCAGCCAACGCGCCTTGATTGTCAAGCGTCAACGAAATGGTATAACTCCCGGCGGTATTCGCTTCATTTGGCGCAACGTTGACGCTATTGACGGTAACCGGCGACTGTCCGCTGCTGGTTGGACCTAACGTGAGTTGATTGTACCAAATATCACTCGCCGTGAGATTGTCGGCGCAAATCATCAACCCGCTCGCGGCGCCGGCAAACGACGGCGGCGCGCTCAAATCATCAAATGACGCGCCGGTTGCAGCAAGCGCTGCCGTCGCCGCCGCCGCGCTCAAACTTGCTTCCGCGCCGATGGCGCAGGTTTTATATTCCGCAAATTTTGTGGAACTATTAACGCCCATCACATACAAGACGTCATTGGAAATGTCGGCCACGACCGCCGGTGTTTTCCAATTCAACCCGGCAGCGTTGTCATTCACCACAAATTTCGTCCAGCCGCCGGCATGACTGCGTTTGTATAACGTGTTATTCGGCGCGCTGCCGCTTGCATTGGCGTTTTGTGTGAAGAAATAAACGTTGTTATTCTGGTCGGTCGTTGCGGCAATTTTATTATCGGCGCGCTCGCTGCCGAAAAATGCCAGCGCCGTTGATTCATCGGTCCAAACGTTCTCCGGGTCGCCGTCGCGATGAATCAAAAAACCGTATCGGCTGCCGGCGGCATCGCTCTCGCCATAAGCCACGCCGACATAACTATTGCCGTTCGCCGCGAAAACCACGCCATCCGTCGTTCCCGAAGCCGTCGTCAAACCGGTTTTGACATCGATGACAGCCGACCAAATCGCGCCGCCGTTGGTCGAGTGTTTCGCTTGCAGCTTATTTCCCTCCACTCGAAAAATCCACAAATCGCCGTTCGCAGCCTGAACCAAGCTCATGGGATTGTAGCCGTCGCTATTCGTGAAACTCGGGTTGACGGCGAATCCCGCATCCTTCGCCCACGTTGCGGATTCCGTTGAATACGAAAAGCGGCAAAATTCCGATTTGCTCGTGTGCGAGCCCAGAACGTAGAGTTTGCCGGCCGAGGAATTGACAACGGCGTCGTACTTATAGGTTTTGGTTTTACTCAGCTTGGTCGCCTTGGACCAATTTCCATTGTTAAATTGCCAAAGATACCACCGACCAGCGGAGCTATTGTAGGCAATCGCCCACCATTTGCCGTCATGATAGAAAACTTTATTCTGGTTGGATTTGGCAAAACCGGATTTCGTTGACTTCGAAATGGCCGCACCGGCCGCGCCCGTAGGGATTTGGCCATTGGCGTTCGACCATACGGTGCCGAGCAGCAAAATGAAGCAAATCAAACTGCCGATGAATCGACGGAAACCCATACGGGCTTCGCCGGCGATAAAAATTTTTTTGTGCGTCCATGACAAGGGTAACATGCGCATCCTCATTTTCAAATTTTTCGCGAAACCAGACTTATTGATTATGTGGCTTGGGCAACAGCCACCGCTTCAGTGAGGTATCGAGATGACGAGACTGTCGAGTTGAACCCCTGTCCTTGGGAAGTGGTGCGTTTGTGTAAGGATGAAATAATCCGGCCGTTCCTTAGCCGTGTGAGAAATTTGAGGTGTTTACTTGAATAGATATACCATCATAAGGCGTGAGTTGCGGAAATTTTTTGAAATCACGCTTGAAAAGCCTGGCACCTATTTTGCCGAATTCATGTGACGGTCTGCTTGGAGATGCCTTAATTACACACATCACCTTGATCAGCCATGGCAAAAGGCTGAGGGGAGCGGCACGAATATGAAATTCACTTACAGGTTTGTGTGAGCGATGGTTCGCAAAATGTTTTTTAATTTCATCAAGCGCAGCGCCAGATCATCGGCCTCGCGCTTGTTCACGGCGGCGGTTGTTCTTTGTGGAATCGTCTTTTTGCTGAATGCCGCTTTCTTCGACGTTCGTCCCTCCAACTTATGGGGATTGACGTACGGCACGCTCGCCGCCATTTTGATGATTGGCGCCGCGTTGCTGGGATTGCAGCGTCGCTTGACAAAACTTGCGTTGAAAACCGGATTCGGCAACGCGCAAAGTTGGCTGCACGTTCATCTTTACGGCGGCGCGCTGTTTCTGCTGCTCACCTTCATGCACACCGGTTTTCGCCAGCCGCACGGTATTCTTACCTGGTGGCTCTGGTTTCTCAGCATTTGGGTCACGGCGAGCGGTTTTCTCGGCGTCATTCTGCAAAAATGGATTCCCAAGCTTTTGACCTCCGGCCTCGCCATCGAAGTGGTCTACGAACGCATTCCCGAGCTGATTCAGGAAATCGGCGAAAAGGTCGAGGCCTTGCTTGAAAACTGCGCTCCGCAAAGCGGGGTCAAGGATTTTTATCAAAAGCAAATCGCCATGGCGCTGGTCACGCCGCGACCGCGTTTAATTTATTGCATCGATATCACCGGCGGCATTCAATCGCGGCTCAAACAATTTGAATATTTGCGCGGCTTTCTCCCCCTCACTGAAAAGGAGAATTTGAACAAGTTGGAAGCCTTGTACAAAACCAAACTCGAAATCGACGCGCATTACACGCTGCAGCGCCTCCTGCGCGTGTGGCTCTACACGCATGTGCCGGCGTCGCTCGTTCTGCTCATCTTACTCGGACTGCATTTATTTACCGTGCTTTATTATTAGCCCGCAAAATACAAATATGCAAAACTTTTTTCGTGTGTTTAACGGGCAATAGAATTGATCGCATCTTGCATGACTCAAAAAGGCAATAGTAAGGAGAACAAAGGCACTTTTAGCGACCTCCGGCTTTCCGTATCGCGAAGATATGTTATTTCCGATCCTCGGCGCGCCATGATGGTCGCCGGTGGGTTGATGTGTTTTGGCATTTTGGGTTATTATGTCATTGATTTTTTCTTTCTCAAAAACAGCGTCACCGCCAGCGGCCCGCTCTCGTCGCCTCATGCCAAATTTGAAAAAGATTGCGCCTCGTGTCACGAGCCTTTCAAAGCTGCGACCAGCGTCAAATGTTCGGTCTGCCACGAGAAAACCGGCGATAAACTCGGCGTCTATACGTTTGCCGGCCACTACGTTTATCGCTCAGGCGAGGGGCAGCGAATGAAAATCGCCGCAGCCAATTTTTCCGCCAAAGAAACCGCTTGCGCCGTATGCCATCAGGAACATCAGGGCCGCAACGTTTTCATCACCAATGTGCCGGACGACTATTGCACCTCGTGTCACGTTTACGGCTCGTTCAACAAAAATCATCCGCAGTTTCAGTTTGTGACGAAAAAAACCCCGGATGATTCGGCTTTGGCATTCACGCACCTCAAGCACGTCAAGGAAATCGTCAAACGCGAAAAATTGACGGATATTGAAAGAGCCTGTTTATATTGCCATAATCCGCAGCCCGACGGCAGGCATTTTGAGCCGATTGAATTTGAGACGCATTGCAATGCCTGTCATTTAACCGGCAATGTCGCAACGCCGGCGCTCAAAATTAAAACTGCCGATGAACTGTCGGAACCCGGCGTTGAAACGCTCGAAGCGATTCGCAGCCGGCGCAGCCCCGGCGCGATGTGGGCGTTCAACACCAATCCCAATGAGTTTCAAATCAAGCCCGGCAATCGCCTGGTGAAATCGCCGGTTCGTCATGAGGATCCATGGGTTTTGGAAAATTTGAAAACGATCCGGCGCGCGCTGTATCCGAATCTCGGTTTGGCCGAATTGCTCAAAACCGCCGGTGAAACTGCCGGGAAAAATCAACCGGCAGCGGAAAAGCCGATTTATCTGGAAGCGATTCAAACCCTGCAAGAGCAGGCGGCCGGCTTGCGCGGCAGGCCGGAGCCGGAAGTGCAAAGCGAGCTGGCCAAAATCGACTCGCTGCTCAAAGTCGCGCGCAATAAAATTCAGCGCCAGCCGCTTTTGAACGGCGCGGCAAAATTTGTCTGGCCGGCAGCCAAAGCAAATACCAGTTTGAATCCCGATCAAATCGCCGGATTGAATGATTTGGCAGCGTCGTTAACCGCGCCCTGCCGCGAATGCCACACAGTCGAAAACGCGGCCATTTTGCGCGTGCAGAAAGATCAGCGAATTTTGCAGCGCGCCGAATTCAACCACCGCGCGCACATTGTGCAACGGCGATGCCTGGAATGCCATACGCAAATCCCAATTATCGCCAGCGGCGAAGCGCCGGCGACGGTTAAAAACGCGCAAGACCGCGCAGCAATTCAAAATATCCCGGATATCGAAAACTGCCGCGCCTGTCACAACCGCGAGGAAACTTCCAATCGCTGCGTGACGTGCCATTATTTTCATCCGAACAAAACCAATCGTTCGAGCCTTTTGTTGTATTTAGATTAATTTCGTAGTGGCGCCTTCAGGCGCTATTCGTCGGGAAATTAAAGTTTCTTGTATTCGTCGATATTGTTATTGACTCAAAACTTTGCGCCTGAAGGCGCTACTACAAAATTTTTATAGATATTGAAAAATGAAAGCCAAACTTTTCTGCACCACCGGATTTTTTGCCGGATCGAATTTCGAATTTACCAAAGAAGCCACGATTGGCAAAAGCCGAGCGAACAGCATCGTGCTGGCGCCGCCGATTGTTTCCGGCCGCCATGCGCGCATTTATTTCGACGAAAAATTCCAAAGCTACATTATCGAGGATCTCGGCAGCCGCAACGGCACGCAAGTTGACGGGGTTCGGGTGAGAAAGAAAGAAAAACTGGAAGCGTTGAGCATCATCACCTTTGCGCAAAAGTTCGATTTCATTTTTCAAGTCATTGACAACTACGAGAGCGAGCCGGCGAAAAAGAAAATGGCGCAAAGAGAAACGACAGTCGCGATGAATTCAAAAAAACGGACCAAAAAGACCGGTATAACACCGCTGCTCGCCAAAGATGAAATCGTCGAGACGTTTCTGGCAAATGGAAAAAACAACGGCAAAACCATGCTCGAAGCCGCGCCGATGCCGTTTCGCGCCGCCTCGAAGGAAAAAACTTCGCCCGGCAGTAACGGCAAAACGCTGCTCGAAGTTCTCGCGGAGAACAAAAAAAAGGCGGCAAACCAGCCGGTTTTTCTTTTGGAAATGAACAGCAAAGGCCGGCGCCTAAAAACCGTTCAACTCAAAAACGGCGAAAATTTTCTGGGCCGGGAGTCGCAATGTGAAATCGAAATCGACGATCCTTCGATATCGAGACGCCACGCCGTGTTGACCATCAATGCGGATAAAGTGTTCGTAAAAGATCTTGGCAGCCGCAATCACACTTTTGTCGGCAAGCAAACCGCTATGGTGGAAATTGAAATTCAACCCGACACGCCGCTGCGCTTTGGCAACGTTGAGGCGAGGTTGATTCGTACATTTCAGTTTGAAAAACGGAAAGCCTCGAGTATCGGGCATTTGGTATGAACATAAATCAAGAAATCCTTCCCGACGGCACATTTATTCTCAAGCAGCCGGCGCGCTTGCCAGACGTGTTGGACATGCTGATTGTCGGCGGCGGGCCGGCGGGAACGGCGGCCGCTTTTCGCGCCAAAGAATTGGGGCTGGCCGCGCTCGTCATCGATTTTGATGACGTGATGAAACGCATCCGCGATTACGCCAAGGACAAATTGATTCTTCCCGACTACGGCGGCGGCGACGACATGCAATTTCCGAAAGGCGACGGCTTGGTTTCTCTGCTGCGCTTCTCCCCCATCGACAAAGATGAGATGTGCCGGCAATGGAAAAAATTTTATCGCGATTACAATATTCCCGGCCAGACCGGCGTCGAGCTTCTCGGCCTGCAACGGCAGCGCGACGGCATTTGGCAAGCGCGCGCGTTTAATCATCACACCAAAGCCGAGCAATCCTATCTCGCGAAGCACGTCATCATCGCGATCGGCCGCGGCGTGCCGCGCCGTTTCGACATTCCCGGCAATACGGAGGGCATCGCGTATCGCTTGTCGGATCCGGGTTTGTACGTCGGCGCACCGGCGTTGGTGATCGGCGGCGGCACTTCCGCCGCGGAGGCGGTGATTGCGGTTTCACAGGCGAAAATCAAGGCGAATGATTCGACCGCGGTTTACTGGTCCTATCGCGGCGACAAATTGCCGAAGGTCTCGAAGGCACTGGCCGAGGCGTTTTTCGACGCTTATCTGGGCAACGGCAACATTCGCCATTATGCCTACAGCGAGCCGGTGGCGGTGATGGCGGCTGAGGATAAAAAAGAATATCTCTCGCTGCGCACGGATCGCCGCCGTCTCGACGGCCGGCCGCTCGAAACTTCTCATCTCGAATTTCCCAAAGAGCATTGCCTCGCCTGCATCGGCGAGGATATTCCGACGGCTTTTTTAAATTCATTGGGAATTGCGATGGCGGCCGGGGGACCGGGCAACAAACAACGCTTCGTGGTGACGCCGCTGCTCGAAACGCCACAACCGAATGTTTATTTGATCGGCGATATTTTAAGTCCGGCTTATTTTGAAACGGAAAATTTCGACGCCGGCGCAAGATATTTTCAAGAAATCAGGCGAAGAGGCAACATCAAAGCGGCGCTGCGCGACGGCGTTCTCGTCGCCGAAGCGGTGGCGCAAAAACTCGCCGGCAAAAAAGTCATTCGCGTCGATCTCGATTTTGAGGAGGAACGCGCCGAGGCCAAATTTTCCGGCGCCAAAACCTCGATTGCCGGGAGCGACGGTCCGCTCAAAAAGAATTTGACCGCAGCGCGATTCGCCGCCGAGCATCAGGCCTTTCTCGTTCATCTCATTTCAGGAAATGTGGAAGCGGAGGAGTTTGCCGTCAATAAAAACGGCATTACGACGATTGGCCGCAAAGATTGCAACGTTAATTTTCCGGAAGACATGCTGATGTCCGGCCGGCACGCCTCGATTTCGCACGGCCCGGAAGGCTATTTTCTCCGCGATGACGGCAGCACCAACGGCGTTTTCATCAAACTGAAAGAAGCGCGGCCCACGGAAATTTTTCACGGCACTGTCGTTCGCATCGGCAGGCAGATGCTGTTGTTTGACGCGGAAAACGGCGGGTATTCTTTCATTCACATCGACGCCGCCGGCAAGCCGCTGAATCGCTACGAGCTGTCGACTCAAACCATCGTCGCCGGCCGTCAAGCGCCGGATGTGAATTTGGATCACGAAGACATGACGCTGTCGCGCCGGCACTTGTCGATCACGATCAAGGATCGCAAGATTTTGGTGAAAGATTTGGGCAGCGCCAACGGCAGTTTTCTGAAAATAAAAAATTCCGTGCCGCTGGAGCTCGATGATCAATTTCGCATCGGCCAGCAGCTTTTTAAATTCAATTTGAAAAAAGAAGCCGCGCGGCGGACCATAGTCTTCAACACTGAATTAAAAGAAGTCCGAAACTTAAAGTCCGAAGTCCAAAGTCCGAAATTCGAAGTTCGAAGTCAAGGGCCGAAAGCGCCAAGCCAACAACTCGAAGAAGCCAGGCCGGAAGCAGCAAAATTAGAGGGCATGTTTGTCGTCTTTAAAAATTTGGGGAAAAGCTGTTCTTTCAAAGCCGGGCAAACGATTTGCGAAATTGCCGAGAACAACGGTTTGAAACTCAAAGCGGATTGCCGCATCGGCAGTTGCGGCCTCGATCCGATTCGAATCATTTCCGGCCTCGAGAACATGAATCCGGTTGGTGATGAAGAGCAAGGGACGCTTGAAGATATCAACAAACTCGAGCCGGGAAAATATCGTTTGGCGTGCGTTGCCAAACCGATGGGGCCGGTGGTGGTGGAAATCTTGGAACAAAAATAATGCGTAGGACAGACGGCCTCGTCTGTCGGCTATCATTTGTGACAGGCTCGCAGCCTGTCCTACATTTTATAAGGAGTAATTCTCATGACATTCCGATTCAGGATGAAGGCTGTGTTGAGTGTGATGCTGGTTCGCTTGATGAGTCTCGGCCTCTGCGGCTGTGACTCGGCGAAGTCGCCGATGACGTCGACGTCGATGGACACGCCGGCTTTAACGACGCAGGATGTTCAAAAATTGATGGCGCAGGCGGTGGAACAGGCGCTGCGTCTCAACGAAATCATCAACGTCGCGGTCGTCGATCGCGAAGCCAACATTCTCGGGGTTTTTCGCATGAATGGCGCGCGGCGAGTCGGCGCAGCTTCGGAGTCTTTGTTCGGCGAAATTGCCAAAGCCCGCACCGCGGCGTATCTCAGCAGCAATCAACATGCGTTCACGACACTCACGGCTTGTTTCATCACGCGCAGCCATTTTCCGCCGAACGCGGACAACACACCGGCCGGGCCGTTGTTTGGCGTGCCTTTTTCGAATCGCAGTGACAGCGATGTTCAACCAAACGGCGGGCCGCTGCCGCCGCTCGGTCCGCAGCAGCCGCCGGCGCCGCCACAACCGGGATTGACGAACATTCCCGGCGGCGTTCCCATTTACAAAAACGGCGCGCTCGCCGGCGGTTTGGGAATCAGCGGCGGCTCCGATACGTTTACTTTGCTCAATGGCATCAATAATTATTGCACCGGCGTTCTTCGTGATGAAATCATCGCGCTCGGCGCCATCATCGGTTACGATGTGACGAGCCAATTTCGCGGCGACAATATTTATCTCGATGGCATCCGGCTGCCTTATGCCAACGCCCTCCCTCCTGCCGGAAATTTCAGTCTAACTTTCGATAGTCTGGCAACGCGCGGCGCTGTTGATCCGGCTTATCCGATTCAGCCGACGCCTTCGGCAAAACTGCCCGTGCAAGGCGAAGTGACGTATGATGCCACGCGTGATTACAGCATCAAAGGCGGATCGGTTTTGACTGCCGACGAGGTCCGGCAAATCATTACGCAAGCGGTGAATCGAGCCAACAACACGCGCGCGGCGATTCGCTTGCCGTTGGGCCTGCCGGCGCGGGTGTTCATCGCTGTCACCGATCTCGATGGCACGGTGCTCGGCATTTGGCGCACGCCGGATGCGACGATATTCAGTTACGACGTGAGCGTGCAAAAAGCGCGGACGGTTGTGGCGTTCAGCAACCCGGCGGATCCGCTCGGCGCGAACTTGCGAACGACTCTCGGCCTGCCGGCGAATCAACCGCTGGCGATGAGCACGCGCGCGATCGGATTTTTGGCGCAGCGCTATTATCCGCCGGGAATCAATCAAGGCACACCGCCGAGCGTGCTGCCGACTGAGATGGGGCCGCTCTATACCTACGTCGATGGCCAATTTGATTTTCAATACCAACGTTTGCTGCCGACGCGGCCGCCTTTTCAAAACGGCGTTACGATTTTTCCCGGTGGAATTCCACTTTATAAAAACGGGCAACTCGCCGGCGGCATCGGCGTCAGCGGCGACGGCGTCGATCAGGACGATTACATTGCGTCGGCGGGCGCAACGGGTTTCGAAGCGATACTGGCGATTCGGTCGGATCAAGTTACCTATCGCAACGCGCGATTGCCCTACATCAAATTTCCGCGCCAGCCGGATTTGAAGTAAGGCGTAATTCGTAATATTGTGAAACGTAAAAACTCGTTTGTCTCAGCACGAATAATGCGAAAAAAATTTCTTCGGTATATTTTACTTTGCTGCCTCTGTTTTGGTCCAACCTTCGCGCGGACGCAAACTCCCAGCGATTCTTCTGACGTCAACAAGAGCTCGGCCAAAGCAGAATCGCAACAAGACGGCAAGAAGCGCGGCAAAAAGCCGATGCCCAAAGATTTCGTGCCGCTGCCGGATCGCTGGCGCGATATCAAGACGCCGCCATACGAGCGCAATGTGAAAGGCCGTTGGTATGACCCGTACAACCAAAATGTTTTGAAGGGCGATTATCCGATTCTCGGGCAAAACACATTTTTAGTGCTCACGGCGGCGACTGAAAATTTTTTTGAGGGCGTGCGCTTGCCGACGCCGAGCGGCGTGAGCACCGCGGCGGTGCAAAGCCAAAACTTTTTTGGCCAGGGCGAACGTTTCATTTCGCTCAACACGCTCAGGTTGAGCCTGGATTTTTATCACGGCCAGGTGGCCTTTCGGCCGCGCGATTGGGAAATTCGCATCACGCCGGTTTTTAATTTCAATTATTTGGCGCTGCGGGAAAATAACGGCGTTAGAATCAACGTGCGGCGCGGCGCCAGACGCACCGACCGCCAGATCGCTTTTCAGGAACTCTCGCTGGAAAAGCATCTCGCCGATCTCAGCGACAGCTATGATTTCATTTCTTTCAAGGGCGGCATTCAACGCTTTGGCAGCGACTTTCGCAGCTTCATTTTTAGCGATTTAAATTTCGGCGGGCGGCTGTTCGGCAATTTTCATTCGAATCGGTATCAGTATAATCTCGCGTATTTTTACATGTTAGAGAAGGATACCAACAGCGAGCTGAACACGATTTTTCTGGATCGCAATCAACGTGTGTATATTGCGAATTTGTACCGGCAGGATTTGTTCACGCTCGGCTACACCGGCCAATTGAGTTTTCATTATAATAACGATCGCGCGAGTTTTTATGTCGACCGCAACGGCTTTCCGATTCGGCCGGCGTTGATCGGCACCGTGCAGCCGCACACGGTCAACGCGTATTATTTGGGCTGGACCGGCGACGGCCATTTCGGTACGCTCAATATCAATCATGCGTTTTATCAAGTCCTCGGCTACGACACGTTCAATCAACTGGCGAATCGCCGCGTCAGTCTGAATGCGCAGATGGCGGCACTGGAGCTTTCGGTTGATAAAGATTGGAAACGTTACCGCGCCTCGGTTTTCTTTGCTTCCGGCGATCCCAATCCGCAGGACAATATCGGGCAGGGCTTTGATACGATTATCGACCAAGCCGCGTTTGCCGGCGGGCCGTTCAGTTTTTGGAATCAGCAAGGCATCAGGTTGATGGGCGTCAATCTTGTGAACAAAACAAGTCTGCTGCCGAGCTTGCGCAGCAGCAAGGCCGAGGGCCAGCCCAACTTCGTCAATCCGGGGCTGCTCTTGTTCAATCTCGCGTTCGAAGCGGAAGTGACGCCGAAATTAAAGGCGGTGTTGAACGGCAATTACTTGCGGTTTGCCAACACGATTTCTTTGCAGCAATTTTTGAATCAGCCGGCGATCAGCAATAACCTCGGCATTGATTACGGCCTCGGTTTGATTTACCGGCCTTTTTTGAATAACAACGCCATCTTCACATTTTCTGCAACAGGATTAACGCCGTTCGCCGGCTTCAGCAGCATTTATCAGTCGAAGCAAATGTTGTTTTCGGTTTTTACGTCGCTCATTTTCACTTACTGATTGAAAAATAATGATGCAAATTTCAACAAAAAAAGATTCCCAACGGATCGAAACAACGCAACGGATAAAAGTTTTTATCAGTTGCGTTGTTTCTATCCGTTGGGCGTTTCTTTTTTTAATCGGCCTCACCTCACTATCCGTCGCCCAGGAAAACACGCTCATCCGCCAAACCCAGGAGGAAGCGGACCGCAAAAGCAAAAGTTGCCTGAAATGCCACACCGGCATCGAGAGCATGCATAAATCGCCGGCGGTGAAGCTCGGGTGCACGGATTGTCACGGCGGCAATGCCGAAGCCAGAACGAGGGGCCAGGCGCACGTGAAACCGCGCGACGAGAGGCGCTGGCCAAGCGCGGCGAATCCGGCGCGAACCTACACGTTGCTGAATGATGAAAAGCCGGAGTTCATTCGTTTCATCAATCCGGGAGATTTGCGCGTGGTCGATCAAACCTGCGCGCCGTGCCATGCGCAAGAAGTTTTGAATGTGAAAAAGAGCATGATGACCACCTCGGCGCTGTTGTGGGGCGGCGCGGCTTACAACAACGGCATCATCTCCGCAAAAAATTATATTTTAGGTGAAAGTTACAGCCGCGACGGCGCGCCGCAGATGATCAACACCGTGCCGCCGCCGACTTTGGCGGATTTGAAAAAAGGCGTGCTGCCGTTTCTCTTGCCGCTGCCGCGCTGGGAAATTTCACAGCCGGGCGATTATTTCAGAAGCTTTGAGCGCGGCGGCCGCATCGCGCGCGGCAATCCCTCGGAGATCGGCATTCCGAACATTTTGGATGAACCGGGCCGGCCCGACAACAAGCTCAGCGCGCGCGGCCTCGGCACCGAGCTGCTCATCAGCTCGCCGGTTTTGAATTTGCAAAAGACGCGCTTGAATGATCCCAACCTTTCTTTTCTGGGCACGAACGATCATCCCGGCGATTATCGTTCGAGCGGCTGCACCGCCTGTCACGTCGTTTATGCCAACGATCGCTCGCCGGTGCATTCCGGGCCGTATGCGAAATTCGGCAATCGCGGTTTTGCGCAAACGGCGGACGCTGCCATTCCGAAAAAAGAATCCGGCCACCCGATCACGCATCAATTCACCAACGCGATTCCTTCGAGCCAGTGCATGGTGTGTCATACGCACCAGCCGAACGGTTTTATGAACACCTTTTTCGGTTATCAAATGTGGGATTACGAAAGCGACGGCAAGTGGATGTATCCGGCAAAACAAAAATATCCTTCCGTGAACGAAGCTTTTGAAATCTTGGCCGCGAATCCCGAAGAGGCTGTGCTGCGCGGCAATTGGAGCGATCCGGCTTTTCTGCGCACGGCAACGAAACTCAATCCCAAACTCAAAACCACGCAGTTTGCGGATTATCACGGCCACGGCTGGATAATGCGCGCGGTGTTCAAAAAAGACCGCAAAGGCAATTTGCTGGATAAAGACGGCAAAATCATTCCGCCGAACGCGGAACATAAATTTCACGGCGTCGTGCCGCTCGAAGGTTCCGATGGCGAAATTGAAGACAAAGCCTGCCGCGAGGCGCAAAAGGCGGTGCATTTAAAAGACATTCACGCGGAAAAAGGCATGCACTGCATCGACTGCCATTTTGAGCAGGACAATCACGGCAACGGCAAGCTGTACGGCGAATTTCACAATGCGATTGAGATTCAATGCGCCGATTGTCACGGCACGGCAACCGAACGCGCGACGCTGCGGACTTCGGGACTCGCGGCGCCGGATGGCGGGACGAATTTATTGGAACGTTTCACGCCGTTCAAAGAAAAGCAATTCACCAAAAAAGGCAATCGCATTTTTCAGCGCTCGATGTTGAACGATACGCTGCAATGGGAAATTCCGCAGGTTACGGATATTGTCGATCCCGCCTCGAAACATTTCAATCCAAAAGCGCGCGCGGCAAAGCTGGTGGCAAAAGGCGGCGGCGAGTGGGCCGTGCCGATGGGCAAATCGCTGCTGGCGCATTCGACTGAAAAAATGGAATGCTACACTTGCCACTCGTCGTGGGTGACGAATTGCTTCGGCTGCCATCTGCCGCAGCAGGCGAATTGGAAAAAGAACATGAATCATTACGAGGGCGAGAAGTCGAGAAATTGGACGACATACAATCCGCAGGTGATTCGCGATGACGGTTTCATGCTGGGTGTCAATGGAACAACGAAGGGAAATAAAGTCGCGCCGGTGCGTTCGTCGAGCGCGTTGCTGCTCAGCTCGCGCAATGCCAATCGCGAGCAAATTTATAACCAGCAGCCGCCGATTTCGACGCCGGGTTACAGCAGCCAGGCGTTCAATCCGCATTTCCCGCACACCGTGCGCAAAACCGAAACCAAAACGTGCAGCGACTGCCATCTTTCGGAGAAGAACGACAACAACGCGTGGATGGCGCAAGTGTTTTTGCACGGCACAAACTTCGTCAATTTCGTAGGCAAATACGCTTACGTCGGCGCCGGCAAGGATGGTTTTGAAGCGGTGCAAGTGACCGAGCAGGATGAGCCGCAGGCGGTGATTGGAAGTTATTTGCACAAACTGGCTTATCCGGATTATTACAAGAAACATTTGCTCAATAGCCGCAAGCTGGAAGCGGCGTATCATCACGGCGGCACGAATATTCAAAGCTTGCAGTTGCGCGGCGAATATCTTTACACGGCGAACGGCGAAGACGGTTTCCGCGTTTACGACGTTGCCAATGTTGACAACAAAGGTTTTTCAGAGCGCGTCATTTCCGCGCCGGTTTCGCCGTTCGGGCAGGATACGCAAGTGAAAACGAAATATGCGACGGCGGTGGCGTTGCCGACGAACATGCCGATTGACACCAAGCGCGAGCATCGCCCGGAGAATCAGGAGCAATGGCCGATTCATCCGCTTTACAGTTACGCTTATATCACGGACAAATATGAGGGCTTGATTCTCGTTGAGGTGATGACGCTGGTTGACAACAATCCGCGCAACAATTTTTTGAAGCGCGCGATCACTTTCAATCCCAAAGGGATTTTGAACGGCGCGACCAACTTGACCATCGCCGGAAACTATGTTTATATCGCTTGCGACGCCGGCCTGGTGATTGTGAGCATCGCCGATCCTTTGAAGCCGCGTGTTGTTGGCGGCATCGGCGCGCCAAAAATCAAAAAGCCCAGAGCCGTGGCGATTCAGTTTCGTTATGCGTTTGTCTGTGACGCCGAGGGCGTGAAAGTTGTCGATATTACATTTCCCGAAAAACCGAAGCTCGTCAACAACAGCTTTGTGCCGTTGAAAGAGGCGAATAACATTTATGTGGCGCGAACTTACGCGTATGTGGCGGCAGGCGCGCAAGGCTTGGTGATTATCGACGCCGAAAATCCCGAAGCGTTGAAAATCGAGCAAATTTACACGGCGAAAAGCCAAATCAACGACGCGCGCGATGTCAAAGTGGCGGCGACCAATGCCAGTGTGTTTGCGTATCTCGCTGATGGCAGAAACGGCTTACGAGTGATTCAACTCACTTCGCCGGAGAATCCGAGCTATCTCGGCTTCAGCCCGCGGCCGACGCCGAGGCTGGTCGCAACGCATAAAACTCACGGTGAAGCGCTGGCCATTTCCAAAGGCCTGGATCGCGACCGCGCAGTGGATGAAAGCGGGAATCAAGTGAGTGTGTTCGGGCGTTTGGGCTCACGGCCATTTACGCTTATTGAACAGCAAAAACTTTATTTGCGCGACGGGAAAATTTGGACGGTGTCGGAGGATAAAGTGAGCACAAGCTTTGAAACTTTGAATCGCGCTGCGACACAGCAATCCGGGAAAAAATGAACAAGAATCTATACGGTGTCGTATCAAACCGATGAGCGAAATGCTAAAAACCGGACTTTGATTTTTTCCCACAGATTGAAGAACCCGCCGATAAAGCATAACAACATAATCAGTGGGATTTTTCAATCGGTGGGGAAACTTACTCTATGACTCAAATACATGCAAATAAATAAAAACATTCTTTTCCGTTATTATATTTTGTTACTCGTTTTATTGGCCACAGCGACAACAATTCAAGCGCAGTACAAAACTCTCGGGCCCGGCAGTTGCGGCCTCGGGCAGAGCAATTGCCACACGAATGAAAACAACTGGTGGAAAGACGATGCGCATCACGCTACGGTCGACGCGTTTTACGACGATCCGGCGGCATACGAAAAAATCGCGCAGCTCGCCGGGGCCGGCGCGGGCAACATGTTGAAAGGCAATCAAATGTGTGCCTCTTGCCACGGCACGGTGATCTCCGGCAAAGAATCGCGTGACGTGGAAGACGGCGTGAGCTGCGAAAGCTGCCACGGGCCGGGCAGCGATTACAAAGACCCGCATTCGGAAAAACCCGGTGGTTATGAAAAGGCCCTGAAACTTGGCTTGGTCGAGCTGAAGAATTTGGATACTCGCGCCAAAACCTGTGTGCGGTGTCATTATATCACCGATCAAAAGCTGGTCGCTGCCGGGCATCCGAACGGCGCTAATTTCAACTACATTTCCGGCATTAAAAAAGTGGCGCGGCATTGGAAACGCCAACCGGCAGGCGATGATTTGACGAAGGCGCCGTTTGAAAGAGCGATGCAGGCAAAAGGGCCGACGGCGCAAATGGTGAAAGTCGCGCCGGCTGTTCCGCCGGTGTCCAAGCCGCCGGTGAAACCCGAGGCGATTGTCCCAGCGGAAACCCGCCAGCCGGCACGGCCAGCGGAATCCGTCGCCGCGGCGCCGCCCCAAAACACAGTTCCATCGCGGCCAACGCCGACCGCTGCGATCATTCCGGTTGATAATCCAGCGCCCGCTGCGCCGCTCGTTCTGCCGCCGTTTCCGAATATCAGCGACACGACTTCGGTGCGGGATATTCTTTTGATTGTGAAAAAACGGTTGGAGTTGTTGTATCAGAAAACGGGAAATTCTCCCAATTAATTTCGTAGCGATGCTTTCAGGCATTCAGCGTTAAACAAAAGATCGACGCCTGAAGGCGTAACTACAAAATATAACAAAACCCAATGACCACTAATTTTAAAAACGGCGCCATTAGGCCGACGGTTATCAAACGGCTCGAACTTTACAAAGATCGCTGGACATCATACGGCGCGACCGCGGGAATTTTGGGAATTTCCGAAAAACTTTCGCCGAATGATTTGCGGCGTTTTGAAATCTTTCGCGATTATGACGACGAATTTCTCGAGGCAATCAGCGCGGACATTTCGGTGGCGAAATGGAAGAAGCACTCAGTCTTGTTCGAGGAAGGGACTTACGTCGATATGGCGTTTTTTATTGTGCAAGGCGAAGTGGAAGTTTATTTGAACAAATCAGCCGGCCCCTCTCGCCGACCGGATGACCGGGCCGGGCAGGCGGGGAAAACCGTTTTGCAAACTCAATTGGAAAAACAAAATAAAAACGGCGAAACCATCATCTTTCTCTCGGCAATGGATTTCAATCTGCCGGTTGGCGGCATGTTAAGGCTCGGCCGCGGCGAGATTTTCGGCGAGATCGGCGCGATGAACGGCTGGCCGCAATCCGCGACGGCGCGGGCGGCAGCGGATTGCGTGCTGGCGCAAATTCGCGTTCCGGCGCTGCGGCGCATGAAACGCAAATCTCCGGCGTTGAAACAGCGGCTCGACAAAATTTATCGCGAAAGATCGCTGCTGGCGCAGCTCCGAACGACGCCTTTATTGCGGTCTTGTGACGAGGCTTTTCTGGAAACGCTGGCGAAAAAAGTGGAATTGGTTTCTTGCGAGCCGAATGAAATCATTGTCCAAGAGGGCGAGCCGGTCGAGGCGTTTTATTTGGTACGTTCGGGCTTTGTCAAGCTGTCGCAAAAAATGGGCGAAGGCGAGCTGGTGGTCTCTTACCTTTCCAAAGGCATGACGCTGGGTGAAGCCGAGCTTTTGGTCGAAGGCGTGCGAGGCTGGAATTGCACCGCCGCCTCGGTTGAATTTACCGATTTGGTCAAGATCAGTCGCGAAGATTTTCTCACCCTCACTCAAAAGTATTCCAGCATCGGCAAACAGCTTTGGGAAACAGCGGTGGCGCGCCTGAAGCAAGCGGGATTCAGCAAGAAAAATATCAGCCGCTCCCAGTTCATGCAAACGGCGTTGGAGAAGGGGCTGGTGCAAGGGCATAGCATTCTCGTGATCGATCTGAATGTCTGCACGCGCTGCGACGAATGCGTGCGCGGCTGCGCCGATACGCATGAGGGCCGCCCGCGATTCGTGCGCGAAGGCGACAAGCACGAAAATTTGCTGATCACCAAAGCTTGCTATCACTGCCACGATCCGGTTTGTCTGGTCGGATGCCCGACCGGCGCGATTCGCCGCGCCAGCGTCGGCGACGTTGTTGAAATCGTCGACGATCTTTGCATCGGCTGCCAGGCCTGCGCCAACAATTGCCCGTATGACGCCATCGTCATGCACGAAACCGGTGAAACGTGGGCGGAGAATATGATTCCGGAATTGTTGCGCGGCAAACCGCGTTTGCTGGCGAGCAAATGTGATTTGTGCTACAAGAACAATCACGGGCCGGCGTGCGTGCACAACTGCCCGCACGGCTGCGCGATGCGCATTGGCAGCGTCGAAGAGTTTCAGCGCCTGGCGATCAGGCGATAGCTTCAAAAAATGTTGTTTCATTATCGCTTTTTTCCGCAAAATATCCGAGAGAAAAACAGCTCATCTGACGTTTTACTTGTTCCGTTTTACGTAATTGGAATCATCCCGCCAAAATCGTAACGGAAAGTCTTCTCTTGTTGCAACAAACGATCTCGCGCAGTCGAAAACCGCGCTTTTCGAGCGTATTAAAAAAGATTTTGAGAAAATTTAATTTCACGCCTTGAAAAAGCCGGAAAAAGCGCGTCATAAATACGCCCGTTCAAGCGCGGCGGCTTCTCCTTTGGCAAATCATTTGCTGGTTGATAAGTTTGGCGAATTACACCCGTTCGTATGGGATGATCTTTGCATACGCTGATCGGACAATCCAAAGCTGCTGAAAAATCTTCACTCCCTGGGAAATATGAATTGGATGTTTAGGCTGGCCGTTTTGCTGGCATTAACGATGTTTGTCTCCGCCAATGCGCAAACGGTCATTAAAGTTTTGCAATTCGACACCAACACCGGCATCATCGACAAAGGCGAAGACGCCGGTTTGAAAACCGGCGATGTTTTCGACGTGAACCGTTATACCGGTGATTTCGTCTATTGGATCGGGCGCGTGGAGGTGGTCATTGTGAAACCCACGGCGGCCGGAATCAGACTGTTGGCGCAAGCCGAAAATGCCAGAATTCAGCCAGGCGATATGCTCGAATTGCGCCGGCGCGATGCGGCCGGGCCGGAGAAAAAAGATCAAGCCGCGTCGAGCAGCAAAAAAAATGATTCATTGCAACAAGTCAAAATCGAGCCTGCCGCGCTCAACGAGGCGGCAGATTCGCCGCTTCGCGGCAAGAAAGTCATCTTCGGCCTGGCAAGCGGCTTATCGCAGCCGCTCAAAAAGTCTTCGCAATCTTTGGGGTTGAATTTTTTCGTTCATATAAAAACTTCGGATGATGACGACGACGTTGAGATGATCGACATGACGCATGCTTATGCGGCCAGCATCGGGCTGCGGGCATTTAGCATAATTCCACTGTCGAATCGTTTAGCGGTCAACTTAAGCTACGAATATATTCCCTTGAATGTGAAAAGCGCCGTGGAAGCCAGGCTGCTGAATTATGGCATGAAAGCGTCGGCATCGTTGATGAGAGTCAGCGCCGCGCTCGATGCCAGCCTCACTCAGCGCCTGCAGGTGGGGTTAGGAGCCGGGCTGTTCCTGCCGCAAGTCACGATCAAGGGCGGCCAGCAGTCTCTCACGGTCGCAGAGCGGCAGCTCGGATTTGGCGCCGGCGCGGCGCATCTCACGCCGCTCGGGCCGGCGGCCTGGCTGCGATCAAGTGTCGAATACAACATTTTTTTGGATAGCGGTCCGGCCATTCACTACCTGACTCTGCAAACCGGATTAAGCATTGGAATCGGAAAAAATTGAGCGTTCGTGAAAACCACGATTAAAACTTGCACCCACTGCAACTCCGCGTACGATGACGTTGCGACGCACATTTGCTGGAACGCGCAAGCAGCGCAGGCCAATCTCGATATGCCGCAACCCAGCACCGGCATGATCATCGACAAAAAATACCGGCTGGAGAGCAAGTTGGGCGAGGGCGGCATGGGCAGCGTTTTTCGCGCACGGCGGTTGTTTATCGACGATTTTGTCGCGATCAAATTCGTCCGGCCGGAAGTGCTCGCCAATCCGGAATTTCGCGAGCGCTTTTATCAGGAGGCGCGTGTGGCGGCGCGCATCAAACACCCTAATGTCGTGACGGTTTACGATTTCGGCGAAACGCCGGACGGCATGCTTTATCTGGTCATGGAATTTCTCAAGGGCGTCTCGCTTGGCGAATTATTGCAGAAAAAAGGCGCGCTCCCGGCCGACCGCGTTATCGAAATCGGTTTGCAGATCGGCGAGGCGCTGCATTGCATGCACGAAAACAATGTGATTCATCGCGATCTCAAGCCAGACAACATCATGTTGATTCGGGACGGCAAGGAGGCGGAAATCGTCAAGGTGGTGGATTTTGGGGTGGCAAAAATTATCGAAGCGAATCCACGGCTGACGCGCTATCAAGCGCGTATCGGGTCGCCGGTTTATTGTTCGCCGGAGCAGTATCTCGGGCTGGCGGTCGATCACCGCACCGATCTTTACGGTTTGGGCATCATCTTGTACGAGTGTCTTTCCGGGCACGTGCCGTTTGACGCCCTCGACGAGACCGAACTGCGCGCAGCCATTCTGCACAAAATGCCGCCGCGCCTCGACACGAAAATCAAACACGTGAGCGGCCACGTGGCGGATTTGGTGCAATGGCTGCTGGCAAAAGAGCCGCATAACCGTCCGAATCATGCTGCGGAAGTCAACAAATGCCTGCACATGCTGCGTCGCGGGCAAAAGCCGCCCATGAAACTGCCGGGTTCCGCCTCGCTTCCGGCCGATGGCGCGACCGCCAAGACGGGCAAATCGGAAGCCGGCGGATTGGCCGTGGACGACACAATCATTTTTCCTCTGTTGAACCTCGAGACGAAAGCAGCGCCTCAGAAACACAGCGCCAAAAACGATAAACGCATTTTAAATTCCAATCTTAAAACCAGAGAGGGAGGCAAATCAGTTGACAAAGGCGAAAAAAGAAAATTCAAAAAACGGCGCGCGCTGTGGTCAATTTTGGTTTTAAGCATTTTCCTGCTGCCTGCTTGGTTGACGTGGAAAATGCCGGGTTTCGCGGCCACGGCTTTGACCTTTTGGGGTACGCTGCAGGAATATGCTTCAAAGCTCAAAACTTTTTCCGCAGGAGAAAAACCGCAAAAAGAAAACCGGCTTTCATCTTCAACAGGCAAGCCCTCGCCGAAAACCTCGCGCCCCATGCCATCGGAGCCAACACCGGCGGCTGCACCTCCCACAGCGCCGGCAGCTACGACGGCCCTCTCTGCTCCATCTTTGCCTTCACGCGGCGTGGGTTCCGATCCCGCGTCAGCCGACAACAATAAAAATAGTCAACCTCGCCGCGCAGAGCCGGTGACCGGAAAAAATAATTTGTTCGCCGAGCCAGGTTCAGCCGGAAAGAGGGCCGCGAAAGAAAAAACCAAACTTCCTGCGCCAAAAATCCTGCCTCCAATTCCCGCCGGCATGGTTTTGGTTAAAGGCAAGGAATTCAAACGCGGCGATTTGTTCGGCGACGGCAATCCCAATGAAAAACCGGCGCATCGAGTTCGCGTCAATGATTTTTTGATCGGCCAGCACGAGGTGACCAATCGGGAATATTTGGAATTTGTCAGAGCCACAAAGGGCAACGTGCCGGAATGGATGAATCCGAACAGCAAATATCATTACCAAACCGGCAGCGATCCGTTTTACAAAAAGCTCGGCGCAGCGCTTTACAGTCTCGACCATCCTGTGGTCGGCGTCTCGTGGCAGGACGCGATCTTGTATTGCGCCTGGCTTTCGCTCAAAGGCCCGCACAAATATCGCTTGCCAACCGAAGCCGAATGGGAACTGGCGGCGCGCGGCGGCGGCAGCGCGATCAAATACAGTTGGGGCAACGGCGCGCCGTCGCTGGCCCTTGGCGGCAATGTCGGCGATGAGGCGTTGAAAAAAGTTTTTCTGGATTGGCCGATTATCTGGCGCGCGTATAACGATAATTACGCTTTCACGGCGCCGGTGAAAGAGTTCGGCGCCAATGCGTTGGGCATTTTTGACATGACCGGCAACGTGGCGGAATGGTGCAGCGACTGGTATCAAGAAAATTATTATGCAAAACAAAATTGGAATCGCCCCGCCGGGCCGCCGCAAGGGACCGAGAAGGTGATACGCGGCGGTTCCTGGGGCGATACTCCAGCCAAGCTGCGCATTGCTTGCCGCCGCAACGCGCCGCCGGCGTTTCGCAGCAATAATTTGGGATTTCGGGTGGCGGCGAGTTTGCCGTGAGCAAGAAAAAAAGATACAAAGGAAAAAATGACAATAAGGGCCAGCTTAATAAAGCTGGCCTTTTTGTTTTCAGGCTCCCAGTTGCCTCAAAATAAAATGTAACCATGAGCCGCTATAGAAGTCCAGACTTTTTTTAAAAATATTTTATTTCCCCTAAAACGTGACGTAAGGAGCCCGTAGGGCGACTGAAGTTACGTTTTAGGGGGAGGGCATCGTTCCGGTCGCTGCGGCAGCAGCGCTGACCTGAACGTGAATCGGTTTAATCTTCTCCCGAATTTGTTGCTGGAGCTCAAAGGGATTTAAGCCCTGGAAGTGTTCACGAAGTTTTTGCTTGGTTACTTCGCTCACGTGCGGGGATTGCAGCACCCGCTGGAGCGGAGTTTTGGGAGAGTCGTGTTTTCGGATGATTTTAGCGCCTTGCCGTGATTTCTCTTGGAGTTTCACTGAGGGCAAGAAAAAATTTAGCAGCCCGCGCCACGCCTCGCTGGTGTAGAGATCGTTAAGCAGGGACGTGAGTTCCTGCCGGTCAAATCGACTGTAACCGAGATATTGTCGCACGTGCGTCCAGTTTTTGCCTTCGACATGGGCGTTATCGTTTTTGTGATAGGGCCGCGAGCGGGTATAATGCACGGGGCTTGGCCGCTCGGTGAGGTAGCGTTGCAAATGCCAATTCAAGAACTCCGAACCGTTGTCGCAGTCAAAGCCGAGGAGCGGAAACGGAAGCGCCGACTCGATACTTTTCACGGCTTCGAGGACGCCACGCTCGCCCTTGCCCCAGACGGCGCGCTGTTCGGTCCAACCGGTGGCAATATCGACGCAATTGATGGTGAACACAAACATACCAGCGCCCGAGGTGCCACAATGGGCCACGGTGTCGATTTCGAGAAACCCGGGTTTGGTTTCATCCCACTGATTGGTTTTGACCGGGATCTGGTGTTTGAGTATCGACCCTGGTTTGGTGGTTGATAAACCGCTTTTCTGATGTTTGGCGCGTTGCGGTTTGAGCAGTCGGTCAATGGTCGAGGCGGAAATCGTCGCTAACAGGCTTTTGATCTCGCCGGTCAGTGATTGGGGATAATGCGGCAGCCAGTTCGGGATCATCGCTTTGAGGCGTTTGCCACACGCCAGATTCGCGGCGATCCACAGCGTTTTCAAAAATTCGATCAGTTCGGGGATGTGGTATTTTTTCTTGCGGCCACGTTGGGTTTTGGATGATGGTGATTTCGGCTGTGGTCGACTTCGTAACACTCGAATCGCATATTTGCGATGATAACCACAGACTGCGCAGAATTCGTCGAGAATGGCTTGTTTCTCAAGTTTAGTCGCCGCCAGATATCGGGGTCGGATAGCCAACAAGTACTCTTGCTTGGAGCCGTTGCTCATCATTCGTTGCCTCAAATTTTGGGTTACACAAATTATGAGGCAACGACGCGGTCAGCAAATGGCCATGGTTACATTTTTTATGAGTCAACGCGGCTCTTCCTTGAGCTAAAAATGGGGTTGACTTTGGGATGGAAATGTTTTAGCTTATTAGCAAATTAAATATGAGATGATTATGACAAAAGGCCGTGAAAAATTCAGCAAGCTGCCGCAATACGGCGATAAAGCTATGAATGAACTTGAATGGGAAATCAATGTCAGGATTCCAGCTTCGCGTGAGTCGTTTTTTGAGCTGATGGACTTTGTTCATGCGCTGAGATTGAAATCTGATAAAGCCCCGGCATTGGACGAGGCGGACATGCAGCACCATATTGCCATGCAAAAAGTCTTCAAGAAATGGCGGGAAGTTCATGGCGAGCAAAAATTGAATCCATACTGGAAGAAGAGTTACGGAATCCCACCCAAACGGAGGAGGAAATGAGCGAACCGGAACGCAAAAAGCAAAACCCAACCGATCTCCAGGCGCATCCGGGACGGCTGGTGGCTTATTATCTTCTGCTCTTTTTCTTTATTTTCCAAACCAGCATGTTGTTGCGCGAGTTGGGCGCGAATTATGATTTGCAGCAGTTCGCGCGGATTAAAGAGATCATTGACACCGGCTTCACTTTTTCAATGGCCTTTGAATCGTTGTTTGAAACATTTTTCTCCCTCCTGCTGTCGTTTATCTTTACCTTGCCGGTGGCGTGGGTTTACACACTGACTAAAGACGAGGAAAATTTCGATTCCTCACTCGCGCAAACCGTCGTCGTGCTGGCGATGGTCGTCACCGGCGTCATGGTGGTCATCAGCGATGTGACGGCGCGCGCTTTTGCCCTGGCCGGCGTGGTGGCGGCGGTGCGTTTTCGCAACACGCTGCAAGACACCAAAGACGCGGTTTACATTTTTATTGCTGTGGCCATTGGCATGGGCTGCGGCACGCGCGTCTATCACATCACCGTTTGGCTGTCTGTAATCATGAGCCTCACGATGTATCTCTTGTGGAAATACAAATTCGGCGCGAGCCTGCGGCGCAGCGCCAAAGCCTTGGGCAAAAAAGACGTGCAAAAGATCTACGCGCAAACTTCTGGCGAGGCCTTGCAACATGTGGAACGCGAGTTGGGACAGCAGATGCGGCTCATGCAGTGGGCGCAAATGCGGACCGACGACGTCAAAGGCAAGAAGAAAGCCAATGCCGCGCTGATCGTTGAATCAAGTGATGCGTACACAGCCATCGAGCAAGTTGACAAGGTGTTGGATGCCTACGGCGGCAAATGGCAGCTCGCGAACATCACGTCGGATACACCGGGGCGCAGCACGCTGGAATACGTCGGCCGGCTGCCGAAGGAAACCACGCCGGCCACTCTCATCGACGCCATTCAACAGAGCAGCTCGCCGGCGATTATCGAAATCAAGTTTCGCTCGCTCAAAGGATTAAAAAACCCGCTGGACGCAGATAAAAAATCACACGATGACGGTGAAGATGGCAATTAAAAATTAGAGCAAGGAAAGGAATTATGGAAGCCAGCAACAAATTACCCTCTCTGCAAAACCCTTTTAATATTCCGCTCAATGTCGGCCTTGCCGGCGGCGATCTGCCGGCGCGTTATTTTGCCGCGGCCGTGGTTCTCTTGCTGACGATTGCCGCCGTGCCGCCTTTGAAATTTAGCTACGGCTCGCTGAAAATCTTCGATCTGCTGGCGAGCATGAGCGGCACGATTTTGCTCATGGCCGGTTTGGTGTTTTCGCAAAAAACGCATTACGCCGGCGGGATGTTGATTTTGACGGCTTTGCTGATGATGTGGCTGTCCGGCCGGGAATGGAGCTGGCCGGCGATGATTCTTGGCGTTCTCGTTCTCGGTTGGATGCTGCAAAATCTTCTCACCAAACGCTGCGGCATCAACAAGTTGCTCGGCATCGACAGTTGTCAAACTTGACCGCCCAAAAGCAAACGCAAACCCTCTTAAATAAAAAAGGCCGAGATATATCACTCGGCCTTTTTAATCCACAAAACATTTTTTCGCCAACAAGCCAACGCGAAACGTTACGCCATCGCCGGTTGCTGTGATGGCGGTGGCGGCTCGATAGCGGCGTCTGCCAGCGGCCTTTTGGGCTTCCGGCTCAACGCCAGCTTGATGACGTCGTCCATCTCTTTCGCGAAAAAGAACTGCATCGAATCGCGCACGTGCTGCGGAATTTCTTCGAGATCTTTTTGATTTTTCTCCGGCAGAATGACTTTGTTGATGCCGGCGCGTTTCGCGGCCAATACTTTTTCTTTGACGCCGCCAATCGGCAGGACAAGCCCGCGCAAGGTGATCTCGCCGGTCATGGCGACGTCGTGGGCCACCGTGCGATCGGTGAGCAGCGACATCAGCGCCGTGAACATCGTCACGCCGGCGCTCGGGCCGTCTTTCGGAATGGCGCCGGCCGGAACGTGGATGTGCAGATCGAGCTTGTCCAGCGCATCTTCATCAATGTCATATTGTTTCGCGTTGCTGCGAATGTACGAAAGCGCGGCGTGCGCGGATTCCTTCATGATGTCGCCGAGCGAGCCGGTGAGCGATAAATTTCCTTTGCCGCGCATTTTGGTCGCTTCGACAAAAAGAATGTCGCCGCCGACCGCCGTCCAGGCCAGGCCGGTCGCCACGCCGGTGCGGCGCGTGCGTTCCTTCACGTCGGAAAAATATTTGACGACGCCGAGATATTTGTGAATATCGTCTTTTGTAACCTTCCGCTCGCCAATCTCGGTCGCGCCATTGCTTTTCTCTTCCACGACTTCTTTGGCAACGCCGCGGCAGACGTTGGCGATTTCGCGCTCGAGATTGCGAACGCCGGCCTCGCGCGTATACGAAGAAATAACGTGCTCGAGGGCTCCCCTTTCAAACACAAGCTGCTCCGGTTTGATGCCGTGCGCTTCCAATTGTTTCGGCACCAAAAACTTTTCGGCAATGCGAATCTTGTCTTCGGCGGTATAACCCGGCAGCTCGATGACTTCCATGCGGTCTTTCAGCGCCGGATGAATCGGATCTTCCAAATTCGCGGTGGCGATGAACATCACTTTCGAAAGATCGAACGGCACTTCGAGATAATGATCGCTGAACGAAAAATTTTGCTCGGGATCGAGCACTTCCAACAAAGCCGAGGACGGATCGCCGCGATAATCCGCGCCGACTTTGTCAATCTCGTCGAGCATGAAAATCGGATTATTCGAGCCGGCTTTTTTCAAGCCCTGGATGATGCGGCCCGGCAGCGCGCCGATGTACGTCCGGCGATGCCCGCGCACTTCCGCCTCGTCGTGAACGCCGCCGAGAGAGATACGCACAAATTTCCGGCCCAGTGCCCGCGCAATTGAGCGTCCGAGCGAGGTTTTGCCGACGCCCGGCGGGCCGACAAAGCACAGGATCGGGCCTTTCATGTCCGCCTTCAATTGCCGCACCGCGAGATATTCGAGAATGCGCTTCTTGACTTTTTCCAAATCGTAATGATCTTCGTCGAGCACTTGCCGCGCAATATTCACATCGAGATTGTCATCGGTGTTCTTGCTCCACGGTAATTCGATCAGCCAATCGATATACGTGCGGGAAACCGTATACTCGGCGGCCGCCGGCGGAATCTTGGTCAAGCGCTCCAGTTCTTTTTCCGCGACTTTGCGCGCTTCCTCGGGCAGCTTCGCTTCCTCCAAACGCTTGCGCAATTCGTTGATCTCGCTGCGTTCGTCTTCTTCCTCCCCCAGCTCACGCTTGATCGCTTTCAACTGCTCGCGCAAATAATATTCGCGCTGGTTTTTGGAAATCTCGCCCTGCACCTCGCTCTGAATCTTGCTGCCCAGCTCGAGAATCTGCAATTCCTTGCTCAAGAGTAATGTGATTTTTTCCAGCCGTTGATGCACGTCGGTCAGCTCGAGAATTTCCTGCTTGTCGTTCATTTGCAAATTGAGATTCCACGCAATCACATCCGCCAGCCGGCCCGGGCTGTCGGTGTTCATCACCAGCATCGCATGCTCGGGCGTCAGATACGGCGCCAGCTCGACCGCGCGCTGAAATTGCCCGCGCAAATTCATCACCATCGCATCGACATCCATGCCCTCCGCAGTTTCCGCGAGATACGGCTGCACCGCCACTTTGATATAAGGATCGGTCTGCACGTAATCCAAAATGCGCCCGCGGGCAATGCCCTGCACCATCGCGCTGTGCGTGCCGTCGGGCATTTTAAAAATTTTCATGATCAGCGAAATGGTTCCCCACGCAAACAAGTCATCGGTTACCGGATCGTCGACGCGGCCGTCGCGCTGCGCCACGACGAGCAGCAGCCGGTTGGCGCGCATCGCATCTTCGATCAGCCGCACCGATTTTTCACGGCCGATGGACAGCGGAAGAATCTGTTGAGGAAAAATCACCGTATTGCGCAACGGCAACAGCGGCAATATTTGCGGTATGCTTAATTCCATGGTTTCGCCTTCAAATTTTTCACTACTCATAATTTTTCCCATTTCCTGGTTCGGTTCAGCAAGCAATCGGCGCGTTCGATATTTTTCAACGCCTGAATTTGGTTCCGAATTAAAAAAACAATCCTTGATAATATATAACAAAGCTCGTACCAAAATCCAGCACTAATTTTATATTATTTTATAAGGAATAAACCCCAAAATTAGGCGCTTATAGGTGTGCAAATGTTCCCACCGAATTTTTTTGTTATAGAGTGAATTTCGCGAGTATGTTAAAATGACAAAAGACTGCCAATTCTTTTCTCATTGCGCTAAATTGGCAACAAACTAAATGCTGAGATTGACCGTCTACTTCTCCTCACAAATCAGTGGCATTTTAGCGACCGGTCAATTAGAAATTCACCGCATTTAAAAATTCCGCCAAATCTTTTGCCATCCCTTCGAGCAAATCGCGATCATGCTGATGAAAGGTATCTGGCGTATGGCTATCAATATCGATTTCACCGTAAATACGGCGTCCTTGAATCGGCACGACGATTTCAGATTTGGTCTCGAGGCTGCACGCCAGATAGCGCGAATCGGCGTTGACATCCGGCACGATGATGGTCGCCTGCTCCGCCACCGCCGCGCCGCAAATTCCCTGTCCAATCGGAATGCGTGTGTGCGGCGTCGGCGCGCCGATATAGTTGTGAACGACCAGCTCGTCGCCCTCCACGAGGTAAATGCCCACCCAATCATATTTCGGAAAGTCGCGTTTGAGAATTTTCACGCAAGCGCGATAAGCTCCGTCAGTGCTTTTGGTGTTCTGGAGGAATTGCTGCAATTCTTTTCGCCCCAAAAAACCGAGCACGACTTCCAAAGCGCGGCGATAGCTCTCCACGCCCAAGCCCGAAATTTGCGCCAAGCAAACTTCCCGAATCACGGAAATATGGCGGAAGGCTTCGCGGCGATGGATGTCGGAAAGATGCGCTTCGACCGCCGGCAAATTTATCGCCGCGATGGCGTCACGCAACGCGTAGCTGTAATGCGTCAGCGCGCCGGGATTGATGACAACGCCGGCGGCGTCGCGGCGATGCTCGTGCAAAAAATCGATGAGGCGGCCTTCATGATTCGATTGAAAAAACACCGGCTCGACTTGACATTTTTCCGCCAGCGCCGCGATCTGCTCGTTAACTTGCTGCAGCGTTAAATGGCCGTAAATCTCCGGCTCGCGCTTGCCGAGCAAATTGAGATTAGGGCCGTGAATGAAAAGAATTTTTCGCATGTATATCCTTTCAGCGGCAGGTGGTGATTCCGACAGCACATTCTTCCGCCGAGTTTAAATTAATTGTTGATTAAGTCGATAAAGTTGTTAAGCAAATTTTCTTCGGCGACTCTCGGTGGCTTCGGCGGCTTTCGGCGGAAAAAAGAATTCTCGAACAAACTGCGCCACAATCGCGGCGGTTTCAGCCGGCGGATGCTCGGCATAACTGTCAACCGTAAAATCAGCGCGGCTGTAAAATGGCTCGCGCAAAGCGAGCAAATTTTTAATAACCTGCAAGCGCTCGGGTGCCGGCATGTGTCCCAGCATCGGCCGGTGCGGATCATCTTTCAAGCGGCGAAACAGCTCGTCAGGGTGGCAGCGCAGATAAATGGTCACGTCTTGTTTTAATATAGCCCAAGCCGCTTCCTGCGCCGCAGTGCCGCCGCCGAGCGCGATCACGACGTTATCGAAGCCGCACATTTGTTCGAGCAATGCCAATTCCACATTGCGAAAATAAGGCTCGCCGTGCGTGACAAAAATTTGCTCGATAGACATTTGCTGTTGCGCGACGATTTGTTCATCGAGATCGATAAAATTCCACTTGAGCTGCGTCGCCAGCAATCGGCCAATCGTGCTTTTGCCGCAGCCCATGAAGCCAAGGAGAAAAATTTTATTTATCGTTCCTGTCAATCCAAAAGTCCTAAAATAATTTGTTTCAAAAAAGTTCTCTGCCTTACTTGTTAGAAAAACGTCTCCGAATTTCATCCATCGAATCCCCGCCATACTTTTCCAAAAACGCCTCAGTCAAAACCAGCGCCAGCATCGCCTCGCCGATGACACCGGCGGCGGGAAGCGCGCAGACGTCGGAGCGTTCGATATGCGCCGGCGTCGGCTCTTTCGTGCGAATATTGACCGAATCCAACGGCTGCATCAGCGTCGAGATTGGTTTCATTGCCACGCGCACAACCACAGGCTGGCCGTTCGTTACGCCGCCCTCCAATCCGCCGGCGTTGTTGGACGAACGAGAATATCCGGCCGTGTCATCATAATAAATGCAATCGTGCACTTCGCTTCCCCAGCGCGCCGCGCCGGCAAAACCGTCACCGATTTCCACGGCTTTCATGGCTTGGATACTCATCATCGCCGCGGCAATACGCGCATCGAGCCGGCGATCCCATTGCACATAACTGCCGAGGCCAACCGGAACGTTGAACGCCGCGACTTCAAAAACGCCGCCGACAGTGTCGCGCTTCGCTTTAGCTTCGTCGATGCGCGTGATCATTTGCTTTTCAGCTTCGGCATCCAGGCAGCGCACCGGCGAAGCATCGGCGCGGGCATTCACTTCCTGCGCGGGAAAATTAAATGCGCCGTCGGACTTGCCAAAATCGAGCAGCGTGAATCGGCTCCGTACCTCGCGCAATTGCCAAACGTGGCTGGCGATGATGACGCCAAATTCTTCGAGAAATTTTCTCGCGAGACTTCCCAAGGCGACGCGCATGGCGGTTTCGCGCGCGCTGGCGCGTTCGAGCACGTTGCGCAGATCATCAAAGCCGTATTTGATCGCGCCGGCAAGATCGGCATGGCCGGGACGCGGCACCTCGACTTTGGGAATTTCGGACAGGCGAGCCGCCTGTCCCACCTCGATGGACATTTTTTCCTGCCAGTTTTTCCAATCGCGATTTTCTATGATCAGCGCAATCGGGCTGCCCAACGTTTTGCCGAAACGCACGCCGCTGAGAATTTTGGCGTGATCTTGTTCGATGCGCATCCGTCCGCCGCGGCCGTAACCTTGCTGCCGGCGATGCAGTTGAACGGCAATGTAATCTTCGTCAATCGCGAGTCCGGCCGGCATACCTTCTAAAATACCGGCAAGCGCCTGTCCGTGCGATTCACCGGCGGTAAAATAACGCAGTTGGCTCATGTGCTTGATGCTGGTTGCTTGATGGTTAAGATGCCTTCAAAGCTTGTCGCAGCTCATTTTCTAAATTTGCATAAATATCGCGAATATCAAATTTCCGCTGGCTCCAAATCTCCAGCGCCGCGACGCCTTGTTCGATCAACATTCCGAGGCCGTTGGCTGTCTTCGCTCCGGCCTCGGCAGCATCGCGGAGAAAGGCGGTCTCAAGTGGATTATAAATCAGATCAAACGCGATCATATAAGGAAAAAACGCCGCCGGCGGCAAAGGCGCCTGGTTAAGCTGAGGGTGCATCCCCATGCTCGTGGCGTTAATCACAACGTTGATTTTATTGTTTTGCAGCCAACTCAAACGATCCGGCCATTGAACACTTTTAAGACGGTTGTCGTTGGCGAACGCCGCGAGCAAGGCTTCGGCACGGCCAGCGCTGCGATTGCATAAAAATATTTTTTGCGCGCCGGTTTTTAACAACGCGAAGATCACGGCGCGCGCCGCGCCGCCGGCGCCAAGCACGAGTACGTTTTTGTCCGACGGTGAAATGCCGGCGGCTGTGAGGCCGCGCAAAAAGCCGGTGACATCGGTGTTGTAGCCGATGAGTTTGTTCTTCTCCACCGCAATGGTGTTGGCCGCACCGAGGTGCGCGGCGGTTTCGTCAACGACGTCGAGAAACGGCAACACCGCTTGTTTGTGCGGAATGGTGACGTTGAGGCCGCGAAACTCGCCGTTGCGCAAACGTTGCATCATTTTGGGCAGATCATGTGCCCGAACGTGCAGCGCTTCGTAAGTAAAAGGCAGCGCAAAGTGGCGAATGAGAAAACTTTGCAAAACCGGCGAAAGCGAATGCGCAATCGGATCGCCGATGACGGCCAGTTTTTGAATCGAGGGCATAGAAGATAAAACGTAATGCGTAAAACGTAATTTACGTTTACGCATTACGTTTCACGTTTTAGAACTCAAAGCTTTTGCCGATGTCTAAAACTTCGGCACGCGCGCCGGCAGCAGAAGCCTTGCGCGCAAATTCGTGCGGATCGGCGTCAATAACGTCAAATGTTTTGTAATGCATCGGAATGGCGACTTGCGGTTTGAGAAATTCCACCGCTTTCACGGCGTCGTCGATGCCCATCGTGAAATTGTCGCCGATCGGCAGCAGCGCCACGTCGATGCGATTCATCTGGCCGATGAGCTGCATGTCCATGAACAAGCCGGTGTCGCCGGCATGATAAATCGTCTTGCCGCCGGTGGTGATCAAAAAGCCGACCGGATTGCCGAGATAGAGAAAGCCGCCGTCGGTTTGGTAACCTGAGCCGTGATGCGCGATGGTCAGTTTGACGCGGCCAAACGGAAAGTTGTGGCCGCCGCCGATGTGCATGGGATGGCCTTTGGCGCCCTGCTGGCCGCAGTAGGTGACAATTTCATAGTTGGAAATAATCGTGGCGTTGTTGCGTTTCGCAATCGCCACTGCATCGCCGACGTGATCGCCGTGGCCGTGTGAAATCAGGATAAAATCGCATTTGACCGTTTCCGGCTGCACCGGCGCTTTCGGGTTGCCGGAAAGAAACGGATCGATGAGCAAGCGATGCGTGCCGGTTTCCAAGAGGAAACACGAATGGCTGAGGAATGTGAGTTTCATGGGACGATCTCCTACCTGTCTAACAAAACTGAAACAGCAATTTTATATTTTAACGAATTCTGCCTTGATTGTTTTTGAGACAGAATTAATGCACTTAATCATTTTGAGTGAAATATCTTGACCATGATCAAAGCGAGTATACAGGAACACGGACTTCTCGTTTTGCTTTTCGGTATCCACGCGCAGTCGTTTCGATTGTTTTAAGCACATTGGCAGAATAGTAGCGTGTGCCACATAAGGTACAGACACCTGCGGGCACATTCTTAATTAGAACATACTTACGATTAACTTTACGAAGTAAGTCAACTTTTTTCTCAATGAGGCTTCCGTCACAATACTCACAGGTCTCACCTTGCCAGAATTCCATAGTATTATTTTCTCCTGCTTTAACTCTTGGGATTGTCTTCATAAACAGTTATGACGCGAACTTTTCTCGTATTGGTTATACGGCATATAACTCCGATAGGCCGGCCATCTAAGACGCGGCCAATGACTTCATACTTTTTTTCTCGTGGCCAAGACCGACGGATTTTCCATGCAAGATGCCGTATTCAATATCGAAGGTGTTCAGGCCATCGGCCATTGCTTCATCGTCAGCATGTTCGGTCAAGTAATAAAGACCGTTGCGAACAAGCGCCTGAATTTCCCGGATTCTGCTCAAAGCTTCCTCCTTTCACCCCATCTGCCGATGCCCGAGCAGTTGCATGAACTCTTCGCGGCAGGCGCGGTCGTCGTGAAAAACGCCGAGCAACGCGCTATTGGTCACCACGGTATTTTGCTTTTGCACCCCGCGCATCATCATGCACAGATGCCGGGCTTCCGTCACCACTGCCACGCCCTCCGGCTTGAGCGCTTTCATCAGCGCTTTCGCGATTTGCGTCGTCAACCGTTCCTGCAATTGCAAGCGCCGCGCATACATGTCCACCAGACGGGGAATTTTTGAAAGCCCCACGACTTTTCCATTTGGAATATACGCCACATGACATTTGCCGTAAAACGGCAGCAAATGATGCTCGCACAAGCTGTAGAAATCGATATCCTTGACGATAACCATCTCGTTGTAGCTTTCATCGAACACAGCGCTGTTGAGAATTTTCTTAACATTCTGTTGATAGCCGGCGGTGAGAAAATGCAGCGCGCGCTCGACCCGTTTCGGCGTGCGGCGCAGTCCCTCGCGTTTCGGATCTTCGCCCAGCTCGATCAGAATCTCACGAACCAAATTTTTGATCCGGCCGTTTTTTTCTTCAATTTTCCCGGCCTCGCGCTCGTGCAAGATGTCGCGATGATTATCTTCTACGGTCTGAGATGACAAAAGCCGCAATCCTCGCGCGGTTGATGTTTCATGGGCCGGACGGCGCTTGCGGTGTTGTCGTGACAGGGTAGACATTCCTGAACCTTTTGTGGAAATTGATGGATTTCGTCGGTTGGCTGAGCGGGAGCCGAGCGATTGGAGGAAGTCGTTAACGACAGCACGCTCAACAAGGCAAAAATGCCCAGCGTCAACAGAACGAGATGTTTCTTCGCAGTTTTTTGTTTTTCAGGCTCCATGTTTCAAGATAAGAAAAACCCCGGAATTCATCAAGAGGCCGCTCCCGATCAGGCGGCGGTGGATTAAACCTTGATCGCCTGCGCGCCAGCCGCCTTGCGGGCAAGCCGCCCCTGAAACGTCCCGCGCCGACGCATTTCGTTTTCGAAGCTTTGCATGATCTCGTCTTTCGAGAGATTCCATTTTGGCGCGATCAACAACTCCCGCGGCGCTTCGCCGTAAAGCCGCTCGATGATAATTTCCGGCGACAGCCGCTCGAGATAGCGTATCACCACATCCTGCCATTCGGCAAAGGAATAAACGTGAAAAGGCTGCGCCGCATATTGCCGGGCCAATTCCGTGTGTCGAACGACATGAAGATTGTGAATCTTCAAAACGTCGAGCTTAAGCGCGTTAATCACGTCGGCGGAGGCCAGCATCTGCGCTTCGGTTTCATTAGGAAACCCGAGAATGGTATGCCCGGTGACTTGAATGCCGAATTCGCGCGTGCGGCGAATCGCCTGCACCGTACACGCGAAATCGTGGCCGCGGTTGATCAGCCGCAGCGTGTCGTCGTAAACCGATTCGATGCCGTATTCCAGGCCGACAAAAGTTTCGCGCGACAAATCCGCCAGCATGCGCAATTTTTCGTCATCGACGCAATCCGGGCGCGTGCCGATGGAAAGCCCGACCACTTCCGGATGCGCCAGGGCGTCGCGGTATAGCGCTTCGAGATGTTCGACCGGCGCGTAGGTGTTGCTGTACGGCTGAAAATAAACGATGAATTTCTTCGCGTCAAAACGTTTTTTGAGAAAAGCGATGCCGTTGTCGATCTGATCGCGCACCGAGTATTTCGGGCGCGCATTTTCCGGCGTGAAGCTGACGATGTTGCAATAAGTGCAGCCGCCGCGCGCCACCGTCCCGTCGCGATTCGGGCAGGTGAAACCGGCGTGTACGCTCACCTTATGAACGCGCGCGCCGAATTTCTCCTGCAAAAATTTGCCGTAGTAGGCGTTGAACAAAAATTTCGATTGCATAAAATTTAAAACGTAACGCGTAAAACGTAACGCATAAAACGTAATTCGAAAAAAATTACGCATTACGTTTTACGCCTTACTTTTTAACAGCTTTCGCCAATTCATTCGCATAAAGTGAAATGGCATTCGGGCCTTCGCCGGTGATGATATTGCCGTCGCGCTCGACCTTGCGGCCGGTATATTTGGCGCCGGCGTTGCTCAATTTTTCGAAAATGGAATTATGGCCCGTTACGTTTTTGCCCGGCAAAATGCCGGCAACCGCAAGCGCCACCGGGGCGCGGTCATTCGCCGCGATGAGCTTGCCGGATTTGGCGTAGGCGCGAATAATCTCATGCGCTTTGTAATCATGCCAGTATTGGCTGGAGCCGTGGCCGCCGATAAACACCACGCCGGCGTAATCATCCGGATTGACTTCGTCGATCAACACTTCCGGATCAACCGTCGTGCCTTGATAGCCGAGCGCGCCTTGTCGCACCGTTGAGGCCGTGACGACTTTGACGCCGCTTTTTTCCAACGCCTCGCGCGCCGCTTTGTACTCTTCTTCGCGAAAACCATCCACTGGAACCACCATCAAAACCGCTCTGCCGTTGTCGGCCATGTTCTTCCTCCTCTGTTGTTGCCGAAGCTTCTGCTGACTTTTTATTGGAAAATTGTTTAACGAAAAGAACTGCATAAAAATTAGCATTTCGCGGAGAGAAAAGCAAGAGGATTGTTGGCGGACTACAGGGGGAAGCTCGATTGAAGCCTCACACTTAAACTGTAATAATTGCAAGATTGATTAATTGTGATGCGCCAATTTTTTTAAAGGTTCGAAATAAAAAAGGGAAAAGATCAAACCTCTTTTCCCTTTTGGTATATGAAAATTAATTTCCGGCGACGACCTACTCTCCCGCCCCGTTACCAGGGTAGTACCATCGGCGCGGGCAGGCTTAACTGCTCTGTTCGGAATGGGAAGAGGTGTGGCCCTGCCGCTATTGCCACCGGAAAATTTTTAACAACGGATTAGCTGATTGCACGGACTATTTTATCCGCGCAATCCGTTGTGACAATTGCGTTTCAACTGCCGTCAAACTGCAAGCCATAAACCATCCGCTGTGCGCGTCTGATTTGTTTGATCGTAACCGCTGAAGATAAAAAATTATTGGTTAAGCCACACGGCTGATTAGTACCACTCGGCTGAACCCGTTGCCGGGCTTGCACCTGTGGCCTATTACCTCGTCGTCTACGAGGAGCCTTTAGTGACCTTACGGTCAGGGAAGTCTCATCTTGGGGTGGGTTTCGCGCTTAGATGCCTTCAGCGCTTATCCCGTCCGGACGCAGCTACCCAACGATGCCACTGGCGTGACAATTGGTCTACTGGAGGTCCGTCCACTCCGGTCCTCTCGTACTAGGAGAAGCGCCCCTCAAACTTCCTACGCCCGCAACAGATAGGGACCGAACTGTCTCACGACGTTCTAAACCCAGCTCACGTACCGCTTTAATGGGCGAACAGCCCAACCCTTGGGACCTTCTTCAGCCCCGGGATGCGATGAGCCGACATCGAGGTGCCAAACCGGGTCGTCGATGTGAACTCTTGGACCCGATAAGCCTGTTATCCCCGGAGTACCTTTTATCCGTTGAGCGACGGCATTTCCATACACAACCGCCGGATCACTAGCCCCTGGTTTCCCACCTGTTCGACCTGTGTGTCTCACAGTTAAGCTCCCTTATGCGCTTACACTCTACGCATGATTACCGACCATGCTGAGGGAACCTTTGGGCGCCTCCGTTACTTTTTGGGAGGCGACCGCCCCAGTCAAACTGCCCACCTAGCAGGGTCCCTACACCGGATGACGGTGCGAGGTTAGTGCTTCAGTACAACAAGGGTGGTATTTCAAGGTTGACTCCCCGACGACTAGCGCCGCCGGATCAGCGTCTCCCACCTATCCTACACATGCTAAACCGAAACACAGTGCTAAGCTACAGTAAAGGTTCACGGGGTCTTTCCGTCCCGTTGCGGGCAACCGGCATCTTCACCGGTACTACAATTTCGCCGAGGCTCTGGTTGAGACAGCGCCCAAGTCGTTACACCATTCGTGCAGGTCGGAACTTACCCGACAAGGAATTTCGCTACCTTAGGACCGTTATAGTTACGGCCGCCGTTTACCGGGGCTTCGATTCAAAGCTTCTCCCGATTGCTCGGGATGACCTCTCCTCTTAACCTTCCGGCACCGGGCAGGTGTCAGTCCGTATACGTCGTCTTGACGACTTAGCACAGACCTGTGTTTTTAGTAAACAGTCGCCCAGGCCATTTCTCTGCGATCCCGCGCAGCTTTGGTTCGCGTAGAACCTGACCACGCAGGACACCTCTTCTTCCGAAGTTACGAGGTTATTTTGCCTAGTTCCTTAACCAGAGCTATCTCGAGCACCTTAGGATACTCTCCTCATCTACCTGTGTCGGTTTGCGGTACGGTCGCTCTAATTTCTCGCTTAGAGGTTTTTCTTGGCAGCGTGGTACCTGTCAGTTGGTTTGACCGAAGTCGCATTTCCCATTCGCTTCTCGGAGTCATGGTTGAGTGGATTTGCCTGCTCAACCCTCCTACCAGCTTAGACCAGGGCATCCAACACCTGGCTGACTTTCCCTTCTGCGTCACCTCATCGCTCGGACGATTTCAGAGCGGTACGGGAATATTCACCCGTTTTCCATCGCCTACGCCGTTCGGCCTCAGCTTAGGGTCCGACTAACCCTGAGCAGATTGACTTTACTCAGGAAACCTTAGATTTTCGGTGTTATTGGTTCTCACAATAATTATCGCTACTTATGCTGGCATATTCATTTCTGCTTCCTCCAGCACGCCTCGCGGCGTACCTTCGCAGGTCGGCAGAACGTTCCCCTACCACTCGATTCCGACGAGTCGGAATCGAGTCCGCCGCTTCGGTGACAAGCTTAGTCCCGTGAATTATCGGCGCGAAATCGCTTGACCAGTGAGCTGTTACGCTTTCTTTAAATGATGGCTGCTTCTAAGCCAACATCCTGGTTGTCTAAGCGGTTTCACATCCTTTCTCACTTAGCTTGTACTGAGGGACCTTAGCGGACGGTCTGGGTTGTTTCCCTTTTGGCAACGAAGCTTATCCCCCGCTGCCTGTCTCCCGTAAAGCAAGTTGCGGCATTCGGAGTTTGGTTGGGGTTGGTACCCTTGTGAGAGCCCTAGCCCATTCAGTGCTCTACCTCCGCAACTCTCATTTACGAGGCTAGCCCTAAAGCTATTTCGGGGAAAACGAGCTATCTCCAAGTTTGATTAGCCTTTCACCCCTACCCACAGTTCATCGCCAGAATTTTCAACTTCCGTGCGTTCGGACCTCCACGACCTGTTACGGCCGCTTCATCCTGACCATGGGTAGATCACCTGGGTTCGCGTCTACCGCATGCAACTCAATCGCCCTATTCGGACTCGCTTTCGCTACGACTACTCCCGAGACGGGATTAATCTTGCTGCATACGAGTAACTCGCCAGCTCATTATGCAAAAGGCACATGGTCATCTGTACCAGCAGTGTTGCCACCACTGGCCTTGGACTCCCACTGTTTGTAAGCATACGGTTTCAGGTCCTATTTCACTCCCCGCCTGGGGTACTTTTCACCTTTCCCTCACGGTACTAGTTCACTATCGGTCACGAGAGAGTATTTAGCCTTAGGTCATGGTCGACCGAAATTCCCACGGGATTTCACGTGTCCCGCAGAACTTGGGTGCAAAACCGAGGAAGGCATTATCTTTTCGCTTACAGGGCTATCACCTTCTATGGCCGGACTTTCCAGACCGCTTCAACTAAGATAATGCTTGCTAACTTCCCGACTCTGCTGCATCAGAATCCAGTTCTGTCCCACTACCCCTACGGCACAACGCACGCAGGCTTGACATGCCGTAGGTTTAGGCTGTTTCCCGTTCGCTCGCCGCTACTGAGGAAATCGCTATTGCTTTCTTTTCCAGGAGGTACTTAGATGTTTCAGTTCCCTCCGTTGTCTCCTCCCTGCCTATGTGTTCAGCAGGGGGTTCCCGCTTGCGCGGGACGGTTGCCCGATTCGGAGATCTCCGGATCAAAGGGTGTTTGCCCCTCCCCGGAGCTTATCGCAGCTTACCACGTCCTTCATCGACTTCTCGTGCCAAGGCATCCTCCATATGCTCTTAGTAGCTTAACCAAAAACCTTTGTGGCTTTAGCCATCTTTCGATAGCTACAACCACTGTCTTCAGTCGATCGTTACGATCAACCAAACGACTTTCACACAGCAGATGGTTTATGGCTCGAATTGTCCACGAATTCCGCCAAAGCGAAATCCGCGGCTCATTGTAGTTTGCCTTGCAAAAAAAACGCAATTGTCAAAGAGCAGTACAACTTGGTGAAACCGACCGGAGTCGAACCGGTGCATCTTCCTTAAAAAACGGTTCCGATTTACTTTTCTATTGGTGGAGCTGATCGGGATCGAACCGACGACCTTCGGCTTGCAAAACCGACGCTCTCCCAACTGAGCTACAGCCCCGAGGTTAAAAAAGATAAAAAGAAGAACAGATAAAATGAAACTAAATTTTTTGTCTTGTTATCTCTTTACCTGTTTTTTTCTCAGGCGGTGGGCCTGAGTGGAATCGAACCACTGACCCCTGCGTTATCAGCACAGTGCTCTAACCAACTGAGCTACAGGCCCGGCAATTCTTCGTACAGACAAAAACGCGAATCCCGATTTTCCTTCAGGAAATCAAGACAACTCGGGTTTCGCGTCAGAAGGGAAAGAAAAAATAGAAGCGTGCACAGCCAGAGCTGTGAAATCAAGGGTTAGTTGGATTCTCTGAATCCCGCTAATAAAAATTTATATTAGCGGGACGAGACTCCCTAGAAAGGAGGTGATCCAGCCGCACCTTCCGGTACGGCTACCTTGTTACGACTTCGCCCCAGTCATCGATCTCACCTTAGGCGCCTCCCTCCTTGCGGTTGGGCCAGCGACTTCGGGTGCTACCGACTTCCATGGCGTGACGGGCGGTGTGTACAAGGCCCGGGAACGTATTCACCGCGGCATGCTGATCCGCGATTACTAGCGATTCCACCTTCATGCAGTCGAGTTGCAGACTGCAATCTGAACTGAGGCCGGTTTTAAGGGATTGGCTCAACCTCGCGGTTTTGCTCCCCGTTGTACCGGCCATTGTAGTACGTGTGTAGCCCTGGACGTAAGGGCCATGATGACTTGACGTCGTCCCCACCTTCCTCCGACTTATCACCGGCAGTCTCCTTAGAGTGCTCAGCATTACCTGATGGCAACTAAGGACAAGGGTTGCGCTCGTTGCGGGACTTAACCCAACATCTCACGACACGAGCTGACGACAGCCATGCAGCACCTGTGCTGGCTCCTACTTGCGTAGGTCCCTTCCCTTTCAGGTTGGTAACCAGCATGTCAAGCCCAGGTAAGGTTCTTCGCGTTGCATCGAATTAAACCACATACTCCACCGCTTGTGCGGGCCCCCGTCAATTCCTTTGAGTTTCAACCTTGCGGCCGTACTTCCCAGGTGGGGCACTTAATGCGTTAGCTCCGACACTGAACCTTGCGGTCCAACATCTAGTGCCCATCGTTTACAGTGTGGACTACCAGGGTATCTAATCCTGTTTGCTACCCACACTTTCGTGCCTCAGCGTCAGTTACAGACCAGAAAGCCGCCTGCGCTGCTGGTGTTCTTCTCGATATCTACGCATTTCACCGCTACACCGAGAATTCCGCTTTCCTCTTCTGTACTCAAGAACAGCAGTATCAAAAGCAGAACCCGCGTTAAGCGCGAGTATTTCACTTCTGACTTACCATTCCGCCTACGCACCCTTTACACCCAATAATTCCGGACAACGCTTGCCCCCCCCGTATTACCGCGGCTGCTGGCACGGAGTTAGCCGGGGCTTTCTCTGGAGGTACCGTCAGATCCCGTAGGTTCGCTACGGAACTATTCGTCCCTCCTAACAGAGGTTTACAATCCTTAGACCTTCATCCCTCACGCGGCGTTGCTGGTTCAGCCTTTCGGCCATTGACCAATATTCCTCACTGCTGCCTCCCGTAGGAGTCTGGACCGTGTCTCAGTTCCAGTGTGGCCGATCACCCTCTCAGGTCGGCTACCGATCGTCGCCTTGGTGGGCTATTACCCCGCCAACTAGCTAATCGGGCGCAGGTCCATCCTCAGGTGATCCTTGCGAATCTTTAACAACAAGATCATGTGGTCTCGTTGCATTATGCGGTATTAGCACCGATTTCTCGATGTTGTTCCCCGCCCGAGGGTAGGTTACCTACGTGTTACTCACCCGTGCGCCGGTTTACGGAAATATTGCTATTTCTTTCTCCCTGACTTGCATGTGTTAGGCACGCCGCCAGCGTTCGTCCTGAGCCAGGATCAAACTCTTCGTTGTTTTCTTTTTTGCAAAAGAAAGTAAGGTTTGATTCCACAACTCGTTCAATTATAAATTCCAAAGGAATCTAATTGGGCCATGCACGCTTGCTATTTTACAAAGAACAGTATCTTCAAACAACAACTAAACTGTAAATTTAGACAGCACTTAATATAATCAACTCTTCATCAAAAAGCAAGATTTTTTCTTCTCGTTTTCAAAATTTTTGTTACATCTTACTAACACACTTACGGTCGAGCATATATAAGATAAGATTTTCTCTCTAAATGTCAAGATTTTTTTGTCGAACTTTCAAAAAAATTGCGACGCGTTTTAAATCTCTGCGCACTCTAAACTTTAAATCTTTATCAATATTTTTTTACCGCCAATTTCCACGTACAGCTTATACAGCGCCTTGATTTCCATTTCAGTCAAAACCCGCGTGTTCAAATAATAGTTTATTTTTTCCTTGCAGCCATTACTTTGTTAATGTATTTTATGAAAGATAAACCGCAACTGAGTAAAACGACTCAACTGAAAGAACTTTCCTATCCGTTGCGTTTCTATCAGTTGGAAATTCTTTACTCGCTTAACTATAAAATCTCGGCCATGAAACTCGACCTCCAAGGCATCTTTCCGCCAATTCCAACGCCGTTTGAAAACGGCCATTGCGCGCCGCTACGTCTCGAAGAGAACATCGCCAAGTGGAATGACACCGGGCTTTCCGGTTATCTCGTGCTCGGTTCCAACGGTGAAGCGCCGATGCTCAGCGAAGCCGAAAAAATGGAGCTTGTGCGCCTCGCGCGGCAAGCAATTCCTGCCGGAAAAATCTTGCTCGTCGGCAGCGGACTTGAATCTACCGACGCCACTTCGGTTTTGACTTACCGCCTGGCCGATCTCGGCGCTGATGCCGCGCTCGTGCTGACGCCGAGTTACTATCGTGATCTCATCACGCCCGAAGCCCTACGCCGTCATTTTGAGACCGTTGCCGAAGCCTCGCCGGTGCCGATTCTCATTTACAACGTGCCCAAGTTCACCGGCGTTAACGTGCCTATTGACGTTGCCGTCAATCTCGCGCAGCATCCCAACATTATCGGCATGAAAGACAGCAGCGGCGCTCTCAGCCAGCTTGTCGAGTTACGAGAAAAATTGCCTTCCACTTTTCAATTGCTTATCGGCACCGATTCGGTTCTATTGGGCGGCTTGGCGCACGGCCTGCGCGGCGCTATTTTGGCGCTCGCCAATGTTGCCCCGCGCGAATGCGTCGAACTTTTCAACGCCGTCGAAGATGAGAAGTGGGATGTCGCGCAAGCTCTGGCGAATCGCATCGCGCCAGTAGGCCGCGCCGTCACAACCCGTTTTGGCGTGCCGGGATTGAAAGCCGCGCTTGATGAACTCGGCTATTTCGGCGGTCAACCCCGTCCGCCGCTGTTGCCTGTGACTGAAAAAGTTCGCGAAGAAATTCGATTGATTTTGCAAAAAGCAGTGCTGCTTGAGCAAACGCCATAACATACGAATTGACAAAAGCTTTAAACTCGGAAACAAATTTAGGAGTGAACATGAATCGCCAAAAAATCTTTATGACCATGCACATTTTCGAAGCCAGCCGCAAGCCGCTCTTTGCGGTGTTGGATGGCATTTCGCCCGAGCAACTGAATTGGAAGCCCGGCCCGGAATCGCGCAGCATCGGAGAAACTTGCCGCCATCTCCTTCGCGTCGACGCGTGGTATTTGAAACGTCTCGGCGTCGAGCCGGTCGTGAGCGACGCCAAAGCCGGCGGCAGCGAAGAACTTGTCGCCAACATGCAAAAAATCCATCAGCAAATTGCCGGCGTGGTTGAAATGTGCACCAGTGATGATGATTTACTCGTCGAGCGTAAATCTCTCGACGGCAAAGAGAAAGAAAAACTCGGCGTTGCCGTCATTCACATCGCGCAGCACTACCTCTATCATCTCGCGCAAATCATCTACTTCCGCCGCGCGCAGGATCGCAACTGGCAAGCGCCGACCAAAGCATGGGAAGAGGCAACGTATGTCATAGGGGATTATTTGCTGGGTTTGAAATAATTGCTTGTCGTCGGTTACTCTTACTCGTACTCTTTCTCTTACTCATACTCGTTTTTCAAAAGTTTTAACATAGAGCCGCTCAATGCATGTATTGCACGCTCTCTGGAAATCCGATTCATCGGGTGTACTGCATCTCTGGGGAGAAACCTCCGAAAAACCGGCGATGGCGAAAAAGCCCAAAGGCCGTCAACCCAAAATTCCGAAACTACTTCCCCACCCTTTTGCCATCGAAGGCAAAAAGCTTAACCTGCATTATTCACGCGCAAGCTAAAATCCAAAACAGCCCGACAGGCCACGAGTTTATGAATAATGCAGGTTAAAGAACTCATCGCGAAAATTTCTGGCAGCCTAGTTGGTGAAAGTATTGGCTTAGAAAAACTGGCCATCCGCCTGCCGTCGGCGAACGGTTTGCCCGCGCCGTCTCCACAACTCATTCGCGAGCAGGATGAGCCACCAACTACTCCCGAAGAACTGAAGAGTTGGTATGTGCCTTCGGCTGTATTCGAGCCTGGGTTGGCGCTGGATTTTTTGCTGGCGTTACCCAACCAATCACCACCGGCAATCGTGTTCGGCGCTTCGCTTCGTTACTGGGCTGAAGTCGCAAAATTCGCCATTACTGCGCTTCCGGCAATCATCCGCAAATGGCGCTCGACAAGCAATCCACCAAAAACCTGCTGGTCTTCTCCTTTACCGGCGCCGTGAACTTCGATCCGGCCAAGGATATGCACATGCACAACGGCCGCATCAAGATCATCGACAACGATCACCTCGAGAGCGAATGGGATGTCTATCAGGATGGCAAGCAGATGGGCACGAACAAATTCTTTCTGGCGCGGAAAAAATTTTAACGTAGACTGCCAGCCTGCGAGTCATCGATTGGTAATTTATCCCATCATCTTGCAACAACCACTAGGTCTCAACGTAAAAAAAACAACCGATGACTTCCAAAACCATTGTTCGGAAATATCCCATACTTGAATAGGACAATGAACCGCATCAAAATCGCGATCGTCCTGCTAATCGCCGGGACATTCCAAATTGCCGCCCAAACCAATCAAGAGCAGAAATATCTCTGGGCATTCGACACCAAGGGCTGAGTGTTTTCCACTCCTGCGGTCGCGGGAGAGCGGCTGTACATCGGCTCCTGCGCCGGCGTGTTCTATTGTCTCGAGCGCAAAACCGGCGCGGTCAAATGGACTTACGACGTCACCCAAGACGGCGGCAATAATTTTCATGGCAGCATGCTCGTTGCCGGCGAATCGATCATCATCGGCACCGATGGCGTCAAGGCCGGTCACGTTTATGCCTTCGATCTGGCGAGCGGCGCCGTGCGCTGGAAGTATCCGGCGGGAAACGGCGTTTCCACCGATATTCTCCGGCTCGGCGCGCAAATTTTCGGCGCGGCAAAAAACGGCGACGAAGAAAATATTCTTTGCCTCGATCTGAACACCGGCCGCGAAATCTGGAAAGTCACGCTGCCGCTCTCGCGCCACATTCTCAATAAATCGCCGGTGCTGGTGGAGAATATCTTGTATTACGGCGCTTCGGATGGCAAGCTTTACGCCTTCGCCGCCAAATCCGGAAAAATTCTCTGGACGAAAAATCTCGGCGCGCCGATCATTACCCCCGTTGCCGCGGCTGGCGAGTTTCTGTACACCGGCACCGAGGCCGGAATACTCTACCGCCTCAACCGCGCGCGCGGCGAGATCGCGAGCCAATTCGATCTTAACGGCCGGCCTTACCAACCCGCCGTGATGGGCGAATCCGGAGAATTCGTCGTGCTATTTGTGAATTGGATGCAACCCGGCGGCGAGCTGCTGGTTTTGGATTCCAACCTCGCCAAAGTGCGTTGGCGATTTGCGGCGGCGAACGCCAGCCCGTGGACCATCGCCCGGCCGTATTATTCGAATAAGTTGTTAGTCGCCGGCACGCAAGATGGGCAGGTCTACGGCTATGACTTGCGCGACGGCAAAACCCAATGGTCACACCGCGTCGAAGGCGCGGCGCGAGCATTTGCATCGTACGACGGCGTTTGTTACGTCGGCACCGTTGAAGGAAAAATTTTCGCCATTGAACAAAAACTTATGCTGAAATAACTCAGAAATTCCTTGCATTTTCGATGGGTGTGTTAGTGATGTTGTCTTCTAATTTTTAAAACCTTTCAACAAAAGTAAATTATTCTCGCGATGGTGATCTCGACAACGAATCTAAAAAAGCGCTGGCATCTTTGGAACGTCGTGTGGATATTAGCCGTTTTCAAGCTGTTCATTCATTTTCTCACCAACAGCGAGTACGGTTTCCATCGCGACGAATTTCTCTATCTGGCGTTGGGCGAGCATCTGTCCTGGGGATATATGGAAGTGCCGCCGGTGATTGCGGTTTTCGGCAAAGCGGCGCAGAGTCTCGGCGGGCATCTCTTTGCGGTGCGCCTTTTTCCGGCGTTAATCGGCAGCATCACGGTTCTCTTGATCGGCGTCATGGTCAAAGACCTCGGCGGCAGCAAATGGGCGCAAATTATGGCCTGTCTGGCGTTCATTCTCTCGCCGGCCTTTATGCGCAGCAACACGCTGTTCCAGCCGGTGAGCTTCGACCAGTTCTGCTGGTTTCTCTCCGCCTTTTTCATCGTGCGCTTGATCAAATTTCAAGAACCCAAATACTGGTATTATCTCGGCGTCGTCGCCGGTTTGGGATTTTTGACCAAGTATTCCATTCTCTTTTTCTACGCGGCGTTTTTCTTCGCCATTTTGCTCACCCCGCAGCGCCAATGGCTTAAAACCCGGTATCCCTATTTCGCGCTGGGAATCGCCTTCGCCATCGCGCTGCCGAATCTGATTTGGCAATACCAGCACAATCTGCCGGTCATCAAACATTTTGATGAATTGAGCCGCACTCAATTGCTGCACGTTCAACCCTGGGGCTTTTTGCAGAGCCAATTGCGATTTCATCACGCCGCTCTCGCCGTTTGGCTGGCGGGATTGTTGTATTTATTTTTTTTCGCAAAATTATCCGAGTATCGTATTCTCGGTTGGATTTATGTATTCATTATTTTGATTCTGGTTTTGCTCAAGGGCAAAAACTATTACTCGCTGGGGGCTTATCCCATGCTCATGGCCGCCGGCGGCATTGCCTTTGAAAACTTTTTGAAAACCAAACCCGCGTTCTTGAAGCCGGTCGTCGCTTTTCTGCTGATTATTTTCACCCTCCCGCTGCTCCCGTATGGCCTGCCGGTTCTCTCCATCGAAAACATGCAGCGCTACGGCGCGTGGATGAAAGATCAATTTCGTTATGCCGGCCCCTTGCGCTGGGAGGACGGCAAAATCCACGCGCTGCCGCAGGACTATGCCGACATGCACGGCTGGGAAGAAATGGCCGCCAAAGTCGGGAAGTTGTACCACAGTTTGTCGCCGGCGGAGCAAAAATCCTGTTTGGTTTATGGCGGCGGCTATGCCCATGCCGGCTCGATCAATTATTACCGAAAAAAATACAACCTGCCGGAAGTGTACAGCTTCAACGGCAGTTACTTAATGTGGGCGCCGGATTCCGTGGATTTCGACCGGCAAATCATGATCGACGACGTGCTGCAGACGGCGTCAAGGTGGTTCGCGTTTGTGCAATTGGTTGACAGCGTGCAAAATCCGTACGCGCGCGAGAAGGGATACATTTATTATCGCGCCGATCCGCAAATTGAGGTGAAGCGCAAATGGGTGGAAATAGCGGCTGAGAGAAAGGGAGAATTTAATTTTTAAAGAAAATCAAAAAAACGTTTAATAGAAATTTGAGGGAAGATATCGAAGAAAACGTTTGTTGGCAATCTAAGGGAATTTATTCATTTTCACTTCAAACAATCCGAGGAGGAGCTATGAAGGTTCTAAAAATCATCGGCATGATCGTCGGCGGACTCGTCGCGCTGTTTTTGATTGTCGCAGCGATCTTGCCCTCGAGCTATCGTCTCGAGCGCTCGATTGAAATCGACGAGCCGGTGGAGGCGGTTTATGCGCTGGTGGCGAATCTGCCGAACTGGCCGCAATGGGATCCTTTCACCGAGCAGGAGCCGACCGCCAAATCCATTTTCAGCGGCGAAGCCGGAACCGTCGGTTCGAAATGGAATTGGGAAGGCGAAAAGATCGGCACCGGCAGCTTGACAATTGAGGAAATCGTGCCGAATCAATCTATTCGCTCAAAATTAGTATCGGTGGCGCCGCAGCCGATGGAGGCGATTGACAACTGGCGTTTCGAGCCGGCCACCAACGGCACAAAAGTGACGTGGATGATCGAAGGCAACCTCGGCTATCCGGTTGAAAGAATTTTCGGCCTTTTCATGGAAAGCATGTTGGGGCCGACGTTCGAGAAAGGCTTGGCAAATCTCAAGCGCGTTAGCGAAGCGCAAATTGAAACGCCGGTGAGCCAGGCGGATAGCACGAATAGCTCGATGTAGTTGTCGATTTTTATCGCAATCATTCGTCTTATCTTTGAAATGTGAAGTCGGACTTGGGCCCGCTGCCCGAGTCCGGCTTCGCCAAACCTTATAAGGAGAAAAACCGTGGGAAAACCCGTCATACATTTCGAAATCGGCTGTCGCAACAGCCCGAAGACGCAAGAGTTTTTTGCCAAGCTTTTCGATTGGAAAATCGAAGTGATGGGGCCTGCCGCGATGATCAACACCGGCAGCAAAGAAGGCATCCAAGGCCACATCACCGCGCTCGGCCACGAGCCGCACAATTACGTCACGGTTTACGTTGAGGTGGATGATTTGCAAGCCTACCTCGACAAAGCCAGCCAGCTCGGCGGTAAAACCCTCGTGCCGCCGGTGGAAATTCCCGGCCAAGGCAGCTTCGCGTGGCTGGCGGATTTGGAGGGGAATATTATCGGCTTGTGGAAGCCGATGAGCAAATAACACTCATACTCATACTCTTACTCTTACTCTTACTCCTACTCATACTCATACTCTTACTCGCCGTCAAAATTCTTTAAAAGCGAGTAAGAGTAAGAGTAAGAGTAGGAGTAAGATTCCCATCAACACAATTTAACCCCAAGGAGGTACACAATGGCAGCAGCACCAGTTGTACATTTCGAAATCACCGGCAAAGACGGCAAAAAGCTACAGAGCTTTTATAGCAAGCTGTTTGACTGGGAGATCAACGCCGACAATCCGATGAATTACGGCTTGGTCAATGCCGCGGGCAACGGCACCGAGGCGGGAAAAGGCAGCATCGGTGGCGGCGTGGCGGCGGCGCAAGAGGGCGCGCCGGCAGCCGTGACGTTCTACGTGCAGGTTCCCGACTTGGAAGCCGCGTTGAAGAAAGCGGAAAGCATGGGCGGCAAAACCCTGGTCCCGCCGACGGAAATTCCGAACATGGTGACGTTCGCGATGTTCCAGGATCCGGAAGGCAATGCGGTCGGCTTGGTTAAAGGCTAAGGCCGTTTTAATCTCAGAGCGTATCTGAAAGTAGCAAATGTAACTGACCGGCCACTTAAATTTGTTGAAATCCGAAATCCCGAATTTTACGCACAAAAGTGGCCGGTCGGTGATTTGGCTGAAGAAGTTTACGGCTCACGGAAAATTCTTAGCCGGCTTTCATTTCAAGCTTGCCCTTGCCTCAGAGTAAAAAAAACGCCTGCCTCAGGTTCATCGCCCGGTGATTCCCGCCCGCATCAAAACACTTGCATTTTGAAAATCTCAACTATATATTTTGGGGGTCAAAGCAGATGAAGCGAGGAGCCATGGCTAAGAGAAACGCGCCATCCGCCGACGGCAAACAGGCGAAAAAACTCGACGAAATCCGCAACATTATCGTTGGCCCGCGTTTAAAAGAATTGTTTCTGATCGATCAGCGGACCGGCCTGTTGATCGCACACGAGTCCGGCGCCAACCGGGGGGAGAGCGATGGCAAGCCGCAGAAAAATCTAACTTAGCTCTTGCGCTTTTGCCCGCGACCTCTTAAATTAACAAACGCTCCCCACTGAAAAAAGTGGGGAATAATTCTGACCCCGCAGTGGGGAATAATCCTGACCCCCGACACTAGCCTAAATAATGAGAATATGCCTGTAACGGTACATTATGGAGAAAGTGAACCTCTAACTCCCACTCATTTTAGTGTCAAAGGAGAATGCAACTGTCCAAACCCACTGCCATCAAAGTCAAAACCAAATTTGGCGCGACCGTTGCGCCAACTCAACCCCAGCAAAAGGAGACTTGATCATGCAAGGCGCTCAGACCAGAAAAAAATTCACAATTCTGCATTCCAACGACATTCACGGCGATTTTCAGGAGGAAGTGGTGAAAGGCGCGCCCGGACAGATGGTCGGGGGACTGTCGCGCCTGTCCGGCTACATCAACAAAGTGCGCCGCGAGGAAAAGAACGTGATCTATCTCATCGCCGGGGATATGGTGCAAGGCTCGATGATCGACACGGAGTTCAAGGGCGTTTCGACCATGGAACTGATGAATTACCTCTCGCCCGACGTGGCGACGATCGGCAACCACGAGCTGGATTACGGCCTCTATCACCTGCTGTTCCTGGAAAAGATGGCCAACTTTCCCATCGTGGTTTCCAATTTGTACATCAAAAAATTCCACAAGCGGCTGATGCGGCCATACATCATCCTCAACATCGACGGCTTCGACATTCTGATCATCGGGATCATCACCGACGAGATCATGTCCAGCTTAAAACTGGACAACAGCATCGGCAGTTTCATTTCGTTGGAACACGCCAGCGAAGAAGTCGGGCGCATCTGCAACGCCTACAAAGACGAGGATATCGACCTGACCATCCTGCTGACCCACATCGGTTTTGAGGAAGACAAAAAACTGGCGGCGCTGCTTGATCCCGCGTGGGGCGTGGACATGATGATCGGCGGGCATTCTCACACGATTCTGGAGCAGCCGGAGGTGATCAACAATATTCTGATCACGCAGGCCGGGGTGGGCACCAATCAACTGGGGCGGTTCGACCTCGTGGTGGATGACGCGACCAACAGCATCGTCGAGTGGAAGTGGCAACTGCTGCCGGTGGACGAAAATCTGGCGGAACCCGATCCGGAGCTGCAAAAGTTCATTCAATCATTCCAGGAGGTGGTCGACCGCAAATACAACACGATCATTTGCCGGTTCGTCCGCGAGCTGACGCATCCGGACCGCAGCCAGGAAACCGAGCTGGGCAACTTGTTCGCGGATATTCTCGCCGAAAATGCGCAGGTTGACGTGGCCTTTCTGAACAGCGGCGCCATTCGCGGCGAAAAGCTCGGCCCGCTGGTCACCCTCGGCGCGTTCAAAAGCATTTTTCCGTATAACTCGCCGGTGCACAAGCTCGTCGTCACCGGCGCCTTGCTCAAACAAATTTTCAAAAATACCTTGAACCCGGAAGAGCGGGAAAAACAGCGCACCATCTTGCAGATCAGCAAAGGGGTGAAGGTGGTTTACAACGACGCGAAGCGCGAGCTCGAGCTGCTGACGATCGACGGCCAACCCGTGCAGGACGACAAGCAGTACTCCATTGCGCTGCTGGATTATTATTACCAAAACACGGAATCGACGATCGGCATCAAGCAGGAAGCTTTGACGGCGCTTGCCGGCGCCAAGGTGGTGACGACGGCCATGACCGACGTCGTCGAAGAGTACTTGCGCAACCATAAGAATCTGAACAGTCAAGTTGAAGGGCGGGTTGTGTTCTAAACAAAAAGCCGTCATAAAAATGCCGCCTAAAAGCATCCATCATTGCAGCCTGGCCGTGCGGAACCTCGAGCGGGCCGCCGTATTTTACCGCGACGTTCTCGGCTTACAGGAGATCGACATTCCCCCGACCTTTTCATTATTCTTTTGTCGTCAAGCCTTAACTTGGCTTCGCCGACAATGAAAAGATTGCTGCCGTTTCTGCGCGCCTGGCAAAAGAGGTAAATTTCCCTGCCGTCAATGTGCGTCCGAACTAAAAATTTTCCTTGACAAATTTATTTTTCGGTCGTATATTGTCGGTATGACGATGCAACCTCAAACCGCCGTTAATTTTGTCGGCGATGCGGCGAGCGCCTCGGTTATGCTCAACCCGCTGCGCTTGCAAATTCTCGAAAAACTGCGCGAGCCGGATTCAGCCTCCGGTTTGTCCCGGCAAATGAACCTGCCGCGTCAAAAAATTAATTACCATCTGCGCGAGCTGGAAAAACACGGCTTGATCGAGCAAGTGGAAGAGCGCAAAAAAGGCAACTGCGTGGAGCGCATCGTGCGCGCCACCGCCCGCCACTATCTGATCAGCCCCGAGGCGCTCGGCAATCTCGCCACCGATCCCAATCAAATTCAAGATCGCTTTTCTTCGACCTATTTGGTGGCTGTTGCCGCCCACGCCATTCGCGATCTGGCCGAGTTGCGAACCCGCGCCGACAAGGCCGGTAAAAAACTCGCCACCTTTACGCTCGAAACCAACATACGTTTTGCTTCAGCGGCTGATCAACATTCGTTCACCGAAGAGTTAACCAACGCTGTCGCTAAGCTGACGGCCAAATATCATGACGAAAAAGCTGCCGGTGGCCGCCACTTTAAATTCATCATCGGCTCTTATCCTGCCATGACCAAAAAAGCAAAGGAGGAGAAATGAGCACGGCGCAGAAGAGAACAAAAACGCGCGCGATTGAGAAAGCAATCGAGATCAACGCGCCGATTGAAACGGTGTGGAAGGCGCTGACCGACGCCCACGAGCTGACTCAGTGGTTTCCGCTCGAAGCCGGCGAAAATCCTGATGGCGCGCTGTGGATGTCGTGGCGCAACGAATTCAAATTCGCCAGCCGGATTGAAATTTCGGAACCGCCGCATCATATCCGCACGGTTCCAGTGCAATCGAACTGGTCGCAAGATCAAACAGAGAAAGAAAATTTCGCGAGCGATGCGGAACCGTCCTGGGGAATGGCGACGGACTTTTATCTTGAGTCGCGTGGCGGCTCAACGGCGCTGCGGCTGGTTCATTCCGGCTTTTCGCTCGAGGCGGATTGGGATGCACTGTACGACGGCACGCGCACCGGATGGGATTTTCAGCTTTGGGCGCTTCGCCATTATTTGGAAAATCATCGCGGCACTCCGCGCCGCGTCGCTTTTGTGCGGGAATTTCTCAAAAATATTTCTCGCGAAGAGGCGTGGCAAATGTTGTTTGGGCCCAATGGCCTGCTTGGCCAACTTCAGGGCTTGCAAGCTGGAGATCGTTACGCCCTCCGCACCGTCGGCGGCGATGATTTTACCGGCGTCATTCATTCCCTGCAACCGCCACACGATTTTTCGGCGACCGTGGAAAATCTCAATCACGCCCTGCTCCGCGTCCATTTGGACGAGTTGTTCGGATACCGCGATGTCAATTTTCAATTGTCGACGTATGGCATTCCGCCAGGTCGAGTGGAAGCTTTGGAAGCGCGCACTCGCCAATTGCTGCAAAGCCTCAATGCAACAAAAGCTACGGCTGCACAAAATTTCCCATCCCTCGGCCGCAAATTTGAAACTGAAATCGAAATCAAAGCGCCGGTAGAAACGGTTTGGCAGGCGCTCACCGATGCCGAAGAATTGGCGCGCTGGTTTCCCCAACAAGCCCAAGTCTCGCCGGGCGTTGGCGGCAAAATCTTCTTGTCCTGGCCGGGAATAACGGATTGGCATCTCAACGTCGAGCAATGGCAGCCCCACGAACACTTGCGCGCGGTTTATGATTTGAAAACCGAGGTGATCGTCAAAACGGATGAGCAAACGGAAGCTGAAACGGCCATCAAGCTCGCGGCGGCCAACAAAGGCAAACCGTTGCAACTGGCGGTGGATTTTTTTCTGCAAGGCCGCGGCGGCGCGACGGTGTTGCGTTTGGTGCACTCCGGTTTTGGCAAGGGTTCGCCATGGGATGAAGAGTACGACGGCATTTCCTGGGGCTGGCTGAAAGAGCTGCGGTCTTTGCGGCATTATCTCGAATATCATCACGGCAAGCCGCGTCACGTCGGCTGGGCGCGGGTGACGCTGCCGGCGGATACCTCCACCGCCGCGGCGTGGCAGCGCCTGCTGAGTGAAAACGGGATTTCGTTCAAACCGGCTCTCCCCCATCCTCATGAAGGCGATCGTTGTGAAATTCACCTCGGCGGCGAAGATATTTTTCAAGGCGTGATGCAATACTTCGATCCGCCCAACTTTTTTTGTGCAACAGTGGAAAACTTGCAGCAGTCTTTTATGAGAGCCTGGGTGTGGGTGGATAAGCTGCACAACTTCGGTGAGGCCAATATTCAGATTTCGACTTACGGCCTGCCCAAAGCGACAAGCGAAGATTTTGAAAAACGCTGGAGCGAGCTTTTGAAACAGCTTTTTGAGTAATTATCAACAGAAACGGTTTTTTGAATTTAGTTCAGATGGTATTTCCCCGCGGATTGAAGAATCCCGCCGATGGCTTTTATCAGCGGGCTTCTTCAATCAGTGGAAAGCTGAACTAAAAAAGCTTTAACTCGTTGGCTGTCTCTCCGGCTTCGGTCTCTAAAATGATGAAATACATTCACAATTTTAAACCACCTTCTCAAATCATCTCAAACATGCTTTGCAACCGTTTTTTGTTAGCCGCGACGATTGTTGCCGGTGCGCATATCGTTTTTGCGCAAAACGGCGCACCTCCGCCTCGCGTTGAATTGACGGCGTTATCCGCGAAGGCGGGCGTTAAAATCGACGGCCGGCTTGACGATCCGATTTGGCAACACGCCGAACGTCTGTCTGATTTCACCCAGCGCGAGCCGAATTATGGACAACCGGTTTCGGAGCCGACCACCGTGCTCGTCGCCTTCGACGCCAACCGGCTTTACATCGCCGCGGATATGCAGGATCGTGAGCCGGAGCGCATCGTTGCCAACGTCATGCGCCGCGACGCCGAATTGCTGGACAACGACAGCTTCGAGATTTATCTCGACACCTTTCACGACCATCGCAATTTTTTTTATTTTGCCACCAACGCGCTCGGCGCGCAGCGCGACGCGTTGATTCGCAACGAGGGCGAGAGCCAAAATTGGGATTGGGACGGCGTGTGGGAATCCGCCGGACGGCGCACGGAGAAAGGCTGGATTGCGGAAGTTGCCATTCCTTTTAAAACGTTACGTTTTACGCACGATTCATTGCAAACCTGGGGCGCGAATTTCGTCCGGCGCATCGTGCGCAAGCGCGAGGAAAGCTACTGGACGCCGGTGTCGCGCGAGCTGGGTTTCTTCGGGCATTTCAAGCCGGCGTACTACGGCCATCTCGACGGCTTGCGCGGCTTGCATCAAGGCGGCGCGATCGAAGCCAAGCCCTTTGCGCTCGCCGGCGGCACCAAGGATTTTGAAGAAGCCGGCCATCCGCTCACGCGCCAGCGCGAATTGGGTCTCGATGCGAAAATTCATCTCACCGCCAATCTCACCGCGGATTTGACGCTCAACACCGATTTCGCGCAAGTCGAGAGCGACCAGGAGCAGGTGAATCTCACGCGCTTCGATCTTTTCTTTCCGGAGAAGCGCGAGTTCTTTTTGGAGAACGCCGACGTGTTTCGCGCCGGCGAGCGGGTGCTCGATTTCGAGCCGCCCTCCACCCTGCTCTTTTTCAGCCGCCAGATCGGTTTGACCGAGGACGGCGACGCGGTGCCGATCACCGGCGGCGCGAAGATCACCGGCAAGGTGGGAAAATACGAAGCCGGGTTTTTGGAGGTGCTGACCGATGAAACGCATTACGTCAACGATGACGACGAATTGGTGGAATTGCCGCGGCAAAATTTTACCGTTGTGCGTTTGAAGCGGGACTTTCTGGCGAAATCGTCGATCGGGATTATCGGCACGAGCCGCGATCTGTGGGGGAAGGTCGTAAAACGTAATGCCGTCACACGTAATATTTTTAGCGAAACGAGCGAGCACAATCGTGTGGTTGCCGCCGACCTCAATCTTTCCTTCGGCGCCGGCACGCGCTTCAGCGGCTTTCTCGGCAAATCGCAAACCGCCGGCATGCACGGAAAAGATTGGGCCGGCTCAGCGTTCTTCAGCCACGAACGTGATCTCTGGGGCCTCAATCTTGGTTATACCGACATTCAGGACAACTTCGAGGCGCAGATCGGTTTTATTCAGCGCACCGGCGTGCGCAAAAGCCGCGTCATTCCGTATTTTTCGCATCGCTGGAAAAGCGGGCCGGTGCGGCAAACCTGGTTCTTCAACGATTTTCAATACATCACCGATCAATCCAATCGTCTCGAAACGCGCCGGATGTTCAACGGCTTGTTCAATCTCTTTCGCAACGGCAGCGAGCTGTTTTTCGGCACGGCGCAAGATTACGAGGCGCTCGACGAATCGTTCGAGCTGCGCGACGGCGTGGAAGTGACGGACGGCGTCTACTCGTTTCGCAGTTTTTTTTCCGAATACAATTCGGATCAAAGCAAACCGCTGTCGCTCAGGCTCAGCTTGAACACCGGCGATTTTTACAGCGGACGCTTGACGGCCCTCGGCGGCGGCCTCACCATGCGGCCCAACGCGAATTTCTCGCTGGAAACGCGGTATTCCCGCAACAACATCGATCTGCCGGTGCCGTCCGGAAAATATTCGACGAATCTCGCCATCGCGCGTTTGACGTACTCCTTTACGCCGCGGTTGTTTGCCAAGATGTTCGTGCAATATAACGACGATGATGATTCTTTCAACACCAATTTTTTGTTGAACTGGATTCACCGGCCCGGCAGCAATTTTTATTTGGTGTACAACGATCAGGAGGATATCGCCGGGTCAAAATGGCGCGGGCGCAACCGCACGCTGTTGGCGAAGTTTAATTATCTGCTGGGATGGTAAACCCTTTTAAGTGATTCGGATAAAAGTAAAAAATGTCATTCCGCAGGAATCTTTTTTGTGTTCCAACAATCGTCTTGAATTTTAAAAGGATTCTTTCAGAATGGCATCTTCTTGTCGTTTTTTATTTTTGTTTCAATTCTGCTCCCTCCAATTCCAACAACTTCTTCTTTAATCCAATTCCTCCTCCATATCCGCACAAATCGCCGTTGCTGCCGATGACGCGATGGCAGGGAATGACGATGGGCAGCGGATTGCTGCCGTTGGCGTGTCCGACCGCCCGCACGGCTTGGGGATTATGAATCTTTTCTGCAATCATTTTATAAGTCGCCACCTGGCCGAATGGAATCTCGCTTACCGCTTGCCAAACGAGCTGCTGAAAAGCCGTTCCGATCATAAATTGCCGGAACGTGAACTCCCGGCGGCGGCCGGCAAAATATTGTTGCAATTCCGTCAGCGGCTTGCGCAATGCTTTGGCATCATGGATCAAGATCGCCTCCAGCCAAACCTGCGCCAGCAGCGCGCGAAACGCGGCCTCGGAATAGCCAAACTCGATCTGGCAAACCCCGCGCCCTGATCTCACCACCCACAAATGCGCGCCCAGCGGCGTTTGCATTTTAGCGTAATGCAACGTTTGTTGATACATTTTGGTTCTTGCTTTTTAACGAAGATTTTGACACATTTGATTTCAATGTAGCGTTATCCACGATGAGCCGCAAGAAAAAAGATGGCGTTCGTAACGTTCGTAGTTTCGCCTTCAGGCGTCATCCGCAGGTTACTCAAACCGGATTCTGCGTCATGCAAAAAAATCCCATAACGATTTTAGCAATCACCTTCGTCTCTGCAACGCTACTCGTTTCTACGGCTTTGTTTGCCAATCCCGAAAAGGCTGAGGCGGATACTTCCACCGCGATCGCGCCACAAACTGCCGCAGCAGACACGGCGAACGTGCGAACCAATCCGCAACCGCCGGATTCGCTCGCCAAGCCGCAAGATTTTCTTTCGCGCGCAATCAAATGGGCCAACAGCAACGAGGGTTTCATCACTTTGTTTACCGCGCTGGTGGCGGCGGGATGGGGGATTTTCCTATTTCTGTCGCGCAAACGTCCTCCTAAAACGCAAACCGCCCCCGACACCCGCGACGCCAAGCAACGCTACCTCGACTACATCATCACCACGCACCAAAACCTGCCGGTGGCCGGATTTGAGACCAACCTGCGCGTGCCGATTCCGCTGGAAAACGTTTACGTCACGCTGCAGGCGCGCATGACGGAGATCGATCACGCCCGCGATGGCCGGCGCGAGCTGGTCGCGGAGAGGCGCGAGTTCCAATCGGACCGCAACATCACCGTGCAGGAAGCGCTGCAATTTGCCTTGAACAAAAATTACGACGGCGTGGTGATTCTCGGCCAGCCCGGCTCCGGCAAAACCACGCTGGCCAAATATTTTCTGCTCTGCTTCGCCACCGGCAAAGCCGAAAAAAATCTCCAGCTCTCCCAAAAGCTGCTGCCGATTTTGCTCTTTCTGCGCGAAGTCGATCCGGAAAAATCCTGCCTCGAAAATATTCTGGCGGCGCTGCAAAAGCATCAATTGGGATTGGACGAAAATTTCTTTTTGCCCTATTTGCAAAAAGGCGAAGCCATCCTGCTGCTCGACGGCCTCGACGAAGTGCCGACCGAAGAGAAACGCCAGCAAGTGAGCCGGTGGATTCATCAGCAGGTGCATCTCACCTTCCCCCGCTGTCCGGTGATTGCGACTTCACGTTTTTCCGGTTATCGCGGCGGCGCGGTGTTGCCCGGTTATTATTTGCGGCTCGAAATTCAAGACTATCAATTGGAGCAGGTCAAGCAATTTCTCGAAAACTGGCTGACCGCGGTGGAAACGCACGTGCACGAAGACAGCCGCCATTGGCGCAACGAGGCAAAACAGAAAGCCGAGGATTTGCACCGGCGCATCGAGGAGACGGCAGCGCTGCGCGAGCTGGCGGTGAATCCGCTGATGCTGCAAATCATCGCGCTGGTGCACCGCGACCGCGGCACCTTGCCGGAGCGCCGCATCGAATTGTACAAAGAGTGCACCGACGTGCTGTTGGAGCGCTGGGACAAAGCCAAAAACCTGCCGGTTCCGCTTTCGGCGGCGGAAGCGCGCCAGCTTTTGCAGCCGGTGGCGCTGTGGATGCACTCGGTGGAAAACCGCCGCGAAGTGGGCAAGCAGGAAATTTTGGATTACCTCGCGCCGATTCTGCCGCGCCTGGCCGCCCAAGTGACCGGCGAGGATTTGCTGAAAAGCTGGCAGGATCGCAGCGGCATTTTTAAAGGCGAGGGCGACATCTACTTTTTCCATCACTTGAGCTTTCAGGAATATCTCACCGCCGAGGAGATCCGCAACAACCGCCAGGTGGAGATTTTGGTGAAAAATTTTGACAAAGCCTGGTGGCGCGAGACGACTTTGCTGGCGATGGGCCTGACCAACCCGCCGATCTTTGCCGACTTTATGAAGGCCTTGTTGCGCGTCGCGTGGAGCAACGGCGCGCGGGTGGATTTTATGCTGCGCTGCATCGACGAGGCGCTGGTGAAGGATGAAACGCCGTTTGCCGAGGCGCTGCGAAAATTAAAGCGCAGCGACGCGCGCTATTATGCGCTCTGCGGCTTGGAGCGGCTCGCTACCGAGCAGGCGAAAGCTGCGGTGCGGCAGGCGCTGCACGACAGAGACGAGCACATTGCCGGCACCGCGCGCACGATTTTGGCAAAATGGGGCGAAACGCCGGTGGAAAAGAAGCTCGAAACTTTGAAAGTGACGATCAAAGGCAAAGCCCAGCAAATGCCGGCGCGGTTGTTCAATCCGGTCGAGCTGAACGCCGAATACATTCTCATCCCCGGTGCGAAAGAAAAAATCGTTTTTGCCAGCACGAAAAAGCCGGCACCGGATTATCCGCTGTATTTCGCCAAATATCCGGTCACCAACAAGCTCTACCGCCGTTTTATGGATTATCTGGACGGAAAAAATCAAGAAGCGCTGGCGAATTTGCCGCGTGAGCAGTTTGATCAGCAACTTTTGGCGAACGCAGAAATGCGCCAATACCTCGGCAACGACCGGAAACAATGGATTGAGAAGTTCAAGTGGGCAGATGACAAGCGTTTCAGCGGCGATGACCAGCCGGTGAGCCGCGTGACGTGGTTTGGCGCAACGGCTTACTGCCATTGGTTGACCGCTTTACATCAGCAGGAAGCGAAATCCAAAAACCAAAATGAATCGTATATTTTTAGGTTGCCGATTGAGGAAGAATGGGAATGGGCGGCAGGCGGCGGGAAAAGAGAATATCCCTGGGGCAAAGAATCGCCGGATGAAACGCGCGCGAACTACGATCAAAAAGTCGGCCACACCACGCCGGTGGGCGCTTATCCGGCGGGCGCCACGCCGGAAGGTTTGATGGACATGGCGGGCAATGTTTGGGAGTGGATGGAAAATTTGTATGGCGAGGGGGCTTATACACCTGATGCGCGCGCTCTGCGGGGCGGCTCCTGGAACAATACAGAGGTCAATCTGCGGTGCGCTATTCGCTACGACTGGCTACCGGGTCATTGGGACGACCATGTCGGTTTCCGTGTTGCGTGCGCTGCCAGTCATCGTTTTTGAGACTCTGTTACTCTGTCCATCTGAAACTCTGAAAAGGCCAGCGCCCTTAAGGGCGCTGGCCTCGAAAATTTTTTTAAAAAATGAAAGCAACGTTATGGCCAACTCTGAATTTTTAGTCATCAAGCGCGGGTACGATTTTTCAAAATGGCTTTTGCAACATACGGGCAAATTTCCCAAGAGCTATCGTTTTAGCATTGCCTCAAAATTAGAGAATAATATTCTCGATTTTATCGAACTAACCACAGTTGCCAACATGCGTAAAGATAAAATTCCCCTCTTAAACCAGGCGGATGAAAAATTAGCGCGACTGCGCTTATTGTTCCGCTTAAGCTATGAAATGAGGTTGGTTAACTTAAAATCTTACGAACACGGCAGCAAGCAAATAAATGAATTGGGCCGGCTTTTAGGCGGCTGGATTAAAAAGCCCAGCGCTATACCGGCCAGATAGAACTTGGCCGCTGGCCAGGCGGAGACGAATCCGAATAGATGCGCGCGCTCTGCGGGGCGGCTCCTGGAACAATACAGAAGACAATCTGCGGTGCGCTATTCGCAACAACTGGCAACCTGATAATAGGAACAACAATGTCGGTTTCCGTGTTGCGTGCGCTGCCAATCATGCCCAATCAAAATGTTCGGCGCGGTCCGAACCTGATGCCCCGTTTTTACGGAAGCGGGGACTGGCGTTCGGGCATGACATGCGGTTCCTCTTCCGGCAGCGAACCCCCGCGAAAGGCGGGGTAAGCTCAAACATACAAACCGGCGGGCTGCTTTAGTAGGAAGGTTCGAAAGAGCAGCCCGTGTCATTTTGAGGCGTAAAGCGTAAAACGTAAAGACGTAAAAACGAAATGTCATTCCGCAGGAATCTTTTTAAAATTCAAGCACATTGTTCGTGATGAAAAAGATTCTTCCAGAATGACATTTTTATTTGATTGAATTATAAATTGAACTGATTGTGAAGGCCCACAAAAAACTCTTCTCCCAAATCCTCACGTTTGAAAACCTCCTGCTGGCGGCGCAAAAGGCGGCGGCCGGCAAGCGCGAGCAATTTTATGTCATGGATTTCTTTTACCGTCTCGAAGAAAATCTTTGGCGCTTGCAGGAAGAATTGCAAACGCAAACTTATCAACCCGGCGACTATTCGACGTTTAAAATTTACGAGCCTAAACCGCGCATGATCAGCGCCGCCCCCTTTCGCGACCGCGTCGTGCACCACGCGCTCATCAACGTCATCAGTCCGCTCTTCGAGCGCAGCTTCATTTTTGATTCCTACGCCAATCGCGTCGACAAAGGCACGCACCGCGCTATCCGCCGCTACCAGCATTTTCTGCGGGATTATCGTTATGTGCTCACGGGTTTTTCGCACCCACCGGCTTTTGAGGGCGGAAAACGTGCGCCGCTTCAAACGGCGCCGGCGGTTGTGGCAGGAATCTCCGCCGGACAATCTCGAGCAACGGCTGGCAAGCTGGGTGGGACATGCGGCGCAGGCGGACACCTTTTATTTATTGCAGGCGTTGTCGTTGCAATGGCCAAGTTTTCAGCGTCATTTCAAACCATCGCTTGATTAACGTCACAGTCAAGCTGGGGCTTTTTTTATTCTTTTGTTCCGCAGCCATAAAAACTGCGGGTACTTTCCTAAAAAAGAAACACCAATAAGCGGCGCATATTCTTAACTACTACGCTGTTACCATAGTTTTTGTAGTCCCGGCCCCCAACGGGCGTAGCCTTGTGGGCCGCTGTCGAAGCCAATACATTCGCGGTTGCAACAATGCCCCACAAGGGGGCAAGACTACGAAATTA
>Ga0187892_10000775_pt1 | contig 80174 bp, 64 predicted proteins | sample MA1701073metaG_FD_139345 | JGI IMG/M metagenome (GOLD analysis project Ga0187892, IMG submission 139345) | Bio-ooze microbial communities from a basaltic lava cave in the Kipuka Kanohina Cave System on the Island of Hawaii, USA - MA170107-3 metaG ... | reverse complement strand
TTGAAGCCAGCGAGCGCCGACCGGCTAGGGAGGAAAAGGCGATAGCCAGCCCGGCAGCGAGCTGGCCGGTCTGAGGGCAGGCATGCGCCTGGTCCCGAAGACCTAAGCGGCTCGCCCCGACCAACAGCGCTTGCGATGCGGCGGCTGCTATCTGTAACAGTGCCGCCGCAGAGAACCCCGTGGGCCGTGGTTGAGCCGATTTGAAGCCAGCGAGCGGGCGACCACCCGCGCTAGCGATGCAGCGCCTGCTGGGCTTCCATGGTGGCGCTGCAGACAACCACAGGGGCCGGTGTCTTGGTTGGCCGCGGCTTCCTGAGAGCGCGCTTGCGATGCGGCGGCTGCTATCTGTAACAGTGCCGCCGCGGAGAACCTCGTGGGCCGTGGTTGAGCCGATTTGAAGCCAGCGAGCGCGCGACCATCCGCGCTAGCGATGCAGCGCCTGCTGGGCTTCCATGGTGGCGCTGCAGAAAACCTTGTGGGCCTGTACCTTGGTTTTCTGAGCCTTCATAAGATCGCGCTAGCGATGCAGCGCCTGCTGAGCTTCCATGGTGGCGCTGCAGAAAACCTTGTGGGCCTGTGCCCTGGTTTTCTGAGCCTTCATAAGATCGCGCTTGCGATGCAGCGGCCACTATCTGAAATGGTGCCGCTGCATGAAACCGCACGGGCTTCTCTTTTGAGCCCATGGGTTTCTCTAACCGCGCTTGCGATGCAGCGGCTGCTTTGCTTCGAGGGAGGCGCTGCTACCAACTAGAAGTGCTGAGTAATGAGGACTGAGGACTGAGTCAAGGGGCAGGAGACAGAACCAAAGTCCTGTTTTTCGGAGTCCAACCTCAGTCCTCAGCACTCAGTACTCAGTCCTGAGGATAGTCCTCAGCACTCAGTCCTGAGTAAAGAGCTGCCCCGTGCAGCTTTTTTTGTTCTCCTTCGCCGAATACCCCGTAGCTTGCTGCGGGGAGCTTCATTTCTGGCCGTGATGTGAAGATCCTGGTTACCAACGACGACGGAATTGCCTCGCCGGGGCTGCTCGCGCTGAGCAGGGCCATGAGAGCCCTGGGTGATGTGTGGGTGGTCGCGCCGGACCGCGAACGGAATGCGATCGGGCACGCTCTCACGCTGCACAAGCCACTCCGCATCAATCGGGTGGAGAAGCAGATGTTCTCAATCAACGGAACGCCGACCGACTGCGTCAACCTGGCCTTAAAGAAACTCCTGCCAGCCCCGCCTGTGCTCGTAGTCTCTGGGATCAATCAAGGGGTCAACCTCGGAGACGACGTCACCTACTCCGGCACCGTTTCGGCGGCCCTGGAGGGAACCATCATGGGCGTGCCATCCATTGCCATTTCCCAGGAAGGCGGCCCGTTGTTTCGTTTCAACGTTGCGGCAACCTATGCTGTTCGGGTGGCCAGGATGGTCCTCCGGTATGGCTTGCCGGAAGAAACCCTGCTGAACGTGAATGTGCCGGATCGTAAGCCGGCTTCGATCGCGGGGGTCCGCATCACAACGCTGAGTCGTCGCCGGTTCGATGATCCGATCATCGAGAAGGTGGATCCGCATGGGCGCAAGTACTACTGGATCGCGGGCACGCGAGTCGCCTGGGAACGACAGAAGGATTCCGACCATGAAGCGGTGCGCCTCGGCATGGTGTCGATCACGCCGATTCACCTGGACGTCACGCACCATGCGGCCCTGGAAGCGCTCCGGAGATGGGGAGCAGTGTTGGAGAGCGGCAAGGGGTGGCGAGGGGTGTCCGGTCGCGCGCGAGCCAAGTCAGCCAAGACCAGACGAGCCAGATAAGTCCGCATGCTGAAGATTTACAATACCATGACGGGCCAGAAGGAGGTCTTTGCCCCTCTGGTTGCGAAGACAGTCCGGATGTACGTGTGCGGGGTGACCGTCTACGACTACTCTCACCTGGGCCATGCTCGGAGCGCGCTCGTGTTCGACGTGATCCGGAACTATTTGCGCTTCAGTCGCTATGCGGTGAAGTATGTCCGAAACTTTACAGACATCGATGACAAGATCATCAATCGTGCTTCAAAAGAAGGAGTTCCTTGGAAAAAGATTGCGGAGAAATATCTCAAAGCCTATTGGCAAGATATGTCGCGGCTTGGAGTTTCTAAAGCCAGCAAAGAACCCAAGGCCACGAACCATATCGCTGATATTAAAAATCTGATTCGGACGCTGGTCAAGAAAGGGCATGCGTACCAGGTCAATGGAGATGTGTACTTCGAAGTGTCCACGTTTCCGCAGTACGGACGCCTCTCGAAGCGAAAGCCTGAGGACCTCCTCACCGGGGCACGCGTGGAGGTGGACGAACGCAAGCGGAACCCTATGGACTTTGCCTTGTGGAAGTCCTCCAAGCCTGGTGAGCCTCAATGGCCCAGCCCTTGGGGGCCTGGCCGGCCCGGGTGGCACATTGAATGTTCGGCCATGTCCATGAAGCATCTCGGCAAGACCTTCGATATCCATGGCGGAGGAATGGACCTGATCTTTCCGCACCATGAGAATGAGCTCGCACAGTCCTGCGCCGCGTCAGGCAAAGCGTTCGCCCGCTACTGGGTGCACAACGGGTTCGTCGAGATTAATAAGGAGAAGATGTCCAAGTCGCTCGGCAACTTCTTCACGATCCGGGAGATTTTTGAGGAATGGAATAAGCGGTGGCGGACCAAGAATGGGAGCAAACGCGACCGCTTGACCGCTGAAGTGCTGCGGTACTTTCTTTTGTCGACCCACTACAGAAGCCCGTTGGATTTTGCGGATGTCGGTCTGCAGGAAGCCAAGAGTGCGCTGGATGGCTTCTATGGTTTGTTTCAGCGCCTTCAGGAGGTAACGGGGGCCAGAGGCCCCGGCGATAGTCAGCTGAAACAGTCGATCGAGCGGCTGGAGGCCGGCTTTCGCGGGGCGATGGATGACGATTTCAACACACCGGCCGCCATCGCGCAATTCCAGACCCTGCGCGGAGAGACCAACCGGTTGCTGGAGGCGGGATTGTCCAAGCGAGCCTGCCAGGACTCGCACAAGGCATTTCGACGATTGGGTAAAGTGCTGAGCCTCTTTCAGTTGTCGGTCAGGGACTGGGAATTTACTGAGAAGCGGCAACCGGCACAGGGAGCACAGGTAGTCTCGGTGCCTGCTTTGTCCGATAGAGAGATCAGAGAAAAACTAAACGAACGAACTGAAGCCAGGCGACGGAAGGATTTCAGGAAAGCGGATGAGATCAGAGCGGAACTTGCTTCATTCGGCATCACGATCGAAGATCGGCCGGATGGCACCAGCCGTTGGAAGCGCTGAGAGGCCAGAGCTCCTCTACGGCTTGCACGCCGTGCGAGAGGCCCTCCGCTCCGGCGCCCGGCCGTTGCTGCGACTGTTGGTGATCCGGCTTGATCGTCAATTTGCGGACCTCGTCCGTCAGGCTCGATCCGCGGGGATTCCGGTCCACCTCGAGCCCCGGGCGGCGCTGGACCGGCTCGTCCCGGCGGGCAAGCATCAGGGTGTCGTCGGGCTGGTGGCATCGAAGCGCTACGCGGACCTGAAGGAGATCCTGGATTACGCCCGTGACCGCGGCGAGCCGCCGTTCCTCGTGATTCTGGATGGGGTCGAGGATCCGCACAACCTGGGCGCGGTGCTGCGGTCCGCAGAGGCGGCGGGAGTCCACGGCGTGTTCATCCCCGAACGGCGTGCGGTTGGACTGACGGCGACCGTAGCCAAGTCTTCGGCCGGCGCGCTGGAGCATCTGCGGGTTGGCCGGATCCCTAATGTGTCACGGCTGATCGAAGCGCTGCGAGCGGAAGGAGTGTGGGTGTACGGGCTGGATGCGGCTGCCTCGAAACCGTACACGGCTTTGGATCTGCGCGGACCGCTGGCCCTGGTGCTGGGCGGCGAAGGGAAGGGGGTTCGCCCAGGGGTGCTCCAGGCCTGCGATGACAGGGCAGGCATCCCAATGCTGGGACGGGTCTCCTCGCTGAACGTCTCCGCGGCGGCGGCGATCGCGCTCTTTGAAGCGGTTCGGCAGCGCCGCGGATGATCCGGCTCAGCAGAACCTCACCGGACCGCGATCATGCCTCCCTGCAGCGCGGCCTTCAGCAGCTGGGCGGTGTTGGAGACCCGGACCTTCTTCATCATATTGGCCCGATGCGCCTCGACGGTCTTGACGCTGATCTTGAGACGCTGTGCGATTTCCTTGTTTTTCAGGCCGGACCAGATCAGCTGGAGGATTTCCTGTTCGCGTCTGGTCAGGGCCTCCGGGCGCTTGCGTCGTGGCGGTGGCGCCATTTCGCGACGCCTTCTCCCGGTTCGTCTTCTCGACATGGACCTCGAAGTTCCCATCGGGCGATTCTCCTCATGCTGTCTCGAGCCGCGCATGAACCATGGCGGCTCGTCGAGTAGGATGGACGAAATATGTAGGAAATTATAACAGGCCTCCGTAAGAAAAGTAAATGGAGATGTGTCCGATCATGAGGAGACAGCGTTGAAGGCAACAGGCGCGGGGCGGTGCGGCACCGTGATCGATCAGTCGTGGCTGCCTGGCCGAGGCGCGGCCGGGGGCGTATGGTCGCGTGAGTCTGGCCCCGCGCGTCCGACCGCCGGCTACTGTTGGGAGACGGCATGACGTTGCTGATGCCCTACGTGTGGGCCTTCGTGTTTGGGGCGATCATCGGCAGTTTTCTCAATGTTTGCATCCACCGTCTTCCACGACAGGGGTCGATCATCTGGCCCGGATCCCATTGCCCGGCCTGCTCGGCTCCGATCTCGCCGTGGGACAATATCCCGATCGTCAGCTACCTGCTGTTGGGAGGACGGTGCCGGGCCTGTCGCGCCCGTATCTCGCTGCGCTATCCTCTCGTGGAGCTGGCCAACGCGCTCGGGTATGTGGTGATCCTCTGGCGGTTCGGGATAGGGTGGACCGCGTTGGTGTACGCCCTTCTGTTTTCTGCTCTGTTAGTCATCACCTTCGTTGACCTCGCGCACCTGATCGTGCCGGATGTGATCACACTCCCGGGTATCGTGCTGGGCTTCCTTCTTGCGGCGACGGTCCTCCCCGTTGGGCTCGTGGACTCGCTGCTCGGGATCTTGGTGGGCGGCGGCCTCCTGTGGTTCCTCGCCTGGGTGAGCCCGTACCTCTTCGGAAAGGAGGGGATGGGGGGCGGGGATATCAAGCTTCTGGCGATGATCGGGGCCTTCCTGGGATGGAAGCCCACGCTCCTGACGGTGATGATCGCGGCCATCGTGGGGTCGGTGGTGGGCCTCTCCCTCATCGCATCCAAGGCCATGCAGCGGAACCAGTACCTCCCGTTCGGTCCGTTCCTGGCGCTCGGGGCGGTGATGGCCATGTTGTTTCACCAGGAAATGCTGAGCTGGTACTTCGGGCTCATCGGCCCGCTTCCGTAGTCCGGAACGCCGTCAAGGTACCTGGCGGTCGGGCGATCCGGCCGCCCCTACAGATCCTTCGCCACGCGCTGTATCCGTCCGTACCTGCTCTCGTATCCGAATAGAGACACGATTTTCCATCGGCCAGGCGACCGTCTGTCCGTGGTCGCCGCTTCGATCCTGCTGCCGATTTCTTTTTTCAGCCTCAGCAGCGGCTCTCGCCCTCGTTCTGTCTTCCCACGCTCGAATTGCAACCATTCCGGCACGCAAATTGATTGTCAAAGCGCAAGGCTGAATCCTGAACTGGACAGACGGCATGGAGGGACGGATGAGCGAGCGTGGGGCAAGTCTGGTGGAGCTGGTGATAGTCCTGGGGCTTATCGGTATCGTCGTCGTTTCTGCGGGGGAGAGCTTTGTCGCCGCAGCTTCCAGGCACCAGGGCGGCCTGGTGGCGACCGAAATGGCGGCTGAGCTCCGGGCCGCTCGTGCTCTCGCGGTGAGGCGGCGGGAACGGGTGCAGGTGGTCTTTGACCACCTGACCGAACGCGTGCTGATCCAGAGTGCCGATGCGCCGGGCGCTCTCCTACGCGAGTACCGCTACCACGGAAGGGGCGTCGTGGTGGAGAGCGTCTCGAACGAGCGTGCCCTGGTCTTCTCCCCGAGCGGCCGGGCCGCCACCCCGACGACGATCACGCTGGTCAGTCAGCAACAACAACGCTGGCGGGTGAGCGTGAGCCTGACCGGAAGGGTCGCCGTCCAGTAAGGCAAAAGGCAAAATTGAGGAGTCCCCCCTCCCTTGCCCTCCCCCTCAAGGGGGGAGGGGAGGGTGGGGGTGAGGGCAAAGGGCAAAAGTGAGACACTCGGAGGACGGGTTCAGTCTCATTGAGGTGATGATCGCCATGGTCATTCTGGCGTTTGGCATCCTGGGTGTGATGGGCAGCTTTCGATGGGCCGACCATGGCCTGCGGTATGGCGCCAACGGCACGCGGGCGCTGGCCATGGCAGAGTCCAGGCTAGAGGCTAAACGGGCTGCTCCCTGGGTCGCCCTCCTGACCGATGATCTGAACGCGGACGGCACGCCGGATCTGACGATGCGCGATGACGGGACTCAGGGGGATGTGCAAGCCGGAGACGGTGTCTTCACAAGCTTCCTGGAGGAGGGCGGGATTCGGCTGACCTGGACGGTGCGACCTGATCGGTCGGGCCCGCCGCTCAGCGCCGGGGCCGTCGTGATTGAGGCTCAGGCCAGCTACTCGACTGGGCAAGGCCAGCGCCGGGAGATTCGGCTCGGGACCTTGAGGGCCAACCCGCGGTATCTGGGCGGGGGGTGAGCGGCGAGAGGCGAGAGGTGCGAGGCAATGCGTAGGACAGACGCCAGGGGCAAAGAGTTCAAGACGCAGCGAACGAGCCAATCCGAGCGACCACGACCCAGCGGCCTTTCGCCTCGAGCCCGGTCCAACGAAGCCGGCATCTGCCTCCTTGAAGTCATGATCGCCTTGGCGGCCGGCGCCGTGGTGCTCTCGGCCACGATCCAGACGTTGCACCACTTTGATGAGCGCTTGCGGGCACAGCACCGGACGATCGCGCGTCAACAGGACCTGCGACTCGGCCTCGCGATCCTGGAGTCAGAAGTCCGCTTGGCCGGCACGGGATCGCTTCCGTCCGGCAACGGGTTGCTGAAGGCGGAACGACAGGAAGTCGAGTTCACGGCCAACCTGGAAGGGCTGGCTACCGCGCTCAGGGGCCAGGCTTCACCGGGAGAGCGGGAGTTGAGGGTCGAGAACGGGGCGGACTGGCGGAGCGGGAAACGAATCGTGCTCTGTGCAGAAGAGCGGTGCGCGGAAGGCCGTCTCGCCGCCGGCCGTCGAGACGCGCTCATCCTGGATCGCCCGGTGGAGCAGTCGTTCCCGGCCGCGAGTCCAGTCGTGCTGTGCAACCAGGTCCGCTATTACCTGGGTCGTGATCAGTGGGGACATCCCAGTCTCATGCGGGAGGTAGACCGGGGGGCGAACACCCTGATCGGCGGCGTCACGTCGTTCCAGCTCGCCTACCTCGACGGTGAGGGAAGGCCGACCGCCGACGTGGCCCGCATCACCCGGGTGAGGGTTCAGGTGGCCGTTGAAGGCGACCGGCCGGTGACCAAAGAGATCGGGCTCCGCGCGCAATAACGCGGGCCAGGGGCGAGGGGCTCGGGGCTATAGGTAAGAAGATGATACGTGTGAGCACGGAGAATGGAGAGCGAGGAGCGGCGCTGATGGGGGCCGTGTTGGCCGTGCTCGTGCTGTCGATGTTGGGAACCGTATCACTCAACTTGGCGGTCCTTGAGATCGAGAGCATGGGTGCCGCTCGGGACGAGGCGGTCGCCCGACACCTGGCCGAGGCCGGCTCAGACCTCCTCGTGCAGTGGTTTCATGATCCTACCTCGGCGCCGGGCGGGTCGGTGAGAGAGCTCCTGGCGAAGCGATTCGACCTCCCCGAGGTCGGCCCCTCCTTCTTCGACGCCAACGGGCGATCCCAGTTTTCCGGCACGCCCGATCACCCCGATCTCTTGTACGACGCCAGCCGACCCGCCGATGACCGACTGATGAATGACCCGAGCATCGGCTGGTTCCGGTCGCTGCGCGGGCTGGGACGCCTGCTCATGCTGAGGGTCTACGGCCCCAGTCGCCCCGGGCTGCTGTGCACGGTGGACGTCACGGCGGGAACCGGACGCCTGACCAGGACGATCTCAGTCCAGCTCGCGGCGCGCACCATTCCTCCGATTCGCGCGGGGGTTCAGATCACACGCAACGGCTCCGACCTTTCCTCGCGCATGCCGTTGCCCATCTGGGTACACTGGGGCGATCTTCGCGTCAGAGGACACGTGGCTGCGGGGAAAAGCGAAGAGGTTCCGGTCCAGACACCGCTGGCACCGGTCACGGGCCAGTCCTATGCCGAGATGCCTCGTCGTGAGGACCGCTGGGTGGAATGGCAAGTCGGAGGCGAGGTGTTCTATGCTCCGTCACCGACCCCGCAGATCCCGTTGAACGTGCATCCGCGTCAGGATCCCCATCCGGGTCTGCAAGAGGACCGCTGGGACTACGAAGCCCTGAAGCAGTATGCACTCCGGTACGGTACGTACTACGCGAGAGACCGTGAAGGCTTGTTCTATCGCAATGGGAACCTGCAACCAGGGCTCGGGGTACCAGCTCAACAGGCATTCGACTCTGAGGCCGTCGGGGACCATCATGGCTTGGTCTTTGTGGACACCCTCGATCAGCGACCGCCTCAAGGAGCGAACCTCGGCCTGGTGACGCTTGAATCCGACTATGCAGAGGGGTTCTTCGTCATCAACGCGCACGTCTTGTACAAGCCGAAGGGAGCGGGAAAGCCTGTGCCGGCGCTCAGCCCGCCGCCTGAGGGGAAGACGTCGCTCGCGGCGCGGATTCCTGTTCAATTGGCCGGGATTCACCTGCAGGGTGCGCTCTATACCGCGGGTGACCTGATTTTTGAAGGCACTCCGCGAGTCTACGGCGCGGTTGCGGCGGGCGGCCAGGTGATACAAGCCGCTGAGAATCGACAGAATTTAGAAGTTTGGTACACTTATGAACTGCGGAGCGGCCTCGTCCGAGGACTGCCAGTCGTCGCGATTGCTCCTGGCACGTGGCATGAAGCCTTCTGACGGGCTGGGGAAGATGGTGCGGAAATTTGTCGTCGGCCGCCGGATTCTTGCCCCCGCAAGAGGGCAAAGGAATCTCACGGCTTCATTGAAATCAAGGACTTGTGTTTCATCTTGATGTGTGACATCTATAAGGCACAGCGCTTGCTGGGATAAAGGTCGTCTATGTGTATACATCGGACCCAGACCAGCAAGATGCCCCGGCGGCCCAGTGACGCCGGAGTTTCCATACTTGAGTTGATGATCGTGGTGGCGATCATCATCGTGGCCGCTGTGGTGGCGGTGCCGAACTTCGTGGCATGGAAGCAGCGCAGCCAGTTGAAACAGGAATTGGTGACCCTGCACGCGAACATGAACCTCAGCAGGATGGCGGCCATGAGTCGGAACACGACCATGACTGTGACCGTGGCGTTGAATGCCGGCAGGATTACTGCCACGTTCACACCCACGGGCACGACTCCAGCGAATTGCTTGGCCAACAACACCCTGTGCGCCATTCCAACGCAGGTCATGAACGCCGATGTGACCACGGTCACCGGCACGACCACCTTCCAGTTCACCTCGCTGGGGTTAAGGGTGGGGGGTGGGAACGCTATCCAGTCGCTGACGCTCACCAATATCAGAGGAACCAGGATGGACATTCAGGTCACAGCGGCCGGCAAGTCACGCTGGTGCACCCTGTCCCCCTGTCCGTGAACCGAGGACAAGTTGCGACTCTGACGAGTCGGCGCTACGAGTGAAAACCATGAGGCCTCTGAGGACGAACAGAACTTCGAGGGCAAGGGGCCAGGATGGGTTTACGCTGCTGGAGAGCATGCTGGCCTTGCTGCTGCTGGCCGTCGGGTTGCTGGCGATCGCGGCGATGCAGGACATGGCCTTCAGCCGGAACGTGGACACCAATGAGCTGAGTCTCGTGACCAACCTGACGACCGAGATGATCGAGCGAATTCGCTTCAACGCACGGAACGTCACCGCCTACAACAATATCGACACCACGAATGCCGGGACCAAGCCGCCGGTGGCGACGCAACCGATGGCGAGCGGGGACTATGATCAGTGGCAAGCCCGGCTCACGGCGGCTCGCCTGCGCAATGTGCGAGGCACGGTCACCGTGGCGGCGACGGGTCCGGCTGCCATGAGCCAGAACCAGGTCACGGTACGGGTGACCTGGTCGACGCAGAACCGCAGGCAGCATGCAGTCCAGATGGTGACGGTCGTCACGCCGGAATGACAACGGGCGAGTCGAGGTGACTACGATGAAGGACTTATGGCGGGACCAACGCGGGTTCACGCTGGTTGAACTGATGGTCGGTCTGTTGATCGCCATTATGGTGATCGCGGCCGGGTACACGGTGATGACCACCTCCGTCAAGGCCTCGTCGGTCAACGACGAGACCAACCAGATGCAACAGAACGCGCGAGTGGCCATGGATATGCTCTCCCGGGATATCAAGATGGCCGGTTTCGGGATGGTCGGGCCCGTCGGCGCGTGTACGGTCGGCGGGAACGCCGCCGCGATCGTCCCGCTGGACGCCAATACCGCAGGCCCTGATAACGCTCCCGATTCGGTCCGACTGGTGGTGCCCACGCTGATCTCGACCACGACAGCCGCGGTCGGTGGAGGCGCCGGCGCCTCCAATCAGCTCACCATGACAGCCGGCTCCGTGGCCGCGCTGTCCGGCGACGGGTTCAACGCCGGCGCCTTGCCCCAGCCCATCTCCATCGCGGGAACCCTCTCGGCCACCGTGACCGGCATTGCCGTGGACGTGCTGACGCTCACGAGCACCATCGCCGCGCCGCAGGCGTTTCCGGTCGGGGCGCAGGTCTTCTGGCTGCGCTGCATCACCTATGCGATCTCGAACGTCGCGGCCACCTGTGGCGGCATCGCACCGTGCCTGCTGCGAAACGGGGTGCCGGTGGCGGATGGCATCGAGGACCTGCAACTGGCCTATGGCTGTGACGGCTGCGTACTGGCGGTGAACGGCGGAGTGGCGGACGGCATTGTGGATGATCAGGCTGGAGGAACCGCGAACGTGTTCGACCAGGCCGACTTCGTCTCCAATAGTACGTGGGCGACGGCCCCGATGACGCCCGACAAGATCTCGCTGGTCCGCGTGAGTATCGTGGCGAGTCAGACGCGGGCCGATACTGGCTTCGGAGAAAGGACCCAGCGCGCCATGTCTACCGCTGCGGTCATCGTCCTGGAGGACCATAACCCGTCGACTGATGCCGGGTACAATGCGACGACGTACCAACAGACCCGCCACAGGATGTTTACGCGAACCGTGGAGCTGAGAAACGTGGGGTTGTGATGCACGCACATTCCACTGCGACCAGCGACGGAATCGGCCGGATGAGGAACGAGGACGGGCTCGCCTTGCTGACGGTCCTCATGCTGATCATCATTCTGTCGGTCATCGGGATCGCCTCGATGACTGTGAGCGGCCTCGGCGGTCGCATGGCCGGGTTTGGACGGCTGACCGAAACGGCGTCCGGCGCGGCGGAGTCGTGTGTGGGGAGCGCCGTCAAGATCATTCAGGATACGATCGATAACGGGACGATTCCGGGGGCCTATTCGCCGGATCCGGTCCCTACGGCCAATGCCCCGACGCTCCAGCAGGAAATCCTGGGCCAGTCCGACCTCAATGCCGACTCGCCCGCTGTCGCACCCAACACCCAAGTGACGGTCGGCACCTTCACCGTCAGCGGGGACATCGACCGGCTCTATGCGGTCCCGAAGGCGGGCTCCTCGCAAGTGTTCGCCGGCGGGTATGACGGGGGCGCGGGCGGAGGCGGAGCCGGCATCGACATTCTCTACCGGATCGACTGCCTGTCCTCGAACGCGGCCACCGGTGCCGTGTCTCGGATCACGGCGGTCTACGCTTGCCTGGCCACGGGCGAAAGCTGCCAGCGAAAGATCTAGCGCTCTATTACCCGACCAACCCGGCCCACCGATCCGGATATTCGCCGCTACCCCCTTCCCTCCCACCCCGAGCCCGGAGCCAGCCAGATGGCCGGCAATGTCTGGATGAGCGCTGTAACTGCGTGGATTTCTAAAGCCTTGTGCCAGCGATGCGGACCAGACGGGACCTTCCGGGCTCCCGGCGCCTGGGGCTGCTCGGCGCCCGGAGCCTGGCATCAAGGGAATAAAGGTCATAAATATTCGATAGATGTGGCCCCAAACTCGGTTTGACGAGCTATATTTAATAATGAACTTATGAAGCTCGCTGACCAACTCACCCTGACGAACCTGAGCAACAGGGGATGGTTCCAGCCATAACGGGGGTTGTGATGAGCGCGTATTCGACCGCAGACAGGGATCGATTCGGACGGACCACCAACCAGGACGGCTTGGCCTTGCTCACAGTCCTCATGCTGATCGTCATTCTGACGGTCCTCGGGATTGCGTCGATGACCGTGAGCGGCCTCGGCAGTCGGATGGCCGGGTTTGGACGGACGACTGAAACGGCAGCTGGCGCGGCGGAGGCCTGTCTGGGCACTGCCGTCAAGATCATTCAGGATACGATGCTGAACGGGCCCATTCCCCCGACCTATTCGCCGGATCCGATCCCGGCAAGCAATGTCGCCACGCTCCAGGGCGAGATCTACAGGCAGTCCGACAACAATCCCGACTCACCCCTCGTCGCTCCTAACACCCAAGTGACGATCGGCACGTTCACAGTCAACGGGGACATTGACCGGCTGTACGCGGTGCCGAAATCGGGCTGCAACTTGGGGTTCGGCGAGGCAAACTGCAACGACACTCTATTCCGGATCGACTGTATCGCGAGCAACGCAGCCACCGCTGCTTCGTCTCGAATCACGGCGGTGTACGCGTGCCTGCCCAACGTCGGCGAATCGTGCCAGAGGAGACCCTAGGGGCGGAGAAATACGGAGCCAGATACGAGTGATCGTCTGACCAGGGCGGCGGGCCGCTGGGGCCAGCCGCCTTGGTCGTCAAGAAGGAAAGGAGCCGAGCATGACGCGCAAGAACAGCGGCCAATTGACCAGGGCGGTTCTGTTGATCGGCCTCGTGCTGTGGCCTGTCCTGAGCATGGCCCAGAACATGGCGGACTACACAGCCGTGCCGCCGACTGCGGCGAACGTCATCACGCCGAACGTGCTCGTGATCCTGGACAACTCCCAGAGCATGATGATGCGGGCGGACTGCAATATTCAGAGCCCGCCATCATCCGTCTACCCCCTCCCGCCCGGAGTCACCAGCACTCCTAATCAGGCCGCCAATTGTCCAACCTTTTCTGAGGCCATCACCTACGTCGGCCTGCTCGATACGCTGGCGTGCTATACCTACGTCAGCGCCGAGAATCGTTTCGAGTTTGCCGCAACGAAAGCGGCGATTAACACGGCGTGCTCCTCGACCCAGTGGGACGGGAACTTCCTGAACTACGTCACGACCCGCCGGATGGATGCGGTAAAGAAGGCGCTGATCGGCGGCACCTGCGCCGTGGCCCGGTTGTCTGATGGGAGCTGCCCTGCCAGCGGGACGACCCCGAAGATCACCATGTCGGGCAACAAGGCTTGGCCGACCGCGACCGATGTGGCCGATAAGCGGGATTTCATGACCCGGGCGGTTCCGACCGGCGCCGGAGCTGGCAGGCTCAACGGGCGCGTGCCGACCGCCGTCCAAACGAACGGGGCCTCACCCGCGAATTTGTACTTTTTCTTATCCGGATTTGCACCCTCGCTGCAGGGAACGATCTGCGTGGACGATGATATTGACCCGCCATCTACCCCAACTAACACAGGCGCTACGGGGTGCAACTTTAATGCAGTTGCCAATGCCTCCGACGGCGATGCCTTTGTTGAACAAAAATTCTCCATTCGTGTGGCGGTAAACGCCGAGCCGACCGGGCTCATCCAGGATTTTGGCGATCGGGCGCGGTTCGGGCTGATGCAGTTCCATGGCGATGGAGGATTAAGTCATGATAATGGGGGCAGGGTCCTGACCCCCATTGGGTCGCGCCAATCCATGGTGACCCTCGCCGCCACCACACCGACCACCTTTGCCAACAACAAGGCGGCCGTGATCGCCGCGATTGAACCCGCCATTCCACGAGAAAATACGCCGCTGGTCGAATCGCTCTATGAAGCGGTTCGCTATATCGCGCAGATGCCCTCGATTTATCAGGGGTACTATGGGACGAAAATGGTCTATCCCCTGGCGTTCTCACCGGGCGCGAATTTGGCAGCGACAGGGCAAGGCTCGATGGGGACGGGTGAGCTCAGCGTGCTGACCGGGAGCGAGACCTGCCCGGCCGGGTACATTGCGAACGCTTGCGGGCGCGACCCCTATTTCTACGGGAGCAACCACACCCCGGCCTGGGCCAGCCCGTCGGCGCAGGTGCCCTGCTGCAAGACCTATGTCCTGATCTTCACAGACGGGGAGCCGATTCAGGATATTTTCCAGAATAGTACAAATGATGTTGTCATCGCCGGCGATGTCCCTCCTGCCGCCCTCACGGATTACGCGCACGCCGTCCATCCGGCCCATTGCAACGGGCCCACCCCTGGGGGACCGCCGTACGTTGCACGAAAGGAAGTCTGCGCCGGCCATAAGGATGACTTCGGGTCGGTGAATAGCGGGTCCATCAACGGTCGGCACTGGATGGACGATATCGCGCTCTGGGCCCATGTGAACGATCTGCGCCCCGACAACGGGAATGCGGATCCGACCAAGGCCTGCAATACGGCCTTCGGCGCCATTCCGAATATCGCGGTGCTCAATGTGGCCGGCCGGTGTCTGCCCTACAAGCAAACGATCACGCTCTATAACTTCTACGCTGGATTCGGGGAGGACGTCGGGCGGGAGACCCTTCGGGAGGCGGCCAAGCAGGGCGGCTTCGAGGACTCAGACGGGAATAATCTTCCCAACCTGACTTCCGAATGGGACAAGGTGAATAACCTCACGCTGGCGACCACTCCCGACGGGATCCCGGACACCTATTATGAATCGAACACCGTCAACGACTTGAAAGAAAACCTGGTCGCGGCCATGATGAGTATCCTCCAGAAGTCAGGCTCCGGGACGTCTCTCTCGGTGATGGCCTCCTCCTCGAACGGAGAGGGTGCCGCCTACCAGGCCTACTACTACCCGACCGTGGGCAATACCACCACCGGGAAGGAGGTGCGTTGGGCCGGGTATCTCCAGGGTCTCTTCCTGGACTCCTTCGGCAACCTCCGCGAGGATACGGATGGTGACGACAAGCTCATCTACCAGAACGATAAGATCATCCGGATGCGGTTCGGCGTTGACCCGGCCAACCCCTCGGGCGGCAATGTCGTGCTCGTGGACAAGTACGCCGATGCGAACGGTGATGGCATTGTGGACGGGGCCTGCTCGCCCTGCAACAAGGGTCTGAAGGATATCATCTCCCTCTGGGAGGCGGGCAAGCAACTGGCGCTCAAGGATGCGAGCACGCGGAACATTCTGACCTGGGTGGACACGGACAATGATGGGGTGGTGGATGCCGGGGAGCAGGTCGCCTTCACAACCGCTATCCCGAACATCGGGGCGTACCTCCGGGCCGGGGCATCGCCCTTCGACGCCACGGGCATCATCAACTTCATCCGTGGCTGCGAAGTCTCAGTCTGCGCCGAGCAAGCCGCACTGCGCGACCGCGTGCTGGATGCAGGCGGCTCGCAGAAGACCTGGAAACTGGGGGACATCATGAGCTCCAGCCCTACCCTGGTGGGGCCCCCCAAGGCGCGGTACGACATCACCTACGGGGATACCAGCTACACGGACTTCTACACGCAGTACAAGACCCGCCGGCAGGTGATCTACGCGGGAGCCAACGACGGCATGCTCCACGCCTTCAACGCGGGCTTCTATTACCGCGGGGATGATACCAGCACCGGCGCCGTGATCGAGCACGGGCGGTTCACGACCCAACGCGTGGCCCCGGACCCGCTCGTGGGAAGTACCCCGCCGCTGGGCGAGGAGCTGTGGGGCTTCATCCCCTATCAGCTCTTACCGCAGCTCAAGTGGCTGACGCAGACGGATTATTCCCACGTCTACTACGTGGACCTGACGCCGAAGGTGATAGAAGCGCGCATTTTCACGGCAGACGCGGACCATCCGAACGGCTGGGGCACGATCCTGATCGGCGGGATGCGGATGGGGGGGAGCTGCCGAGGCGCGGTGACGCCGGCCGCCCCGACCTGCGTGTCCGCCACGGGGGCGCCCCCGATGAGCGTGACGGCGGACTTCGGCAGCGGCGTGCAGACGCGCGTGTTCTACAGCGCCTACTTTGCGCTGGATATCACGAACCCGGAAGTGAACCCCAAGCTCCTCTGGAGCTTCACGAGTGAATCCCTCGGGCTGACCACGAGCTATCCGGCCCTGGTGCGGGTGAACCCGGCGGCGGATGCCATGACCAGCAACACCAACGCGAAGTGGTTCGTCCTGCTGGGCACGGGGCCCACTGGCTATGACGCGAGCAGCGGCCAGGCCGGGAAGCAGTTCGCGATCAACCTGGCCACGGGCCCGGGCGCGGCCAACGCGCTGGTCACGACGTTTGACTCTGGGGACAATAATTCCTTCATGGGGGATCTGAGCTCGCTGGATACCAACCTGGACTACCGGGTGGATGTGACCTATGAGGGCATGAACATGAAGGGCGGCGGCGGAGATCCCCCCTGGATCGGCAAGTTGTACCGGCTGACCACGGGATCCGGGGGTGGGCCCTTCGGAGGTGACACCAATCCGGCGAACTGGGGGTGGAGTCAGGCGCCGACCGAGCTGCTAGCCACCTTCAAGTGCTGGCCGAAGCCCTGTGGGGGCCCCACGAAGGTTGGGCCCGTCTCAGCGGCGCCGGCCCTGAGCGTGGACGACGGCGGCAAGTTCTGGGTGTTCTTCGGCACCGGCCGCCTGTATACGCCGGCCGAGAAAGTCAGCACCGACCAGAACTGGTTCATCGGGGTCAAGGATGGGGTGCTGAGTGGAACCTGCGGTCAGAGCGGCAAGCAGAATTGCGGGATGACGGACCTCGTGGATGTCTCCAGCGCCACCGTGTGTACGATCTGCACGGGCAACCAGGTGAATGGAGTGAGCGGCGTGACGTCGTTGCTGGGCAGCGCCGCGACGACGCTGCAAGGCTACGTGATAGGAAAGGACGGCTGGTACACCACGCTGCCGGCCTCGCGCGAACGGGTGCTGGTGAGTCCCACGGTATTCGGCGGGACGGTGTTCTTCCCCTCGTTTGTGCCCGTCCTGGATGTCTGTAGCGGAGAGGGGAGCAGCTACCTCTATGCGCTGTTCTACCTGACCGGGAGCGCGTACAAGGATCCGTTGGTCGGGACCTACGACGGGGGCGGGGGCAACACCAATGTGTCCCGGTCGATCTCCCTCGGGAGTGTCGGAATGGTCTCCCAGGTCGCGATCCAGATCGGCACGCAAGGGACCAGCACTGCCTTGGATGGGACGACCCAAGTCAGGAGTAGAACCAGGACGTGCGTAGGGTCCGGCACCGCTGCGATGAACTGCGGGGGTACCGGCTCGGCCTTTGGGCAATGGAGCCGCTACCTCTCTTGGGCGGATCAGAAATACTGACGCAAGTGACATGACCGACCGACCAGGGCGGCGAGCCCCAGCGGTCCGCAGCCCAGGTCGTCTAGAAGGACAAAGAGGAGACCATGACACGTAAGATGAGGGACAGGGGAATCAGCGCGGCGATGTTGATCGGGCTGTTGCTGTGGCCGCTCGCAGCCAACGGCCAGTCCATGACGGACTACACGGCCATGCCCCCGAACACAGGCCTGACCGTGAAGCCGAACATTCTCTTGCTGATGGACAACTCGGCCAGCCTGCGGAATCGGGCAGCGTGCGACCCCACGTGTCTCGCCTTTTCGTCCGCGACGACGTATACGGGGATGTTCGATTCCCTGTCCTGCTACACGTATGACAGCGGCCCGGACACCCGGTTCGAGCCGGCCACCGCGAAGGCCACAGTCAGCACCGCCTGCTCCCTCACCGAGTGGGACGGGAACTTTCTCAACTGGGTCACCTTCCGGCGGCTGGACGCGGTGAAGAAGGCGATGATCGGCGGGGTCTGCGTGGTCGTTCGGAACGCCGACGGCAACTGCCCGCCGACCGGGACTCCCTCGCTGGTGACCCTGATGCAGCAGGAGTTGATCTGGCATCCGAACACTTTGACCCAGATTGAGACCACCCCGGCCGTCTCGTCCGCCACCGCAACCGGCCGGGTCCCGCAGTCCGTGCGACAGACCCCGGAAGGGAATCCGGGGACCTTTTACTTCCATGTCGTGGGACAGAACACGGCGCTCAAGGGGTCGTTCTGCATCGATAATGATACGGACAAGAACGACGGGGCGAACACATGCGACGACGGCAACGACGGGTTCAAGGAGAATAACGTTGGGGGGTCTTCGGTGGTCTTCAAGATCCGCGTTGCCTATCCCGTTGAACCGACCGGCGTGATCCAGGACGTGGGCGACCGGGCCCGGTTGGGGCTGATGGTGTTCAACTGCGTCCCCGGTGCGGGCTTCGCCTGCGCGGATCCCTATACGACCGGGGCCAAGGTCCTCACCCCGATCGGCTCACGCCAGTCGGTCAACAGGACGGACAACACCATCGAGACCTTCAACACCAACAAGGCGGCGATGATCGACTCGGCCGAGGAGACCATGAACATGTACGGGACGCCGCTCGCGGAGTCCCTCTACGAGGCGATGCGCTACATCGCCCAGGTCAAGCAGGCCTTCCTCACGGACCGATACGTCTATCCGATCGCCTATTCAACCGCAGGGTCGAATGGGGTGAACTTTGGAACGAATGGCGTTGGCGGCATCAGCACAGGCGAGCAGAAAGTGCTGACCGGGAGCGAGAACTGTCCGGCTGGCTATATTAACAACGCCTGCGGGCGGGACCCCTTCTTTTACGGCAGCAATCACACCCCAGCCTGGGCCAGTCCCTCCACCCAGGTCACCTGTTGTAAGACCTACATCATCGTCTTTACAGACGGGGCGCCGGACTACGAGTATAATGTGCCCGCCTCACTCCAGGACTTCGGGCATGGCCACCATGGCACCCACTGCACCGGGGCCAATACCGCCGTGCCGCCCAGCCCGCTCTCCACATGCAGCACCGGCACGGACGGGTTCGGGGCCGGCCTGACTTATGCCCACTATCTATCGCAGCACAAGACGGACTCAGGCAAGGTAGCCGGTGCCCACTATCTGGACGATGTGGCCTACTGGGGTCACATCAACGACCTGCGCGATACGTCGCTCCAGGTGAAGAATGCCGGTGGCACCGTGCTGGCCACGCTGGAGGCCAACGGGCACCCCTTGCCCGGCATGCAGAACGTGACGGTCTATGCGTTCTATGCGTTTGGGGAGGTCAGGAGCCGAGAAATTCTGATGAACACGGCGAAGCTCGGGGCTTTCGAGGATTCCAACGGCAATAACGTCCCTGACCTGCAGTCCGAATGGGACAAGGTCAACAACTACACTGGTGCGGCGACGCCGGACGGGCTGCCCGATGCGTATTTTGAGTCCTCCAACGTGGACGACCTTCGAGACAAGCTCACATCGACCCTTGCCAGTATCCTCCAGAAGTCGGCGTCCGGCACCTCGGTCTCGGTGATTGCTGGCTCCTCCAACGGAGAGGGGGCGACCTACGGGGCCTATTACTACACCAGCCTCGTCAATTCCACGACGTCGAACGAGGTGAGGTTTCCGGGCTTTCTGGGCGGTTTCTTCCTGGACGCCTTCGGCAACCAACGGGAGGACAGCGATGGCGACGGCAAGCTGGTCCTGACCGCCGACAGCATCATGAAGGTGCGCTATGACACCACGGCCAAGTTGCTCAAGTTCGATCGCTATGCGGACGCGAACGGGGATGGCAAGGCGGACAGCTCCACGCCGTCCACGGCCGACGTGCCGCGGGACCAGGTCAAGTACCTCTGGGAGGCCGGCAAGCAACTGGCGCTGAGGACTGCCGGTGCAACCTGCACGCTGGCTCAGTCCTTCGCTGGGACCTGTCGGCGCATCCTCACCTGGGTGGACACCGACAACGATGGCGTCGCGGATGCCGGGGAGCAGTATGCCTTTGAGACCGCCAACGCCGCGACCATCGGGCCGTACCTGGATCCCGGGGTAGCCCCCTTTGACGCCACGGGCATCATCAACTTCGTCCGTGGCTGCGAAATCTCGGTCTGCGCCGAGCAGGCCTCGCTCCGCGACCGGCGACTGACGGTCAGCGCCTCACAGAAGGTCTGGAAACTGGGGGACATCATGAGCTCCACCCCGACCCTCGTCGGCGCCCCCCGGGAGCGGTTCGACGTCCTCTACGGGGACGCCAGCTACACGACCTTCTTCACCCAGTACAAGAACCGGCGGCAGGTGATCTATGCGGGGGGGAATGACGGGATGCTGCACGCGTTCAATGCCGGCTTCTATCATCGCGGGAATGATCCCAGCACTGGCGCCGTGGTCGAGCATGGCTGGTTCACGCGGACGCCCACCGATAACTCCAGCGGGCCGCTCCTGGGCGATGAGCTGTGGGGCTTCATCCCGTATCAGCTCCTGCCGCAGCTCAAGTGGCTGGCCCAGCCGGGTTATTCCCACGTCTACTACGTGGACCTGAAGCCAAAGGTCACGGACGCGCGCATCTTCACGCCGGATGCGGACCATCCGGACGGCTGGGGCACGATTCTGATCGGCGGGATGCGCATGGGTGGGAGTTGCCGCGGGGCCGTGTCCCCGTCCGCCCCAACCTGCGTGTCGGCGACCGGGGCGCCCCCGAGGACCGTCACGATCAGCGGCACCCCGCGCACGTTCTATAGCGCCTATTTCGTCCTGGACATCACGAACCCGGAGGTGGACCCCAAGCTCCTCTGGAGCTTCACGAGCGAATCCCTGGGGCTGACTACGACCTATCCGGCGGTGGTACGGGTGAGCCCGGCGGCCGATGCCAAGACCAGCAACACCAACGCGAAGTGGTTCGTGGTGGTGGGCTCCGGGCCGACCGGCTATGAGGCAAGCAGCACGCAGGATTCGCAGATTTTGGTCCTGGAGATGCCCAAGCCCTATGTCGCGGGGAGCGCAATGACCGTCTCCACGTTCCCCACGATCGATACCTGCAACAATCGCTGCTCTTTCATGGGCGATTTCATTTCCCTGGACGCCAACCTGGACTACCGAGTGGATGTGATGTACGCGGGCAATGTCATCAAGCGGACGACCGGCTCCCTGTGGGAGGGCAGGATGTACCGGCTGACTACCGGCGGCAGCACGAATCCCGCCACCAGCTGGGGGATCGACGATGGACCCAACCGGACGCCCACCCTGGTGCTGAAGAACTTCAGATCCTGCAACCCGGATCCCTGCAGCGGGAACTCGAAATATGAGCCGGTGACAGCGGCCCCGGCCCTCACGAGGGACGACGCCAATAACTTCTGGGTCTTTTTCGGGACCGGCCGCTACTACAGCATCGCCGACAAGATCGACACCGACACTCAGAGATTCTTCGGGGTCAAGGATCCGGTGGTGAACGGAAGCTGCATCCAGACCAGCGTCAATAGATGCGAGATGGACGACCTGGTGAACATCTCCAACGTCTCAGTCTGCGTGGTCGGCATTGGGACCTGTGGCGGCTCCACCGATCAGGTCACCGGCTTGTCCGGGATCACCACGTTGGAAGGCACGACATCTACCACGCTGCAGGGTGTGGTGCAGAGCAAGCATGGATGGTACACAACGCTGCCTGCTGGCGAACGGGTACTCGTGAGTCCCACGCTCATCGGCGGCACGGTCTTCTTCCCTACCTTTATCCCACTGAGTGATATCTGCTCCGGCGAAGGGAACGGGTACCTCTATGCCTTGTTCTACCTGACCGGGAGCGCCTACAAGGAGTCGGTGGTGGGGACGTACGACGGAGGCGGGGGCAATACGAACGTGTCTCGGTCAATCGCGCTCGGGAGCGTGGGGGTAGGATCTCAGGTTGGAATTCACATCGGCGCCTCGGGGACGGGCGTGGACGGGACAAGTAGCGGGACGGGCTGCGCCGGCCGGGTGACCGCGGTCGTGCAGACCAGCAGCGGCGCCATCAGCCAGACCTGCGCGAAGCCGGTGCTGTCCTTCTGGAGCCGCTACATCTCCTGGGCGGAGCAGAAGTACTGAGCCAGGCACGAGTGATCGGCTGACCCGGGCGGTGAGCCGCTGCGGTTCACCGCCCAGGTCGTCTAGAGGGAAAGGACCCGACCATGACGCGACAGACTCGTTTCGGGTTTTGTAGTCTCATCGCCCTGATCGGTATTCTGGCAGTCCCCCCAAACCTCCGGGCCCAGGTCATTGCCGACTACACCGCCTATCCGCCGTCTCTCACCTCGTCCGTTCCTCCCTTGGTGATGCTCGTCATGTCGAGGGACCATCGGCTCTTCATCAAGGCCTACAATGACTTCACGGATGTGGACGGGGATGGCGCGATCGATGCAACTTACAAGGACACGATTACCTACGCAGGCTATTTCGACCCCAATAAATGCTACGGGTACGTCTCCAATCGATTCGAACCGCAAGCGGCAGCGACCGGCGCGAACAGCCATTACTGTTCGGCCAGATGGAGCGGAAACTTCCTCAACTGGGCGACCATGGCCCGGATCGATATCATGCGGAAGGTCCTCTACGGGGGCAAGCGGAAGGTCGATACGACGACCGCCACGGTGCTCAGCCGGACGGTGCTGCCCTCGGATTCGCATTCGTGGGCAAAAGTCTATACAGGAAGCGACATTTCCTCACTGACCCCCAACGCCTGGAGCAGCATCACCATTTGCAATACGAATACCAATGCGAGCGAGACCTCGTCGTTGATCCGTGTCGCCAACGGCAACTATCCCTATACAGCCGTTACAGAGTCGAGCCAAGCCCAATGCACACTCCAAGTCCAAGGTGGTGCAGCAGTAACCTGGGCCAGCACCTATAACGCCGATGTACTGGTCTGCGTCTCCTCCATGCTGGAGGGGACCTGCCAGACCTACACCGACTCCGGCGGCACGAATTATTACAAGCCCACGGGATTGATGCAGCAGTTGGGGGTGGACCGCCAAGGGACCGCCACCACCGCCGACGATGTGACCTTCATGCGATTCGGCCTGATCAGCGGGAGTTGGGGGGCCCACGTCAGCGGGGGAGTGCTGCGCAGCAATATCGTGGACGTGAATAGCGAGATCGACCCGGCCACCGGAGTGGTGGCCGCGACCTCTAAGATCATCAAAAACATCGATCAGTTTCGGATCTCGCAATGGGACTACAGCATCTTCCGCTATAACGGGACCGGGGTCCTGCCGGACAACTGCCGGTCGAGCAGGCCCGTCTATCCGCAATCATTGCCCGACGTGAGCAACAAGGTCTGCCGGGACTGGGGGAACCCGGTCGGCGAGATGCTCTACGAGACGATCCGGTATTTTCAGGGCAAAAGCGGGCCCACGGCCCAATTCCAACAGGCCACCCCTGACGAGGGCCTGACGGGCCTGACGGTGGCCAGTCCCTGGACGGACCCCTACGGCGCCAACCCGACCTGCTCCAGGTGCTTCGCGCTGATTCTGTCCGATCCCTTTCCGTCCTTCGATTCCGATGAGCTCCCGGGCTCATACTGGCCGAAGGCGATCGGCACATCGGATACACCGAGCGTGCAGACCCTCGTCGCGAACGCGAACATGAACACGCTTGAAGGGATCGGGAGCGTCTTTATTGGACATTCGGCCGCCACCTTCAACGGCATGTGTAGCCCGAAGGCGGGGAACTTTGCGAGCATTCGGGGGCTCTGTGTAGAGGAGCCGTCCAAACAGGGCTCCTATTATATTGCGGGCCTCGCCCATTACGCGCAGACGACGGACTTGCGCGGGGATAAGACCGGCATCCAGAGCATGACCACCTATGCCGTGATGGCGAATTCCCCGTTCCCGGACTTGGAGTTCACCGTCGCGGGCAAGAAGGCACGGATCGTGCCATCCCTTCATTCCGGCTGTCCGCAGGCCGGCTATGGCAGCCCGGGCTATACCGGGTGCACCGCGCAGGGGACCAACGGGAACAACGAGAGCGGAGAAATCGTCAGTATCCAGCTCTGTGCCAACGACTCGGACTGGACGACCGAACAAGGGAATGGGTATACCAGCTGCTATGACATCGTGTGGAATGACACGGATTTCGGCATCGACTTCGACCTCGACGTCCACTATCGGATCTACGTCAAGACGAACAGCGGCGCCGGGACCATCACGCTCAAGACGAAGGGCCGCTATGCGGGGGCCTCAAACGTGGACTATGTCGGCTATTTCATCGACGGCGTAACGGGTGGGGGGCAGTTCCTTGATGTCGCCTGTGGCGGGGATGACGCGCTGTCGCCGAAGACCGGCGCCGGGTCCAATGATTGTGACCGGTACAACGCCATGAGTAACACTAGTGGTGGAACGGACGACGGCATGGCCAATTCGGCCAGCGAGCGGACCTTCACGGTCGTCGGTTCCACCGCGGGGGTTCTGAAGAGCCCCCTCTGGTACGCCGCCAAGTACGGCGGTTTCATCGATCAGGATGGCAGCAACACCCCAAACCTCCAGGCCGAATGGGACACCAACAACGATGGGGACCCCGACACGTATTTCTATGCCCAGAACCCGCTCCAATTAGAGCAGCAGCTCAACCTGGCCTTCGTGTCGATCATGAGCCGGTCCAGCGCCGGGTCCTCGGTCTCGGTGCTTGCCACATCCAGCACCGGAGAAGGCGCCGTCTATCAGACCTACTTCTATCCCTCGGTGTTCGACAGCCTGAACCAGGTCAAGTGGGTCGGGTACGCCCAGAGCCTCTTCGTCGACACGTTCGGGAACTTCCGTGAGGACTCCGATGGGGACGGCCGTCTGGTGTACCAGAGCGATAAGATCGTGAATGCGCGGTACGATAATAATCCATCCAGCTCCACCTACGGGAATGTGCTGGTGGACCGATTCGTGGACGCGAACGGAGACGGCAAGGCGGACTCCACCACCCCGGTCGATACCCAATTGCTGAAGAACATCTTACCGCTGTGGGAGGCGGGGAAGCAATTGGCCCTGAAGACTCCGGCCTCGCGCAATGTGATCACCTGGGTCGACAGTGACAACGACGGCGTGGTGGATGCCGGCGAGCAGATCGCCTTCAGCACGGCCAACGCCGCCACGCTCGGCCCCTACCTCCGGGCCGGGGCCGCGCCCTACGACGCGACCAGCATCGTCAACTTCGTCCGGGGGACTCAGGTTTCGGGTTTGCGCAACCGCCAGGTGACAGTCTCGGGTACCTTGCAGGTCTGGAAGCTGGGGGACCCGGTCGCGGCGACGCCGGTGGTGGTCGGCGCGCCCAGGGAGCGGTTTGACGTGATCTACGGCGATTCCAGCTATACCGCCTTCTATGCCCAGTACAAGAACCGCCGGCAGATGGCCTACGTGGGCGCCAACGACGGGGTGTTCCACGCCTTCAATGCTGGCTACTATCATCGGGGCGATGACCCCAGCACGAGCTCAGTAGTCGAGCACGGCTGGTTTACCCGGACGCCGACCGACAACAGCAGCGGTCCCCTGCTCGGGGAGGAGAAGTGGGGGTTCATCCCCTATCAGCTCCACCCCCACTTGCGGTGGCTGGCCGATCCCAAGTACACGCACGTGTATTACGTCGATCTGAAGCCCAAAGTGACGGATGCGCGGATCTTTACGCCCGATGCCGATCACCCGAACGGCTGGGGCACGATCCTGATCGGCGGGATGCGGCTGGGCGGGAGCTGCGGCGCATGCCTGGCCAGAACGAGTGGTGGCACGGGCGCACCCCCGATGGTCGTCAACATTAGCGGCACAAACAGGACCTTCTACAGCGCCTACTTCGTACTGGACATCACGAACCCGGAGGTGGATCCGAAGCTCCTCTGGTCATTCAGTGATTCGACCCTGGGGATGACCAGTAGCTACCCGGCCGTGGTTCGGGCGAATCCAGCGGCCGACGCCAAGACCAGCAATACCAACGCGAAATGGTTCATGCTGGTCGGAACCGGCGCCACCGGCTATGACGGAGTCAGTGTCCAGACCGGGAAGATGTTCGCTGTGAATCTGGCGACCGGACCGGGAGCCGGGAACAGCCTGATCTTCCAATTTCCTACCAGCGACGCGAACTCCTTCATGGGAGACCTGACCTCGCTGGATGCGGATCTGGATTTCCGGGCCGATACATTGTATTTGGGGAACGTCATCAACAATGGGGGGAGTCCCAGTTATGCCGGAAAACTCTACCGTCTGACGACCGGGGGTGGAAGCACCTCTCCAGGGACGAGCTGGGGGTTCGCTTCCGGCGGGAACCGGGTCCCGACGGTCCTGCTGGCGAACTTCTCCTGCTCCCCGACTCCCTGCACCGGCTCCACCCTGGTCGGGCCGGTGACCGCGGCCCCGACTGTGAGCCTGGACGATAGCCGCAACACCTGGCTGTTCTTCGGCACCGGCCGCTACTATAACACGGCCGATAAGACCAACACGAATACTCAGTATTTCTTCGGGGTCAAGGATCCCGTGATCACCGGGGGCTGCAGCCAGACGAGCGTCACCAGTTGCCAGATGAACAACGTGCTCAATGTCTCCAACGCGACTATCTGTGTGGTCTGCGCGGGGGGCACGACTCAGGTGACGGGCGTCGCCGGTGTGACGACGTTCGACGGCACCGCCACGACCACTCTCCAGGGAAAGGTCCAGTCCATGGACGGCTGGTACACGACGTTGCCGGCTGCCGGCGAACGGGTCCTCTTCAGCCCGACGCTCATCGGCGGCACCGTCTTCTTCCCGACCTTCGCCCCGGTGAGCGATGTGTGCACCGCCAGCGGGAACGGGTACCTCTATGCCTTGTTCTACCTGACCGGGAGCGCCTACAAGGAGTCGGTGGTGGGGACGTACGACGGAGGCGGGGGCAACACCAACGTGGCTCGGTCGATCTCCCTTGGCCAGGGAATCTCGTCCTCAATGGCCGTGCAGCTTGGAGCCCGTGGGAGCGGAGGGGACGGGACGACGGGGAATACGGGCTGCGCGGGCCGAGCCAGCCTGATCAGCCAGACCAGCACGGGCGATCTGAACCGGGTCTGCGGCAAGCCCGCACTGTCCGTCTGGAGCCGGTACCTGTCCTGGGCGGATCAGAAATACTGAGGCAGAGACGACTCAATAAAGAGAATAAGGACGATAAGGAGAATAAAGAGAGTAAAGAGAGTAAAGAGAGGAACGAGGCGCTCCGGGTGGCGGCAACCAACCGGGGCGCCGACGTTCAACTCGGAAAAGTCCCCACCCTTCCTGCGATGCCCTCCGAGACTGAGCCTCCCGTAAATATCTTCCAAAGATATCTACTCAAGCATTCATGCCAGGGCCAGCTATACTTAAGTATGAGGTCTGTAACCTAATGACCACCTGCGCAGTGCGGCTTCTCGGCCACTCACACTGATCGTCGGAAGGCTTAAGGAGCTGACCATGACACGGCTGAACCGCGCCCTGTTGGCCAGTTGGATGGTGCTGCTCGCTCTGCTCTTGCAGCCGATCAGTGGCGGCGCCCAGTCCATGATCGACTACAGCTCCGCGCCCGTCAACATGCCGAAGACCACACCGCCCAACATCCTGCTGGTGCTGGACACCTCGCGCAGCATGTATCGGATCACCTATTCGAGCGCCTTCGATCCCGCCAACGTCTACGGGGGCATCTTCGATCCCTACGAGTGCTACACCTACAGCAGCAACCGGTTCCAGCCGGACCCAGCCGCCAATCCGGCCACGATCCCGAGCTCCTGCGGGGCCGGCTATCCCTGGTCCGGGAACCTCATGAACTACATGACCATGCGGCGACACGACATCATGAAGTGGGCCCTGGTCGGGGGCTGGTGCGCGGTCGCGCGCGACGCGAGCGGGAATTGCACGCGGGTAAAGGGGGCGGATGTCACCGGATTCTCCTGTTGCGAGATCCGCCGCACATCGGTGTCCGCGGCCTTGGCGACCGGGCGCGTGCCGGCCTCGGTCCTCACGAACGTCGGCGCGACGCTCAATTTCCATCTGATGGGAGATCAACCGAATCTCACGGGCGGCTTCTGCGCCGACAATGACAGCACGGCCCCCAGTAACGCCGCGGCCACGTGCGATGCCAGCGATACGAGCGACACGTACGCCGAGACGTTCTACAAGATCGTCGTGGATCATCCCGAGAATGCCACCGGCATCATCAACGAGACGGGCAATAAGGCGCGCTTCGGCATCATGCGCTGGAATACCTCGGGTAGCGGAGATGGCGGCAAGGTCACGGCCGACATCGGCTCAGACATGCTCGCGCTCGGGAACGCGGTCGATCAGGCCTTCACGAACTCCAACACGCCGTTGTCCGAAAGCCTTTACGAAGCCGTCCGGTACTTTGCCCAACTCCCTCCCGCCTTCGCCGCTTCTGACTATTCGTACACGGTGCTGAGCCGGGACCCCTATTACTTCAACGCGCCCCAGTGGGCCGATACCTCCGCCTACGCGAGCTGCTGCAAGAGTTCCGTGATCTACTTCACAGACGGAGGGCAGACCAGCGATACTAATATTCCGGTGAGCCTCCGGGACTACGGGCAGCCTACACATACGTTACAAGTGAACGCCGCGACCGGCAACTTTGTGCTCCCGATCGCCACCGATCCCAACTGCACCGGCGGGTCTCATGCCGCAAGCTGCCCCCACCACACGGCCGATTACGGGGACGGGGCCAATGTCCACTACCTGGACGACGTGGCCTACTACGCCCACATTACCGACCTGCGGCAGGCGACCGTCCCGGTCCTCAACGAGACCGGGAAGGACCTGGCCGGAGCCCAGAACCTGACCATCTACACGTTTCTTGTCTATGATGCCGGCAACACCGCGAACCAGCGGTCGCTCCTGCAACTGGCTGCCAGGGCCGGCGGGTTCGTGGACAGTAACGGGAACAACCTCCCGGACCTGCAGTCGGAGTGGGATGCCGTAATCAATGCCACCGGAGCCGCGGGGCAGGATGGGCTCCCCGATAATTTCTTCGAGTCCGACCAGGGCGAGCTGATGAAGGACAAACTCACGCTCGCCGTGACCAGCATTCTCCGTCAGAGCACCTCCGGCACCTCCGCCTCCGTGCTGGCCTCCTCCATCACCGGCGAAGGGGCGGCGTACCAGGCCTATTTCTATCCCAGCACCACCGAGGGCGCGGCCGAAATCAAATGGGCCGGCTACACGCACGCCCTGTTCGTGGACGCGTTCGGCAATCTCCGGGAGGACACGATCCAGGACGGCAAGCAGGTCTATACACAGGACAACATCGTGATCACCCGGTACGACAGCGCCGCCGGTGAAGTGCTGGTCGATCGGTATGCCGACGCCAATGGGGACGGAAAGGCCGACTCGGCCACCTGTTCCCCCTGCGGCGTGTCGTTCAAGAATTTGCTCCCCATCTGGGAGGCGGGCAAGCGTCTGGCCCTGACGGCCTCGACCAGCCGCAAGATCCTCACCTGGGTGGATACCGACAACGATGGGGTCGTGGATGCCGGAGAGCAGATCCCATTCAAGGCCGCCAGCCCCGACAACTCCGCCACCCTGATGCCCTATCTGCGGGCCGCCTCAGCGGCCGAGGCCGCCAATATCATTAATTTCATCAGGGGAGATCAGATCGCAGGCTATCGAAACCGTCAGTTGACCGTCTCGGGCTCGCTCCAGGTTTGGAAGCTCGGGGATATCATCAATTCCTCCCCGACCATTGTCGGCGCGCCCAGGGAGCGCTACGACGTACTCTACGGGGACAGCAGCTATACGGACTTCTTCGTGATGTACAAGAACCGCCGGCAGGTGGCTTACGTGGGTGCCAACGACGGGATGCTGCACGCGTTCAACGTGGGCTACTATCATCGGGGCGATGACGCCAGCACAAGCGGCACGGTCGAGCACGGCTGGTTTACCCGGACGCCGACCGACAACAGCAGCGGGCCGCTCCTCGGTGACGAGTTGTGGGGCTTTATTCCCTATCATCTCCTCCCGCAGCTTCAGTGGCTGACCAAGAGCGACTATGGCCATTCGTACTACGTGGATTTGAAGCCGAAGGTGACGGATGCACGGATCTTCACGCCGGACGCCGATCACCCGAACGGCTGGGGCACGATCCTGATCGGCGGGTTGCGACTGGGCGGGAGCTGTGGCAGTTGCCCGAACAGCCATGCCCCGCCCCTGGTCGTGAACATTGGAGGCACCAACCGGACATTTTACAGCGCCTACTTCGCGCTCGACATCACGAATCCGGAGGTGGATCCCAAGCTCCTGTGGGTCTTCGCCGATTCGTCGCTCGGGCTCACCACCAGCTACCCGGCGGTGGTCCGGGTGAACCCCGCGGGCAGCGCCAAGACCGACAACACCAACGCGCGTTGGTACATGGTGATCGGCTCTGGTCCGACCGGCTACGACGGGTACAGTCTCCAGATCGGGCAGTTCTTCGCCGTGGACCTCAAGAACGGCCCCGTCGGGGCGAGCCCCTTCACCGCGTATCCCACCGGAAACAGTAGCCCCGCCTGCTCTACAGGTGGGGGAAGCGACAGCTGTTCCTTCCTGGGCGACGTCACCAGTCTGGACAAGGACCTGGACTATCGGGCAGATGCTCTCTATGGAGGCAATGTCCTCTGCAATGCGACTTCTGGGATCGCGCCCTGGCGCTGCAATGGGGATGGCTCATCTACCTGGGCCGGCAATCTGTACCGGCTGACGACGGGATCAACCGCTCCCTTCGGGGTCAGCACCGACCCGTCGAGCTGGGGGATTTCTTCAAGCGGCGACCGAGTACCGACAATCCTGCTGGGCACCTTCACCTGCACGCCGACCCCCTGTACGGGAGCCACGATGGTTGGGCCGGTCCCGTCGGCCCCGAGCGTGGCCGCGGATGACGGCCAGAACATCTGGGTGTTCTTCGGCACCGGCCGCCTGCTCAGCGCGACCGATAGGAGCAACGCCGATACCCAGTACTTCTTCGGGGTCAAGGATCCGGTGGTGAAGAACGCCTGTACTCAGACCAGCGTCGCTGCCTGCCAGCAGAATGACCTGGTGAATGTCTCCAACGCCACGATCTGCGTGGTCTGCTCGGGCAGCACCACGCAGGTCACCGGGGTGGCCGGTGTGACCACCTTGGAGGGGACCGCCACGACCACCCTGCAGGGCCTTGTCGCCAGCAGGCAAGGCTGGTACACGACGCTTCCGACGTCGGGTGAACGGGACCTGGTCAGCCCCACGGTCATCGGCGGGATCATCTTCTTCCCCACCTATGTCCCGACCATCACCGACGTCTGTACGGGGTCTGGGACCAGTTCCCTCTACGCCCTGTTCTACCTGACCGGGAGTGCCTATCGGGAGTCGGTCGTGGGGACGAACGTGGTGGGCGGGGACACCCTTGTGAAGCGATCTGTCTCCCTTGGTACCGGGATGGCGTCTCAGGTGGTGTTCCACATCGGAGCCCAGGCGACCGATAGCACCACCGGGGTCACCAGCCGGGTCAAAGCTTGCACCCAGTCGAGCACCGGCGCATTGACCTGCGTCAGGACCAATACGGCTCTGTCGGTCTGGAGCCGATACCTCTCGTGGATTATTCGGAATGATTGATGGAAAAATTGCGTTCCGTGGTATCATTGGCCCATGAAAACCAGGGGACTTCTAGCCAGGATTCTTCCGGTCGGACTTGTCGTCGCGCTCGCCCTCGGCGTGGGGTGCACGCCTGAAGGTCCACAGACGAGCGACGGGGATCGGTTAACCTCGCCCGCGGTGGAAGGCACGCCAGTGTCTGCGGGCCCGAATCACCCTCCCTCTGTCCAGTCGGCCACCATCCAGCCGAATCCAATTAGCCTGAGCGGGTCCGTGGCGGTCCACGTCGAGGGGCAGGATCCGGATGGCGATCGGTTGTCCTTCCGGTATCAATGGCTGGCCAACGGGAGGCCGCTCGGAGGGGAGGTCGGTTCCACACTGAACCCGCGGGCGCTCAGGCGTGGCGACAGGGTGGGGGTCGAGATAATTCCGACGGACGGGAAGACGCAAGGCTCCTCCTTTCGGAGCGACGAGGTGGTGGTCGGCAATACCCCACCGATCGTGAACCAGGTGGTGCTCGAGCCCGGCGTCGTCCGGGTGGGTGACCGCGTCGTCGCCAAGGTGGAGGGCGAAGATCTCGACCATGATGACATCCACTACACATTCCGGTGGTGGAGAAACCAAGCGGTGGTCTTGGAAGGAGAGCAGAACACGCTCGAGACGACCGGCTTTGCCAGGGGGGATACGATCCTGGTCGAAGCGACTCCTCACGACAGCGGCAAGGGGAAACCGCGGTTCGCCGAACCGGTGACGATCACCAATAGCGCACCGAAGATCACCTCGATGCCGACCGGCGCGATCACTCAGGGTCGATATGAGTATGTCGTCACCGGGACCGATCCTGATGGAGACCCCCTGACGTACTCACTCCAGGCGGCTCCGCAGGGGATGACCATCGACGGCAAAACCGGGCGGATGGAATGGCAGATCGCCGCCGAGGTGAAGGGGCCTCATCGCGTGCGGGTGGTCGTGGAGGACCAGAACGGCGGCCAAGCCTTCCAGGAGTTCGAGCTCAATTTACCCGCGTCGAAATTGTAGTCGCAGAAGCCGCCGCCTTGCTGACGCGCCGGTGGCCTGTTACAATGGCCGCTCGACGTCAGTTGCGATTGATTCATTCAGAATTTCTTCATTGGGTCATTGAATCATTTTGAATAGCGATTCCGTCAGTGAAACGAGGAATCAATGGTGCAATCGTCAATGATCCATTGATTCAATTCTTCGTGAGGGAAGTCCCCGACTCCGCGTGCGCAAGATCAAGCTGCGAGAAGGAACGAACGCCGCCAGCCTCTTTGGCCATCACGATCGCCATCTCAAGATTATCGAAGAAGAGCTTGGGGTGCAGATTTCGGCGCGAGGGGACGAGCTGACCCTGGACGGCGCCCCTGACGCCGTGCGGAGGGCAGAGCGGGTCCTGACCGAGCTGGCAGCCTTGACCGGCGAAGGCTATGAGCTCAGGCCGGAGGATGTGTCCTTCGCGCTCAAGGCCTTGCGCGGAACCCAGAACACCCCCCTGCGAGACCTGCTCCTCAGCACGGTTCCCATCGCGACCAAGAAACGCTTCGTCGTCCCCAAATCCGCCACCCAGAAGGCCTACCTGGAGGCGATCCAGAAATACGACATCGTGATCGGAATAGGTCCAGCGGGGACCGGCAAGAGCTATCTGGCAATGGCCATGGCGGTCGCGGCCCTGACCCGGAAGGAAGTCAGCCGGATCATCCTGGCCAGGCCGGCCGTGGAGGCGGGGGAACGACTGGGGTTCCTGCCCGGGGACATGTATGCCAAGATCAATCCCTACCTGAGACCGCTGTACGATGCGTTGTACGACATGATGGACATGGAGCGTGCGAATCGTCTGCTGGAGCGGGGAGAGATCGAAATTGCGCCGCTGGCGTTCATGCGCGGACGCACGTTGAATGACTCCTTCGTCATCCTGGACGAGGCGCAGAACGCCACCGCCGAGCAAATGAAAATGTTCCTCACTCGACTGGGCTTCAACTCCAAGGCCGTAGTCACCGGCGATATCACGCAGGTCGACCTGCCGACCGATCGGGTCTCGGGCCTGATCGAGGCGCGGGAGATCCTGCGCGAGATTCCCGGGATTCACTTCGTCTATTTTGATGAGCGCGACGTCGTGCGCCATCGCCTGGTCCAGGACATCATCAGGGCCTATGACCGGCACCGGCCCGTCCGCCGTGATGCCGGGTCGGCGGCCGGGGACGAGACCCGCTCGGGACGGCGTCGAGCGCCCACCCCCAAGCACATGGCCCGAGACCGGGACAAAAGCGGTCGTGGCGGCCAGCCGCACTAATGCCCGTAGTTCGACTAGGCTCACTACAAGTGGTTCGACGGTTCGGCGGTTCGGCGAGGCTCACCGCGAGCAAGGCTCACCAGTGGTGGTTCGACGAAGCTCACCACAAGTGGTTCGATTGGACTCACCACAAGTTCGTGTACGGAGCCGGCTGCGTCGCGCTTCGCTCCTCCGGGGTCCGATCTCCAGGCTGGCCCAGACCATTCTGGCGGCGGCGGGTGAGCCCAGCGCCGAATTGAGTCTCGATCTGGTCGGAGACCGTCGGATGCAGCGGCTGAACCGTCAGTATCGAGGCCGGGACCATCCAACCGACGTGCTGGCCTTTGCGACCCGTGAAGCGAAGGGGCCAGCGAGCCCCCTCCTGGGTGACGTGGTCATCTCGCTTGACGCGGCGGGGCGGCAGTCGGCGGCTGACGGCCGGCCGATCGAGCAGGAATTGGCCGTGCTCCTGGTCCACGGGATCCTGCACCTGGTGGGGTTTGACCACGAACGTGGGGCCCGAGAAGCCCGCCGCATGCAGCGGAAGGAGCGATCCATCCTCAAGTCTTTGCGTCAGGTGCCGAGAATGATAGAAGCGCGGTCTCTCGTCAGCCCTCAGCCGTCCCGCCGTCCCCCCAACACCACGGCAGGTCTGAGCGCATCTCGGAGGAGGCACCCGTGAGCTGGGCCGACCGGCTCAGCACGGGCTTGGCCAAGACGCGCGAGGCGGTGCGACTCTCGTTGGACCGTCTCTTTGAGCGTGGCCCGGACCCGGCTGTGCTGGAGGAAGTGGAAGCGGCACTGCTCGCGGCTGATGTCGGGGCTCGCACGGTGGAACGCCTCCTGGGTAGCCTGCGGGCGGAAGGGCGAAGTAGCGGACAAACCACCCGACCGGGGTCGTCGGCTTCCGGGGGTGACCTGTGCGAGATCCTGAAACAGGCGATCCGGGACACGCTGATCGCTTGCGAGGGGGAACCGATCAACCGGGTGATCGCCGGCGGACCGAGACCCTTCGTGGTCCTGGTGGTGGGGGTGAACGGGGTAGGCAAGACCACCACCGTGGCGAAACTGGGGCAACGGCTGCAGCAGGCCGGATACCGCCCGCTGCTGGTCGCCGCGGATACCTTCCGGGCCGCCGCCATCGAGCAGATGGCCATCTGGGCGCAACGGATCGGGGTCGAGCTGATCCGCCACCGGCCTGGGGCGGACCCTTCGGCGGTCGTCTTCGACGGCATCGCCGCGGCGAAGGCGCGAGAGGCCGACGTTCTGATCATCGACACGGCCGGCCGGCTTCACACGAAGGCGAACCTCATGGACGAGCTGCGGAAGATGAAGCGGGTCTTGGCGCGCGAACTGCCGGGGGCGCCGCACGAAGTGCTGCTGGTCCTGGACGCCACGGTCGGCCAGAACGCCCTGTCTCAGGTCCGACTCTTCAACGAGGCCGTCGGCGTGACCGGACTCGTGTTGACCAAGCTGGACGGAACCGCCCGCGGCGGGATCGTCGTCGCCATCGCGGAGCAGTGGAAGATCCCTCTCCGTCTCATCGGCGTGGGAGAGGCTGTGGAGGATCTGCAGGACTTCCGGGTGGCCCCGTTTGTCGAGGCACTTTTCGAGACCGCCCCATCGCCTGGATGAGCGAGGGTTGGTGCGGGATGAGGCGGGGTGCGTGCACGGTTCAGCAGAAAGCTTGACGGATCAGCCCGGGTCTCCTAGAATTGCTATTTGTACCTAGATTATGAACGGCCAGCTTGACGTGATCCCAGGAGTGCAGCCGATGCCTTCCATGACCGCGACCGCGACGCCAACCCCCGAGCCTATCTCTCCCTTCAAGCGACTGGCCATGGGCGAAGCCCCCAACCGGGGCCAGCTCGTGTTGCTGCAGACCCTGGTCACCATCATCCTGTCCTACCAGCTTCTGTTGAGCCAGGAGGCGCTCATCATACCGGAATGGCAGTTGTACATCATCCTGGGGCTGATGGGGAGTGTCGCGATTCTGGCCTCGCTCCCCGCGCACCTGGTAGAGAAGGTCTGGTTCGTGGGCGGCCTCGTGCTGGGGGACACCGTGGCCACGTCCTACATCATCTACCTCGCGGGCCATGCGGGCTACGACCTGTATCTTACCTATTTTCTCATTATCTTGATCTCCGGCTTTGCCCAATCGCTGCAGCAGAAGATCGGCTTCTCGTTGCTCGTCTGCGCAGCCTACGTGATCCTCCTCTACATGGAAGCCGACCAGGGCGAAGTCCTGGAGGGGCACCTCATCCGGATACCGGTCCTACTGGTCATGGCGGTCTTCTATGCCGTGGTCACACAGTCCGAGCGCAAGGAGCGTCAGGAAAAGGCCAGCCTGCTCGAGTACATCGCCGAACGGAGTCAGTCGGAGGAGGCGGTGCGTGCGAGCGAGGAACGATTCCGGAAGACCTTCGAAGATGCCCCGATCGGGATGGCCATCATGGATTTGGACTACCGGTTTGTCGTGGTGAACCGGACCCTCTGCAAGATGTTGGGCAGTACCGAGGAGGGGCTCACCGGAAAGAAGTTCGTCGAGATTGCTCACCCTGATGATGTTCAGAAACAAGTGGCCGCGACCGAGCAGGTCTTCAAGGGGGAAATCCCGAACTGTTCCCTGGAGACGAGGTATCTGAAGAAGGGCCAGGAGACGGTGTGGGTCGTGCTGACCGCGACGGTGATTCGCTACCAAGACGGACGGCCCCTCTATGGCTTGGCCATGATGCAAGACGTCACCGAACGGAAGCGAATGGAGGAGCAGCTCCGGCAGTCCGATAAGTTGGCCGCCCTGGGCACGCTCGTCAGCGGGGTGGCCCATGAATTGAACAACCCATTGTTCATCCTGAGCGGGTACATCCAGTTGGCAAAGGAAAAGGTGAGCCGCGGCCAGTACGATGGCCTGGCCGGCGACCTGGATGGGATGCAGGATGGAGCGCAGCGGGCCTCCGCGATCGTGGAACGCTTTCTCGGAGTGGCCCGTTCGTCCAGCGGCCAGCCTCGACCCTGTTCGGTCAATGAGGTAGTCGGTCGGACGCTGGAGCTGGTGGGGAACGACCTCGCGATCCGCCGGATCGAGGTGCACACGGACCTTCGCCAGGGGCTTCCGCCGGTGTTGGCGGATCCCCATGAGCTGGGCCGGGTATTTTTGAATCTGTTCAATAATGCGAGCCAGGCGATGTCATCGGCGAACGGGCGGGGCGTCCTCACCGTCACGACCCGCTTGGATTCCAACGGAGAGAAGCCCTCGGTAGAGGTCCAAGTGACCGACGATGGCCCCGGAATCGCCGGTGAACATCTGCCACGAATTTTCGAGCCCTTCTTCACCACCAAGCCGGTCGGAGAGGGCACGGGGCTCGGCCTGGCGATCTGTTATCGAACGGTGACGGAACTGGGCGGCACCATCGCCTGCCAGAGTAAGCCTGGGCACGGCGCCACGTTTACCGTCCGGCTCTTGGCACAGCCGGTCGGAGAGCCTGTCGCGAACGCGTCGAGTCCAAAAGGAGCCTGACGATGGCGACGGCTGCTGCCAAGAAGCGTAAGACCCGATCGAAGAACGCCGTCTCGATCCTGGTGGTGGACGACGAGCCGATGATTCGCGACATGATCGGGCAGTATCTGGGGCTCCAGGGTTTCCGCGTGCGGTCTGCCCAGGGCGGCGCTGAGGCGCTGGCCCAGGTGGAGAAGGACCCGCCCCAGATGATCATTCTCGACATGTACATGCCGGGCATGAACGGGATCGAGGTGCTGGGTGAATTGCGCGCGAGGCGCTACAAGGGAGGCGTGATCGCGCTGACGGCGAGCCAGGATGAGAAGCTCCTGCAGCAGGCGCTGGACCTGGGCTTGGTGGATATCCTGGGCAAGCCGGTTGACTTAGCGCGGTTGTCGCTGGCCATTCAAGTGAGTCTCGCGTTCGGCGCTTGAGCTGGCCGATGCGCCGGGTTGTCTGTCCGCTGGCGGGTGGTGGGTGATACGGTTCCCATGTCTGCTCCTCGCAGGGCTGATCCTCACCCCGACCCCATGCCTTGCCGCAGGTGAGCCATTTTCAGGCGATTCTCGAGCACCCACCGCGCTGCACCCCCGCACAGTCGAGTTGCTCCACCATGACCTTGCGGTAGAACTTACCCCCAGTCGTCATCATCTCCTCGCGACGGATCGAGTCACGCTGAAAACGTTGGTGTCGGACCTCGACCGGCTCTCCTTCTCACTCAACGCCGCCCTCCGGGTTACTCGCATCGAAGAGCGAAGCGAATCGGGTCGCCGTCCCCTGCCCTTCACGACCGAACCGGCGCCGCACGATCCCCCATCCGCGAGCCTCGCTCCCGAGGGAAAAGGACAGGGGGAGGGACAGCACTCTGAGCCGGAGCCGGGGATCCAGGTGGTCACAGTCAGCCTGAGAACACCGAGCGCGCGCGATCAGATCTTGACTCTGGAATGGAGCTACGAAGGGATGCTGAACGACCCGCCGCGCGAGCCCCGCCAGCTCCGGTTCGTCACACCGAGCGAAACGGCCGGCCACATCGGCAGCGAGGGCGTGTACCTCAGCGGCGAGACCCATTGGTATCCTCACGTCCAGGGGGCCCTGCCGACCGCGAAGATTGTCGCCGCCACGCCCGAGGGCTGGGACGCCGTGACGCACGGCCGGCAAGTGTCTCGGAGTGTTCGCGACGGTGTCACGGTTTCGGAGTGGCAGGTGAGCGCCAAGACGGAGGCCCTGACCCTGGTGGCGAACCGTTTCGTGAAAACCGCTCGGGATTGGCGGGATCCCTCGGGCAGGTCCATCGAAGTCGCGGCGTATCTGTTTCCTGAAGACGCCCACTTGGCCGAGGAGTATGTGCAAGCCTCGGTCAGGTACCTTGAGTTCTATACCAAACTGCTGGGGCCCTATCCGTTTCCGAAATTCGCGGTGGTGGAGAACTTCTTCGCGAGCGGGCTCGGGATGCCCTCGTTCACCTTGCTTGGAAATGGGATCATCAAGCGGCATTACGTGCAACCGTATGCCCTCGGCCATGAGATCGTCCATTCATGGATCGGCAACTGGGTGTTCAACGACTTCGAACAGGGCAACTGGGTGGAGGGGTTGACCACCTATCTGGCCAACTACTATTACGAGGAGGCCACGGGGACCCCGGCCCAGGCCCGCGAGCAACGCCGGATGCTGGTGCTGGGCTACGCGGTCTATGTCTCCCCGCAGGACGATTACGCGGTCGGGAAGTTCCGGACCAAGTCCGATCAACGTGACAACGCGATCGGGTACCAGAAAGCCGCCATGGTCTTCCACATGCTCCGGCGCCAGCTCGGCGACCAGACATTCTGGGCCGGCATCCGGACCTTGGCGACCGAGCATGGGGGCTCCTACGCGACGTGGAAGGATCTGGTGCAAATCTTCGGCGGGGCCGCTGGAATGGACCTGGGATGGTTTTTCGCACAGTGGATCGACCGCGCGGGCGCACCCACCCTCAAGATCGCACAGACAAGCCTGAAGGATTCGAATGAGGCCGGTGCCGCCGGTCGCCCGGAGGGAAGTCTCTATCACGTCGCGGTACGAATCGTCCAGGAAGGACAGGTCTACCGAATTCGTCTCCCAATCTCGCTTGAGCTCACCGCCGGACTGGTCCACGCGCAGACAGTGGAGGTCACCTTGGCGGACCAGACGTTCACCTTGTCCGTACCCGCCAGGCCGGTCACGCTCAAGGTCGATCCCGACTTCCAAGCCTTCCGGAGTCTGCCGCGCGAGCACCTGCCGCCCATGCTGAACCTCTATGTCACGGATCAGGAGCGGACCCTCGTCATCCCGACTGCGGGATCGGAAGCTGAGCGCGCGCCGTACACCGAACTCGTCACCCGTCTTGCGACCCACCAGGACAAGCGCGCCTCGGGAGCACGCGCACGTCCGGTACAAGTCGCTGATGGGGAGTTCTCAGGGACCGACAGTTCGGTGCTGATCCTCGGTGGACCCGGAGTCAATCGCGCGGCCGACTGGTCCGTCCGTGCCTGTGGCGGCCGTGTCAGTCTCGAGCGAAATCGCTTTACGGTCGAGGGTCGCACTTACGACGGCCCGGATGCGGCCCTGCTGATCTCCTGTCGCCATCCGAATCGACCCGGCCATGTCGTCACCTTGTTTTACGGCCTCACCCCATCGGCAGCTGCCAAGGTGTCGCGATTGCTCTTTTTCTACGGCTGGCAAAGTTACCTGGTGTTTCGCGACGGCGCCGTTGTGGCGCGCGGCGACTTTGTTTCACCCCAGGAAGTGCCGGAGGCGCGGTTTCAGGCCGGTGACAGGTGACGCGTGACGCGTGACGGGTGGTGAAGATGAAGAGGGGAAAGAAGAGCGTGAAGCGTGCTCTGACTGTGGGAACGGCTGTATTGTTCGGAGTATTGTGGTGGCCAATGTTGAACGACCCTGGCATCCGCCTTCCGATTGACTCGTCACGCGTCACGCGTCACGCGTTAATCGCGGCGGAGCCCAGCTCGAGTCTCAGTCCTCAGTCCTCGGTCCTCAGCACTGAGAAAGAGCGTCACCTCGCCAACGTTCGCCAGCTCACGGCCGGCCGACAGAACGCCGAGGCCTACTTCTCCTTCGACGGCACCAAGCTGATTTTCCAATCCACGAATAACTGGGCTAACGACGCGGTGGCCACGCAACCGCTCCCGGGAGATGGGCTCGGCTGCTATCGGATCTACGTCATGGACCTGGAGAGCACGATGGTCCGGCTCATCAGTTCGGGTGCCGGCACAACCACGTGCGGCTACTTTTTCCCGGGGGATCGGCGGGTGCTGTATTCCTCCACGCACCTGGCCGGGCCCAACTGCCCGCCCAAACCGAAGCGGAATGGCCCGTATCGCTGGGCACTGGACGATTACGACATTTTTTCCGTGAAGATAGACGGCCAGCAGCCTCAAAGACTGACCGCGACGCCGGGCTATGATGCTGAGGCGACGGTATCGCCGGACGGGAAGACGATCGTGTTCACATCGGTTCGGGACGGTGATCTGGACCTCTACGCGATGCATCTGGATGGCACGCATGTCCGCCGACTCACCAGTGAGGTCGGCTACGACGGGGGAGGGTTCTTTTCGCCCGACAGCCGGAGGATCGTCTATCGCGCCTCGCACCCCCGCGATCCTGGGGAGATCGAGGCCTACCAAGCTCTCTTGGCGAAGCAGTTGGTGGAACCGGGTCACTTGGAGATCTTCGTGATGAACGCCGACGGGACCGGCAAGCAGCCGGTGACCGCCAATGGAGGGTCCAACTTCGCACCGTATTTCCATCCCGATGGCAAGCGAATCATCTTTTCGTCCAATCTCCCCCCCTCCCCAGCCCTCCCCCTCGAGGGGGGAGGAGAAGGTGGGGGTGGGAAGGGTCCACCCTCGTTCCATCTCTATCTCATCAACGAGGACGGCAGCGGGCTGGAGCGCGTGACCACGATGGGCGGCTTCAACAGTTTTCCGATGTTCTCCCCTGACGGAAAGAAGCTCGTGTGGGTGTCGGATCGCCACGCCACCTCACGCGGCGAATTCAACATCTTTCTGGCCGACTGGGTCCCCTGAGGACGTTATTCGTTAAACGTGAACCGTTACCCGTGAAAGAAGGAACAGGAACTGTCTTGCGATTAACGTTTAACGATTCACGTTTCACGTCTCTCACAGCGTTTGTCCTCTCGTGCGCCGCCACCGGTGCGGCCTTGTGGGGGCTCTGGCAAGTTGATCTGCCGTTAACGCGGTTCCTCCGCTCGGTTCATCTGCCCTGGCTGGAGTTGGTGGGGGACACTGGAACTCGTCTGGGGAGCGGGTGGGTCCTTGCAGGGATCAGCGGGGTGCTGCTGGCGATCGGGCTGGCGCTGAAGCAGCCGGTCGTTCGCCGGGCGGGCCTCGAAGGGTTGATCGCCCACGGAGCTGCCGCCCTCCTGGTGCAGGGGCTCAAGCACCTCATTGGACGACCCCGGCCGCGCCTGATGCATGGGGGCGGGCTCCAATTCGGGCCCTCCTTGGATTCGGGACTTGATTCCTTCCCCTCAGGCCACGTCACGGCCTCCTTTGCAGTCGCGGCGGTGCTCGCCCGACATTTTCCCGGACTCGCCTGGCTCGTCTACGGCGTCGGCGGGCTGGTCGCAGTCAGTCGGGTGGTGCGCGGGTCACATTTTCCAACCGACGTGGCCGGGGGCCTGGTCTTAGGCGTGGTGGTGGGCGCACTGGTCGCCAACTTCCACCGCGGCTGGTGGTCCTCGCTCGTCACGGCGCTGACCGGTCTCTCGCCGTACCTGGTGGCGGTCTTCACCCTGGTGTGGATCGCGGTCCATTCCGCACCGGAAGAACCGCTGAACAGCATCATGGTCGGGGCGGGAACGCTGCTGATCGTGATCGGCCTCGGAGGCCGGCTCTACTGGAGGAGGAAATCTCGGTGCCCTCGTCTCGCGCCCCTTGCCTCTCGCCTTCTGAGTTGGATTGGGCTTGCTGTGACCTCCGGGTCGGTGGCCGTGACGGCATTGGCGGTCCTGGCGAGCGCCACACAGGTGATGGCCCATCAGCGGACCGGGCCCGGCCTTGAAGACGCAACGCCCCCGCCTGATTCGGTGTTACCCTCCGGTTCCACTCTCCGGATAGCCCTTGCGGAAGGAGTGTTTGCTCTGGGGGTGGCTCTTGCGGCGGCACTCCTGCAGGGGCTCAAGGGCATCCTGCCGATTCTCTAAGAATCAGGAATTGAATCATTGGTACATTGAATCATTGAACCATTGAATCAATAGCCGATTGAGTCATTGGTCCATTGATGGAATGATTCAGCTTCTTTTTGCGGTACGCTGGGAGGCCGCAAAAATTGCCAATAATTCATTCGCTTCAACCAACAGTCCCTTGATGTGATTTTCACGAACGATACCCGCATCTGCCAACAGTTCCAGCCAGAACACCGTTTCGTCGGTCTCTTCGACCACAACACCTATTTTTGCTACAAACTCGGCTTGCGAACGCGCATGGCAAACTGCGCGATAATTTGCCGCGAGGCCTGTGCCTGAGCGCAATACCTGGCTGCCTATCACTCGTGCCTCCGGGGTCCTTGGCAGTGAGCGAAAGAGTGAGATGATGTTGAGAGCGAACTGCTTCGTCCTCGCCTTCAGTTGTTCCGGCGTAAGCGATCGATTCATAAGCCAGGTGATTCAATAAGGGATTGGTTCATTGCTTCATCAATGACCCCAGAAGTGGGGATCAATGACTCAATGACTCAATTCTTAATGTCTCAATTCACTTGACCATCGGCCGGTTGGCCAAGAGCAGGTAGCCAAACCGCTCCAGGATCACGGGGAACCCTGCCGCCTCAGGCGGGAGTCGCGGTTTCAGGCGGGCGGGTAGGAGGATCATGGTCCGACCAATCTGACCGGGCTTAGAGAGAGAGAGACGCATGGCTTCTTCCTCTCCAGGGCGGATCACGATCACCTTCCGTCTAGCATAGAAGATCAGGGATGGCTTGGATGGCCCATACAGGATGAGGCGATCTTGGGGACCCAGGTTGGTTCCCGCGACAAAAGCCAGTTCCTGGGGGGGCGAGATGAAGTACCGGCTGAATCGCGGAAGCGTGACCTGGATGCCGAGGAGCATCACGAGGCCGATCGTCGCGCCTGCCGCCCAGAAGGCGCCCGCCCGACGCTGCTCGGAAAGTCCGAAATAGCCGACGAGTGCGATCCCGATCAGTAGAATCAGCCCGGCCGTGAGGGGCCCTTGGCCTGGAGTGACTTGGGGCGCAAAGGGAAATTCCTTCGCGATGGTATCCACGAATGTCGAATAGAGGAAGGAGGATGACGCAAGGCCGATCCCGAGAAGGTAGCCGAGGCCGATCAGCGTGTGGAGTGACGCGCGGAGGCCGCGAGTGGCGGGATCGGTCAGACACCGGTTCCAGTACGAGGCGGCCAGGATCGCCGCGGCCGGGTACAGGGGACCGATGTAATGCGGCAGCCGGGTTGCCGAGAGGCTGAAGAAGAGAAACACCCCGGCGACCCAGAGGGCGGCGAATAGCTCCAGCTCCTGCGGAGATGCCTCCCTATTGCCTATAGCCCATTGCCTATAGCCCTTCACCGCGTGATACATCGCCGCCGGGAGAAATGCGCTCCAGGGAAAGAATCCGAACAGCAGGATCGGGACATAGAAAAAGATCGTGCCCCCGTGTCCGCCGATGACGTTCAGAAACCGACCGACGGTATCGGCTTGAGCGGAGGCCGTATATCGCGAGCCATGGATCGCGAGCATGCCGGCGTACCAGGGGAGCGCCAAGATGAGAAAGAGCGCGGCTCCCGCCAGAGGGAATCCGCTACGCCAAAAGTGAGCCCACCGGCGGGTCAGCGTGAGGTAGGGCACCACGCCGAGGAGCGGCACGATCACTCCCACCGGTCCTTTCGTGAGGGTCCCGATCGCCATGCCGGCATAGAAAAGCCAGAAGAAATGCCGCGCCCGACCACCTCCGCTTGTGGTGAGCGCCGCCTCCGGTGAGCCTTGCTCGCGGTGAGCCTCGCTCGCGGTGAGCCTCGCCGAACCGCCGAACCGTCGAACCGTCGAGCCACTTGTGCCGAGCCCTTCGACCCGGCTCAGGGCAGGCTCCGTCGAGCCACCTGTGGTGAGCGGAGTCGAACCATGGAGCCCGAGCCAGAACCCGAACAGTGACAGGGTGGTGAAGAAGATCAACACGCTATCCGTGAGCGCCAATCGCCCGATCGCCACGATCTCGATGTTCAGGACCAACATCAGGCCGCCAAGGAGCCCCATGACCGGACCGCGCAGGCGCGTCAAAAAGGCGTACTGAAGCAGGATCAGCGCGAGGCCGAACAGGGCGGAAGGGAAACGGGCGGCGAATTCGCTGACGCCCAACAGCCGGTAGGCTCCGCTCATGAGCCAGTAGATGAAGACCGGCTTGGCGAACCGGGGCTCCGAATTCAACGTGGGAGTGATCCAGTCCCCCGTCTCGAGCATCTCGCGGGCCGCTTCGGCGTTGCTGCCCTCGTCCCGATCGGTCAGCCCGAGCCCCCCGAGATCGAGGAAGAACAGCAGGCCCGCGATGGCCAGCAGGAGAGCCAGGTGCCGCCAATGACTCAACGATGACCTCCGCGGGTAGCGAGCAGCGAATAGCACGAAGCCTGTTCAGCGAGTAGCAAGCAACGAATACCGAATAACGGGCAGGGAGTAGCGTTCTGCAGAAGTTTCAAAGCGGCCGACTGTTCCTCACCTGCGGTAAGCTGCATTGCTACTGTCTATACGCTATTAGCTATTCGCTGATTGTTCAGTTGACCGCTATTCGCTACCGGCGACTGGCTGGTTGGCATGAATGAGCATGAGGTTTCGCAAGTAGACGAAGGTCCCGACACTCTGGCCGGCGATAAAGACCGGATCTTTGCGGTAAATCGCGTAGACCAGGGTAATCACACCGCCCGTCAGACTCAGGTACCAGAAGGCGATCGGCACTCGGCTCTTGGCGCTGCGCTCCGAGGCCAGCCATTGCACCACCCACCGCATGAAGAAGATGCCCTGGCCCAGAAAGCCGATCGTCAGCCAGATGACTTCGGTGGTGGTCATGATAGAGACGTGATGGGTGATGCGTGATGGGTGATGGGTTTGTTCTTCAAAGAGCGGAGGAGTCCGAGGAGCAATTTCCTTACTCGCTCAATCCTATCGAGGATGCCCTCGTCAGGAATGAAGCTCATTCGGGTAGCAAGGATCACCTGGGTCTCCAATTCTGCGATGGAACCGAGCGCCACGTGAAGAAATTGAATGAACTCCTTCCTGGAGTGTCGTCCTGCTCCCTCGGCAATATTGCTAGGAATTGAGACTGCGGATCGTCTTGCCTGGAGCGTCAACCCGTAGATCTCTTCCCTCGGAAATCGCCTCGTAAGGGAATACACCTCAGCAGCCAGACCCATTGCTTCCTTCCACACGTCCAGATCCTTATGGGTTGTGGGCTGCTCATGAGTCTTACGCATCACTCATCACCCATCACGCATCACGTCTGTGTTCCGGAGGCGGTAGCGCAAGACCCGCCCCATCATCCACCGCACTGCGATGAGATCGTACAGCCCTTTGAAGAGGCGGTTCCCGATACCATACTTCGAACGCCCGTGCGCGCGGGGGAAGTGCCGCACGGGCACTTCGGTAATGGTGAAGCCGTGCATCCTGGCCAGGGCGGGGAAGAAGCGGTGCATGCCTTCGAACAACTGCAGACGTTCCACGACCGGGCGCCGGAACACCTTCAGCGAGCAGCCCGTGTCATGGATGCCGTCGTGGGTAAAGGCATTGCGGACCCGAAAGGCGATCCGCGAGGAAAGCTTCCTGACGAGGGAATCATGGCGATCTTTCCGCCACCCGCAGACCAGGTCATACCGGCTGGCCAGCGGCAGGAGCGTCGGAATATCGGCCGGGTCGAACTGAAGGTCCCCGTCCATTGTGACGACGAGTTCACCCCTGGCATGGCGGAAGCCCGCGTCAAAGCCCGAGGTCTGTCCGTAGTTCCGGTCGAAATGCAGGACGCGGACCTCGCGGTGCTGCTGCGCCAGCCGATCGAGGAGCTGCTCGCTCCCGTCAGTGCTCCCATCGTCCACATACAGGATCTCGAACGGAGCCGTGCGAGACTCCTCTCTGGCGCCGAGGATTTTGAGCAATTGTTCCGTGAGTGGCGGCAGGTTGTCCCGTTCGTCCTTGATCGGGATCACGACTGACACCCACGGGCGGGGTGTGGCGGTCATGATAGGCGGGGGCTTCCCAGGTTGCTCATCAGTGCCGCATTCTACAGAACGCGGCCCTGAGGGTCAAACGGAAGACGTGCCAACTCTACCGGCTGAGGGTTGTTCGCTATTTGCTGTTCGTGGGAGCGGGCGTCGCCGTGTCCGTCTGGGCAACGGTGAACCGCATGGTGCCGATCAGACTGATGTCGGTCACCTTCCACCCGATATGGATCTCCACTTTGTACTTGCCGGGTTTCCAGCCGCCCGGCGGGGGAGGGAGTTTGAGGTAGCCGCTCTCGTCCTCCAGCGCGATGTACATTTCGTCCCGGGTCAGTACCGTCTTGGGATCAAGACCCATGACTTGCTCCGGAAGGCAGACCCCGATGATCAGAAAGGGCTCGACGTGCTGGTGCAGAGAGAAAACGACGAACACGGGGGTGGAGCTTGGGGGAAACGTCTCCGTGGGATTGACCGGGACGATCTCATGCGCGCGACGAAACCCCAGTTCCTCCTCAAACCCTGTGGTGACCTGGATGGAGCGGAACATACCCTCGGGAGGGGCGTCGAAATCATACGGCTTGACGTCTGTAGTCTTGTTCTGGAACTCGCTGATCGGAACGTCACGGGTGAGGGTCTCTTCTGCGAGCCCCGGTCCGGAGCACACCAGGGCCAGAGTCGTGACCGCCGCACAGAAAGGCCAAGGCAATGCGCACTGCACATTTTCTAGGTACACCCTTGGCGGAGCAGCTGTCAAGTTGTCCCTCTGGTGTCACCCTGAACGAAGTGAAGGGTCTCATTGCCCAGACCCCGATCCTTCGCTTTGCTCAGGATGACAATGTAGGGCCGGTTGCGGCCGCTCCAAGGCATTTGTTAGAATCCGAGCCCCGATCGAGTGGCGGACGGCGACGGCCGAGGTGCTCGGAACTCTTCGCGCCCCGCTCTTGACCCTCACTATCAGCGATTGGCGATGATATTAAAAGACCCAGACGCGCTGCCGCAGCCCATCGGAGAATTGCGTCCGCTGGATGAATGGCAGTTGCACATGAATGAGCTGTTCTACGGACTTCGAGGCAGCCAGGTCCGTGACTATTCTCAATCCTTTGCGGCGGCGGACTATCGGCTGGCGCACGCCTTGGCGGTTGATTATTACGATCGCGTCCGGGCACGGGGTAGAGGGGTAGCGGGGCAGCGGGGTAGTGAAGGTCATGGCTATCCCGTTAACCCTGTATCCCGTTACCCCGACAACCTGGTCGTTATGGAGTGGGGCCCCGGGAACGGGAACCTCGCTGCCTGCTTTCTCAGTCACCTGAAGCGGATCGACCAGGACGGGCTCGTGTATCCGAGGGTGCGATACGTGCTGGTGGACAGCCAGCCGGCAGCGCTGGAGACCGCCGGGATCCATCCGGATCTCACCGAGCATCGGGGGCGCGTGGAGTCCCTCCACGCGACCGCGGAGGATCTCGGGGCGGTCAAAGACGGGACGGTGGATCGCATTCTCTGCCATGAGCTCTGGAACGAGCTCCGGACGAAACTCATGCTCAGGAACCAGGGCGAGGTGGAAGAGGAATACCTGTGTCCCAACCTGGGCGCTTCCCGGTGCGCGGCGATTACCGACTGGTCCGGCTTCGTGCGGGCCTTTGCGGGCCGGAACCTCCCGGTTCTCAAGACCTTTCCTCCCTTTTTGGAGGACATCGTCTGGGAGAAGGAGTACCGCAAGGCCGATTGGAAATCGGTTCCCTACCGGAAGACGATCACCGAATTCCTCAAGACCATCGATGAACGGGTGCTGGTCCCGGTAAACCTGGGTGCGTTCGCGACCCTCCAGGAGGCCAAGCGGGTCCTGGCTCCGGACGCCGTTGGCTTGAGCAGCTTTGACGCGGGCACCGCTGACCGGCAGGTCCTGAACGATCCGGACAAACCGTGTTACGGCCAGTTTGGGGGACAGTACAGTTTTATGGTGAATTTCGCCCTCGTGGAGGCGGTCGCCCGGTATCTGGGCTTCAGCACGGTGGTAACCGAAGCCCAGCGGGAGTTTATCGGAGGCAGCCTGGCGACCAACGTCCTCGGCCTGATGGACCTGCTGGCCACACATCCCTCGGTGGGGTCCATGGAGCCGTGGGAACGGGACCGGTTGATTCTGCGCACCATCGCTGCGCTCAACGAGACCTACTCCAGCCCCTACCGGCGGACCATCGAGTTCCCTATTCCGACCGAGGCTCCTCCGGAGGAGCAGAAGGCCATGCAGACCATCCTAGAGGGGTTCAAGCGGGATGGGGTCCCCGACACCATTGCCTACCTCACCGAGGATGAGATCCTCAAAGCCCTTCCCGACCTCGAACCCCTGGGCTATGATCAACCGGCCATCGAGGCCGCCCTGGCTGTCCCGCCTCAGCCGGTAGACTACGCCCATTGTTTCATCGCTGGCCCAGAGCGAGAAGCGGATAGCCAAGAGCTAAGGGCTGAGAGCTGAGAGCCAGAAGCCATGAGCACAAGAATCCCCACAAATACAGAGCTATTGGCTGCTCGCTTTTCGCTTTTGGCCGTCGAAAAAGAAACTCCTTGACTATTCATGGAAAATTCTTGTAAGTTCCGAGCCGCGCGGTGGGAAAGCATCAGAACCCGGTAGCGAAAGGCGCTGAGCTAGTCACTGTCGGTTATTCGCCACCGTTAGCGAATGCGCTCCTTGGTGTTCGGGTAGCCCCCTCACCCACACCTCTCCCCCGCTGGAGGGGGGAGAGGATGAAGGTGAGGGGGGAGTGGAAAAAGGATCTCAGGAAACTTCTTTCGTTTGTTATGAAGTGAGGTTGGGAATGTTTGGCTCTTTCGGATGGATGGAACTGCTGCTGATCCTGATCATTGTGCTGATCATCTTCGGGGCCGGCAAGATCCCCCAGCTCGGGGAGGGGCTCGGGAAGGCGATCAAGGGCTTCAAGAAGTCGGTCAATGAGCCGGACGCGGTGGACGTCACCGCGACGCCCGCCTCGGAGCAACCGGGTCAGCAGGCGCCCGCCCAGCAGATTGCCCAGGGGAGTCCCTCACCGACCGGGGGGCAGGCTCCGGTGGGCCGGCAAGCGAAGCAGGGGTGACCGAAGAGGTGTGATGGGTTATGGGTGATGAGTGATGGGTAAGACGACGGGGCAAGCAAGAACCATCACTCCCTCTGACCTGCGCATCACACATCACCCATCACTCATCACGGGTTTAAACCATGTTCGGCTTGGGCGCTGGCGAGATTCTCATCATCCTGATCATCGCCTTCTTGCTGTTTGGCCCCAAGCAGTTGCCGGAGATCGGCCGCCAGGTGGGGAAGGCCGTCAAGGGCTTTAAGGAGACAGCCGAGGATCTCAGACAGTCGGTGGAGCCGGAGATCAACCTGATTCAGCAGGAAGTGAAGATGGTCGAACAGGATCTCCAGGCTTCCATGAAAGAGGCGGAAGACGAGATCAACGCCGCGACGAGCGGGCAAGACCAAGGCAAAGCGGGGAGCGACCAGCGGGCCGCGAACAGCTAAACAGGCTCTGGCCCTTCTTGGGTCATCCTGAGCGCATGAGTGTCATTCTGAGCGAAGCGAAGAATCTAGGATTTTTGAGCAATTGAGACCCTTCACTGCATTCAGGGCGACGGCTTGACTGTCGTCCTGAGCAAGGCGAAGGATCTCTCGCTGACAGTGGTGGAGACGGTTGTAAGACCCTCCCAGCGTAAGAATGAAAGGAGGTGACAGGTAGAGAGAGCGACTCGCTAGGAACACAGGAAGCGCGCGGCACACGTGCTTCCGTAGTTTCGTACTCGACGACAATACGGCAACACAGAGAGAGCTGAATCATAGTGGGCTGTTAGCTGAACCGCGCGAATAGCGCGGGCCGGTCGCCAAGGAGACACCAAGTCAGGCGATTCGGGTGCGAGCTATTCGCTATTAGCTAATCACAGGAGGAACGCTATGAGAAGCATCACAGGACGAAACGGGTGGCTGAGCCACTCCATCGCCGTGGCGGCGGCGCTGCTGGTCGCCGGTCTTCAAGTTCTCATCTCACCCCCCTTCGGGGCCTCACCAGCCTGGGCGGGCTATGAACTTCCCCCGGGCGAACGCATTACCAATCTTCCCCATATCCCGCGGGCCATGCCGCAAAAAGAAGCCTACGAGGTCTACGATCCGGTCATCGGCCGGAACTTCGACATCAAGAACTTCTGGCTGCGCGCCGACCTGCGCGTGAGGCCGGAGTGGCGCACCAACGCGTGCTTCGGCAGCATCAATGGCGCAGCCGGAGCCTGCAACAATGCCAGCGCCGCAGGCGTGGTTGGCGCAGGGACGCAGGGCAAGGCCAACGACATGTACGTCCAGCAGTGGGTGCGCCTGGGCATCGGCTATGACCTGTCCCCGGACGTCAACTTCTACTTCGAGCTCATCGACGCCGCGACCTGGGGCGGCAACGGCAACCAAGTCAATGCGGGCAACGCCGGCGATCCGTTGAACCACAATTGCGGCAATCAAAACCAGGCTACTCCCGCCGCAGGCGCGACTCTCTCGACTTCGGCCAACTGCCGCCTCGGGGTCCGGGCGGCCTATGTGCTGGTCAGGAACCTGGCGGGGATCCAGGGGCTCAGCATGAAGGCCGGGCGGCAATACGTGATCTTCGGGAATCACTCCCTCTTCGGCCACTTCGACTGGGCCAACACGGGCTATTCGCACGATGGGATCATGTTCCAATACTCGACTAAGAACTTTGAATCGTACTTGGGATGGTTCCGGAATTCGGAGAGCGACCTGCCTCAGGCAGCTCCGGTGGGAAGCTTGTCAGCTCCCGTCGCCGGCGGGACGAGTACGGTCGGGGTGAACGACGCCAACCGGGACGCCGACATGATCATCTTCTATAACCAGATCAAGAACATCCCCGGGTTCCTGATCGAACCCTACTATGTCTGGTACTCGAACAGATATGCCGCCAACGCCAATTTTGCATTCGGCAATGGGACCCCGAAGGCGTCGAACCAGACCCGCCACATGCTCGGTGGCCGGATCGAAATGCGGAAAGGGAATTGGGATGCGATCACCGAGAACGCGTGGCAGTTCGGGGCCATGGGCAACGGCGGATGCAACGGCCAGGAGAAGTGCAAGCACATTAACGCGTGGGCGAGCCGGAACTGGATCGGCTACACGCATTACCAGTCCAAGTGGAAGCCTCGGATCGCCGCGGCCTTCGACTATGCGTCGGGCGATGGCCGGAATTACTGTGGCGGTACCGGTGCTACCCCTGCCGGCCCCGGTGGCTGTTCATCGGCCAACACGTTCGAGAACTTCTTCCCGACAAACCACATCCACATGGGCTATGCGGACGTCATCGCCTGGAAGAACATGTGGACGCCCCAGGCCAACCTGCAATTCCGCCCGACCGAGCGCGACCATTTCGAAATCTGGTACTCGAACATGAACGTGGCCAGCAAGAACGACTGCTGGTACCGGGCGGCGCAGGGGTGCTATGTTCAGCCGAGACCTGGTGTCACCACGTCGAACCATATCGGCGACGAAATTGATGTTACCTGGACCCGGATGTTCGCGGATGGCAAGGTGGCCCTCCAGGCGACCTATTCAGAGTTCTTCACGGGAGGGTTCACCAGTCAGAGCTTGGGCACGAATGCCAATCAGTCGTGGGGCTTCGTGCAGCTCTGGATGAATTTCTAGCGACCAGCGACACTCCTCACCTTCTCCTCTCCCCCCAAGGGGGAGAGGGATAGGGTGAGGGGGAGCAGAAAGGAGAAGGAGCAATGAATAAGCTTATGCTAGTGACGCTAAGCCTGGTCGCGCTGGTGCTCCTGAGCTGGGTGCCCGGGGCCCAGGCCCAGGTCAGCGATGCGATCTCGGCCACCAATCAGGCGATCATCGAGTTGACGGATTTCCCGGGCGTGGGACACCGCTATGAGGTGGACCTGAACAAGCTCGGCGGCGCGGATGTGCGCCAGATCAAGAAGGCGACCGAGCTGCTCCAGGACGCCTTGAGCAAGGCGCGGTCCGGGAACGCCAGCGCGATGGCGATCATGAAGCTGGAAGAAGCGGTCGCCTACGGATCCGCCACCATGCACAAGGAGACGCGGTTGTACGCGCAGGGGGCGTTGTACTATCTCTGCGCGGGGGAGACCGGCGCTCCCTGTGACAAGGCGCCCAAGTTCGGGAGCTACGTGGCGCCGTAGTACTTGCCCCCTTCATCCCTCCCCCCTTAGCGGGGGAGGGTCAGGGTGGGGGCACCTCTGTCCCCTTCACTCCCCTCAAGGGGGGAGGGGAGGGTGGGGGTGAGCGTGAGAGTCGGAAAGTCCCCGCTGGTGACGGGTGAGCCGTCACCAGCGGGGACTTTTTTTACCCCCTCGTATTCTCCCTCCCCCCACTGCGGGGGAGGGCAGGGTGGGGCCCTCCCCACTTGCAGGGGAGGGCAGGGTGGGGCCCTCCCCCCCGGTGCCCGTTGCCCCTTCAGAGATGCAACGGGCCAGCGCAACGGGCGATGGGAGGGTAGGGTGGGGCCTTCGATGCCGAGCAAGACCGTAAAGAACCTCCCCATTGATTGGGGAGGTATGGTGGAGGTGAAGAAAAAGAGCCGATCTCCCACCCAATTTGCCAGGCACTTGCGGAAAAACCCGACGGATGCCGAACAACGTTTGTGGCAGCATCTACGTCTCAAGCAGGCGAATGGTCATAAATTCCGGCGGCAGCAGCCGATCGGCCCCTACATCGCGGATTTTGTCTGTTTTGAGAGGAGCGTGATCGTTGAAGTCGATGGCGGTCAGCATGCCGAGAGTCGGTTTGAGGATTCCAACCGGACGACCTGGCTCCAGGCGCAAGGGTTTCATGTCCTGCGGTTCTGGAATCATGAAGTGCTCACCGATCCTGACGCGGTGTTGAGGGTGATCATGCAGGCGCTCATCCGGACCCCCTCTCCCACAAAGGGGCGAGGGTGAAAGGAGCGAGCGCAACACTTCATGATCCTCCTCCCAACGTCCCCCTCTCTTTTTGTCCCTCCTCCAGCTCCAGGGGGAGGGAAACAGGGAGGGGGCTCTCCCCACTTGCTGGGGAGGGTGCGGGAGGGGGAGAGGTAAGTCGTGAGCAAGCGAGGTCACAAGAGGCAACGCGCTGATCCTGTTGCAACCGAAGCGGTTCGCGCGCCCGCGTACCCAACCGGCCTTGCGATTCTGGCCCTGTGTGGAATCGTCCTGGCCTTCTACTACCGCCTTTGGATCCCGGACTTGATGCTGATCAAGCGCGACGCCTTTCGCTTTTTCCTGCCGATGAAACAATACATCGTCGAACGGCTCGTGGCCGGCGACCTGCCGGAGTGGTTCCCATACGAAGGACTCGGGGTCCCATTCCTTGGGAACGGCGGGACCGGGGTGTTTCATCCCTTCACGCTGCTCTACTTCCTGCTCCCGGTGCATGACGCGTACCGTGTCTCCGTGCTCCTGAGCATTCTTGCCTCAGCGCTCGGAGCCTTCGGACTGGGGCGAATCCTCGGTGTGTCACGCTCCGGTGCGGTGCTCTCCGGAGCTGCCTTTGCGGGCTCGGGCTACATCGTGTCGATGACGGAGAATCTTCTCTACCTGCACTCGATCTGCCTGCTGCCGTTGTTTTGCGCGGCATTGGAGCAGGCCCTGAGGAAACACGTCGCCTGGGTGGTGGCCCCAGCCCTGATCTGGGCGTTGGTCTTCCTGAACGGCGACGTCCAGACGGGCTACTACTATGGCTTTATCGCCGTGCTCTGGGCGGCCGGGCGATCGGCTGGTTTCTTCAAGCAGACTGCCCTGCGCTCGGCGGCAGTGGTCCTCCTGACCGTCTTGCTGGCCGGCGTCGAACTCGGACCGGCTGTCGCCATCTATGCCGAGAGCTATCGCCGGACACCGGAGTTCTCGGCGGAACCGCTTGTCTGGTCTACGCATCCGCTCAGACTCGTGACGGTGGTCGCATCGCCGATCAGCGGCGCAGCCGAAGAGTGGGCCGTCGCACAGGCGTTTTTCGGCGGGCAGCCTCCGACTGACCCCAGATGGGGCCTGTGGGCGGAGAGCCTCTACCTCGGTGCCCCGGTGGTGGGGCTGGGAGTGCTCGGCGCCTGGGCTCGCCGCGAGCTCCGGGCGCTCGCGCTCCTCGGCATCATCACGCTCGTGCTGGCGCTTGGACGGTACGGGTGGCTCTACGTCGGGTTCATGCACGTCTTTCCATTCTGGTCGGCATTCCGCTATCCGGAGAAACTCATGGGTATCGCGTCCTTTTCCGCCGCGATGCTGGCGGGGGCGGGACTTGACACCTTGAGAACGGGTCGGGGGCGCCCCTGGCCGTGGGTGTTCGCGGCGATAGCCTTCGCTGGTCTGGCACTGGTTCTGAACATCAAGGGCGCCGACGCCACGGTGGCCGCCCTGTTCAAGGCTCCGGGCTCGGTGGTCGGCGAAGTCACCACGTCGATGGCTCTGGCGTGTCTATATAGCGGACTTGTGGCCCTCCTCGTAGGGCTCATCGCCGCCGGATTCCGGAGAGGCTGGCCTCGAAGTGAACTGGCGCTGGCGCTGCTGTTCACGGGCGTGGTGGCAGACCTCGCGCGCGCCAATGCGGGCGCCTACCATACGGCACCCGCCATGCTGGCCCGGTTTACCCCCGGTCTCGTGGAGGCGCTCCAGCAGTCTGCCGGGACGCTCGAGCCGGGCCGATTTCGAATCTTTACCGTTCGAACCGGGGTGATCACTGTGCCGGACCCGATTCCGCAGCAGATCGGCCAGTGGGGTAGGGATGCGTTGACCGCACGCCAGATGCTCGAGGTGGAACACAATGCCCAGTTCCATATCGAGAATCTCCGGGAATACTTGCCTGGACTGAGCCAGGCGTTGGCAACCTTCAGCACTTTGGCCAAGAATCCGGAGATGTCCGCTCGCTTTAATGTGGCGTACTTTATCGGATCAAGATCGCACTTTGAAACCCCGCAGTTCGCCGGCTCTCCCGACGCGTTTGCTCTTGATGCCTATAATCTGATCCTGGTCCGAAACCCTGTCCCGGTGAAGCCCCGAGCCTATCTCTCGTTGCGACCAGAACGGACTGTTCTCCCTGTTGATCTCGCCATCTTGCTGGATCGCCGTGATTTCCAGAGCGGTGAGGTAGATGTGATGGAGTCTCCGGATCTTCCCTTGCCGGCGCCCGCGCCGGCCGAGCCAGCTCGACGCGGATCCGCCGAGATTACGCGATACGCGCCGGAGGAGGTTGTGGTGCGAGTCACCACCTCGCAAGCGGCGGTGCTGGTGCTCCTGGACAGTTTTGTCGCTGGGTGGCAGGCCGTCCTCGACGGTGAGGGTGAGATCCCTATTTTGCGTGCCAATGGCCTGGTACGGGCGGTGGTCGTGCCCGAAGGGACGCATGTCGTCACGTTTCGCTACCACACCCCTCTGCTTCTGCCGGGGGCCGTCGCGACCGTTCTGGGCTTGGTCCTCTGCGTCGTCTTAGGTCTAAAAAAGGGGACATTCTACTTTTCTCACAAACCGCGCGCTCGACTTTTCTCGTCTGGGCAGTGATGGCAGGAATGTCCTCTAAACTTGCGGCTAGTTGGAGATGAGCCTGCACCAGAAAGGCTCACTGCCAGAACAAAATGAGAAAAGTAGAATGTCCCCGTTTTCTCACCAAGGGGGCGATGGCGATCCTGACCTTTAAGCGCGCGGTCAGTCTGAGATGATCCAGCACCTGAGCAGGTCCGTCTGAAACAGAAAGACTCTTTTCTCAATTGGTGGGAGGGCTGGGAGAGGGAGCTGAAGGCTGAAAGCTGAGAGCGGAACGCTGTGAGCTTCAGGGCCTCAGGCCGCCGGCGCGACAGAAGGCTGCCTTCAGTTCGGGATACGTCCGGGTCACCGGGAACTGCGGAAATTCTTTGGCGATCGTGTCGGGGGGACGGAAGAGGATCCCGGCATCGGCTTCGGCCAGCATGGCGGTATCATTGTAGGAGTCGCCGACCGCCACCACATTGAACCGCAGGCCTTTCAGCGCGATCACCGACTGCCGCTTCTGGTCCGGCATGCGGAGATGGTAGTTTGTGATCCGCCCTGTCGGATCTACCTCAAGGGTATTGCAGAAGATGGTAGGCCACTCCAGTTGCTTCATGAGGGGGTGCGCAAACTGGTCGAAGGTGTCCGATAAAATGATGACCTGACATCGCTCCCGAAGCCATCCGAGGAACTCCTTGGCTCCTTCCAACGGAGCCATTCTGCCGATGACCGCCTGGATGTCGGGAAGCCGCAAGTCGTGCTGGTCCAGAATCCCCATCCGCCGTTTCATGAGCAGGTCGTAGTCGGCAATGTCGCGGGTCGTGAGGCGCAAGTCGGCAATGCCGGTCGCCTCCGCCACATTGACCCAGACCTCCGGGACCAACACGCCTTCGAGATCCAAACAGGCCATCACGGGTCGGGTCACAGGTATTTCTCCCCAGGACTGAGTAACGAGGACTGAGGACTGAGAGGAATTTCTCGGGGTCGAGTTGCGAGCTTCAGTTCGGAGCGCTCAGTCCTCAGCACTCAGTCCTCAGTCCTGTTTTGAGAGAGGAATCGCCAGACCTGGTCGAGGGCCTTCTCCAGGAGGTCTGGGCCCTTCCATCGCCGCAGGCCGTCGTCAGCATGGCGATCGCTCCAGGCCAGGGCCAGGGGCAGCGGGATGAATCGGATCGGGCCTCCGACCAGGGTCGACCAGAGCAGACCCAGGACGGTGCTGACGCGGAGCGGCACCGGCAGCGCCCGCACTGGATTGGTGACCGGATCCCGGCACCACTCGGCCGGGGATGTGACTTGCAGTTCCCGACAGGCTGCCGGGCGGTCCTCGTAAATCGAGCAAGTCTCATCCACCAGGAAGGGACAGGGCATCTGCAGGGCAAAATAGGCGCGGTTGATCGGCTCCATCTCTGCGTCGGACCATTGCCGTTCGGACTCGGCGATCTCGCTGAGCCGGGTCAGCATCGCGGCTGCGTTCAGACGGTGCTGCGCCTGGGCAATCCGGTCCAGCGTCGCCTTGCGACGGTCCTCCGGCATCTGGGAAATCGTGTCTTTCAGGCGGTAGGCTTCGGGGGCTGACAGGGGGATCAGCATGCGGCAGCAAGCGGCACAGCCCTTCCGGCAGGAGATGGTCTGTCCGGTGGCGAGGGCGGTCCGTTCCACCAAGGCTTGCGCCTGCTCCCCCAGCCGGCGCAGGAGTGGAACGATCTCGGTCACCGGAATGAAGCCGGTCGGGACCTCCACCGGGGCCGTCACCGGACCCGCCGGGGTGTTCACCGTGACTTCGAGCCGCTCGACCGACCGGGCGTTGGCCGTCGGGCCCTGGTCCTGACCCTCCCGCGGTTCGGCCTCGGCCCCAGCTCTCACGTCACTCTCGCTGGTCCATCCACGAGACGTACCGGCTCCACGTGGAGTAAGCCGTGCTGAGGCAGAGCTGGCGGACCTCGCCAGTGCTGGCCTGCAAGAACCCCGTCGTACGCCCGGTACACCCACCGTTGGCGGTCATACTCCCGCTGCCCCCACTCCCTTGGGCTCCGATATGGAGGGCCAGTTGGGACGTCACGCCGACGTTGCCCATCGCAACGTCTCGACGCACGTTCGTGTTCGAGCCTGACGTTTGCGTCCCGATGATGGACGAGCCCCAGGCGCTTCCTGTCTGATAGAAGACCGCGTAGAGCGAGGCATTCCCGGCCCCGCTGCAGACATCGCTTTCGGGCGTGAAGGTGGGAAAGAAGACGATCCCTCCCAGAAGGTTGGGGCTGACGAGGTCCCGCTCTCCGGCCGCCGACAGGCTCGTGAACCACCCGTTCTTGCTCTGGACCAGGCCCTGAAGGCTGGACGTGGAATTGCCGAGGAGGCTGGTGACGTTGGCGTTGTTGGTATCGGTGACCTGGTTGGTGCCGGGCGCGCATTCCGAGCAGACGACGGCATTGGTGACGTTTACCAGGTCCCGCCGCTCACAATTCTGACTAGCCTGATCACACGCGCCGAAAATCACCGGATCCTTGACGCCGAAGAAGTACTGGGTCTCGGCATTGATTTTATCGTTCGACGAGTAGTAGCGGCCCGTGCCGAAGAAAACCCAGACGTTCCGGCTGTCGTCCAAGGTGACGCTGGGGGCCGACGGAACCGGCCCGACCTGCGTCGCCCCGTTGCTGGGGAACCGTGCGAGCAACACCGTCGGGGCCCGGTCGGCTCCCGAGGCGACTCCCCAGGCTCCCGGGTCGGTGTTCCCGCCGTTGGTGGTCAGGCGAAGCATCGCCCCAGCCCATTTCGGTGTGCTGCCGGTATCTTTGACAGTCCCGCAGTACACCGAATCCGTGCGGTAATCGAGATCGGCATCCAGGCTGAGGGGATCCCCGACGAAGGTCCGAGTGTCACCGGTCGAGTACGCGACGACGAGGCTATTGGCTGTCCCGGGATCCTTCGGCCCGGTCTTGAGGTCGATGGCGTACAGCTTGCCGGTTTGCGAAGTGCTCGCGCCCCCGTCATACCCGGTCGGGCCGGAGCCGACCACCATGAACCATCGCGCATTGGTGTTGTCGGTCTTTCCGCTGGTCGGCGGATTGACCCGCATCACCGCCGGATAACTGGTCGAGAGTCCCAGGTCGGCTTGCGTGAAAGTCCAGAGGAGCTTGGGATCCTGCTCCGGGTTCGTGATGTCCAGGACGAAGTATGCCGTGTAGAAGGTGACAGGCTGGCCGCCGACGGTGCGCGTGATCGGAGGCGCTCCGGTTGCGGCCGAGCAGTTCCCGCACGTGCCGCCCATCCGCATTCCGCCGATCAGGATCGTGCCCCAGCCATTGGGGTGATCCACGTCCGGGGTGAAAATGCGCACGTCCGTGATCTTCGGTTTCAGGTCCACGTAATAGACGTGGCTATAGTCCGTCCGCGCCAACCATTCCAGGTGGGGCAGGAGCTGAAAGGGAATGAAGGCCCACCGTTCCTGTCCGAAGACCGGCGGGTTATTGGTGTTTCCGGTCGGGTTCTCGGTGAAAAATCCATGTTCGAACGCCGTCGTCGCGGGATCATTCCCTCGATGGGCGAACCCGACATTGAAGGCATGCAACATCCCGTCGTTGGCGCCAGCATACACGACCTGGCGTCGGTTCTTGTACTTCACGAAAAAGTCGGTATAGCTGGCGTCGCCGTAAATGACGTCATACCGCTCCCGCGGGGGCCCGACAAAGGTAGGGGTGGAGTGGATCGTGTCGCCGAGCTTCCACACCCGCAGGGCGCCGTCGACCGGGAGTTGCCGGTTCCTGAGGCCTGCGATCTGGTCCCCACGGATGAAGTTGATGATGTTGGTGTCGGTAAAGGGAGCCGTCCCCGAGCCGAGCTGGATCCCAGCGGCCGACAAGGCCGAGGTCGTAAACTCCACCTGCTCCCCGGCATCCACGACCCCGTCGCGGTTCGTATCCACCCAGGTCAGTATCCTGCGGGCGCTGGAAGCCGTGAGGGCCAGCCGTTTTCCCGCTTCCCAAATCGGCTTGACGTCGGCGAGCGTCACGGTTTCAAATGGGCTGGTGGTATCCGGAATGCCGTCCCCGCCGGTGTCCCGAAAATGATCCACCCTCACCTCGCGGGTGCTCGGGTCCAATCGGGTTCTGCTGATGAGGTCATTCGTGAGGATCAGCCTGCCATCGCCGTCGGTGTCCTCCCGAAGGTTGCCGAAAGCGTCGATGAAGAGGCCCTGCAGATAGCCGGTCCACTTGATCTCGTTCACCCCCTCGAATGTGGAGGAGCGGAAATACGACTGATACTGGGCGCCTTCCCCGGTGGAAGAGCTGGCCAGCACGGACACCGACGTGCCGGACCCGGCCCGCTGGAGGATGCTGACGATGGCTGCCGTGAGCTTGTCTTGAAGGTCGTCCACATTCGAGGATTCGAAATAGGCATCCGGGATGCCGTCCGGCGTCGCGGCCCCGGTATAGTTGTCCACCTTGTCCCACTCCAACGTGCTGTCCGGCCTGTCGCAGCCGGTGGCGACGGCGGTCGCATTCGTCGTGCGGTCACACCCGATGTCCTCGAAAGCCCCCAGCTTCGCCGTGTTCATCAGCACGTCCCGGGCCATGACCTCGCCGAACGCATAGAACGCATAGACTGTCACGGTCTGCTTGCCGGGGAGGTCATGTCCGTTCGACTCCAAGGTCGCCAACACCGTGGGGGGATTCCCCGGCTGGATCACTTGGAGTTGGGGGGCCCGCAAGTCGTTGATATGGCCCCAGTAGGCCACATCATCCATATAGTGGTAGGGACCCGCGTTGCCGTTGTCCGTCCTGTGCTGGGACAGGAGCTCGGCAGGGCTCAGGTCCTTCCCTTGGCCGTCCGTTCCGGTGCTACACGTAGTCAGCGGGCTGGGCGGGTCGGCAGTATTGGACCCGGAGCAATGGGTGCCATGGTAGCCGTGCCCGAAGTCTTGGAGGACGGTGGGAACAGTCCAATCGTAGTCCGGCGCCCCGTCCGTAAAGAGGATGATGTAGGTCTTACAGCAGGGCACTTGGGCGGAGGGACTGGCCCAGGCTGGGGTATGGTTGCTGCCGTCGAAGTAGGGATCCCGCCCGCAGGCGGTCGTGATATACCCGGCGGGGCACGTCTCGCTCCCCGTCATCACGGACTCCTCCCCCGCGGAGATCCCCCCCACGCCAGCCGTGCCAAAGTTCACGCCATTGGACCCCGCGCCTGAAAAGGCGATCGGATACACGTACTGGCTCGTCAGGAAGTTCTGTTTGACCTGGGCGATGTAGCGCATTGCGTCATAGAGGGACTCCGCGAGCGGGGTCCCGTACATGTTCAGGGTCTCCTCCACCGAGTCAATCATCGCCGCCTTATTGGTGTTGAATGTTTCGATGGTGTTGTCGAGCCTGTTGACCGACTGTCGCGACCCGATCGGGGTGAGGACCTTGGCCCCTCCCACATAGGCGGGATCGCCGCCGTACGCCGGGCAGGGATTACAGTTAAACACCATCAGCCCCATCCGGGCCCGATCGCCCACGTCCTGAATCACGCCGGTCGGTTCAACGGTATAGCCGACGCGAGTCTTGAACTGCTGCTCCGTGAACCCGTCCCCGGCGGCGTCGCCAGAGTCGCAGGTGCTGCCGCCATCGGGCTTTGTGTTGTCGTTATCCACGCAGAACGACCCTTGCAGCGAGCCGGCCTGTCCCACGATGTGAAAATACAGGTTCGCGGGTGTCCCGCCAAGGGTCCGCACAGAGTCCGGCACACGGCCCGCGCCGTTCGGCCATGCGGTCGAGGTCTCAATCTGGGTTGCCGGGGTCGGGTGCCAGATCAACTCCTGCTGCTTGAGCGTCGCCAGCGAGGGACTCCCCGTCGGCGGGCAGGTCCCGTCGGCGTTCCGTGTCACCACGCAGATCCCGCCGATCATCGCCTTCTTGACCGCATCCACCCGCCGGAACACCGCCCAGTTCACGAAGTTGCCGTCCCACTGGGTGTCCGCGCAGGCTGTACTCAAGGACGCTTTGGTTGCAGCCGGTTCGAACCGGCTGTCCGTGCCGTCATAGGTGTAGCAGGTCAGGGAGTCCAGCATCCCGGTGTACTTCGTCGAGGACGAAAAGGGCGCGCTCCCCACGGCGCGCGCTCGCATGCTGGCCGTATTGTCCATGATGAGGAGGACGTTGGGCGTTACCGAATCGGACATGAACGGTGGGCTTGCAGTGTAGTTGCTCATGAACTGGGCACTGCCGTCCATCGGCAGGAGCAATCCGGTCACCACCAGAGCAAAGATCGTGACGGCAGTCGACGCGCGGCGTGTCATGATTTCCTCCCTGCTCAAGGTCGCCCAAGCTCGTACTGGTATGTGATTCCTTCGCTTCTACCGCTCTTACGATGATCAACAAGGCATCATCATCGCCCCCTATCCCTGCGAGGGCTCGCCGTACGGACCGTTCGGGGGAGCGCTATTTTACAGGAGCCTGCGGAAAGGGGTCAAGCAACCTCTCGGCCCAATTCCCTCGTACCCCCTCCCTAGGGAGGGGGTCTTGCGACCGATTGAATGATTTCGGATAATGGCCCACCAGTAGGCCAGGGGCAATAGGCGAGAGGCCATAGGCCATAGGCCACAGGCAAGAATCTTCCCTATCGCCTAGACCCCATCGCCTATAGCCGGGTGAGAGCATGAAGCTGAGTGGTCATCTGATCGGCCTGCTCAAAGAATATATGCGCGACCTGGTGGAGCAGGCCCGCCAGGAGGCTATGGCCAACGAGTCGTTCGGCTTCGCGCCGGGACCCTATCGGCCGGATCAGGCGATCTCGGATTTGTTGGCGATCCTGGATGATCGAATCGAGTCGGAAGGTGTCCAGGTTGGACTCCCGGAAGGCTTCCTGCACGACATGTGGACGTTGTGCAATGAGGCGCAGACGCACGTGAAGGACCGCGTCTGGCTGGAGTGCAACGTGGGCGACCCGGCGATGACCAAAGCCAGGACCCGGGAGCTCACCTATCGCGCGTTACTCGACTATCTCGAAACACCGGCTGTATCAGGAGAGGAGCGCGGGACGGGGTGATCCGTGTCTGCTCCTCGCATGTCTGATCCGTGATGGAAGAGGGCGGGACGAGGAAAGCCCCGATCAACGTGATCGGCGGGGCGTTAGTGCTGCTCATGACGAGCGGCTGGCAACCGGGCCTTGCGTTCCTGGAAAGCGCGGGAGCCCTGCTGCCGGCTGGAACGGCGCCGGCCCTCGAGCTCATCCCGACCGTGACCGCCGGTCTCAAAAATCCCCTCTACCTCACCCACGCCGGAGACGACAGCGGCCGGCTCTTCGTGGTGGAACAGGTCGGCCGGGTCCGCATCATCCAGAAGGGACGGCTGCTCGACGCCCCCTTTCTCGATCTCACCAATCGTGTGCGATCGGGTGGTGAGCGCGGCCTCCTCGGCCTGGCCTTCCATCCGAGGTACCGGCAGAACCGGCGGTACGTCGTGAGCTATACCCGCGAGCCGGACGGCGCCACGGTGGTCGCCGAATATCGCGCCTCCGAGGACTCCAACCGGTCCGAGACGACTGAAAAGGTGCTCCTGACCGTGCCCCAGCCGTATGCCAACCACAATGGCGGCATGGTGGAATTTGGTCCGGACGGCTTCTTGTACATCGCGCGCGGCGATGGCGGCTCCGGCGGGGATCCCGGAAACCGGGCTCAGAATCGCGAGGAGTTGCTGGGTAAGATCCTCCGGATCGACGTGGACCATGGGACGCCTTACGCCATTCCCTCGGGTAACCCGTTCGCGGCCGGCGGGGGACGGCCGGAGATTTTTGCCTACGGGCTCCGGAACCCCTGGCGCTTTTCCTTCGACCGCGAGACCGGTGAGCTCTGGGCCGCTGACGTCGGCCAGGATGATTGGGAGGAGATCGACCTCATCCGCCGGGGCGAGAACTACGGGTGGCGGATCATGGAGGGGGCACACTGTTTTCATCCGAAAACCGGCTGCCAGACGACCGGCTTGATACTACCCGTGGCCGAATATCGTAATCAGGGTCCTCGGTGCTCGATCACGGGCGGCTACGTGTATCGGGGCGCCGGTATCCCGACCCTGCGCGGCGCCTATCTCTTCGGCGATTATTGCAGCGGAGAGGTCATGACGCTCAGCAACGGTCGAGCCGGCGCGCCGCTCGTGTTGCTCTCGACCGGTCTCAAGATCTCATCCTTCGGCCAGGATCAGGCCGGCGAGCTGTACGTCGTCGGGCATGAAGGCACGGTGCACCGGCTCGTCAAGGCCACAGGTGCTGGGCCATAGTCGATGGGCTACTCGCCTGTCAGAGCTTCCCCAACGCATCGTAGACGAGCGAGCCGACGATCTCGTTGACCGCGACGGTGTTGGCGTGGAGCGCCGCATCGTTCGGCAGGAGGTCGACGATATGCACTCTCCAGTCCAAGCCGGGCCGGTCCTTCACGAGATAGCCACAGTGGTAGGGAGTCACTCGCATCCCCTGCTTGTGGAACAAGGCCAGAGCGCGCGGGACGTGGCTGGCGGAGGTCACGAGCAGAATAGAGGCGGGACCCAACAGCCGCTTGGTCTCGACGGCGTTTTCAAACGTGGTGCGTGATCGGTCTTCGGTCAGGATGGCCTTCTGTGAGACACCAAGGCGGACGGCGAGTCGCTTCATCTCGACCGCTTCCTTGGGCCCGCGCTCGAAGGCGCTCGATTCAGCCCCGGCGAAGAGCACCTTCGGCGCAAAGCCTTGAGCGTACAGGTTGGCTCCGCAGACGGTCCGCTCCAAACTGAGCGGCGAGAGTCCGTCCTCGGGGCGTAGAGTGCCTCGCCCGACGGCGCCTCCCCCCAGCACCACGATGGCGTCGAACCGCTGGACGCTGGAGGGATCGAAAGGTGGATACTGCGCCTCCAGGGAGCCGACCAGGACGCGGGCGAGGATCGGACTCCCGGAAATAAAGACCAGCAACAAGGTGAACACCGCCACAATCTTCGTCCAACGGAGTTGGCGCCACGAGGCCGGAGCGAACGCCAGAATGGTCGAAAGGCCCGTCAGCAGCAGCAACCAGGTGAACGGGTACACCGCATACTTCACGACTTTGTAGACCGCGAAGAAGAATGGGGATAGTTCCATTTTCGACTCCTTGAAGGACAGGGACTGCGCCGCGGTCTCTCTCCAATCGTTCGATGAGGGCTATCGGCAGCCGCGCCCACCGTACTTCACCGAGCGGGGAGGATATCACTGAGCATGCAGGGGTCACAAGGCGTGGGCGGCTGGGCGACCTCAACCGGACTGCCTGGACAGGGGCCGACTGCGCGGAGTATTCTGGATGCCGGGGTGTCCAGGCAGTTCTGATGAGTATTGATCGCACGACCACCCGAAAGCCTCCGGTCGCAGAATCCCGATTCTGGCTCGTCAAGTCCGAGCCCACCGCCTTCTCGATCGATGATCTCGGCAGGGCAGCGGGACAGACCACCTGCTGGGATGGGGTGCGTAACTATCAAGCCCGGAACTACCTGCGCGCGATGCGGATCGGCGACCAGGTGTTGTTCTACCACAGCAATGCTGATCCCCCGGCTGTGATGGGCGTGGCGGAAGTGGTGCGAGAAGCCTATCCGGATCCGACCGCCTTCGAATCTGCGCACAGGCACTATGACCCCAAGAGCAATCCGGCGAATCCTACCTGGATGATGGTCGATCTCAAGCTGGCGCGCCGGTATCTCCAGCCGCTGTCGCTTGATCTACTGCGACGCCGGCCGGGTCTCAAACATATGGAACTCTTGCGCAAGGGCTCTCGCCTGTCCGTCCAGCCGGTCCGAGCGCGGGAATGGGACATCATCCGTTCCCTGGCCCAGCAGGCGGGAATCCCGAGAGGCGTACGATCGCGGAAGTCCGGGGGACGTGCCCTCAGCCCGCAACCACGGCGAGACTGATCCTGATACGCCTCGCCGCGTTGGGAGAGGACGATGCTCAACGTGACCTCTGCGGCGGTACTCCAGTTGAAGGCACTCATGCTCGAACATCCGGACGATCCCGTCGTGCGGGTGAGCCTCACGGATCTTGATGAGGAACGACTGGCGATCCGCATTACGCTCGAGGACGCGATTCGCCCCGACGATCAAGTCCAGGACATCCAGGGCCTGACTGTCGTGGTCGCGGCGGCGAGCGCTCCCCGGATGGATGGCGTCACTCTCGATTATGTGGAACCTGGGGGCTTTCGGTTCATCCATCCCGAGCCACAGGACGATTTCAAACTGGACCTCTTCGACCTGAACTGAGAAAAGGGGACATTCTACTTTTTATAAATAATTGTAAGAGAAAGAAAAACACCCATTACTATGGAAGCTTCATGCGGGGACCATGAGGCATAAGAGAAAAGCAGAATGTCCCCTTTTTTGCTGTCCGGGTGAAATCGGGTAGGGCACGAGGCCCTTCTGGAGTAACGATTGAAGAAGCACCGAGACTAAGCCATGGGTGAGAAGCGGAGTGAAAAGCGAAGGCCATCGTTATGGCAGGCCGAAGAGGAGGGGTACCAATGGAGCCGAAGCAGGAGACCAAAGCCGGGGCCACCAAGTCCGTTCAAGCCGTCGATATCGGACCCATCGTCAAGGTGACCAAGACAGACGACGAATGGCGGAAGCTCCTCACTCCGGAGCAGTATCAGGTCCTGCGCAAGGAGGGGACGGAACGTGCCTTCACGAACGCCTATCACGACAGCAAGGCGGCCGGCCTCTATCGGTGCGCCGGGTGTGAGCTACCGCTGTTCTCCTCTCAACACAAGTTTGACAGCGGGACCGGTTGGCCCAGTTTCTGGCAACCCATCTCCGAGAAGGTGATCGCCACGAAGACCGACTTCAAGTTGATCTTCCCGAGGACTGAAGTGCATTGCGCGAGATGCGAAGGCCATCTCGGCCATGTGTTCAACGACGGGCCGCCGCCGACGGGCTTGCGCTACTGCATGAATTCCGCGGCATTGAAGTTCGTCCCCGCGTAATGAAGGAAGGAAGCTGCCTGCCCTGCCGCCGGCGTTTCTCACGGAGCAGTTCCCCATACCGGAAGCACTGCACGGTGTGATCGTTGACCATCCCCACGGCCTGCATGAACGCGTAGCAGATCGTAGAGCCGACGAACTTGAAGCCCCGCTTCTGCAGGTCCTTGCTCAGCGTGTCGGATTCCCGCGTCCGGGCCGGCAGGGTCCTGAATGACCGCCGCGCGTTCACCTTCGGCTGGCCGTCCACGAACCGCCAGATGTAAGCGTTGAAGGTCTCGAACTCCCTCTGGATGGCGAGAAAGGCCTTGGCGTTCTGGATGGCGGCTGCAATCTTGAGCCGGTTGCGCACGATGCCCGGGTTCCCGAGCAGTTGGCGGACTTTCCGCTGGCTATAGTGGGCCATGGCCTCGGCGTCGAACTGGTCGAAGGCGGCCCGGTAGTTGTCCCGCTTGCTTAGAATGGTTGACCAACTGAGCCCGGCCTGAGCGCCCTCCAGGATCAGGAACTCGAAGAGGAGCCGGTCGTCATGGACCGGTACGCCCCACTCTTCGTCGTGATAACGGATCATCAACTCCGAGGTCGCCCACGAGCAGCGTGTGTGCATCCTTGATCCCCATGCTGACGAGGAGTGAGCGTGCTCCTCCCTTCCACCTTTGTCGAGCCGCTCACCTGTGGGCACTGCCGGCGGAGGTGTCGGCCGGGAGCCGGCCACGCGGACATTATTCGGCCAGCTTGATGCTGTCGACGAAATAGCTCGTGGTGCCGAAGCACTCTGTCGGAAGGCCGCGGTACTCCAAGTAGTGGACCACGACCTTCTTGCCCAGGTGGCCCGTGACCTGTTCCGCCATGGCATGGTCCCACACGCTGAAGCTCCAGATGATGGGGGCGACCCCCGGGACGGTCGTCATCGCGATCTCTCCCTCATGGGTCTTGCAGAGCCAGCCCCTTGTTGAAAACTTCTGGAGGTAGCCGGCGCGTTCACCCTCAGAGTAGCTCCAGTTGAACACCACGAGCAGGTAGAGCCCGAAACCCACGAACACGATCAGGATCACGCTCCAGGCGATCCGGCGTGACCAGAGCAGAAGATCATCAAGCCATGCCATGAATGGTCATCCTCCTGTCTTCCCGGTCGTCGAGCTAGACCCACGCGATGGGCGAAGTAAGGGCACAGTATAGAAGCAGCGACTCCACATTTCCACTCCCATTTTCGTCGGCGACGTTGGTACGGGAAGGGTGGACCGTTAAAGCGGTGGCGGCGAGACGTGCGGATGTGGGAGTTGTCTTTGCGGTGTTGACGGACACCCAGTGCCTGGTTCCGGGCAATAGCTGGACGAGAACAATGGCGGGGGTCTTGTTGAATCTCCTGCTACGGGAGCAGGGGATGGTCCGTGAGCTCCAGATACGCCTGGCTCACCGAGCGGACTGGTGACACCTGCATGAGGAACGGAGTCTCCCAGTCCCCGTCGGTGATATCTAACTCGTCCGGTACCAAGACTCGACGAATGTGCGCCTGGTACGCCGCTTCCACCTTGAGCGGCAGCGAACCCACGTGCGCGATCTGGCCATCGGTCGTCACGGTTCCCGTAAGGACCCGATCGGGCAGAACCTCCTCTCCTTTGGCCAGCGCGACCACGCTCAGGGCCACCATGGCGGAGAGACTATCTCCGTAGACGATCAGGCCTGGTTCCGGGACTGAGAGCATAATGGTCCAGGTATCAGTGGAGAGCCCGGCCACCTTCGCGGCTCGGTAGATCGCCTGCTGGATCGCTGTCTGGGAGAGGTGCGAGAATCGGCCTGGGGCCGACCGGAACTGAACGGCTAGTCCTGAGGGATCCGCTCGCTCCTCGAATGAGAGGAGCAGGTTCGTTACCATACCGGTCGGCTCTTTTCCCTTGTCCATCGTCACGCCTAGAATCGGTACGAGCCTCTCTCTCACTCCATAAGCGCTCGCCTCCATCGAGACGATCGTTACACAGAGAAGCACTACGACCAGGGTCCAGGCCTGACGCCACGGGTAATCCCGCTTGGTGCGGCATCGTTTGAAGTTCATCGTGTCACTCGCCGGTCTCTAGCTTATCCTGATGAGCTGCCCCTACCCGATAGATCATTATACCGGCTCTTCAGGGTGCCTTCCAGGCGGGCCGGCCTGGTGACAGGGAAACCCTCGCCCCCGCTGCCTGACTGCTGGCCGCCACCGGGATAGAGCGGGGCATCGGTACTATCGACAAGACCGTCGTACATCCAACGATCAGGGTCATCCGTAATGCCTCATAGCAAGGACAGACGGCAGGCGACACGGATCACTCTAACCAAGGAGGGAGCGATGAAAGCGTGGTTGTGGCTCGGCACTCTGGTCGTGGGGGCGGTACTGATCGGAAGCGCGTGGGCCGATATGGGCAAGACCGCCACGGCGCTCAAGGCGGCGGCCGGATCCAAGGCAGACTCGCATGTGACCGAGGGGATCGAGCACTTCAATCAAGGCCACTGGGATGTGGCGAAGAAGCATTTCATGGAGGCCGTCAAGGCCGATCCGAAGTCAGGGGAGGCGCATTACGACCTGGCACTCGCGCTCGATAAGGCGGGCGACCACCCGGGGGCGACGGAGCACTTCAAGGCGGCCTACGACCTCGGCAAGCAGAATCCCGAGATCCAGAACTCCGGCATTCTCAAAGCCCACCTGAAGATGAGATAAGCGATCTTCCCTCCGGGGCCACCCGTCAGGCGGGCCGGGTGGCCCCGCATTCCTCCACAACCTGGTGCCGGCTTGGCAGTGGGAAAAGCGACCTTGCGAGACCGCCGTGCTGATGTGCGGGTTGATAGAACGAGGGAGGCCCGACCGGACTCGCCTCGGGTACCCGTTGCTCTTCTAGGTGCAACGGGTGTAACAGGCGAGGACGGATCGGAGAACGCCCCGCATTCTGATGTGGGGGATGGGGGGAGCCGGAGCCGTTCTATCAAGAGTTACAGCAGCTAGGCGGGAACGCATTGGAGCGTCAACCCACTGCCAAGCCGGTTCCCCCTAGCTTTCCATCATTTCCATCCGCGAGTCGAACTCATGCCCACAGTGCGTACACCGGAGGCAATCCCGTTCGAGGGTGACTTCCTCGATGCGAATGGCCATCCCGCCGCATTCGGGACACCGAGCGAGATGCGGTTGGTGATCGTCAAGCGTCTCGTACCGAGATCCACGGAAACAATAGACCGGTTGCCCGTTCAACAACCAAACCTTGCCGGTCTTATCGACTTCTGGAAGGGCGACGTAGTGACGGGCGGCGTAAGACTCCAGGTCCTTGCGGGTCGCGAGCCCTGCCTGAATGAGTTTGCCCGTCTTCGCGTCGTAGATCGCGTCTTGTTTCACGACCACCTTCGTCGGTCCCATCATTCCACCTCCCGGAATGCAGGTCTGATCACACCGCCGGCTCCGACCGTGTAGCGAACGGCTTGGCTCACCGGCTCGTCTCGGGTCCTCTCACGTCACGCTGGTCCACCACCGGTCGTGCTGGCTCTGAAGGGCACTCGCTAGCCAATCCCGGAATAATACCGCAAGACATCGGAGATCGAGAGAATGCCGATGATCGTGCCGTCTTCGGTCACGGCCAGATGGCGGATTGCTTTATCCTTCATCAGGTGAATGGCATCGGCCAAGAGCTCGCTGTCCTCGATCGCGATGACCGGTTTACTCATACAGGTCCGCACGCGGGTGGTGTTCGGATCGAGCCCGCGCGCCACGGCCTTGCGGCTCAGGTCCGTGTCGGTGATGATGCCGAGGTAGCGGAGGCCGTCGTCCACCAGCAGAGAGCCGACTTTCCATTTCTGGAGCAGCCGGGCGGCTTCCTTGATCGTGGCATCCAGATGGACGCTTCGGAGGTCGGACGACATGTAGTCCGCGACCCGCGGGCCGATCCCCGGCTTGGCATTGCCTTCCTGCCTGTCCGGTGCGCCGGGGCGGAATCCTTCAAGCTCAGCGATGCAGCTCTCCAGCACGCGCTTCCGCTGCTGGAGGCTTTCCCGGTCGAGGTCCTGCGCCCCGGACTCCTGGGCCTCCTCCGGCAAATTCACCAGGCTGGCCGCCTCGCCGAGTTTTGCGTACTGGTAGACCTCCACGAACTCGGAAGCCTCACCGAAGACTTCGCTGATCAACCGATCCGTGGTGAGGTCGAATTCTTCGACGGACGTGACGGGCGGATGGCGAGAGAGAAACGGCTTGAGGCGGGTCAGTTGCTCTCGAAATCGTTCAAGATCGCGATCGATGAACAGCCCCCGCGCGAGGCGCGTCGTCGTGCGCTTATGCATCGACTCCCTCATCAGAGGCGCTCAGGATACTCCAGATGCACAATAAACGGCAAGGGGTGGTTGGGCTGGCCACGGGACCATCGCCTTACTTCAGCGTCAGGACCGCGGCACCCTTGATCGTCCCGGTCTTCAGGGCCTGGAGCGCGCGGTTGGCAGCCTCGAGTGGAAACCGCTGGGTGTGGGTTTTGATGGGAATCGCGGCGGCCTCCTGCAACAGATCCCGGCCGTCCTGCTTCGTGTTCGCGGTCACGCTTCGAATGGTCCGTTCTCCGAACAGCTCGTGATCATAATTAATCGACGGGATGGGGGTCATGTGGATGCCGGCCAGTGCCAGGGTCCCGCCCCGCTCCAACGCGCGTAGGGCCGGCGGAACGAGTTCGCCGGCGGGCGCGAAAATGATGGCACTGTGCAGCCTGTCGGGAGGCGCCTCCGCTGCACCGCCCACCCAGGCCGCTCCCAGCTCACGCGCCAGCGCGCGATGCTCCTCCCGGAGGGAACAGACGTATACGGGACATCCCCAATGCCTGGCCACCTGAATGACGATGTGAGCCGAAGCCCCGAAGCCGTACAACCCAAGGCGCTGTCCGGGCTTCACGGCGCTCAGTCGCAAGGCCCGATACCCGATGATTCCGGCGCAGAGCAGAGGGGCCACTTCCTCGTCGCCGAACACCGGAGGGATCGGATAGGCGAACCGCGCCGGCACCACGGCGTACTCCGCATAGCCGCCGTCGACATGGTAGCCCGTGAAGGTTGCCTGGGCGCACAGGTTTTCCCGCTGGCTGGTGCAGAACTCGCAGCGGCCGCAGGTCTGCTGGAGCCACGCGATCCCGACGCGGTCCCCTTCCTTCACCGTGCGAACGCCGCTCCCGACCCGGTCCACTGTGCCGACAACTTCGTGCCCGGGGATGACGGGTCGCTTGGCTGGCGGCAGGTCTCCCTCCACGACATGCAGATCCGTGCGACAGACCCCGCAGACCTGGACACGGAGCCGGACCTCCTCGGGTCCCGGCTCCGGCACGGGTGCCTCAACGAGTACCAGAGGCTCGGTGCTCACATCGGCACTCTGTTCCAGCCGCATGGTTCTCATCGTGGCCTCCCGTCGATCGCTGATCCACCCGGACATTCAAGCGCCGGACGTTCACGGGACCCCGTCCGGCTGTCACGTGAGGAACTTGAGGATAGCGCAGATTCTAACGGGCTTCAATTCCCGAGCCACTGCCGTTGCCTTGTGCAAGCCCCGCACCGGATCACACCAGATCCAGCTCGAGCAGGTACTTCTCCAGCTCACGCCGCTGCTCCTCTTCTGCGTTCTTGCGCGCGTCGATCTCCTTGCGTAATTTCTCGAGCTCCGTTTCCTGCTGGTCCAGTTTCTTCACGTACCGGGCATACAACTCGGAGGTCTGGGACAGTGTCCGCATATTCTCGCGGATGCGGCTGTGCTCGGCCGTGATCTCGGCGATACGCTGCTCCAGCCTGGTTCGCTGGGATCGTGTCTCGTCCAGCTTGCTCCGCAGACTGACGACACGCTGGAGCCCGTCCTTCACCCTTGGATTGACTTCCTTCGCCTGGAGATACGCACCGATCTGGTCGAGGCCGGCATCCAGAAGAAGCACCGTCTCCTGGAGCGGCTTGGTTTCTTTGACGCGGAGTGTGGCGCTCTTGCCCGCCTCGATGATCAGGGGAAAGCGATAGACCTCACGGGTCCGCTCCGACGGCTCGGCGGGCTCCGTCAGCTTCCAATCGGCTCGATAGGGATGCTCGATCAGGACGGTCTTGGATTTCTGATCACGATTCTTGATCGTGTATGTCCGCTCGTCGATCAGACGGCGCGTCACCAGCATCGTGCCCTTCCGCAGTTTCACGGTAACCAGTTCCTGCTGGCCACTCTCGGTTTTTGGCTCCACTTCGATTCTCAGGTCGAGTGCGTAGCTGATTAGCCGGTCCTGGCCTGGGGGGAGATCTTCGATGCGGGCGTCCCCCGCGTAGGCTCCCCCATCAAACAGGGTGATGGGTCCCTGCATCAAATGGAGCGACGTGGTGTTCTTGAGCCGGAACCCATTCAGCGGATGCTTGGCATTCACGCTCTGGTTGTAGATCGACAGTTTCTGGCCTTGAATTCCCTGCCCGAGGATCGGGAACAGCGCTGAAGAGTGCTTGGCCAGGGAGACCGGGGTGGCCAGTCGGTATTCGAATAGGTCACCGGCCTCCCGCCCCGCGGCGGCCGTCACGACTCCCTCCTGCAGGCTGCGGATGGCTTCCTCTGCGCGGGGCATGTCCGCCAGGGCCGAGGGGGCATAACCCCTGGCGCGGGCTGCGGCCTTGGCCAGGTCCGATTCCCATCGTTCGCCCTTCAGCTTAGCCTCTTTGTTGCCGGTCTCGAGCCTGCCCTGCACAACGGGTGCCTGTTCGAGTGCCTCGCCATAGACCTGGGGACGGAGCGAGGCATACAGTTCGGGCTCGATCACAGGCCGAGGAGCGTACAACGGTTGATAGAGGTCCATGATGAAGGAGATCGGCCGCCCGGAGACCAGTGACAGCCGTATGTTCGACCAATCATGCTCGGTGGTGTTCTCGACGATGGCCCAGCCCTGGAGGAACGGCGGCCGCTCCTCATCCAGGACCAGCCGGTAGGTGGTCTTCCAGACCGGCGTCTCTGTCAAATAGGAGACTCGGGCTTCACGGGACCCCTTGCCGTCGAAGGTGATTGAGACGGTCCTCTTCTGTGTATCGTGGCTCGTGGCGAGGACCGTAAGTGCCTGCTGAAGTTCGCGGTTCAGCGGTTCGTTCACCAACCTGAGGCGCTGGACCTGAAGGAGGGGGATAGACCGGAAGCCCTCTTCGGTCAGCAGCGTGACGTACTCCGTCTCCACCAGCCGGTGCTGTGGACCCTCACCGACGAACTCAGTCTTTTTCTCCACTCCCACCAGTGTCCCGATAACCGGATTGGGGGTGGCGAGCTCAACCTGCTCTCCACGGATCTGAGTCAGGAGCTGGCTCAGGCTCGGATTCCCCGTGAGGTTGATCCCGAAGCTGGTCAACGTCTTTGCCACCGGGTCTCGCGAACCGTAGGTGACAGAGGCTACCTGGCCGCCGCTGAAGTCCTGGACCACGAGGCTCTTCAGCAGGTCGTTCACTTGATTGACGCCGAACCGGAGGTCCACCTGCATGCGGTCGTGCACCTTGCCGTCGTGCTGAAAGTAACCGACGCCGCTGGAGTACAGCACCACTTTGGACAGGGGAAGGCTCGGGGGGGTCGAGGCAGAGGCGGAGGAAGGGGAAGAGGACCGGGCCAGAGGAGGCGCGGTCAGGAGGAACGCGCTCGCCAGCAAGAGTCGGGCGACCATCGAAGCAGGAATGCGTAGGCTCAGCATAGGAACCTCCGTGTTCGTGAATAGGTGGCCATCGGCGGTCAGGCAGGACCGCCCCCGTTGTCGTCTCTGGTTCTGTTATGTGACGAGCCGGGGAAGCCTTTCAGCGGTCTTTCAGGAAGGTCCGTTGGAGGGATGAGTACCAGGGAGGGACATCACCGCCGCGAGAACACAGAAGTCTATGATTTTAATGGTGGGCCGTGCAGGGGTCGAACCTGCGGCCCGCTGATTAAGAGTCAGCTGCTCTACCAGCTGAGCTAACGGCCCACCGAGTTATTGAAGATGTAACATATGCCCGCCTTCGCTGAAGCTATGGCGGGCAGCCTGCTCTTTAGCTTCCGCTTGGCCAAGCCAGCCGAAGCTTTAGCGAAGGCTGGCGCGCCTGACAGGATTTGAACCTGTGGCCCCTAGCTCCGGAGGCTAGTGCTCTATCCGCTGAGCTACAGGCGCAGTCGTTTTCCCAGGAGGCCGCCAACTTACCACACCGCTCGCGGCCCTGTCCATGGGGACTGTCCCCCTTCTGCGGGGGACTGTCCCCATGCACCCTCTGCGAGGACCTCACGCAAACTGTCCCGCTCGGCTGAGCCAACCGAAGCCCCTTGCGCATGGCCTGACATTGGCCGGGGAGAGGCACGGCTCGGCGCCTCGGCCGAGCTCGGCGCAAGCTGAGCTCGCCGAAGTCCGCCGCAGACGACGGAGTCTGTCCCCTACAGAAAGCCGTACACCGACAGGACCTCCTCCCCGGGCATCGCGCGGAGCGAGCGAGCGCGCTCGATCTCAATCGCCTCTTCTTCCGCCAGGCGCTCTTCTTCTTCGCGCAGAGCCCGGCACAGGCGCACGATCGGGATGGCGGTCTGGACCTCGCAGGCGCCCTCCACGAGACCGTCGGCCTCGACCGGAATGCCCATGGTTCGACAGGTCAGCGGGCGGAACGCATACACGCGGCAGCTCCCGTCCGGGTCCAGGGCCGGGCAGGGTAGGTCGGCGAACCGTTCGACCGCGGCGTCCAATTCGGAATCACGCGCACCATCTCCGGATGATGCTTCCCGCAAGCGAGGAAAGTCGGTCTCGATCTGCCCCGCCTGGTGGCGCGCGCGTGCCAGAATGTCCTCTCGCACCGCGGGGGCCAGAGCGGCCAGGCCCCGCTGCAACTCGGCCACGTCCAGGACCGTGATCGCAAACGGGCCGATGCAGCATCGGTTGCACCCGCGCCGACAAGGCAACTCGCCGAGCAACGAGGCCCGGGCCCGCTCGAACCAGCGTGTCGCCCGGTCAGGAAGGCGGCTCTGGCGCTCGGCAGATCGGCTCATCGGAAAGAGGCTACTCCTCGATTTCGACGACCAACTCGCCTTTGGGTGAGAAAAAGCCTTGGCCATCCATTTGCACGACCCCACTGCAGTTCTCCTGGAAGAACTCCAGGATCCACCCATTGAAGTCGTAGCCTTCCTCGGTGATGTCGGGCTTGATGAGTCGGGTGGTCGCGATGAACTGGGCTCGAGTGACGTGTTCGCGAATGAGCTCGGCCTCGACGTCGTCGAACACTGACAGCCGCTCCAGAAACGTGCCTTGCTCCTGTTTGAAGACATCCTCGTAGGACCCTCGGTTCCGCATGCAGAAGAGTTGAATGGGTTTGCGGTCCCGATTGTAGCCAAGCGAGACCCGCGCCCAGGCCCAGTCATCGAGCGCGGCCGGATCCATCTTGGGAATCAAGGGGTTCTGACCCTTCGATTTCAAAAAATCAAGCAGCAGGCGCAGCGGCGGTGAGTTCTCGCGGGAGCAGAACACGCGTGAATAGAGGACCGGCCCTTCTCCTCCGCCGGGCTCGCCTGGTTGCGGAGAAGAGGGAAGGATCGGCAGCTCTTTCGCCATGGGACTCCTTGTGCAGGGTCGTATGAACCGGCCGGCCTTGCAGCGGTTAGGCTGGTACTGTACCCTTCTCCGCCATCATGGTTCAAGACGGTCTGTCGCGGAGGGGCCCAATCGCCAAGCCAGGCGCGCTTTTTCTGGTTGACAGGGTAGGGGACTTTGGGTACACTCGCGACCGGCTTTGACGAGGACGGCCCGCAGCACCGGGGCAGACGACCGATCCCTTCACCCTTTTCCTTTTTTTCAAGACCCAACGGCTCGCAGGATTGGCGCGACACGTTCACCCTTACGTCAACCAGGAGGGCTCCATGGCAAAATCGATGACGAAGTCTCAGATCGCCGAGCACATTGCGGGAAAAGCCGGGATCACCAAGAAGGCTGCCGGGGAGCTCTTGGAAAACCTTGCCGGCCTGGCCTATAAAGAGGCGAAGAACACCTTCGTGCTCCCGGGGATTGGAAAGCTGGTGTTGGCCAATCGCAAGGCGCGGATGGGGCGTAACCCCCAAACCGGTGAGGCGATCAAGATTCCGGCCAAGCGAGTGGTGAAGTTCCGTGTCGCCAAGGCTGCCAAAGACGCGATTCTCGGAAGGAAGTAGCGCACTCCTTCATAAGCTCCATCAACAGTCACTTTCTGACCTGGTGGGGGAGGGGCCGGCCCTGTCGTGGGGGCCGGCCCCTCCCTATGAAACCCCGAGCGTCCGGATCACAAGGTCGGCGCCAACCCGGTTCCTCCCATCCCATCGTGCGGGACCAGCTTGATGGTGTCACCGTCCTGGATACGCGTGTCTTCGCTCGCGATCCGCTTGTTGACGGTCACCAGGAGCTTCTTCTCTCGCATGAGCTGAAAAATTTCTCGCAACGTATCTCCTTGCCGCTGAATGAGTTGCCGGACGGTCATTGGTTCGGAGACCTCGCACACGAGGTCTCGCTCGCCCTCGGCGGTCTGAAGCTGCCCCATCAACGTAATCGTCACCATGATCCTCCTCGTCCGTCAACGTGCGCCTTTCCTCAATGACCGGGACCGAGCCGGTTGACTCATCTGGTCCGGTCTGATATGAGGAGGCTGTGCAAACACTGGATATTCATCATCCCGGGATGCCCGATTTGCAGTTCGTCCTGCTTGTGGCTGCACTCTGCACCTCCGAGTTGCCCACCCTGAACATCCCGGACAGAGTCCGCGCGACGATCTTCGATCGCTGCTGGGCGCTGGTCAGGGACGACCCGCCGCCGACGCGGCCTGGGGAGCGGGTACTGGATCTTCGGGGCGGCACCGAGGTGACCCTCGAGGCTCTGGTCGAGACGGTCCGAGGCATCCTTACCGAGGCCGGTATTACCACGCTGACGTGGGACCATCCACCGAGCGAGTCGACCCGCACGAGCACGCCTGAAGCCATTCCGCTCCTTGAACGTCTGCAACAACTCTATCCTCATCCACCCGATCTCGCCGATCCGGGGCCGCATTGACCAAGGGGTCGGCTGTCTGCATTGCCTGTCTCAGCGCTTCCCATAGATCTCGAAGAACGCGTCGACACTGTGCAGCAATTGCGCCTTGATCTCATCGAGCGTGCCGTTGATCACGTGCAACGTAAGGCTCCCTTCGGATCCGTCGGGCAGACGAACCGGAATCTGAGGGTGGGCCTCCTCGGGGGAAGTTCCCTTATCCAGCCGCATCCCGTAGCACAGCGTGTACTGAGACCTGACCAGGCTGAGATGCCGTTTAGGGTCTGCCATGTGTGCTCTCCTCAGCCGACGAACTGCTAGCGAGTTGCGTAGAGCTCCGTCCGATTCGCATTCCCGTGCTACGGGACCAGGGCGATGATCCGGACCGGTCCACCGGTCCCGCCCTTGATCTTGATCGGCAAGGCGTAGATCGTGGCGCCTCTGGCTGGAAGCCGGTCTAAGGCATCCACGTTTTCAATGGCATAGACACCGGCACTGTTCAACACACGGTGAGTGGGAAAGTCGTGGGAACGACCAGGGTCGATGCTCGCGGTGTCGATGCCTACGCCCCGCACCAGTCGCCGGGAGACTAAAAACTCGGCTGCTTCACGCGAAAAGCCGGGAAAGTGAAGGGTGCGGGCATCGTCCGGCGTGTGGCTGCCCAAGTAACGCGCCCGATCGGGCCAGTGGCGCCCCCATCCGCTCAGCATGAATACCAGGCTGCCGTCCTGAATCCGCCCATGCCGCGATTCAAAAGTCACCAGATCGTCCACCGTCAGCTCGTAATCAGGATCGGCGTCGCACCGGGGTCTCACGTCAATGACCACGGCCGGTCCGATCAAGCGATCCAGGGGGATTTGATCCACGGTGCTCTGGCCTCGGCCGAAATGGATCGGGGCATCAATATGAGTTCCTCCATGCTCTGAGGCGGCAAAATTGGCCGCGGCGTACCAGTAGCCGGCCGCGGTCGTGCCCCAGTCGGTCTTTTCCCACTGAAACGACTTGTTGGCGGGCCAGTAGATCGTCTCCTCGGCGAACTCATGGGTCAGATCCACGAGCGTGGGAGGGCCGGTCTGGACACACGCGGTCATCAGTCCGGCGATCAACAGACCGACCTGATCGACCACGCCTCTCTGTAGCTTTCGCCCGGTCATCACGCCCTCGAGGCGCTGTACGGCAGCCACCCGGCCGGAACCCTAACAGCTTACCTGCCTGAGCGCAACTCTTCGACTCCCTTTTCTCCGCCGGTGGAAAACGCTAAGATGGACGCCGGGCATGCACCGCGTACGGCGACAAGACGCCTGGGCGGGGTGAGGAGGCCGAGGGTGAGGTTCATTGAGACGACCCTGAAAGGTGTGATCCTGGTGGAGCCCGATGTATTTGAGGACCCGCGGGGCTTCTTTCTGGAGACCTATCATGCCAAGAAGTACGCGGACGGCGGAATTCCGGGGCCGTTTGTGCAGGACAACTGGTCCCGCTCCCTTCGCGGGACGATTCGAGGACTGCACTATCAGCTCCCCAACACCCAAGGGAAGCTGGTCGCGGTGGTTGAGGGCGAAGCGTTCGACGTGGCTGCGGACATTCGGAGAGGCTCCCCGACTTTCGGCCAGTGGGTCGGATTCGAGCTCTCGGCAAAAAATAAACGGCAGCTCTACATCCCTCCCGGCTTTGCGCATGGGTTCTGCGTGACCAGCGAGTCAGCCGGGGTAGTCTACAAAGTCACCAGTTTTTATTCGGCCAAGGACGAGCGGGGCATTATCTGGAATGATCCCACCCTGGGCATCCCTTGGCCGGTCACGGACCCGATCATTTCCAAGAAGGACCAGTCCTACAAGGCGCTGGGAGAGATGTCAGACGAGCTACCGGGATATACAGGGTGAATCCCGCCGCCTGACCCGTTTTCATCGGGTTGACTTAGGGTTAGACGGGCGATATAGTGATAACAACGTGCCGTACTCTGGCCTCAGAGCCAGTGAGGGAACCAGGAGGGACCATGGTCACGATTACATCAGTGGCGGAGCAGAAGATTCGGGAACTCATGCAGGAAGAGAAGGACACCGTGGGCCTGCGGATCTACGTGCGCGGGGGCGGGTGCCACGGCTACCAATACGGGATGGCCTTTGAGTCCAAGATGA